>Ga0105237_10000174_pt1 | contig 90431 bp, 85 predicted proteins | sample KBSC24metaG_FD_81520 | JGI IMG/M metagenome (GOLD analysis project Ga0105237, IMG submission 81520) | Corn rhizosphere microbial communities from Kellogg Biological Station, Michigan, USA - KBS C2-4 metaG | ecosystem: Host-associated > Plants > Roots > Rhizosphere > Soil | place: Michigan, USA...
CCGCGCGTCGGCTCGATGAAGATCAGCGCTTTTGGCGCCAGCGCCAGCCAGCGGGCGACGATGACCTTCTGCTGGTTGCCGCCGGACAAGAACTTTATCTCCTGATCGTAGCTTGCGGCACGAACATCGACGCGCTTGAAGAGATCGGCCATCGAGTCGATCGAGGCGAAGGCGTTGGCCTTGTCCGAGCGGGCGAGGCCGCCGAAAGCGCGGCCGGTCAGCATGCCGTTGTCGCGCACCGCCTGCATCAGCAACAGCCCTTCGGCCTTGCGGTCGCCGGGCAGCAGGCCGAGACCGGCGCGAATGGCGTCGCGCGGTTTTTGAAACGTGCCGTCGCGGCCGGCGAAATTCACGCTGCCCGAGGTGAACGGCACCGAGCCGAAAAGCGCCATGGCGAGCGCCGCGCGGCCGGCGCCTTGGATGCCGGCAAAGCCGACGATTTCGCCGGCGCGGAGCTCGAAACTAATATCGCGGAGGAAAACGTTGGCGGCGCCTTTGACGGCGAGGACGACAGGTCCGATTTCCTGAGGAGTCGCGGGTGGCGGATAGTAGTCGGCGATGTCTCGCCCGACCATGGCGTGGACGATCTGGCCGGGGGCCGGGAGGGTATCGAAGCGCGCTGCCACTTCACCGTCCTTGAGTACGGTGACGCGGTTGGCGAGGCGGGTGACTTCGCGCATCCGGTGGGTGATGTAGATAATCGCGGTGCCGCGGGCGCGCAGCGTGTCGATGATGCCGAAGAGGATTTCGCATTCCTGCTCGTTGAGCGCGGCCGTCGGCTCGTCCATCACCACGACCTTCGCGTTGAGCGAGATGGCCTTGGCGATTTCCACCATCTGCTGGCTCGCCACGTCGAGCTCGGCAACGAGCATATCGGGGTCGATGCGCCTGCCGGAACCGAAGACATCGAGCACGCGGCGGGTCTCGGCCCGCATCGCGGCATAGTCGATGACGGCCCGCTTGCGCGGCTCGCGGCCGAGGAAAATGTTCTGCGCCACGGTACGCTCGGGCAGCAGGGAGAATTCCTGGTAGATCACCGAAATGCCGGCCCGCAGCGCCTCGACAGGATGGCGGAAACTCACCTTCTGGCCGTTGATGACGATGTCGCCAGCGTCCGGCCGGTAGACGCCGCTCAAAATCTTGATGAGCGTCGATTTCCCCGCGCCGTTCTCGCCGACGAGCGCATGCACTTCGCCGGCGGCGCAGCCGAAACTCACGTCCTTGAGGGCCCGCACGCCCGGGAAGGATTTTGAGATGTGCGCCATCTCGATGACTGGAGCGGTGATGGCAGCGCTCGCTGCGGCGTCGGTCATCGCGCGGCCTCGTCCCAGGTCTTGCGGATGAAGCCGATGCTCTCGGAAAACAGCGTCTCGAAATCGGGGAACAGCGGGCGCCAGACGCGCGTCGCGGCGGCGAGTTCCGGCAGGCCTGAGCCGAAGGCTTCAAGGGTCACCCAGCCGTCGAAGCCGGTGTGGTGCACCGCGCGGAAGATCGAGGCAAAGTCGATATGGCCGCGCCCGGGAATGCCGCGATCGTTTTCGGAGACGTGCACTACGCCGATATGGCCGGCGATGGTCTCAACAGCGCCCGTCATGCTCCGTTCTTCGATATTGGCGTGGAAGGTATCGAACATGATGCGGAACGCCGGATGGCCGACGCGCTCGGCATAGGCCTTGGCCTGGTCCATCGTGTTGAGGAAATAGGTCTCGAACCGATTAAGCGCCTCGAGGCTGATATACATGTCGTGACGGGCCGCGCGTTCAGCCAGCGCACGATGGGCGTCGGCGGCGTAGGAGAGCTCGCTCTCCGTCGGGCCACTGCCGACAAAATGTCCGATCGGCGCGTGCATCGGGCCGCCAAGGCTTTCGGCGCCGAGCTCGCGGGCGCAATCGAGGGCCCAGTCGAGATGGGCGATGCCGCGGCGGCGGATTTCACGATCGGAGCTGATCGGGCTCGCATCTGGAGAAGGGACAACCGCGGTCGCGGTGCGTCTGAGGCCGATCGCATCGAGCTCTTTGCCGAGCCAGGCGTAATGAGCGGGCTGACCGCTAAGGATCGGGATTTCCACCCCGTCATAACCAAGTTGCTTGAGGCGCCTGATCTCGACGAGATGGCGCTCCTCCACAAACCCGGTTAGGCACAGCAAGTTGATGCCGACCTGCATACTCTCCCTCTGATGGCCACTTGATGGACCATTCGTTTACTTGACTTTAGACTATTTTGACCGCGCGTCACCGGCGCAATTAACAAAGCGCACGATGTTGACCACTGTTGGTAAAGGTGCGCGGCGCCGACTCTCCCATTCCTCACGTTGTAACCGTTTGGTTACAACAGCATGAGGCGGAGCAAGCGTCAAGTTGGGGGGACGGCGGGCTTTAAAAGCACGCGGTTGGCGGGACGCTCCCTCCCCTTTTTGGAGGGCAGGGGTAAGGCAGGTCACACACTTGAGATTGACGAAACTATTGTCTTATCGGCACGCGAATTTATCGTCTGCTTCTGGCCCAAAGCGGCCGCTCACTCGAACGTAAAGTCGATAGGGCCACCCCTTGTGGGTGGCCCTATCGCTACGGCTTGCTAGATCAAGCCTTTTGAATCTGGCTGATTGCCATCTTGCCGGTCTTGCGATCCTCGGCCGTCTCGAATTCGACCTTGTCGCCCTCGTTTATTTGGATGCCTTCCTTCTCAAGAACGGTGGCATGAACGAAAACGTCGGCGCCACCTCCGTCAGGAGCGACGAAGCCAAACCCTTTCGTCGTGTTGAAGAACTTCACAGTGCCGCGAGTCATACTCGTCTCCCTTTTCACCGGAACACGCTACCACGAATGCAGTCGCCTGCGCGGGCTCATTCTTGGTCGATAGCCACATGGCTGCGATCATGGGCGCAGGCGAGGTGACTTGCTCCTACGATGGGAAACAGCGTCGAGCTGCGCCCGCTAGCTTAAAAGCAATGCTGGGGCAGCGCTGCGATCCTGATCACGTCGAGCACCTCATCGCGCTCGTTGGCGATCCGCAGGCTCCAAGGCTCGCCGGCGAACTGATTGTCGCGGATGATCTCTTCAACAATAGCTTCGGCTTCAGCCATAGCCGCAGAAAAATCCGCGAGCTCGACCCCGCTAGTATCGAGATAAGGGCCACCCTCTATGATGTGGAAGAAGTATCGGGACATGACAACTCCACCTTCTACAGGGGAGTTCGATCACTCTCAGGCGCGCCTTCTGTGAAATATCTGGCCGCGCTGCACCCAGCATAGCCTAGTTCCCGCCGGATCCAAAGCAGTGATCTTGTTGGCAGTCCACAGCGCGGTAAACGCGAATGTTGCTTGCATAACTGCCTAACAGCGCCCACATCAAGGTGACGTTTTCAGCTGATGCCAAATCTGATTGCGGGTTCGACCCGGTGTTTGGCTGCCCCCGGTACTTGCGAAGCTAAGCGCGCCGCTTGAGGCGATGCTCGGGCAGCCACTGCTAGGCCCGGCCGATGAAGATGATTTGTTCTCTGCGTGAGACCTTATCTCGCGACTGCTCTGCTCGAGCGGCCACTATCCGGCCGAAAGGTTAGGCCATGTCCATGTGGCATGCCTACGCGAACAGACCTTTGTTGCAATCAGGGACTGAGGTCTTGATCACCGGTGGTCACGAGCGTGTGCGGCTGCGCACCGCCGACCAGATCACTATCGAAATGCCCGACCACAATCGTCTCACTGCCGTTGTACGAAGCTTCCGGTGACTCGGATGGCTTTGCTGATTTCAAGCTATCTGATGGCTTTTCCCGCGAAGGCTGGACAGTAAAATTAGGCGCCTAGGGCGTCGGAAAGTACTTTCATGACAAAGATCGACTATGCCGCCGAGGCGCAAATCTATGCGATCCGGCGGACGGGTATGAAGCCCCATATGACGCACCGTCGGTTTCCGACTACGGCCGAGGCGATCAAGTTCGCCGTGGAGGAACTTCCCGCCAACGCCAACGTCATTCTCGAAATTGACGAGGATCGCTTCGAGGCGGCCAGTATTCGGCAAATGTACGACGCCACCGAGTACCCGCTTCCACGAATTGCACTCGCTTCGCAATCGCCGGTGCAAACGTCGTGAGAACCGTCAGCTCCACGGTCGTCTTCAAGCGTCCCTTCTCGCTACCCGGTTTCGACCGGCCGCACGCGCCGGGCACCTTTCAGGTAAAGACAGACGAGGAGAGCTTGGATGCCTCATTTGGAGCGTGGCGCCGCGTTGCTACCAACGTCATTCTGATTGACCGAGGGCAGACGCAGTCCTGGCGTGTAGAGCCAATCGAACTGGCTGCCGCCCTCGCCAGAGATGTTGCCGAAAGTCTGGACGGTGGCTGAGGTCTTACCAATCAATGATTGGGCCCAGGACGTCGCGGAGCGGATCGTTGGCGATATTCCCCATTCAATTTACGTCCGATGGGCATCCGACGTCCCAGAAAAGGTTGCGGTAAAGTTGCGCGAAGAACTAGCCAGCCCGTCCCATGACGGCGAGCAAAATGCCTTCATCGAAGAAGTTGTTCGAGCACTACCGGACTATCTTCCGGAACTGGCAGCAGCCCGAATGCGGGCCAAGCTTGCGGGCGCGCTTGTCACGGCAAGAGCGCTGGGCCAGCATCTTCAGACGACCGGAGCAGTCGCCCCCTTGGCGGCACGTCCAACTCGCTAGATCGCCTGTTTTCCAACCATCGAGAGTGCGATGCCAAATTTCCGTCTACAATTGATCAGCGAATCGTCGGTGACCTACGAATTCGAAGACATTCGAACGCTGAAGGACTTGAGCGAGGGTGTCGTTCGCGAAGGATACCTCACGTTCGAAGGGATTTCGAACCGGTTGGGGAACGCCAATCAGGGCACTATCCGGCAGACTGTCTTCGCCAACAATATCGCCCGCATCGTGGAGCGTTAATACACCTGCCGCGCCATCGTCGTGTTGGTTGCAAAGCGGGTGATTGAACTGTTTTGTCGACGAATTAATCGGCGGAATTGCTGTCTGCCGCTCTCGGTGTTTTGGCAGGAAAGACGCGAGTAGGAATTTCATCAACGGCTGGAGGCCATAGTGGCGCGCGCAAAAGATGCTCCCGATTATCCCGTGCTTGCGGCTGATTTATTCGTAATCTGGCGCGGTAATGGCTCGGTCTGGCCAAGTCCAAATCGCAGCATGGTGTATCTTAGCGCGGATAAAAGGCAGCTTGATGGAAGTGCGACCTACAGCAAAGACTGGTCGGGCGCCAAAACATTCCAGAGCCGTGCCGCGGCGGGGGTTTGGCTTATCGAGAACCGTAACAAGCGAGGTCAAACCTACGACGGGGCCGAAATCACGACAGTGGCAGAGCTGATCGCACGCAGATTTCCGGACCGTTAGTAGCCGACTCATAATGCCAAAATGGGCCCCCTCGATTCGGTATGTGCGCGCGTCGCGCTGGGCGGACCTTGGCCAAGGATCGCTTTTGGCGCAAAGCGGACACCCAGAATGAAGCGGTCGAGTTGGCCCCTACGCCCCTACCGGGCTATCTCCCCAAAGAGAGGGAGGACGTGCTGTCACGCTCCCCAGATCAGCTTGGCATTGGTCAGCTCTCTTGCGCCGAGGCCGCCGAGTTCGCGGCCGAAGCCGGAGTTTTTGACGCCGCCGAAGGGGGCGCGGGGGTCGGAGCGAACGAAGTCGTTGATGAAGATGGCGCCGGCTTCGATCTGTTTGACCACGCGGTCGGCCTTGCCGCCGTCAGTGGTGAAGACCGTTCCGCCGAGACCGTAAGCGTTGTCGTTGGCGAGGCGGATGGCTTCGTCCTCGCTGTCGAAGGGGAACAGCAGCGCCACCGGCCCGAAGAACTCTTCCTGGGCGATGGGCGCGTTGAGATCGACGCCGGTAATGACCGTCGGCTCGAAGAAATTGCCATCGCCATCCATCGGCTTGCCGCCGGCGACGACTTTGCCGCCGGCCTTCACCGCGTCGGCGATCTGACGGGATGTGGTCGTCCTGAGGTCGGCGCGGGCGAGGGGGCCGAGCTTGGTCGCCGGGTCCATTGGATCGCCGATCTTCAGGCCCTTGGCGCCTTCGCTGAAGGCCTTCACGTAGTCGTCGAACACCGAGCGTTCGATGAAGAAGCGTTTCGCCGCGATACAACTTTGGGCGTTATTGGAAAAGCGCGACACGACACCAAGTTTTACCGCCTTTTCCATGTCGGCATCGGCGAAGACGATGAAAGGATCCGAGCCGCCGAGTTCGAGCACGACCTTCTTGTTGAGCGAGCCCGCCTGGGCGGCGACGGCGCGGCCCGCGGCGACGCTGCCGGTGACGGTTACGGCGCGGATGCGCTTGTCGGCGACGATGCTCGCGGCGGCTTCCTTCTGGATCGCGAGGTTGGTGTAAAGGCCGGCCGGCCCGCCGGCATCGCGCACCAATTGCTCGATCGCCTGTGCGGAGCCCTGCACCGTCTCAGCGTGCTTCACCAGGACGACATTGCCGACGAGCGCTGCGGGAATGAAGAAGCGCAAGACCTGCCAGAACGGCAGGTTCCACGGCATGATGCCAAAAATCGGCCCGAGCGACTGGTAGATAATGCGCGATGGCGTGCCGGCGATCGGCTCATCGGCGATATATTTCGGACCTTCGGCGGCAAAGTGTCGTGCGCCAGTCGCGGATTTCAGGACCTCGCCCTTCGCTTCGCCGACGGGTTTGCCCATCTCGGAAACGATCAGCGCCGCGTACTGATCGGCGCGCTGTTCGAGCAGGTCGGCGAGACGGATCAGGAAGGCCGTGCGGTTTTCGAGCGGCTCTTTCGACCATTTCTCCCAGGTGCTCCACGCCTGCGCCAGCAGCCGATCGATATGGGCGGCGCTGTGCTCGGGATAGGTGGCGATTACCTTGCCGGTCGTCGGGTTGGTGGATGTGAAGCTCATGGAGTCCTCCTCGTCTCTTTTCTAGTGGTCGCAGGATCGAACCGCAAAAACTGGTTGCTGATCCTGCTCCAGATAACTACCTGCCGGCCTTGATCAGGTCGGCGATGCGCTCGGCCATCATGATGGTCGGCGTGTTGGTATTGGCGCGCGGGATCGACGGCATAATCGAGGCGTCGACGACGCGCAGGCCCTCGACACCGTAGACCTTGCCGGTGCCGTCGGTCACCGCCAGCGGATCGTCGGCGCGCCCCATACGCGCCGTGCCCGAAGCGTGCCAGACGCCCCCCACGCCCCCACTGATGAACTCGGTCAGCGCCTTGTCATCCTTGAGCAGCGTGTCGAGTTTTATGCCCAGCGTCACGACATTGTGGATCAGCGTGGTGCGTAACGGACCGGCATAGTCGAGCATGCCGGCGAACAGCGTGCGCTGGATGCCATTCCACGCGCCCGGCCCCGCGATCTTGGCGACGCGCGGCGAATAGGTGGTGGGGAACACCACCTCGCGGATGGCATTCATGCGTGGGTCGGTCAGGCCCTTGGCGCCGGTACGGAAGCCGTGCTTAAGCCGTTCGAGATCGCGCCAGTCGGAAAGCAGCCGGAAGTCCACTAGCGGTTCATCGAATGGGTCGCGCGACTTCAGCGCCACGGAGCCGCGCGAATAGGCTTTGTTGACCCAGATGAACAGCGTGCCGATGCGCTGGCCGACAGCGTGCCAGCCGGAACGGGCGATCATGGCGATATGCATGTCGCCTTCCGGCGCGTCGGCGATGCCCGACGAATAGCGCAGGATCGCGTGGTCGTGGTGCTCGGTCAGGTCGGCGAGGCGCGCGTGGGGCGGCAGGTAGGTGGAGACTGCGGTCGAGGGGTGCTCCATGAGATTCTGGCCGACGCCGGCACGGGCGGCGAGAACGGCGATGCCGTGCTTTTGCAGCTCGGCGCCGGGGCCGATGCCGCTGCGCATCAGCAGGGCTGGGGTGTGGAGCGCACCGGAACTGACGATCACCTCATCGGCGGTCAGCGTCTTCTCCGGGCCGCCGTCGAGCGGCTTTACGATGGCGCCGGTGATGCGGTTACCCGCCGAGGTCAGGCGCAGCGCGTGATGCGCGGTGAGGATATTGAGGTTCTGCCGCTTGCGGACTTCCGGCGTGAGGTAAGCGACGGAGGTCGGGACACGTTCGCCCTGATCGCTGACCGCCACCGCGCCGACATAGACGCCATCAGTCCATTTGCCGTTCTGGTCAGGCTTTTTGGCAAAGCCCTGCGCCTCGAACGTGTCCATGAGCGCTTTGACGTAAGGCGACATGCGGTCCGGCTTGATGCGGCGGATTGGGATCGGGCCGGTCTTGCCGTGATATTCGCCATCGAAATCGACGTCGCGTTCGAGCTTTTTGAAATAGGGCAGGGCAGCGTCCCAGCTCCAGCCCTCGGCGCCGAGATCGCCCCATTCGTCGTAGTCGCCCGGTGCGCCGCGGTTGGCGACCATGGCGTTGACGGCCGAGCCGCCGCCGAGGAGGCGGCCTTGTTCGTAGCGCCGGGGCTGGCGGTTGTCGGTGTTGCCGAGCGGCGCGCCCATATAGGCGGTGAGGCTCGACCAGATGTTGCCGGGATCGAGATAGGCCTGGCCGGGGTAACGGCTGCGGACGTGGGGTGCCATGGTCTCGAGCGTGATGCTCGGCCCGGCTTCGACAAGCGTCACCCGATTGGCCGGATCTTCCGTCAGGCGCGCCGCCAGCACGCAGCCCGCCGAGCCGCCGCCAAGAATGAGAAAGTCCGTCATCCAACCCCCAAAGTGTTTTTCTTTACTCTAGCGGGCTCAGCCGCCTTGCGCACGCGCCGGAAACGTCTTCTCGCCGCCGCCCTGGCGAGCCGATTTTTCGGCATTAGTTCACGGACGAAATATGTGGATAAGTAACCGGGCGGTTACACGGTAGGTGGGCACGTTGCGCCTTGTCAAGCGAGCCTCGTGTGGGAGCCACGTCGCTGGCGGCGACGCCAAGGCAGGCTTGGGGAAAACAGCGGCGATCTGTCGCCCGCGTTGCGGCGGCGCGCCGCTTGACGGAACCGGTCCGGTCGTGCTGTTGTAACTAAATGGTTACAACGGAACAACGCTTTCGTTGCGGAGCCTTCCCCACCTCAGGACGTGGGAGCGAAGGCGGTTGGCGCGAACCGTGAGGCCAATACCGGCGTCCGAGTTACGCCGCTCAGACTAGAAACGGCCATCGAGCCGGGATCGTCCAAAAGGACGGCCAGACGACCAAAATTCGACGGCGAGCCAATCGCAAAAGTCATCGGCCAACGGCCGTACAGGAGGAAAGCATGAGGAATTCCAACAACAGGCAGGGCGCACAGGTGCTGGGCCGGGCCTTGCTGCTCGGCGTTTCGGCGCTGGCGCTGAGCGCGCCGGCGGTGGTTGCAGCCCGCGCTGCGTCGCTGACCGAAATCGACTACTTCACCGAGACTACCGGCAACGATGCCATGGTGAAGCTGCTCAAGGCCTGCACCGACAAGACCGGTATCACTGTCGACCGGCAGGCCGTGCCTTATCCGCAGCTTGTCCAGAAAGTTCTGCTGGCTGCGACTTCGCAGTCGCTGCCCGATCTCATCATGATGGACAATTCGGACGTGGCGACGCTGGCCGATGGCGGCCTCATCGTGCCGCTCACCGATGTGGGCGTCGACACCAGCGCCTTCACACCGTCGCTCGTCGCCATCGGCAACTACAAGGGCAAGAACTACTCGCTGCAGACGGCGGTCAATACGCTCGCGCTCTGGTACAACAAGGACATGCTGACCAAGGCCGGCGTGACGCCGCCGACGACCTGGGACGAGCTCAAGGCTGACGCCAAGAAGCTGACCAGCAAGGATGTCTACGGGTTGGCCTTCCCGGCGGTTGCAACGGAGGAAGGCACGTTCCACGCTTCGCCCTTCATCTGGTCGAACGGCGGCGATTTCGTCACGCTCAATTCGCCGCAGAACGTCGCGGCGCTGCAGTATATGGCCGGGCTGATCGCCGACGGATCGGTGTCGAAGTCGGCAGTGACGTGGTCGGGCGACGATGCCAACGACCAGTTCGCGGCCGGACGCGCAGCGATGTCGATCGGCGGTTCGTGGCACATTCCGCAGAACTCGCAGGTCAAGGGTTTTAACTACGGCATCGTGGCGATCCCGACGCCCAAGGCTGGCGAACAGGTTAAGGTGCCGGTTGGCGGTGAGGTGTGGTCGGTATCGGCAACTGCCGACAAGGCGACGGCCAAGACCTTCCTCGATTGCCTCGGCTCGGATGCAATGGTCCTGCAGTGGGCCGAAGCGCGCAACTATGTGCCTGGCAAGCCGGCGGTGCTCGACCAGTACAAAAAGGACGTGCCGACCATGGCGCCGTTCATTTCGTCGACGGCGGGCGCGGTGAGCCGCACCTCGGTACTCGGCACGGCGTATCCGAAATATTCGGCCGCCTTCTCTGCCGCTCTGCAGGCTGTGCTGATCGGCAGCAAGGACGCCAAGGCGGCGCTCGATGAAGCCGAAGCGGCGGCAACCGGCAAGTAAGACCGGAACCGGTGCAAAAAGCCGGACGCGTATGCGTCTGGCACGGCTTCAGGGGAGCGGCCGGGGATGTGGCCGCTCCTCGAAGTCCAGTGAAACGTTAAACAGGGAATGGAGGGGACTATGACTTCAAACCGCGGACAATCCGCGATGCCGATCGGCCGCCGATTGCTGCTGCTGTCGGTTTCGGCGCTGGCGGCAACGCTGCCGATGGCGGGCTTTGCCCAGGCCGCGACGCTGACCACGATCGACTATGCGACCGAGTCGAGCGGCAACGCCATGATGAACAACATGATGAAGGTCTGCTCGGACCAGACCGGCATCACCATCGACCGGCAGGCGGTGCCCTATCCGGAGCTGGTGCAGAAGGTCTTGCAGGCAGCCTCGTCCAACTCGCTGCCCGACCTGATCCTGATGGACAACTCCGACGCCGCGCAACTCGCCGATGGCGGCATCATCGTGCCGATTACCGATGTCGGCGTGGACCTGACGGGCTTCAATCCGTCGATCATCCAGGTCGGCGCGTATAAGGGCAAAGACTACACCATGCAGGCCGGCGTCAACACGCTGGCCCTCTGGTACAACACCGACATGTTCAAGGCGGCCGGCATCGCCAATCCGCCGACGACCTGGGAAGAGCTCAAGGCAGACGCCAAGAAGCTGACGAGCAAGGGCGTCTACGGTCTGTCGTTCCCCGCCGTCGCGACGGAAGAGGGGACGTTCCACGCCTCGCCCTTCATCTGGTCGAATGGCGGTGACTTCCAGACCCTCAACTCGCCGCAGAACGTCGAGACGCTCAACTACATTGCCGGCCTGCTCAAGGACGGTTCGGTGTCGAAGTCGGTGGTCACCTGGGCCGGCGATGACGCCAACGACCAGTTCATCAGCGGCCGCGCCGCCATGATGATCGGTGGCTCGTGGCATCTCAAGAACAACGAGAAGGCGTCGATCCACTACAACATCGTCTCGATCCCAACCCCCAAGGCCGGCGAGCAGGTGAAGGTGCCGGTGGGCGGCGAGGCTTGGGCGGTGTCGGCGACCGCCGATAAGGGCAACGCCAAGACGTTCCTCGATTGCCTCGCGCAGGATCCGGTCGTGCTCAAATGGGCCGAGAGCGGCAACTACGTGCCGTCCAAGGCTTCCGTGCTCGATCAGTTCCGCAAAGACGTGCCCGACATGGTGCCGTTCATCGGCTCGACGGCGGGCGCCGTGAGCCGCACGTCGGTGCTCGGTATCGCCTATCCAAAATATTCTGCAGCGTTCTCGGCGGCGATGCAGGCGGTGCTGCTCGGCACCAAGGACGCCAAAGCCGCACTCGACGAAGCCGAAGCGGCTGCAACCGGAAAGTAGAGTCTTGGTTTTGACTGTCGATACGATCAAGGCGCCGGACACCACGCGTGTCCGGCGCAAGTTCAATCTCCGGCGGCGGTTGGTGCCCTTCACCTTCATGGCGCCGGCGATCGTGTTCCTCATCGTCATGTTCGGCTATCCGCTCTTCTACAATCTCGAGATGAGCCTGCAGCACGTGACTGTCGGGACGTTCCTGACGGGCATCGCGCCGTTCGTCGGTTTCGACAACTACACCGACCTGCTGAGCGACCCGTTGTTCATCAGTTCACTGCAGCGGACGGCGATCTTCACCGTGCTGTCCATTGTCGGGCAGATGTCGATCGGCATGGGGCTGGCGCTGTTCTTCTGGCGCGCCTTTCCGTTTTCGACGGCAATCCGCGCCATGATGCTGGTGCCGTGGCTGCTGCCGCTCGTGGTCTCGGCGACGATCTTCCGCTGGATTTTCGATCTCGATGCCGGCGTGCTCAACTATCTGCTCGAAACGCTCAACATCATCCAGGATCCGATCCCCTGGATTACCAGCGTCGACTACGCCATGCCGGCGACGATCATCACCAATATCTGGGTCGGCATCCCGTTCTCGATGGCTGTGTTTTATTCAGGCCTGCAATCGCTGCCCAAGGAGATCCTCGAGGCGGCGCATCTCGATGGCGCGACGAGCTGGCAACGCTTCTGGCGGGTGATCCTGCCGATGCTGGCGCCGCTCACCGGCGTCGTCTTCACGCTGTCGGTTACCTACACGGTCAAGGTTTTTGACCTGATCTACATCCTGACCGCAGGCGGGCCGGCCAACGCGACGCAGACGCTGGCGACCTATGCCTACCAGCTCTCGTTCCGCAATCTCGACTGGGGGCATGGCGCGGCGATCGGCAACATCCTCGTCGTGATCTCGCTCTGCTTTGCGGTGTTCTATCTCAGGTCGTTCAAGAAAAGCCTCGCGGCGGAGGACGTCTGACCATGTATCGCGTAAGTCTCGCCCGGGATCTGCTGAAACTGCTGATCGGCCTGTTGATCGCGGCCATCGTGCTGTTCCCGCTCTATTGGATGATCAACGCCTCGTTCCAGCCGCGAACCGCACTGTTGGCAGCGATCCCGTCCTGGTTCCCCGATCCACCAATCCTTGAAGGCTATATGAATGCCATCGCGGGCCAGGGGACGGCGCTGCTGACGAGCTGCTTTGTCGCGCTCTCCTCGGCTGTCTTGTCGCTGGTTATCGCAGCCCCCTGCGCCTACGCGCTGGTGATCTTCAAGCTGCGCTTCACGACGTTCTTCATCTTCGTGCTGCTGCTCGTGCAGATGATCCCCAATGTAGTGATGGCGAACTCGCTCTATACGATCTTCGCCCGCGCCGGCTGGCTCAATACCTACCAGGCGTTGATCCTCTCCGACGCCAGCCTGTCGACGCCATTCGCGATCTTGCTGCTGCGCGCCTTCATGGTGTCGCTGCCGCGGACCCTGACCGAGGCGGCGCTGGTCGATGGCACCGGCTATTGGGGGGCGTTCATGCGGGTGATCCTGCCGCTCAGCCGCAACGGGCTGATTACGGCGGGGCTCTTCTGCTTCCTCTTCGCCTGGTCGGATTTCCTTTACGCGCTGACCATGTCGACCAAGCAGAAGATCGTGCCGATCACGCTCTCAATCTACCAGTTCATCGGTACGCACGGCACCGACTGGACCAGCGTGATGGCGACGGCGGTGCTCGCCTCGATTCCACCGATTGTGCTGCTCCTCGCGGGCCAGCGACAGGTGACAGCCGGACTGATGGGCGGCGCGGTGAAAGAATAGCCTCGCTGAAGAGGCGCTACACAATCTTGGGAGAAAAGCATGGCCGGACGGCTGGCGGGCAAGCGCATCATCATCACAGGTGCGGCAGACAATATCGGCAAGGAAGCGGCGCGGCTGTTCGTCGCCGAGGGAGCGCGGGTCGTCATCGGCGATATCAACGCGGAAAAGGGCACGGCGACGGCCGCCGAGCTTGGGCCGAGCGCTCATTTTATCAAGGTCGATCTGACGCAGGAAAACTCGATCCGCGATCTCATCGAGGTCGGCGTGAGCTGGCTCGGCGGGCTCGACGTGCTCTGCCAGAACGCCGGCGTGCAGATCGCCGGCGACCTTACCGATTTCACAGTCGAGAAGTGGGACCTGATGTTTTCGGTGAATGCGCGGGCGCAGTTTCTCGGCGCGAAATACGCCATTCCGCATATGCGCAAAGCCGGCAAGGGTTCGATCGTCAACATGGCCTCGGCTGCCGGCGTGCGTGGGGCGCCGGGGCTCGTCGGCTACAGCGCGAGCAAGGGCGCGTCGGTGCTGTTCGGCAATGCGCTGGCGCGCGAACTGGGTGCCGAGAACATCCGCGTCAACACGATCTGCCCGGGCTGGGTCGACACCACCTTCAATCAGCCGGCGATCGACCGGATGGGCGGCCGCAAAGTGCAGGACGAACTGGTCAAGCGCGAAGTGCCGCTACAGCGGCAGTCGCAGCCGCGCGAGATCGCGCCGCTCTACGTCTACCTCGCTTCGGACGAATCCTCGTTCATGACCGGCCAGGCGCTGATCATCGACGGCGGGGTGCACAACTAACGGAAGGGCGTAAGAGGTGGGCCTTTATACGACAGTCGTCCGGCCGCTGGCGTTTCAGATCGATCCCGAGCGGGCGCATCGGATGGCGTTGGCAACGGGGGCGGCGTTCGCCTGGGCCGGTGGGGCGCTGCGCGGGCTTTCCGCCCATGACGATCCGCGGCTCGCCATCGATATCGCCGGCCTGCATTTCGGCAATCCGATCGGCCTTGCCGCCGGGTTCGACAAGAGCGGCACGGCGCTCGGAATGTTGGCGGGACTCGGTTTTGGCGCGCTCGAGATCGGTTCGGTGTCGGTCGATCCCTCTGACGGTAATCCAAAACCGCGGCTGTTCCGTTTGCCGCAGGACAAGGCGATCGTCGTCGCCTATGGCCTGCCTAATGATGGGGCCTCAGTGATTGGCCGCCGGATCGGCGGGCTGCGATTGCCGGTGCCGCTCGGGGTCAATCTGGTGAAGACCAATCGGGGGGCTGGCGGGCCGTGCGAGACAGCCGATGCGATTATCGAGGAGTATGTCGAGGCCGGGCGAAAATTCAAAAACCTCGCCTCGTATCTGATGTTCAATCTGAGCTGCCCCAATACCGCCGACGGCCGTGATTTCTTCGCCGACCGGGCGCATCTGGATGCCTGCCTCTCGGCGCTCGGTGAAGCGGAGTTCGGGCTTCCGGTGTTCCTCAAAATCTCACCGCTTGGCGGGATCGGCACGATCGAGCGGCTGCTCGAAGCGGCCGAGCCGCACCGCTTCATTTCAGGCTTCATGTACAACCTGCCGCCGGGCAAACCGAGAACGCTGACGACGCCGCACGCGGTCTGGGAGAAGATGCCGGGCGCGGTTTCGGGCAAGCCGTTCGCGCCGCTCGCCGACGAGTGCATCCGTGAAACATATCGACGGATGGACCAGAAGCGCTACGCGATCGTCGGCTCGGGCGGCGTGTTCACGGCCAAGGATGCCTACGCCAAGCTCAAGCTCGGCGCCTCGCTGGTGCAGGTGCTGACGGCACTGATCTATGAAGGACCGGGCGTCGTTTCGCGCATCACCACCGGTCTCAGCCAGCTCCTCGAACGCGACGGCGTCAAGAATGTGCGCGAGGTGATCGGCGCCGATGTGCGGCAGGGCCGCAAGGCACGGGCCTGACGCTTGCGAGAGCAAGCGCGCGTTTACCTCGACAAAATGACGCGCCCGACTCCCTATTGACGACACCCCTCGTTCGGGCATATCTCCCGCCTCAGGACATCTCACCCTAACGTGAGACTTTCGACCTGGGAGGGTCGCTCATGGCTGAACAGCTCACCGCACCGGCGGTTAAACCGGCTAATCCAAATTTTTCATCAGGTCCGTGTGCAAAGCGTCCTGGCTGGACGGTTGACGCGCTGTCGAAGGCGCTCGTCGGCCGCTCGCACCGTGCCAAGCCCGCCAAGGCCCGCATCGAGAAGGCCATCGCGCTGACCCGCGAACTGCTCGAAGTGCCGGCGGATTACCTCATAGGCATCGTGCCGGCCTCCGATACCGGCGCCGTCGAGATGGCGCTCTGGTCGATGCTCGGCGCGCGGCCGGTCGACATGCTGGCCTGGGAATCCTTCGGCGAGGGCTGGGTGACGGATGTCGCCAAGCAGCTCAAGCTCGCTGACGCGCGGACAATCACCGCGCCCTACGGGCAGCTTCCCGATCTCGCGCAGGTCGATTTTGACCACGATGTGGTGTTCACCTGGAACGGCACGACGTCGGGCGTACGCGTGCCGAATGCAGACTGGATCAAGGCCGATCGCAAAGGCCTCACGATCTGCGACGCGACCTCGGCCGCCTTTGCCCAAAACCTCGATTTCCAGAAGCTCGACGTTGTCACCTTCTCCTGGCAGAAGGCGCTGGGCGGCGAAGCCGCGCATGGCATTCTCATCCTGTCGCCGCGTGCTGTCGAGCGGCTCGAAACCTATAAGCCAGCTTGGCCGCTGCCGAAGATTTTCCGCCTCACCAAGGGCGGCAAGCTGATGGCCGACATCTTTGAGGGCGCGACGATCAACACCGTTTCGATGCTGTGCATCGAGGATGCGGTCGACTCGATGGAGTGGGGCAAAACAGTCGGCGGCCTCAAGGGCATGCAGGCCCGCGCCGACGCGAACTTCAAGGTGCTGTCGGACTGGGTCGCGAAGTCGGATTGGGCGGCGTTCCTCGCCGAAAAGCCCGAGACTCGCTCGAACACGTCCGTCTGCCTTGTGATCAAGGATAAGGCGATCGCGGCGCTTGACGACGAGAAGCAGGCGGCGTTCGCCAAAGCCATCGTCTCGCGGCTCGACAAGGCCGGCGTTGCCTATGACATCGGTGGTTATCGCGATGCGCCGACCGGCCTTCGCATCTGGGCCGGCTCGACGGTTGAAACGTCGGACCTGACCGCGTTGGTGCCGTGGCTGGACTACGCATTCGCGGCTGAGAAGGCTGCGCTGCCGACAGCCGCCGCAGCCTAAGTCCCGAGCGAATAGTGAGTGGTGAATAGCGAATAGCAATTTCGCCGCTCCCACTCGCCTTCGCTAGCGCAACTTTCCTATTCGCTACTCCCCATTCGCTATTCGCTCATCCCGGAGGGATGCAAATGCCCAAGGTTCTCGTTTCAGATAAACTCTCCAAGACCGCCGTCCAGATCTTCAAGGACAACGGCGTCGACGTCGACTACCTGCCGGACCTCGGCAAGGACAAAGACAAGCTGCTCGAAGTGATCGGCCAGTATGACGGCCTCGCCATTCGTTCGGCGAGCAAGATCACCGAGAAGATCATCGCCGCGGCGACCAACCTAAAGGTGATCGGCCGGGCTGGCATCGGGGTCGACAATGTCGACATTCCGGCGGCGACGAAGAAGGGCATCATCGTGATGAATACGCCCTTCGGCAACTCCATCACCACGGCCGAGCATGCCATTTCGCTGATGCTGTCACTGGCGCGGCAAATCCCCGAGGCCGATGCCTCCACCCGTGCCGGGAAGTGGGAGAAGAACCGCTTTATGGGTGTCGAGGTGACCAGCAAAGTGCTTGGCATCATCGGGGCCGGCAATATCGGTTCGATCGTCGCCGATCGTGCCGTGGGCCTTCGGATGAAGGTCATCGCGTACGATCCGTTCCTCACGCCTGAGCGTGCGCAGAATCTCGGCGTGGAAAAAGTCGAGCTCGATGAGCTGCTGCGCCGCGCCGACTTCATCACGCTGCATACGCCGCTGATCGATGCGACCAAGAACATCATCTCCGCGGAAGCCATTGCTAAGATGAAGGATGGCGTCCGCATCATCAATTGCGCGCGCGGCGGCCTTGTCGATGAGACCGCGCTGCATGATGGGCTCAAGTCCGGCAAGATCGCCGGTGCCGCGTTCGACGTCTTCGTCGAAGAGCCGGCGACCGCCAATCCGTTGTTCGAGCTGCCCAACTTCATCGCGACGCCGCATCTTGGCGCTTCCACGACCGAGGCACAGGAGAATGTGGCCCTGCAGGTGGCGGAGCAGATTTCGGCCTATCTGATGACCGGTGAGATCACCAATGCGCTCAACTTCCCGTCGATCTCGGCGGAAGAGGCGCCGCGGCTGACTCCGTTCGTCAAGCTCGCCGAGGCGCTGGGCTCGTTCGCCGGGCAACTCACCGAAGCGCCGATCACCGCCATCCGCATCGAGTTCGAGGGCGCGGTGTCCTCGCTCAACACCAAGCCGATGGTGGCGGCGGCACTGGCGGCTGTGCTGAAGCCCTCTCTGCAGGACGTCAACATGGTTTCGGCGCCGCAGATCGCCAAGGATCGCGGCATTGCGGTTGAAACCATCAACCGCGAGCAGCAGGGCGCATACGAGAACTACATCCGCTTGACGGTGACGACGGCGGAACAGACGCGGGGTGTTGCCGGCACAGTGTTCTCGAACGGCAAGCCGCGCGTGATCCAGGTCAAGGGCATCAACATGGAGGCGGAGCTGACGCCCTCGATGCTCTACGTGACCAATGAGGATAAGCCGGGCCATATCGGGCGGCTCGGTACACTGCTCGGGACGCTCGGCATCAACATCGCCAACTTCAACCTCGGTCGTGCCGAAGTGGGCGGTGACGCCATCGCGCTGCTCTCGATCGACGGTACGCTGGAGGATAAGCAGCTCAAGCAGATCACCACGCTGCCGGGCGTACATCAGGCGAAGACGCTGACGTTCTAGCTTGGGAAGATTCAGGTTAAGGGCCGGCGCTCGCGCCGGCCTTTTCGTTTCTACGCCCGCCGCGCCGAAAACTCGGCCAGCACGATGCCGGCGACGACGATGGCGGCGGCGATGAAGTGGTAGGGTTCAAGCGTTTCGCGAAGCAGCAGTACCGACAAAATCGTGCCGAAGACCGGGATGAGGTTGTTAAAGAGGCTTGCTCGGTTGGCGCCGATTTTTTCGACGCCTTGCGCGAAGAAGAGCTGCGACAGCAGCGAGGGCAGCACCGCAACGTAGGCTATGATGGCCCAGCCTTCAGGGCTGGTGGTCGCCAGCGCCGATAGCGTGCCAAAACCGCCGCCCAGCACCAGCAGGAAGAACACCGCGCCGATGACCGCGCCGACCATTGTGGCGCCGAGGAAGCTCAACCAATGAGCTTTCGGCCGATATCGCAGCGTCAGCGTATAGGCGGCGTAGATCAGGCAGGCGAGCAGCACCAGGAGGTCGCCGACGTTGAAGGTGAAGGTCGTGATGGTTTCCAGATTGCCGTGCGTTGCGACCAGCATCACGCCGATGATGGTGATGACAACGCCGACGATCTGCAGCGGTTTTCCGCGGACGCGAAAAATCAAAAAATTAGCGATGAGCACGAAGACAGGGATCGAGGCCTGTTCGATCGAGGAATTGATGGCTGTGGTGTAGTTGGCCGCGGCATAAAGGCAGGCGTTGAAGGCAGCAAAGCCGATGGCGCCGTAGAAGAGGAGCCAGCCCCACGACGCTTTGAGCGCCGGCCAGTCGCGCTTCAGGTGCGGCAGGCTGAACGGGGCGACGATCAGCATCGCGGCAACGAAGCGCGCGAACAGCAACACATAGGGCGGCACGACGCCGACGGCGAGCTTGGCGGCCACCATATTGCCGCCCCAGAACAGCGGCGCCAGGGTCAACAGCAGGTAGGGATGGGCGAGAAAAGCGGCAAAACCGGTGCGGTGTTCGGCGTCAATCGCCTTAACGTCAGCCAAAACTGCCTCTTGTGCTCGACCCTCGCGGGACTTATCAGCAATCGCAAACTGCACAAACCGCAAATATTCGCGGTTTGCCCGCATGGGATCAACGACGCCGCGAGTTTGCCGGATCGGCATTAGCAGCGCTTCCGCCGGGTGGGGGAGACGCGAGCCGAACCTGCGCGGCCGGATTCAGGACCTGAAGAGAACATGGCGAACGTGGTGGTGGTCGGCGCACAGTGGGGCGACGAGGGCAAGGGCAAGATCGTCGATTGGCTCTCCGAACGTGCCGATGTGGTGGTGCGCTATCAGGGTGGGCACAATGCGGGCCACACGCTCGTTATCGATGGGGTTAGCTACAAGCTTAGCCTGCTGCCCTCCGGCGTGGTGCGCGGCAAGCTCAGCGTCGTCGGCAACGGCGTGGTCGTCGATCCGCACCATTTCGTCGCCGAGATGGAGAAGCTCGCCGGGCAGGGGGTAAAGGTCACCCCCGAGACGCTGCGCATTGCCGAGAACGCGCCGCTGATTCTGGCCCTGCACCGCGAACTCGACGGTATCCGCGAGAGCGGCAATTCGGGCCTCAGAATCGGCACGACGCGACGCGGCATCGGGCCAGCCTATGAGGACAAGGTGGGGCGCCGGGCGATCCGGCTGATCGACCTTTCCGAGCCCGATACATTGATGGCCAAGATCGAACGGCTGCTGCAGCACCATAATGCGCTGCGCCGAGGCATGGGGCTCAGCGAGTTTGAGCCGCAGGCGATCTACGACGAACTGATGTCGGTGGCGGCCCAGATCCTGCCGTACATGGATCAGGTCTGGAAAATTCTCGATGAGAAACGTCGCGCCGGTGCGCGAATCCTCTTCGAGGGGGCGCAAGGGGCGCTCCTCGACAACGATCACGGCACTTATCCGTTCGTGACTTCGTCGAACACGGTTGCCGGTCAGGCGGCGGCGGGATCGGGACTTGGACCGACGGCGATTGGCTATGTGCTCGGTATTGCCAAGGCCTATACGACTCGCGTGGGCGAAGGGCCGTTCCCAACTGAGGACTTTGGCGAGGTTGGGCAGCGCCTCGGTGAGCGCGGACGCGAATTCGGCACGGTTACCGGCCGGAAACGCCGCTGCGGCTGGTTTGACGCAGTTCTGGTGCGTCAGACGGTCAAAACCTCAGGCATCACAGGTATTGCGTTAACCAAGCTCGATGTCCTCGATGGGCTCGAAGAGATCAAAATTTGCGTCGGTTACGAGCTTAATGGCCAAAAAATTGACTATTTGCCTGCCTCAATGGGATCACAAGCGGCTGTTAAACCGATTTACCAGTCATTGGAGGGATGGTCGGAAACGACGGCCGGCGCGCGCAGCTGGTCGGAATTGCCGGCCCAGGCAGTCAAGTACGTGCGGTATATCGAAGAGCTGATTGGGGCGCCTGTGGGCATGCTTTCCACAAGTCCTGAGCGCTTGGACACCATACTTGTCCATGACCCGTTCCAAGATTGAGAAAGTTTGCTAGAACATTGCGCGCAACCGGCGAGTTTTGAATAGCTGATGGCGGACTACAAAGAGCTCATACGCAAGGCCATTCAGGCGTTGCCTGAGAATAATGGCGCTGCCCGAAGGGCCGTGTATGAGAAGGCGCGCGCCGCGCTTGTCGGGCAATTGCGCGGGCTCAACCCGCCGCTGGCCGCACGCGACATCACCCAGCACCGCCTGCAGCTCGAAGATTGCATCCGCCAGGTCGAGCAGGAAGCCAGCGAGGCGGTCATCGCCGGGCTGAAGCAGAACGAGAATATTCCGCTCCGCCAAGCCGCGCTGCCGCCGCCACGTCCGCCGACCCGGCCTGCCTTGACGTCGAGCAGCACGCGCCCGGCTCCCGCATCATCAGCGCGGCCGAACGGTGGTGCTGCGCCGCGCCAAAACGGCGCTACCCCCATTCGCCCGGCGGCCGTTTCGCCTGCAGTGCCGCGTCCCGCCGTAGCCAAACCCGTTGCCCCGTCCGCGGCACCGCGGATTGCCGCCGTGCAGCCGAAGAACGGCAATGCGGCGGCTGCCGTCGCGCCGGCAGCGAGACAATCGAGTATTGCGCGCCCGGCGCCGCGTCCGCAGGTTGCGGCCTATCCACGCGTTGTCGCCCAGCCCGAGCCGGAACCGGAGGACGAGCCGGAGACGATCGAGGACATCATCAGCGCGGCCGAGAACGATCTCGGCGATACGATGGATGTCGAAGAGGCACAGCCGGAAGTTTACGACGACGACGCGGTTGAGGCCGAGTACGCCGAGGACGAGCCCGAGCCGCCGATGTTCAAGATCGAGCCGCGCTCGCAGCAGCAGCGCCGATCTGAAGTAGCAGCCCAGCCACGCGCCGAGATGCGCCAGGTGCCGGCGATTGTCGCACGAGCGGAAGCCGCCAAATCGGCGCGCTCGGCCGCAGCGCCTGAACCGGCGCGCCGGGCAAACGGTGATGACGGCTATCGCAACGGGGCGGCCCAGCCAGGCCGTTCGCCGGCGAATGCGCGTCCGCGCAATGGCGAACCGATCCAGTTGCCGCGGCCGAATGGCAGCGCCGCCATGTCGAGCGTGCGCGAGGTCGATGTCGAAAATCACGGCGAGGGCGATCCGCAGGTTGCCATCGAACGCGCGATCGCAACGTTGGAGCGGGAGGCGCGCAACGACGGCGAGGATATCGACGACAACGTCGATACCGATGACGATCTGCCACCCGTTCGCCCGTCGAACTCCGGGCGCCGCCGCAACGGGCTCGATTCCGGGTCGCGCGATACGTCGATGATGGCCGACCAGGGTTTTGCGCGCGCGCCGGTCGAGCGCGAGCGGGGCGGCGGCAGTGCTGTCACCATTTTCCTCTTGGTTTTCCTCGCGCTGCTGGTTGCTGTGGGCGGGGCCGGGCTCTGGGCCTGGCACGAAGGTTTTATCGATTTCGACGCGATGTTCGGCAAGTCGCAGACCGTGACGGCGCAGGCGTCGTCGGACAATTCAACGCCGGCCGCCTCGGCGGATACGAGCAGCGCGGATGACAACAGCGCGGCAACCGCGCCTGAGCCAGCGCAGCAGACCAATACCGAAGCGGCCTCAACGACGCCTGCCCAATCCAGTGCGCCGCTGAGTGCGGGCCCTGCAACCGCTCCGGCGGCAACGCCGGCTCCGGCTCCTGCAGCCGAGCCGTCGGCGCAGGCCGGTGGCGCGCCGAAGACTGAGGAACGTCTGACCCAGTCGGGCACTGCGGATGCGACGCCCGCTACTCCCGGTGCCGCGACGCCAGCCCCTGGCGCGGCAGTCCCTGGCGGCGGCAGCCAATCGTTGCTGCTTGAAGCATCGCAGGACGGGACGACGGGCGCTGTGCCCTTCTCCGGTACTGTTGACTGGAGCAAGGGGACAGACGAGATGGGGCAGCCGACGCTGGTCGGCAAGGCCAGCATCCCGGCCCGCAATCTCGGGGTCAGCGTGCTGATCCGCAAGAATTCCGACCCGACGCTGCCGGCCAGCCATCTGATGGAGATCAATTTCACCGTCAATGACAGCTTCATCGGCGGTTCGATTGCCGGACTGCCGGGTGTGCTGCTGAAGAACGAAGAGCTTGTGCAGGGCACGCCGCTCGTCGGCGCCTCAGCCCGCGTCGTCGGGAACTCGTTCCTCTTTGCGCTGAGTTCGTCGGCTGCCGACGAAGCGACTAACCAGGACCTCCTGACCTCGCGCAAGTGGATGGACCTCGCCATCATCTATGCGACTGGCAAGAAGGCGATCATCACGCTCGAGAAGGACGACAAAGCGGAGCAGTTGTTCAGCGACGTGTTCGCCTCGTGGGCGAAGACCGCTGCTGCAACGCCTGCTCCAGCAGCCGCTGCCCCGGCGACGGCCGCATCGCCGCCCGCCGCGGCCAAGAGCAAATAGTCCGGTCTGCTGATTGTGGGTTGGCTTGAGACGCTATCGGCGCCTCAAGCGGCGATCTCTGCTGCCATCTGGAATTTTGATTCCAGCAAATCGCGGTCGAACGGCTTCATCATGTAGTCGTTCGCGCCGGCCTTGAGGGCCATGGCGATCTGCCCGATATCATTTTCAGTCGTGCAGTAGACGACTTTGGGGCGCTCGCCGCCGACATAAGCGCGCAGCAGTTTCAAGAATTCGAGACCGCCCATGATCGGCATCTGCCAATCGAGCAGAATTGCGTCGGGCATTTCCTGGCGGCACTTGTCGAAGGCTTCCTGGCCGTCCTCGGCTTCATCGACGATATAGTCCATGTCTTCGAGGATTCTGCGCGCCACCCGGCGTACCACGCTCGAATCGTCCACGATAAGACACGATTTCATCGTCGAACCCCCAACCGAGACCGCGCGAAGCCTCTAAATACCGGGCAAACCGGGATCAGCCAAAGTCCAAGGGATGCCTGAAACGGCCCGCGCAACACTAAATACTATCGCACGAAAACTCCGTACGAATGGTTACGACAACCTTTCAGTGTTCTAGTCAGCGGACTAAGCAGCTTCACCTATAGCCGCGACGGGCGGCTGTGGGGTCGCGGTGAAAACGAATTCCTCGTTCTCGAGGTCGAGGTGAACTGCCATATTGGTCATCCGCGCGAGAAGGCCGGTATAGAACGGCTGAATGCCGCGGGCGTCGACGCCTTCCTCGGGGCTGCCGGCGACAAGGCCTTCAGCGCCTGCGGGGATCAGGGTCTTCGGGCCCTTCGAGGTGATGCGGAAACGCTCCTCGCCCGTCGGCCCTTCGACTTGGACCTTCACGGTGCCACCGCGCGGCACGGCGCCGGCGCCGATCAGCAGCATGTTCATCAGCAGCTTGGCCTTGTGTTTGGGCAAAAGGATCAGCGGCACCTGCCAGTCGAGTTCAGCCTTTTCGATCTCGAAGAACAATCGGGCGACACGCTCGCACTCGCGGGTGTCGAAATCGGTGCCGGCGGTGGAGGACGCGCCGTAGGCGAGGCGGGCAAATTCGAGTTTTGCCCGCGCCTGCTTTGCCGCGTTGGAAATCAGATCGCGGGCGAACGGGGCCATTTCGCCCTGAGCGGGATCGGCCAGAACTTCGAGGCCGTTGCCGATGGCGCCGACGGGGTTGATGAGGTCGTGGCAGACGCGTGAGCAGAGCATGGCGGCGAGGTCGGTCGCCTTGAGCTCAATGATGTCGGCCATGCGGTTTTCTCCGGAAACGGGGATGAGAATCATCGGACAAGTTTGCCCGATAGGGGGAAGCATTGAAAGCTCACGGGGTCGGGACCGCCGTAGAGGCGACTGCCGGCGGCTGCGGTGCGTCGGGAGCAACCATCGCAGCCTGTGGGTCGGATAGCTTCAGCCATGCCGCGCGGGCGTCGGTAATGATGGGGATCGGCGCGGCGGTAAAGGCATCCCGATTGTCGATCGAATAGAAGAGGTAAAGGCGCTCGGCGGCGATTGTGTAAATCTGCGGATTGCCGTCGGACATGTAGCCCTGCGCCAGCGCGGTGGTCGAATGGCCGCCGAACTGGGGAGCGTAGGTCTCAGGCGAGCGGATGAAGACGTCACGGTTGGCGCCGCTGGCAAAATACCAGGGCACGCCTTTCCAATCGTACTCGTAGTCGGGCTTACCCTGTAAAGGCTGCGCTTCTGTGAAATAGCTCACCGGATCGTACCCATCGAGCGCGACGCCGGTCAGCGCATCAACGACGATCGATGGGGGCAGGCCGTCTGCATTTACTGGAGCAATCAGACCTGCCGAAATCACGATCTGCGCGCCCAAGACGATGGTTAATGTTTGTTTACGGATTTGCCGCATCATCGCCGTGATAGCCTGCTAGCCAAACAATGCAGCCTGATGCGACAAGGCTAGCGCCAAATTGATAATCCTTTGGTAAACACTTTCCACCGATCGCCAATTCGTCGCCGGAGTGCGCCATGTTGAAACGTCTAGTCCTTGGTCTGCTGATGCTTCTGACGTTCGCTGCCGCGCCTCTCCCGGCGCTGGCGCGCTCAGGCTCGCTCAGCGACACATACACAGCCGACGAGCTCGTCGATAAGGGCAGCCAGTTCTTCGGCTCGGTGGCGCAGGGCATGGCGTCGGTAGTCGAAAAGGCCGTGTCACAGTACGGCCTGCCCAATGGCTATATCCTCGGCAGCGAGGGTGGCGGCGCATTCTTCGCCGGCGCGCGCTATGGGCAGGGCACGATGTATACCCGCAATGCCGGCGACCTTTCGGTCTACTGGCAGGGCCCGACGATTGGCGTCGATTTCGGCGGTGACGGTTCGAAGGTCATGATGCTCGTCTACAATCTGCCTTCGGTGCGAACGATCTATACGCGCTTCCCCGGCGTCGACGGCTCGGCATACGTGGTGGGCGGCCTCGGCATGACGGTGCTTAAGAAAGACAACGTTGTGTTGGTGCCGATCCGCTCGGGCATCGGGGCGCGTCTCGGCATCAACGCCGGCTATCTCAAGTTCACGCCCGAGCCGACCTGGAATCCGTTCTGACGCTTGGCGGATAACTGGGCCGGCAAGCCGGCCCCCTGACGCTAGTCGCGAGCAGCCCTCCCGCCGCCGGTCGCTGTCCCAGCCGAATCACCGCTTGTGATCGCGCAGGCAATGGGCACGGCCGACACAATCCGATATAAGATATTCAGATTAGAGCGTTAGGGTTGCCTCTCGTCAGGGGAGACGTGCCGGATGAGCATTGAGAGCATCATGTATTTCGCCCTCGGCGCTCTGGCGTCGGCGCTGGTGATGTTGATGATCATGCCGGCGATCTGGCGGCGTGCCGTGCGGCTGACGAAGAAGCGTATCGAGGCGGCGACGCCGATTACGCTTGCCGAGTTCCGGGCAGACAAGGATCAGCTACGCGCTGAGTTCGCCCTCTCGACCCGGCGCCTCGAAATGAATGTCGAGCAGTTGCGCAAGCGCCTGTCCGAACAGCTTGGCGATTTCAGCCGCAAGAAGCAGGACCTCGGCGCGCTGAGGGATCAGCGTGACGAGCACATCGGCGTTGTCCGTGAGCTCGAAGAGCGGGAAGCCGACCTCAGGAGCCGCATTCTCGATCTTGAACGTGAAAGCACCGATCTTGCACAGCGTCTGACCGTTCGCGACCGTGAGCTCGAGGAAAAGTCCGATGCGCTGCAAAGCGCGCGCGAGGCGATCCGGTCAAAACTGCCAGCGAGCCTGCGCGCCGACGGCAAGGCACTGACCGGTGACTATGACGAGGACATCGACGATCTGCTGACGGCCATCGCCGTTGAGCGCAAGCGCGCAAGCTTCCTCGAACAACAGGCGAGGGGTCTGCTGGGACAGCTTGAAAAGCTCGACAAGCGCTCGGCGGATACCAACACCGCGATGGCCGAGCTGCGCAAAAACCTTGCAGATAAGGACGACGCGACGACCGGCGCCAACCAAAACCTGGTCGAGGCCGAGGTCCGGATCGCCAACGCCGAGAGCCGCTTCAATGCGCTGCTGGCGGAAACCGATGAGATCGTAACGACCGGCGCACGCAAGCACGAGCAATTGCTGGCCGAAAAGCTGTCGCTCGAAGCGCAGGTCGAACAACTGCGCGAGAAGGTGCAGCACGTCGAGTCCACGGTGATGACCGACTGGGACAGCGACCGGATCGAGCAGTCGCACCTTAGGGAGCGCCTCAACGATATCGCCTCAGATGTCAGCCGGCTGGTCTATGCTGTTGAAGCGCAGGCCTCGCCCGATCCTGAGGAAAGCCTGTTCGACCGCGTGCAGCGCTTTGCCGATGACGGCGTCAAGGTTGAGAACTTTCCCGTGAAAAACGGCCCCGCGCAGCGTTCGGCGGCAAGCGGCGCGCCAGCGCCATCGGCTGCGCCGATCCGGGCGCGTGGCACCTCTGTGGCCGACCGCATGGCGGCGCTCAGGGAGCTCCAGGGCCGTAACTAGGCCGCTCTATTCGCTGACCACCGGGATTTCGCGCAGGATTGCGCCAGTTTTGCCATCGAAGATGCGCAGGCTCGTGGCTGAGCCGTTCTTGTAGGTGACGCTGATATCGCCGCCGGTTGCTATGATCGACACAATGGTTGCGCCAGCTGGAATCCTCACTGCGGCCGCGGTGTAGGCGCCGGCATCGGCCGGTGCGCTGCCGCCGTCCTTGCTGGCGCGATAGACAAGCGCCCCGGCAATGACGATAAAGCCCACAATCAACAGCCCGATCGTGAAGACGAACGATTTTCGCGCCCGCGCGATGATCGCGGCAGCTTCGGGCGTCATCTTGGTATCGTCCGGGTTCGGACCAGGGGTGCTCATGCAGGACGTCTCCGAGGGCTCTTCAGTTCAGGACTCTTCGATGGAAGAGGTCGAGTGGCAGTATGTGGCCGACGCGGAAGCGGCGGGGCAGCGGCTCGACGGCGCTTTGGCCAAAGGGCTTGCAGCGTTCAGCCGGGCGCGCGTCAAGGACCTCATAGAGAAGGGCGCTGTTTCGATCAATGGCGAGACGGTCGAGGAGCCCAAGCACAGGCTGAAGGTCGGCGATGTCGTGGTGCTCGTGGCGCCCGAGCCGGTCGATGCCGAACCGACCCCCGAGGATATCCCGCTCGACATCCTCTATGAGGACGATGCGCTGATCGTCATCAACAAGCCGGTGGGCATGGTGGTCCATCCGGCCCCCGGTAGCCTCAACGGGACGCTGGTCAATGCGCTGCTGTTCCATTGTGGCGACAGCCTCAAGGGCATCGGCGGGGTGAAGCGGCCGGGTATCGTGCATCGGCTCGACAAGGACACGTCCGGTGTAATGGTCGCCGCGAAGACCGACAAGGCGCACCAGCATCTCTCGGCGCAATTTGCCGACCACGGCCGGACGGGGCCGCTACACCGCGCCTACACCGCCTTCGCCTGGGGAATGACGGAAAGCGCCCGCGGCACAGTGGATGCGCCGCTCGGCCGCGACCAGAACAACCGGCTGAAGCAGGCGGTGCGCAAGGATGGCCGCGAGGCGATCACCCATTATTTGACCGAGGCCCGCTTTGGCGGGGAAGGTTGGCAGATCACAAGACTGACCTGCGAGCTCGAGACCGGCCGCACGCATCAGATCCGCGTCCATATGGCTCATGTCGGCCATCCGCTGGTGGCCGACCCGCTTTATGCGCCGGGTTACGCCACCAAGGCCAACCGGCTGCCTGAGCCCTTGCGAAAAATAGTGCAGGGATTGGGCCGCCAGGCTTTGCATGCGGCGGAACTCGGCTTCGAGCATCCCGTTACTGGCGAAGAGATGTTCTTCGAGGCGGCGCTGCCGGCAGATTTGGCCGATCTCGAAGAAGCACTGGAGCCCTACAACGAGGCGTTCGCGCGCTAAAATGTGATGCCTAGGTTACCATGCGTAACCGTATATCTGCCCTGCGCGCAGCGCGGGTTGCGGGGGTCTTATCTTGGCGTATTCGCGACCTATATAGTGCTAGCCACAGGTGTGCCGCCATGGACATCGAGGTGGCGTTTCCGCCCGCTCGCGGGGGGAGGAAGGGGGACCATATGGCCCAATCAAATCTGCCGATCCTCAGTTCAGAAGGTGGCCTCGGCCGCTATCTGCAGGAAATCCGCAAGTTCCCGATGCTGGAACCGGATCAGGAATTCATGCTCGCCAAGCGCTACAAAGAGCACGCCGATCCCAGCGCCGCGCAAAAACTCATTACCTCGCACCTTCGCCTCGTCGCCAAGATCGCCATGGGCTATCGCGGCTATGGCCTGCCCATTTCCGAGGTCATCTCGGAAGGCAATGTCGGCTTGATGCACGCTGTCAAACGCTTCGAGCCCGATAAGGGTTTCAGGCTCGCGACCTATGCGATGTGGTGGATCAGGGCGGCCATTCAAGAGTACGTGCTCAGGTCGTGGTCGCTGGTCAAGATCGGCACCACGGCGGCTCAGAAGCGTCTGTTCTTCAACCTCCGCCGGGTGAAGGGGCAGATCGCCGCGCTCGACGACGGCAATCTCCATCCCGACCAGATCAAGCAGATCGCCACCACGCTCTCGGTTTCCGAAGCCGATGTCGTGTCGATGAACCAGCGGCTCGGCGGTGATGCCTCGCTCAACGCGCCGATGCGCGCGGACGAGGGCACCTCGGAGTGGCAGGATTGGCTGGTCGACGATACGCCGGACCAGGAGACGACGCTCGGCAACTCGGAAGAGTATGACGAGCGGATGAGCCTCCTGACCAACGCGATGGACGATCTCAATGAGCGCGAAAAGGCGATCTTCCAGGCCCGTCGCCTGAAGGAAGAGCCGGCGACGCTCGAAGAGCTGGCGCAGGAATACAATGTCAGCCGTGAGCGCATCCGGCAGATCGAGGTCCGCGCCTTCGAAAAGGTGCAGGACCGCGTGCAGCAGCAGGCGCGGGAACGCGCCCGCGCAAGGGAAGCCGCGACGGCTTAGTCAGGCGACCTTCGGTTCATATCGCTGAATCTTCATATCGCCGCCCCGCGCCCGCTGGGCGGCGATATCGTATGCGGTCTGCATGCGCATCAGCGTATCCATCGCAACCCCGAACGCCATTTCGACGCGCTGGGCCATTTCAGGTGACAGCGAGGCCCTGCCATTAAGTAGCGCGGAAAGGGCAGGCCGAGTGACGTTCAGCACCCGCGCGGCTTCTGTCACTGACAGCTCCAGCGGCTCGATGATTTCCATTCTGATGAAAACGCCGGGATGGGACGGCTGGACCATGGGTCGCATGCTGGTCTCCTAGTGATAATCCTCGAAGTCGAGGTCGGTTATTCTCGTTCGATCCTCGGACAGCCGGAAGGTGATCCGCCAATTGGCCGTCACGTGTAACGCCCAAGTGGCCTTGCGATCGCCTGTTAGCCGATGAGCTTTCCATGATGGAATGCTTGCCACCTCATCGGCAGACGCTGCACTTTGGAGGAACGACACGATGTTGCGGATTTTCTCTATCGTGCTGGCCGGCAATCCTGACGCATCGCCGGCCTCAATGAACCGACGCAATCCCTTATGACGAACTGTGTCGATTTCCATGAGCCAAAATAGCGCAACGCCTGTCTCCTGTAAAGCGACGGGAGACGCTACTGCTCTAAGGCCTTGATCAAAGCCTCCAGCCAACGCCGCTCGATGATCAGCAGATAGACGCCCCTATCGCCGGGTTCGGGCTCGATCGAAAAGTCGGTCATGCTGGCTTCGTTCGAGGTGCCCGTACGGATGCCTGGCGCGAGGGTTAGTCCGTCGAGCGGATATTTCAGGCCCGTCGAGTGGCGAAATCTGGTGGCGGTTAGCGGGTGAACGGATACTCGCGCGCCCGGCTCAACGGCAAACGCGATGGGTCCGGTCAACGCCAGCGCGACATCGAACTCATCGACTAGGATAATCCGGCGCTTCGCCGCGTAGCGCGCGACCGCATCCAGAGCGGCCAGGGTGTGGTCGAAGCGCTTGCCGGTCATGCCGAGGCCGACGGTTACTGGCGCCGAGGTCGAATACAGCGCCTTCTCGAAATCGGTGGTTTCCTGCTCGGGGATGCGGACGAGCTTTGTCCGCGTGTCCCAGCTTAGGGGATCGGCGAGGGAGTCGAAATCGCCGATGATCGCCTCGGGGACGAGGCCTGCCGCGCGGATGACATCGCCGCCGCCGTCCGCGCCGATGACGTGTGCGCCCTCGGCTGCGAGCTTGTGCAGCAGGTGTTCATCGAGTGCGCCGCCGCCGACGATCACCAGCACGCCATTGAATGTCATGGGCTCAGGTTTTGGGTCTTGCACTCGTCCGAGCCCCCGAATAAGTTCCGCCCGTCTCGCTGGGGTGCTCCGGAAACGGAGCTGAGAAACACCCATTGAACCTGAACCAGGTCATGCTGGCGGAGGAAGTTCGAGATGGCAAGGACGCTTATCGCGTCCCTAACCATTGACACAATCCCTTCATCTTCATGGCCGCTACCATAGGAAGGGAATGACCGATGGTCTTCTTCAAAACCCTCGTGGTTGCGGTCCTTGCTCTGTTCGCCACATCGGCGATCGCGGCGGATCAGCCCACGCTGAATGTCTATACCTATCAAAGCTTTGCCTCGGATTATGGTCCCGGCCCCGGGATCAAGAAGGGGTTCGAGGCCACCTGCAACTGCAAGCTCAACTTCGTCGCTATCGACAGCGCCATCGGCGCGCTGCGGCGGGTGCAGCTCGAAGGTGCGACGACCACGGCCGACGTGCTGCTCGGCCTCGACACCTCGATTGCCGGCGAGGCTCGGGCGACTGGTCTCTTTGCGCCGCACGGGCTTGACCTCTCCGGGCTCGACCTGCCGAGCAAGTGGACCGATCCGGATTTCGTGCCGTTCGACTATGGCTATTTCGCCTTCGTCTACGACACGACGAAAGTGAAAAACCCGCCGAAATCCTTTGAGGATCTGATTGCCGAGCCGGCGAGCTTCAAGATCGCGCTGGAAGATCCGCGCTCGGATACCCCGGGCCTCGGCCTGCTGCTCTGGATTCAAGCGGCGTATGGCGACAAGGCCGACGACATCTGGAAAGGCCTGAAGCCCCATATCGCAACGATGGCCCGCTCCTGGGATGATGCCTATGGGCTCTTCCTCAAGGGTGAAGCTGACATGGCGCTCTCCTTCACCACCTCGCCGGCCTACCATGCGATCGAGGAGAACAAGCCGAACTACGCGTTCGCGGCATTCAGCGAGGGGCACTATCCACAGATCGAGGTTGCCGGGATTTTGAAATCGTCCAAGCAGCAGGATCTGGCAAAATCGTTTTTGACCTATCTAACCTCGGCCGATGCACAAAAGATCATCCCGACGACAAACTGGATGTATCCCGTGCGCGACATCGGTGCCGACCTGCCGGCGGCCTTCAATACACAGGCCAAGCCGAGCAAAATCCTGACGCTCGATGAGAAGACGATCATCGCCAACAAAGGCAAGTGGATCGACGACGCTTTGGCGGCGATAAAGTAGGCGGATGACTGGTCGTATGACCGTAGCTACGTTGCCCCCTCGACCGCTCCGGCTTTTGGCCGGGGCGGTGGTGGCGGTTGCGGTCGCGGCGCTGGTGGTGCTGCTGTTCCGATCGATAATTGTCGCGGCCTCGACCCAGGCGGCCGATATGTCGGGCAGCGTCGATATTGCTCATCTGCTCCGGATGACCGCCATTCAGGCGGCACTGTCGACGGTTTTGTCGCTGATGGTCGGGGTGGCGCTGGCGTGGGCGCTCAACCGGCTGCGGTTTTTCGGCCGCGGGCTGGTGATCGGCCTCTTCGCTTCGGCCATCGTGACGCCAGGATTAATCGTGGCGTTCGGGTTGCTGACTGTGTGGGGTCGGAGCGGCTGGATCAACGCCGTCGCACACCTATTCGGCGGCAACGTCGACATGCCGATCTTCGGGCTCGGCGGTATCCTCGCGGCGCATGTCATTCTTGATGGTGCGTTTGCCGCCCGCATCCTGCTCTCACGGCTCGATGCAATTCCGCAGGCCCGGCTCAAGATGGGGCAGAGCCTTGGCCTCTCCGCGCCGTGTCGCTTCGCGGTGATCGACTGGCCGGCGATCCGCGGCACGCTGCCCGGACTTGCGGCGATCATCTTTCTCCTCGCCTTCACCAGTTTTCCGATCGTGTTGCTGCTCGGAGGAGGGCCGGCCAACCAGACGCTCGAGGTTGCGATCTACTCCGCCGTGCGGCTCGATTTCGATCTCAACGCTGCTGTGACCTTGGCGCTGGTGCAGGTTGGCGTCTGTGCGGCGATCATTGTGCTGTCCGCGCTGTTTGCGCCGATCCCATCGAGCCTCGGCCCGGCGGCCGGGCAAAGCTGGGCCGACCACCGGGCGGCACGGGTGGTGCAATGGGTGATCCTGATCCTCTGCCTCGTGGGCTTCGCGCTGCCGCTGCTTGCGGTGCTGCTTGGCCCGATCGAGGGGGGGATCGTTGCAGTGCTTTCTCGGCCGGCGTTCTGGAATGCGCTGGCGACGAGCCTTGCCGTTGCGACAGCTGCTGCCGCGCTTAATCTCGCTCTCGCCCTCGCTCTGGCCATGGGGCGCTCGGCAACGGCGCGTACCGGTTTTCGGCTTGGGCTTACCGCGCCCGCCTACACCTATCTGGCGGTGCCGGCGATGGTACTGGCACTCGGCTTTTTCCTGCTGGTGCGGGCGGCCGGAATCGAACCGCAACGGGCGGGGCCAATGGTGGTGATCGTTGCCAACGCGCTGCTGGGCCTGCCATTCGCCATCGCGACGCTCGGGCCGCCGCTTGAGGCAATTGCGAGCGGGCAGGGGCGGCTTATCCGCTCGCTCGGCCTTTCGGGCTGGCGGCAGTTCGTAACGATCGAATGGCCATTGATCGGCCGCGACATCGGGGTGGCGCTGGCGCTGTCGTTCTGCTTTTCGCTGGGCGATCTCGGCGTCATCTCGCTGTTCGGCACGCCAGATTTCACTACGCTGCCGCTGTTGCTGGTCGAGGCGCTCGGTGCGTATCGCAGCAACGATGCCGCCGTTATTGCGGCTTTGATGTTGATCGCGACGATTGTCGCGTTCACGCTGCTGCCGCCGCTCGTCGAAAGGCTGTCACGTGCTCGCACTTGAGGAGTTGAGCTACCGGCATCCCGGACAGTCACGCGACTATGCCTTCACGATGACGGCGACGCCGGGGCAGATCACCGCCGTTTCCGGCCCGAGCGGCTCGGGCAAGTCGACGCTGCTCGATCTCATCGCCGGATTTTTAGTGCCTCAATCGGGGACGATCCGGCTCGACGATGCCGATCTCGTGCCGCTCCCGCCTGAGGGGCGACCCGTCTCGATCCTGTTCCAGTCCGACATGCTGTTCGAGCATTTGTCGGCGGCGAAGAATGTCGCGCTGGGGTTGCCGGCAGGTACGCCCGGGGCAGAGGTGCAGCCGAAGGTTGCGGCGGCACTGGCGGAGGTGGGATTGCCCGAGATCGGCAAGCAGCGCGCCTCGACACTTTCCGGTGGACAGAAGCAGCGCGTGGCGCTGGCACGAACGCTGCTTCGCGCGCGGCCGGTGCTGCTGCTCGATGAGCCGTTCTCGGCGCTTGATGACGATACGCGCGTCCTCGTGCGCGAACTCGTCCAGGCCCTCACGCGACGGCATCGCTGGACGACCATCCTCGTCAGTCACCATGGCGATGATGTCGAGGCATTGGCAGCGCGGCACTATCGGATCGAAGGCGGGCGCCTCAAAGAGGATACCGACTGGGGTGGTGGCGCTTCGCCGTGAAGCACTTCAGTCCGTCGTTACCTGACTCAGGGCTAAGCCGGAGACTGTGCCCTTCTTGCTGATGACGTAGCCGAGTTTTTGGTAGACCGATTTGCCGCTACCGTCGCCGACCGGCCTCGTCGAGTCGTAATAGGCATTGTGCTGCCGATCGCGTTTGAGGGCGCCGAATTTCGCCTGGAGGTCGGCAGGCGAAGCGCCGATCGAGGGGATACCGAAGGTCGGGAAGACGAAGGTTTTTGAGGCTGTCGCACAGCCGCTGACCTTCGACGCATCGACGTTCTCGACGACGATCGTGCTGACCGTATCCGTGCCGCCGGCCATCTCGTTGTCCGAGATGAACCACACGGTCGTCGGGATATCGGCCTTGGTCTTGGCGTGCTGCGTGTAGCAGAGCCAGGTCACCGCGTTGCCCGCATCGCCCTGCGTGTGAAGCAGGCCGCCATAGCTGCCCTGGATCAGATCGAGCGTGGTCTTCTCGAATGCAATCGGCATCTGCCCGATGGTCGTGCCGGCCGCGAAATCAATATCAACTTCGGGGGCGCTCTCGCCAACGATCCCCGCAACGACGACATCGGCGAAGTTGCTGAGCTTTGGTCCGGGGAGCGCCGGAGCCCCCGTGATGGCAGGTGTCGTGACGGGGGCGTCGGTTGTGGTCGCCCCAGCGCTGAGGGCGGCGGGCAAGTTGATGCTCGGCGCGGTCAGGGGCGCGCTATCTGCCATCGCCATAGCGGGCGCTGCCGCGAGCGTCGCAAGTGCCAGAAGAATCCGTATCGGCTTCATATTCGGTCCCAGAGCTTGGGCGCTGCCTAACCGCCTGTGCGGCAAAACAAAACCCCGCACGATGTCGCACGGGGTTTTGGCACAATTGAAGAGGGATTGTGGCCGTCAGGCGCTTTCGGAGTAGACCTCGTTCTCGTCGGGCTCGCGCAGCACATAGCCGCGGCCCCAGACGGTTTCGATGTAGTTCTTGCCGCCAGTTGCGACTGAAAGCTTCTTGCGGAGCTTGCAGATGAACACGTCGATGATTTTTAGCTCGGGTTCGTCCATGCCGCCGTAAAGGTGGTTGAGGAACATTTCCTTGGTGAGCGTCGTGCCTTTGCGGAGCGAGAGCAGCTCCAGCATCTGGTATTCCTTGCCGGTCAGATGGACGCGCTGGCCGGTGACTTCGACGGTCTTGGTGTCGAGGTTGACCGTGAGATCGGCGGTCGAGATGACCGATTGCGCATGGCCCTTGGAGCGGCGGACGATGGCGTGGATGCGGGCGACCAGCTCATCCTTGTGGAAGGGCTTGGTCATGTAGTCGTCGGCGCCGAAGCCGAGGCCGCGCACCTTATCCTCGATGCCGGCGAGACCGGAGAGGATCAGGATCGGCGTCTGTACCTTGGCGACGCGGAGAGTGCGGAGCACTTCATATCCGCTCATGTCGGGCAGGTTCAGGTCGAGGAGGATGATGTCGTAGTCGTAGAGCTTGCCGAGATCGACACCCTCTTCGCCCAGATCGGTCGTATATACGTTGAAACTCTCCGACTTGAGCATCAACTCGATGCTCTGCGCTGTCGCGCTGTCGTCTTCAATCAGGAGCACCCGCATGCCAATCCCCTTAACCTAAACGTCCCTGCCTGGAACAGAATGCGGCCCCAATCAGGCGGCACTCTTTACTGATCCTTACTGGATATGACTCAAACCTAAGCCCAATTAGTTAACAAAGTTTATTTCTGATCCGCAAGCCGTAATCGTTACTAGCAGTTACGAATGTCAAGCCTTTGAAGTTGCAATGCTTTTTGAAGATAATTTTCTTAATATCTTAGGTTAAGAAGGCGTTATAAGCGACTCTCCGGACTCAGCGATTAAGGCGTCTGTGAACGGAATTGTGGCAGCGTCAGGCGATCGACGCACGGAGGGCTGCAGGTGGCACGTTAACGCTTTTTGCTTAACGTTCGGTTACCCTTAACGCTTCAAAACGATTCGCCCGAAGGCTCTTCTTGCAAGCCCTGACCGCCGCCATCGAGATGCTCGACGAAGTCGAGGTGTTCGGCCGCGTCAGGACGGTGCAGGGCTTGTTGATCGAGGTCGTCGGGCCGGTGCGCGAGCTCCGCGTCGGCGGCCGGGTGAAAATCGAAACCATGGGTGGCGGCGAACTGGCCGCTGAAATCATCGGCTTCAAGGATGGGCATGCTCTCTGCCTGCCGTTCGGCCCGGTGGCCGGCGTCCGGCTCGGCTGCAAGGCGGTGTTTCAGCGGCACGATGGCGCCGCTTATCCTTCCGATGCCTGGCTCGGACGCGTTGTCAATGCCGATGGCGAGCCGATCGATGGCAAAGGGCCGGTGGCGCGCGGCGCCGTACCTTATGCGTTGAAGGCCTCGCCGCTCGCGGCGCATGACCGCGAGCGCGTCGGTGCGCCGCTCGACATGGGCGTGCGCGTGCTCAACACTTTCACCACCATGTGCGATGGCCAGCGCATGGGCATCTTCGCCGGCTCGGGCGTCGGCAAGTCGGTGCTGATGAGTATGCTGGCGCGCAACGCCCAGGTCGATGTCGCGGTGATCGGCCTCATCGGCGAACGCGGGCGCGAGGTGCAGGAGTTCATCACCGACTATCTTGGTGAAGTCGGCATCAAGCAGGCGGTGGTGGTCGTCGCCACTTCGGACGAAGCTGCGCTGATGCGCCGGCAGGCCGCTTATCTCACGCTGGCGCTCAGCGAATATTTTCGCGACCAGGGCAAGCGCGTGCTCTGCATGATGGATAGCCTCACCCGCTTTGCCATGGCACAGCGCGAGATCGGCCTTGCGACGGGGGAGCCACCGACGGCCAAGGGTTATCCACCGACGGTCTTCACCGAATTGCCGCGGCTGCTCGAGCGGGCAGGGCCCGGGCTCGCCGGCTCCGGCAGCGTTACCGGTCTATTTACCGTTTTAGTCGAAGGTGATGATCACAATGAACCCATTGCAGATGCTGTTCGCGGCATCCTCGATGGGCACATCGTGATGGAGCGCGGCATTGCCGAACGGGGTCGCTACCCGGCCATCAATGTCTTGCGCTCGATCTCGCGCACCATGCCAGGGTGTGTGCCGGCCAAGGTGAGGCCGGTGCTGCAGGCGGCGCGCGAACTGATGTCGGTATTTGCCGACATGGAGGAACTGATCCGGCTGGGGGCATACCGGAAGGGATCAGATCCGAAGGTGGACCGTGCGATCGCGATCAACCCGGCGCTGGAGGCGTTCTTGAGCCAGCAGCGGGAAGAGCGGATGTCGATCGAGGACGGTTACACGATGCTGGAGGCGATCGTCGATAAGGCGGGCGTCCCGGCAGGCTGAGGGTGCGTAATGCCCGGGGCCAGACTGACTTGATGGGGTAAGGAGTACAAGTCATGAAGTCGCGCAGCGAGAGCCTGATCCGGCTCAAGAAATTTCAGGTCGACGAGAAGCGCCGCCAGGTTGCGCAAATCGAGATGATGATCGCCGATTTCGAGCGCATGGCAGGTGAGCTCGACCAGCAGATCGAAATCGAGCAGACCAAAACCGGCATCTCGGATGTGGCGCATTTTGCCTATTCGACCTTTGCCAAGGCGGCGATCTCACGGCGCGACAATCTCCTCGCCTCCGCTCACGACATGAAGGACAAGCTCGAAGGCGCGCAGGACGCGCTGGCCGAAGCCGTCGAAGAGCTGAAGAAAATCGAGCTTCTCGATCAGCGCGAGCACGGCCGCGAGGCCGTCGCCGAAGCCAAGGCCGAGCAGGCCGAATACGACGAGATGGGCCGGCTGAGACACCTGCGGTCGTAAGTGCGAAGCACGGCCTAGAGGCGCTCCATCAGTTCGATGCGGTTGCCGAACGGGTCGCTGACATAGCAGCGCCTGTATCCCGGCAGGGGCTCGTCCTCGCGGATCGCGACGCCGCCGGCGGCGAGCGTCTTGGCTAATGCCGCCAGGTCATCGACGAGGAATGCCGGATGCGCTTTGCGTGCCGGCGAAAACTCCTTCTCCACGCCGAGGTGGACCTTCACGGGTCCGCGTTCGAACCAGACGCCGCCGCGCGCGGCAAGGTTCGAGGGCTTTGCAATTTCCTTAAATCCAAGCAGCCCGACATAGAAGAGGCGCGCCTGATGCTCGCCGCCTTCCGGCATTGCGAGCTGGACGTGATCGAGGGCAAGGATTGTCATCCGTGACTCAAAGGTTCGAAGCCGGAGCGAGATAAGATATCATTCAAAATGGACTCGGCAGGAGCGGGGGGTATTTCGTGTCGGCGCCGCAAAAACGAAAACCTAACAACGTCGTACTTATTCTCCTGGCGGTCGTCGGTATCGTCGTCGTTATCGTCCAAATCAACTTGCTATTTCCTGCCATCGTATCTGGTGTTTTTTGCGAGCCTAGAAGAGGCGCTTGTGGCCCCACGATAATTAGAAATCACGACACTTTCCGCTTCGACGTCGACATATTGCTTCAAACTCTGGTTCTCTGTTTTGGTCTTGCGATGGCGGCCGGCTCACTGTTCTTGTACATCGTCGGCGACGAATTCCGCCCTAGGCGGAAGCGAAATCGGCGCCCTCCGGACAAATAGAATCTGCGGCGTTAGGCGCTCATTTCATTTCAGCTGACATATTGGCCGTGGTTTCACACGCTGTCAGGCCAGAGATTGAGTATCGCGACCATGCCCGCCACGCGCTTCACCGCTCTTCAACGTCCCACGGCGTTGCTGGTCATCGGCCTGCTGGTGCTGGTCGTCTGCGCTCTCGTCGTGATGTCCGCCGGCATGGATACCGCCGGCACGGCGACGTCGGCGGACACGGGCGATCGGGCAGCCTATGACCGCATCGTCGATCATATGCGCGCAGGGCAGAACTACTACGACGCGGCCCGGATCGAACTGAGCCACGGCCACTATGCGATGCAGTCGGTCTTCAACTGGCGGACGCCGCTTCTGGCGTGGTTTGTTGCGCTGTTCCCGAGCACCATCTGGCCGCAGGGTCTGTTGCTCGGGCTCGCTGTCATCGCCGGGGCGCTTGCCTGCAAGCTCGTCTACGACCGGCTTGGCGCGGTTGCGGCCGGGGTTTTGACGATCGTCGAGATCGTTACCCTCGGTGTCTGCCTCGTTCCGGACTCGATCGTCTTTGCCGAAGTGCCGGCCGGTGTGCTGATCATGCTGTCGGCCATGGCGTATGGTGGTGATCATCGAAAGCTGGGGCAGGGGGCGGGTATTCTTGCACTTTTCCTGCGCGAACTCGCCGGCCCTTATGTGCTGATCTGCCTGTTCCTCGCCTGGCGCGAGAAACGCTACGGCGAATGCCGCATGTGGATCGCTGCGCTAGTCGTTTATGCCGCCTATTTCGGGTGGCACTATCTGATGGTCAAGGCGCACCAGCAGCCCGGCGATCTGGCGGACCCGAAAGGCTGGATACAATTCGGCGGTGTCGGATTCTTACTAGCGATCTCGAGCTTCAACGGTCTTTTCTTCACCGCACCGCTGTGGGTCAGTGCAGTGTTTGCGCCGCTGGCCGTGCTGGGAGCGGTCGCCTGGCCTGGCCAAGGTGGTCTCAGAATTGGGCTGACCGTAATGGCCTATCTCGCGCTGTTCTCGATCGTCGGCCAGCATTTCAACCTTTATTGGGGTGCGATGTTTGCACCACTGATGTCCGTTGGCATCGTCTGGGCTCCGGCCGCGCTGCGCGATCTCTGGCGGAGTGCTCGAGGATCGAGGGCAGCGCCAGCGACCCGCCTGCAGGTCGGGGGCGGCTAGACGCTGCCGACGGTCTTCAGTCGCACACGGGGATGAACCTCGGTCTGGCTCATCACCACGGTCTGCGGGCGGAAGCGCTCGACGATGGCGCGGACATGCTGGCGGATCGAAGGCGAGGTAATCAGCACCGGCAATTCTCCCTGCTGGGCTGCCTGCTCAAAGCCCTTCTGCACGCCGACGATGAATTGCTGCAGCCGTGACGGCGCCATGGCGAGATGGCGCTGTTCGCCCTCGCCGACCATGGCTTCGGCGAAATCGCGCTCCCACTGCGGGGAGAGCGTCAGCAGCGGCAGGTTCCCATCGGGGCCGAGATTGGCGGCGCAAATCTGGCGGGCGAGGCGCGCGCGGACATGCTCGACGATGGTCTGCGTTGAACGCCCGGCAGCGGCAATCTCGGCGATGCCTTCGAGCACGGTCGGCAGATCGCGGATCGAGATGCGCTCGTTAAGCAGCGATTGCAGCACGCGCTGAATGCCTGAGATGGAAATGTGACCGGGGACGATATCCTCGATGAGTTTTTGCTGATCCTTGCTGAGGCCGGTGAGTAGCGACTGCACATTGGCGTAGCTCAGCAGTTCCGAGACATTGCCCTTGAGCACTTCAGTCAGGTGCGTGGAGATCACCGTCGAGGGATCGATGATCGAATAGCCTTTGAGCTCTGCCTCGTCGCGCAGCGCAGTCTCGATCCAGGTCGCCGGCAGGCCGAACGTCGGCTCCGTGGTGTGGTGGCCGGGGAGGGTAATGGGCTTCCCCATCGGGTCCATGACCATGAGCTGGTTGGCGCGGACCTGTCCCTTGCCGGCCTCGACCTCCTTGATCTTGATCCGGTATTCGTGCGGCTCGAGCTGCATGTTGTCGAGGATGCGGACCGGCGGCATGACGAAGCCGAGCTCGCTCGCCAACTGCCGGCGCAGCGCCTTGATCTGCTCGGTCAGCCGATCGCTGCCGCCTTCGTCTTCCTTGACGAGGCTGAGCAGGCCGTAACCGAGCTCGAGTTTCAGCTCGTCGACCTTGAGGCTGTCCTTGATCGGCCCATCTTCACTGGCGCCGCCCACGGCCGGATCGGGTGTCTTGGCAGCGCCGGTCGCGGCTTCGAGCGCAGCCTGCGCCTTGGCTACGAGCTTCGATTTGTTCGAGCGGAAGGCGAGGTAGCCGACACCACCGGCGAGCGCGAGGAAAGGCAGGAACGGCATGCCGGGTAGCAGTGCCATCAGCACCATCACGGCCGATGACATCCCCAGTGCCTTTGGGTAGCCGGTGAACTGCGCAACGAGCGCTTTGTCGGCGCTGCCGGCCACACCAGCCTTCGAGACGAGCAAGCCCGCGGCGGTCGAAACGATCAGCGAGGGGATCTGGCTCACGAGGCCGTCGCCGACGGTCAGCAGCGTGTAATTGCTCGCGGCCTGCTGAAAGCTCAACCCCTGCTGCAGCACGCCGATGATCATGCCGGCGATGATGTTGATAAAGGTGATCAGGAGGCCGGCGATGGCGTCGCCGCGCACGAACTTGCTCGCGCCGTCCATGTTGCCGAAGAAAGCGCTCTCGGCCTCGAGATTGGCGCGCCGCCGCTTGGCCTCGGCTTCGACGATCAGACCCGACGACAGGTCGGCGTCGATCGCCATCTGCTTGCCGGGCATGGCGTCGAGGCTGAAGCGCGCCGCGACTTCGGCGATGCGGCCCGAGCCCTTGGTGATGACGACGAAATTGACGATCACCAGGATGGCGAACACCACGACGCCGATGACGAAGTTGCCGCGCATGATGAAGTTGCCGAAGGCCTGGATCACATGGCCGGCGGCGTCCGTACCGGTGTGGCCGTTGGAGAGGATCAGGCGGGTCGAGGCAAGGTTCAGCGCCAGCCGCATCATCGCGGCGATCAGCAGCACGGTGGGGAAAGACGAAAATTCGAGCGGCGTCTGGATGAACAGCGCCGTCATCATGATGAGGACCGAAAAGACGATCGAGATGGCGAGCAGCGCATCGAGCAGTATCGCCGGCATCGGCAGGATGAGCACGACGATGATCGCCATGACGCCGATGGCGAGGCCGATATCGGTCGAGCGAAGAAGGCGGCTGACCTCCTTGAAGCTCGGGATGCGGAAGGCGCCGAGGGCAGGGACGGTTGGGGCGGGCGTGCCGGCGTTGGTGATGTCAGCCATTGGTCACCGAGGGTGCAACTGCTCCCCTCCCCCTTGAGGGGAGGGTGGCGGCAGCCGGGTGGGGGTGGGCCAACAACTCAGAGCTTGTGGCCCACCCCCACCCTCGATCCCTCCCCTCAAGGGGGAGGGAGGCGATGTGGCGCCGTTGCTGAAGGAAATCACTCACGCTGCGCTGGCCCGCTGTTCGCCGGGCGCAGGGATATCGACGCCTTCGTCGGCATATTGGTTGAGCTTGTTACGCAGGGTGCGGATCGAGATGCCCAAAATGTTGGCGGCGTGAGTGCGGTTGCCGATGACGTGGTCGAGCGTATCGAGGATGAGGTCTCGCTCGACATCGGCAACGGTACGGCCGACGAGATTGCGGGCGACGGCCTGAGCAGTTTCGGCGACCTGCGACGCGGCTGAGTGCTCGCGCACCACTTCGCGCAGGCCGGTGCCATCGGGCATGGCGATGGCTTCGGGACCGATGATTTCGCCTGAGGCGAGCAGCACGGCGCGATGCAGGGTGTTTTCCAGTTCCCGCACGTTGCCGGGCCAGGGCGCGCGCAGGAGTTCGTTGCGGGCCTCGGCGGAGAGGACGCGGCGGGGCAGGCCGTTGGCCTTGGCGTATTTGTCGACGAAATGTTCGGCAAGCGCGGCGATGTCGGCGGGGCGGTCGCGCAGGGCCGGTAGTTTGAGGTTCACCACGTTGAGGCGGAACCAGAGGTCTTCGCGGAAGCGGTTTTCGCGGACCGCGTCGGCGAGGTTGCGATTGGACGTCGCGAGGATACGGATATCGACCGGCACCGGCTTATTGCCGCCGACACGGTCGATCAGCCGCTCCTGAATTGCGCGCAGCAGTTTTGCCTGCAGCCGGATATCCATCTCGGAGATTTCGTCGAGCAGCAGCGTACCGCCATTGGCCTCCTCGAATTTGCCGATGCGGCGGCCGACGGCGCCGGTGAAGGCGCCCTTCTCGTGGCCGAACAACTCGCTTTCGAGCAGGTGCTCGGGGATCGCAGCGCAGTTGATCGAGATAAACGGCTTGTTGGCGCGCTTCGAGCGGGCGTGGAGATATTTCGCCATCACCTCCTTGCCGGTGCCGCTCTCGCCGGTGATCAGCACGCTCGCATCGGAGCCGGCGATCTGGTTGGCGAACTGCACGACCCGCGCCATCGCCGGATCGCGGAACAGGAAGTCGCTCGATTCCCGCGCTACGGCGGCGATGACGGCAGCGATCAACTCAGCATCTGGGGGTAGAGGAATATATTCCTTGGCGCCGGCGCGGATCGCGTTCACCGCTGCCGCCGCGTTGCTTTCGGTGCCGCAGGCGACGACCGGGATCGAGAAGCGCTCGGCATCGAGGGCGACGATCAGGCCGGGGATGTCTGCCATCACATCGACCAGCAGCAGATCGGCGCCGCGGCCGGCCCGCAGCGTCGCCATGGCAATGTCGACGGTTGCGGCATGGGCGACTTTGGCGCCGCCATCCATGGCGAGCTTGGTCGCCTGGGTGAGCTGGCCTTCCAGGGCTCCGATGATCAGAAGACGCATGGCGTTGGTCCTTTTATCGTCCTTGCTGTTGCGCTAGCCGCTCCGGCCGGCGCGTCAGCCTGCTTTGACAATTTCGGTCATGGTGACGCCGAGGCGGTTCTCGACGAGGACGATCTCGCCACGCGCCACCAGGCGTTCATTCACGTAGATTTCGACGGCTTCACCGACCTGCCGGTCGAGCTCGATGATCGAGCCAATGTCCATCTTGAGGAGATGGGCGACCGGCATCTTGGTGCGGCCGAGCACGACGGAGATGCGAACCGGTACATCGAACACAGCTTCGAGGTCGGCGGCGGTACGTTCGCCCGGCGCGACCGGCGGGACGCGGCCGGTGTTGTGCATTTCCTCGAAGGCGATGCCGGCTCCGGCGGATTGCGGTTCGTCGGCCATCAGGCGATCTCCTCGGCAGTTTTGCCGCCGCGGGCGGCGAGATAGGCAGCAATGCGGGTGTCGATGTCAGCCGATACGGCGGCCATATCGCGAACAAGACCGCCCTCCGACCATTCGATGCGGCCGTTGCCAACGGCGATGTCGGGATCGCCCATGACGATCAGCCGGCCGGCGAAGCCACTGGTCGCGATGCGGGCAGTGGCGATCGCCTGCATTGCATCGGCAATGTCGGGGTGGCAGCGGATGACGAGATGCGGCACGCCGTCGAGCGAGGCGAGGCACTCGACGAGCAGTGCCTCGAGCTCTGCTGCCGGCTGCCGCTCGAGCAGCGCCGCCGCAAGCTTCCGGCCGATTGTCGCTGCGAGATCGACGGCCTCGCGGCGAGCATTGTTACGGGTCTGGTCGAGGTTGCGAAGCATATCCCCGGCCATGTCGGCGAGGGCGTTGGCCGCCGCGCTTAATGCCTGTGCGGCGGCGGCGTTGGCGCTTTGCTCGCCGGCGGCAAAACCTTCGGCGTAGCCATCGGCGCGCGCCTGCTGCTGCAAGGCCATCCGGGCGGCGTCACTCATATAGGAGGCGCGATCGGGATCGTTGCCGAGGTCAAGGTCGAAGGTGAATCTGGCGGGGTTCGCGGTCATCGGTCAGGCCACCATCTGCTCATCGGCCTTGTTCTTGGCGATGATGATTTCGCCGCGCGCCGCCATGTCCTTGACCACGGCGACCATGCGGGTCTGGGCCTCGTCGACATCCTTGAGGCGGACCGGTCCCATCGCCTCCATGTCGTCCTTGAGCAGCTTTGAGGAGCGCGCCGACATGTTGGCGAAGAAGAATTCCTTGGCCTTCTCCTTGGCGCCCTTGAGGGCCAGCGCGAGATCCTTCTTGTCCATCTTCTGCAGCAGCGTCTGGATGGCGGAGGCTTCGAGCGTCGTCAGGTCTTCGAAGGTGAACATCAGTGCCTTGATGCGCTCGGCGTCCTCGCGGCTGGTCTCTTCCAACCCATTGATGAAGCGGGCCTCGGTCTGCCGGTCAAAGGAGTTGAAGATTTCGGCCATCTGCTCGTGGCTGTCGCGGCGCTTGGTGTGGCTCAGCGTCGACATGAATTCCGTGCGGAGCGTCGACTCGATCTTTTCGAGGATTTCCTTCTGAACGGCGTCGAGGCCGAGCATGCGCCGCATGACATCGAGCGCCAGCTCGCCCGGCAGCAGCGCGAGAATGCGGCTCGCGTGGTCGGTGGCGATCTTGGAGAGGACGACCGCGATGGTCTGTGGGTACTCGTTCTTGAGATAGGCGGCGAGGATGTCTTCCTGCACGTTGGAGAGTTTTTCCCACATCGTGCGGCCGGCGGGACCACGGATTTCCTCCATGATGGCGTCGACACGCTCCTGCGGCAGGAACGAAAGCAGCAGCCGTTCGGTCGTTTCGCTGTTGCCAGAGATGCTGCCGCTCGAGGAAATCGTGGTGACGAAGTCGATCAGCAGGCCATCGAGCATTTCCTGGGTGATCGGGCCGAGACGCGACATGGCACGCGACAGCGTCTTGATTTCGACCTCGTCAAGCTCGGTCCAGATCGGCTTGCCGAAATCGGGGCCGAGCGCCAGCAGCAGCACTGCCGCCTTCTCGTCGCCGGTGAGCGTGCGGTGGCTCGCGTCGCCGCCGACGACGAGCTGCTTGCTGGGAATGGCGGACTGGGTTGCGGGAAGGGCCATTCAGATCACGCCGCGTTGTTGAGCCAGTCGCGCACGATGAGCGCGGCCTGCTTGGGATTTTCGTCGACCAGCGTACCGACGGTCTTGAGCGTTTGAAGCTGCGCTTCGCCCATCGATTTGGCGCTGTTGACCCAACCGGCCGGCGCTGCAGCAGCCCGAGGTTCGAGCACTTCGCCTGTCAACGGTGCGCTGCCGGGGGCCGGTGCCAGCTCGGCGCTCGGCGGCAAGGCCAGTGGGGTCTCCGGTGTCAGCACACGCTTAAGAAGCGGGCGCATGACGAAGAACACCAGGGCCAGTGCGATCAGCAGCGTCACCAGCATCTGGGCGCCATTCATCATATCGTCGCGCGTGAAATCGAAGAGGCCCGGGCCGGCGGCGCCGACGTCGGTCGGGGTGGGCTTTTGCGCGAACTGCAGGTTGATGACGTCCACGGTGTCGCCGCGCGTCTTGTCAAAGCCCACGGCCGATTGCACCAGCGTCTTGATCTGGTCGATCTCGGCTTGCGGGCGAGCCTTGTAGGTTAGGTTGCCCTTGCCATCGTCGGTGTAATTGCCGTCGACGACAACGGCCACCGACAGGCGCTTGATTCCACCGGCATCCGAGGTCGAGGTCTCGGTGGTCTTTGAGATTTCGTAGTTTGTGGTTTCTTCGCTGGTCGTGCCGTTCTGCGTAGCGCTGCCGTTAGCGCTTTGCGCCGCACCGGGGAGCGAGTTGGAGACGCTGACGGCGCCATCCGAACCGGGACCGCTCGATGTGTTGGTGACGGACTTGGTTTCGCTCGAGCGCGGCACCTGCCCGTTGGGGTCGAAGGTCTCGGAGGTCTTTGTCGAGCGATCGAGATTGAGTTCGGCGCTCACCTGCACGCGCGCCCGGCCGGGACCGACAATGTTATTGAGCATGTCTTCGACGCGGGTCTTGAGCCGGTCTTCGGTGCCGGCCACACGTTCGTCGGCTTCGCCGGCCACCGCCGTGCCGCCATCGTCGGCGCCGCCCGAGGCGAGGAGCTGGCCGGCATCGTCGACGATTGCAACACGGTCGGGCGTCAGGCCTTCGACAGCGGCTGCCACGAGATGCTGCACGGCGCGGATTTCGCCGGCCGACAATTCACCGCGGACGGTGAGGACGATAGAAGCGGTCGGGTCCTTCTGCTCGCGGCTGAACAGCTCGCGCTCGGGCAGCACCAGATGGACGCGTGCCGACTTGATGCGATTGAGCGAGGTGATGGTGCGCGCAAGCTCGCCTTCAAGGGCGCGGACATTGTTGATGTTCTGGACGAAGCTTGTCGCGCCGAGGGTATTTTGCTGATCGAAGATCTCGTAGCCGACCTGGCCCTTGGTGGGGAGGCCGTCCCCGGCGAGCGACATGCGGGTGGTCGTCACCTGGTCGCGCGGCACCATGATGGTGTCGCCGTCGCCGCGCAGCTCGTACGGCACGTTCATGGTCTGTAGTTCTTTGGTGATTGCCGCCGAGTCGTCGAGCGACAGATCGGTATAGAGGGGGGCCAGCGATGGGCTTTGCGCTCGCATCACGAGGAATGCGAAAAAGCCGAGCATCAGAACGGCCACAACTGCCATGGCCGCTACCCGGGCGATGCCCAGGCGGTTAAGTAGTTGAGTCAGGTTAGTCACGCCGAGCCCCAGACGCGACGCGGGCGAGGAATCCGCCGCTATCGATAGGCAAGAGTTACCTAGCGGATGGTAAAGAGACGGTTAATCCGTGATTGCAGAATGCGAAAACCGGCAAATTTTGCCGAAGGAGGAGTTGGTGCTGAAAGTTCTGGGTCGGGTGACCTCGATCAACGTGCGCAAGGTGCTGTGGACGGCCGACGAACTCGGCTTTGCCTATGAGCGTGAGGATTGGGGATTGCCGATCCGCAATCCCCGGGTGCCGGAGTTTCTGGCACTCAATCCGAACGGACTCGTCCCGGTGTTGATCGACGATGGTTTCGTGCTTTGGGAGTCGAATCCGATCATGCGCTATCTGGCGGAGGGCCATGAGGGCGACACCCGGCTGATCCCGGGCGAGCGACACGAGCGGGCCCTCGTCGAGCAATGGCTCGATTGGCAGCAGACCGAGCTCGTGCCGGCCTGGGCCTATGCCTACCGCGCGCTTGGCCGAAAGATGCCGGGCTACGACGACGAGGCGCAGATCGAAAAGTCGATCGAGCACTGGACGGCGCGGATGGCGATCCTCGAAAAGCAGCTCGCCGGCAGTCAATATGTTGCCGGCGGCTTCGGCCTTGCGGATATCGCGCTCGGCCTTGCGGTGCATCGCTGGTTCTCGACATCATTCGAGAAGCCGGCGTTGCCAAATGTCGAGGGATATTACGAGCGGTTGAAGGCGCGTCCGGCCGCGGCGGCGCATCTCACCGAGAAGACGCCTTAGGTACCCGGCCTACGAGCATAGCTCTTCGGCGTTCGACCCTAGGATTGGTCCACTGGACCAATTCTGCGCGAAGACGCGCCGGGCCTCACCCCTCGCGGTAGTGCTGTATCCAGGTGGTGCGGAGGCCAGCGAGACCGTGCTTGTCGATCGCAGCCTGCCAGTTGAGGAATTCGTCGACGCTGAGCGTATAGCGGTCGCATGCCTCTTCAAGGCTCAGCAACCCGCCACGGACCGCTGCGACAACTTCAGCTTTACGGCGAATGACCCAGCGGCGGGTGGTTTTCGGGGGTAGATCCGCAATAGTCAGCGGACTTCCATCCGGCCCGATAACGTACTTGACGCGGGGACGCATTTGTACGGTCATTTTACTCTCTACTTGACCTGACCTTAGTCTCGGAGAGTACCGGAATGCGCTTAAAAATTGGCTAAGGGGAAAGTTACAACTGGTTAAGAACTGCGTGGCGCGCGTTCAATACCAAGCAAGATTCGTGATCGACGAAAGCTAGCCGGCGGCCGCCCCGATAATATTCGAGGCGCGCGATTTTTCCTCCGGCAGCGGCCGGCTTAGGGCGCGCTAATTGCTCGCGATCGTGGTGCTGGTGCTGCGGACCGAGGTCACATCGGAGAGCTTCACGGTCGAGCTGCCGACGATGAGCGAGGGCTCTGTGCCGGTCAGATCGACGCCGGTCACCACGCCTGTCGACTCCGTCGAGGCGGCGACATAGGCGCCCGAGGAATTCTTGGCAGCGATCGAGATCGAATAGGTGCCATCGGGCGCCGTGCTGCCGTCGGTTTCGGTGCCGTCCCAGTTGAACTGGCCGAGGCCCTGGCCGAGGGAACCGGTCTCCGAATATACCTGATTGCCACTCGAATCCTTGATGGTGACGGTGACGTTGGCGGCCTGCGGCAGGTTGAAGCTCCACGCCGCCTGGCCATCCTTGAGATCGGAATCGACCCCGCTCGAAGTCACGGTCTTGCCGATATAGCTGACAGCGGCGTTGGCGGAGGCGTTCTGCGTCGATTGCACCAGGCTCGACAAATAGTCGTTGGTCTTGAGCTGCTGCTCGACCGAGGAGAACTGCACGAGCTGCGAGGTGAACTGATTGGTGTCCAGCGGATCCAGCGGGTTCTGGTTCTGCAACTGCGTCGTCAGCAGGGTCAGGAACGTGTTGAAATTACCCGCGATGCTGTTGCTGTCGCTCGCGAGCCCGCTGGTGTCGGAGCTGGTCTGGGATACGCCGCTGACGGTCATGATGAGCTCCTGGGGCTAAACGACGATGTTGAGGCCGCTCGACGAGGCAGTGCCGCGATAAAGGACGGCAACGGACGCCGGCGCGATCGTATCGGCGCTGGCATCGTCGTCGGCGACTTGGGGTTGTGATGAATTGCTGCCGCCGCCGCCACTGCTGTTCTGGCCGGCAAAGGGATTTTGGCTCAGCGAAAACTGGAGGTTCGTCTTCGAGCTATCGAGGCCGGCCTGGGTCAGCGCCTGATTGAGCGAGCCGGAGTCGCGCTGCAGCAGGGCCAGCGTTTCGGGCCGCTCGGCGGTGACGCGCGCGTTGACCGTGCCGCTGCTGTCGAAGGCCAGTTTTACATCGATGCGGCCGAGATCAGCCGGATCGAGCTTGATCTGAAAATGGCTGTCGCCCTGCTGGATGTGCCGGACGATCTCGACGGGCACCTGCGACAGCGCCACCGCAGCGGCGGTTGCCGGGACGTAGGCCGCCTGGGCGGTCTGGGCCTGCGTGGCGGCGACGGGCGTGGCCTGTGGGGTCGTTGCGTTGGTACTCGCGGCCGGGATGGCAGCAGCGTCCTTGGCCTTGTCGGCCGCTTCACTTGCCGTGGCCGAAAGCGAGGCGGATTGCGTGTCCTTCTTCGACGAGTCGGTTGAGGCGTCGCCGCTGGCGTTCTGATCCGCCGTCGCCGTCGGAGTAGTGGGGGCAGTCGCCGACGTCGTTTGCGCCGATTTGGGTGTATCCGTCGAAAGCGTCCCGCTGCTGTGATTATCCGACAGGGCGGTGCCTTCGGGCAGCTTTAGCGTCGGCGTGGCGAGCGCGGGCTGGGGCAGGGCGGTTGCCGCTTCCGCCTTGCCGCTGACCAAGCCGTTGATCGCTGCGGTGAGTTTGGGGTCGGCGGAACTGTCGGACGCGTCGAGTCCGAACTGGCTGATCGTGTCGCTGCTGAGCTTCGCCGGGTCGAGGGCCTTGGCCAGTTGATCGAGCTTGGCCGAGACGTCCGGCGCCGATTGAGCCAGGTTCGAGGACAGCGCTTCGAGCTTTGTGTTCAGCGCGGTGAGCGTCGCCTTGGCGGCATCGGCGGCAGCGCTCGCTGCCGTGGCCGAGGTGGTGGTCGGTGTACCGGCGGGCGCGGTTGTCGAGCTGCTCGCATCGGGGCTCGTGGTTGGATCGGTCGCCACGCCCTGAATGGGTTGCTGGGTCGCGAGAAAATTCGAGATCGCGTCGACGGCTTTTTTGACGCGTTTGAGCAGGTCCTGATCAACCGGCGTGCCATCCTGCTGGGCCTTCTGCAGCTCGGCGAGCGAATCGACCAGTTCCTGCAGCAGCTTCGGCGGCGTGCCGGAGGTCGTGTCGGTCGCGCCGGCTGTTGCATCGGTGGCGGCCGTAGCGGCAAGCGGCGCCGAGACCGAGGCGTTGGCCGCCGCATTCTGCAGCGCTTTGGCCAGAGCGTCGGCATTTGCCGCGTCGGACGCGGTGGTTGCGCCGGTTGAATCCAGATGCACGAAGCCCGGATGCGGTGTCGCAGCGGCCGCCGTCTGCGACCCTCCATCCACGATGCTTTTGCCGAACGAGCCAATCGCGTCGAGTATCGCGCCGAAGCCGCCGGATGATGCGCTGTCGCTCGACGACGGTGTCGCGAAGCCAGTGGTGGTGCTGCTGGTCTGGCTGGCGCTGACGGTAATGTGCGAAGTCACAACGAGACCAAACCCAGATTGACGTGCTTATCCGGCCAACACCTTGCAAGCGCCCTGCCAATTCGGCGCTAGCCAACGAAGTCGAGTGCAATCAATGGGTTGGCCGCTCTGGTAAAAGAGCTGATTCAAGTCGATGCCCGGCACAATCAGCCGCGCCGTTCTGCTAAGCGGCAAAAGCTGCCGATCCGCCCTCCGGTTGTGTCGGCGCCTAAAATGTCTTAAACGCCACGCTTCCGCTGGCCCTTGAACCCAACCGGAAACGAAGGAAAATGATGAACTCGCTTGATATCGACAAGCGGCCCGAGGACACGCGCGTCGTGGTCGCGATGTCGGGCGGCGTCGACAGCTCGGTGGTTGCCGGGCTCCTGAAGAGCCAAGGCTATGACGTGGTCGGCGTCACGCTGCAGCTCTACGATCATGGTGAAGCTGTGCATCGCAAGGGCGCCTGCTGCGCCGGGCAGGATATCCATGATGCCCGCCGAGTGGCCGCCGCACTCGATATTCCTCACTACGTGCTCGACTACGAGCAGCGCTTTCGCGAGGCGGTGATCGCGCCGTTCGCCAATGCCTATCGGCAGGGCGAGACGCCGGTGCCCTGCATCGCCTGCAACCAGAGCGTAAAATTTGTCGACCTGATGGAGGTCGCACAGGATCTTGGCGCCGATGTGCTGGCGACGGGCCATTATGTGCAGACGCGCCTCGTCGACGGCAAGCGGCGGCTGTTCCGGCCGGTCGATACCGATCGCGACCAGAGCTATTTCCTGTTTGCGACCACCGACGCGCAGCTCGACTTTTTGCGCTTTCCGCTCGGCGGGATGAGCAAGGATGCCGTGCGCGAGTTGGCCCGCGAGATGGGGCTGATCGTCGCCGAAAAGCACGACAGCCAGGACATCTGCTTCGTGCCGCAGGGCAAGTATGCCGACATCATCAAGAAGATGCACCCCGAAGCCCATTCGGGCGGCGAGATCGTGCATCTCGATGGGCGCGTCCTGGGCAAGCATGACGGCATCATCAATTATACGGTCGGGCAGCGGCGCGGGCTCGGCATTGCCGCAGCCGAGGCGCTTTATGTGGTGAAGCTTGAGCACAAGACGGGCCGCGTCATCGTCGGGCCGCGTGAGGCGCTGATGACACACACGGTGCGCCTGCGCGACGTCAACTGGCTCGGTTCAGAGCCGCTGCTGGCACTGGCCGGCGGCAACGGCGCGCCGATCGAGGTCAAGGTGCGCTCCACCCGCCCGCCGCAGCAGGCGGTGATCGGGCTCGAGAACGGCGAAGTCGTCGTCACGCTGATCGCCGGAGAATACGGCGTCTCGCCGGGCCAGGCCTGCGTGTTCTATGCCGACGAAAGCGAAACCAGCGAAGTGCTTGGCGGCGGGTTCATCGCCGAGGCAGTGCCGGCAGCGCTGGTGGCCTAGTCAGCTACTTCGCACCGGCGGCTTGCGCGGTGAAGTCGAACTCTTTCAGCAGCAGGTCGCCGACATAGACCTTGATGACGTAGCGGCCCGCGGGATCTCCCGGGGCCACGCACCATTGATTGGTGATCCATCCGTCCTGGGGCGTATAGAACTTGCTGGTGGTCGATGTCTGCCGATCCGCCGAGAGGGTAGTGGGGCTGAACTGGTCGCCCTCGACGCCCTTCCATTCTTTCGGAGGGGCCGGCAGTTCGAATACCTCCGTCGCCTTCACCAACTTGCCGGCGCCACTGAGGCGGATGCGCCAGCCGTAGCAAACGTGCAGCGGCACGAGAGGAAAGGTGTTGGCACGCTTCAACACCTCGTTCCCGGCGTCGTCCCGCAGTGCCACAAACGGCTCGGCGCTTCGCACGATGACCGCTTCCCCGATTGCCGGCGTAGCGGCGGCCAAAGCGAGAATTACTGCTCCGAGAATCCGCATCGTGTCGCTCCCCAGCGTTAGCCTATTTCGTCGCCGCTGCGCCCGGCACATTCCCTACGCTTGGATCGACGACGCCATTCTTCTGCTCGTCCCAGGTGCCGATAATCGTGGTGATCGACAGCAGGATGGCGATCCCGAAAAAGATCAGGAGGAAAATCCGGCTTTTCGTCAGGCCGCGTTTTTGGGGGTTTTCAGGCATCGGCCCTCGGCTTTGCGTCGTCTCGATTGCCACAAATAGTGCCCGCGACGCGCCGGCGCCATCCCGCCGACCAAGAAAAAGTCGCGTCTGCGCCAAGGAATGGCCACGCCCGAACGTCAAAGCTTTGACGGGGTGTTGTGAGGGCGGCGTTTGGCGTCGATGCCGGAGGTGGAGAGGGGAGAGGGTGCGGCCGGTCTCGTCAGGGCCGACGTCGGCACGCTCGTTATGCTGGCGCAGGCCGGCGACCGGTTGGCTTTCGGCATGCTGGTCGAGGAGCACTACGACCTGATCTACCGCGCCGCCTACAAGTGGAGCGGGGCGCGGGCGGATGCGGAAGATATCGCGCAGGAGGTTTGCGTGAAGCTTGCGACGGCGCTCAAGGGTTTTGATGGCCGGTCGGCGTTTTCCACCTGGCTTTATCGGATCACGCTCAACACGGTGCGCGATATGCAGCGGGCGAAGGGCCGCCGGGTGAGGCAGGTGCAGGCGCTGCGCGAGGTAACGCCCGAGGATCATCCGCCAGACCAGGAGGATGAAGCGGCGACCAATGAGCTCTGGCGGGCGGTGCGAAACCTGCCGGAAAAGCAGCGCGATGCCGTGCTGCTGGTTTATGCCGAGGATCTCACCCACGCGGCGGCCGCTACGATTATGGGCTGCAAGGAAGCGACCGTCTCGTGGCATGTCTTTGAGGCGAAACGGGCCCTGAAGGGGCTGTTGTGAAATGAGCGACGACGACTTCAAACAGTTGAAGGGAATTGGAGTGCCGCCGTCCCGGGTCGGCGCCCGGCGGCGCGCGCTCGGCGCCAGCCTCATGGCGTTCGACAAGGCGAATGAAGAAAAGTCTGCCGCCGCTCCCCAAGGATCGGCGCTCAGGCAGCGTCTCATGTCCATCGTTCCAAACTTGAAAGGAAGTTGGATCATGGATACCCGCCGCCTCATGCCCGCCGGCACCGCCGTACTCGCGCTGCTCGTGCTGCTGCCACTCGGCTACCAGCTTTACAGCACCACCGCCCTGACGCCATCGCGCCCCACCGGCGTCGCGGTGCCGACGCCCGCGTCGGAACCGATGGTCTCCGACACCAAACAGTCGACCGGCCTGGCTGGTAGCGACGCCCTGCGGAATGCCCAGATCGTCAAGGATGCCGATGCGGCTGCCGCGGTGCCAAAGCCGGCTGCGCCGCCCGTGCAACAGCAGACGGCGCCATCCGTGCCTACGGCGCAAGCCGTTGGTGCCCTCACGCCTGCTCAGGCGGCGATGCCGTCGAAGCCCGGAGTATATCTCCGCGGTGGCTTAGAAGATTTGAGTGATAGCCGGGCAGCGGACTTGGAGCGGAAGGCGGCCGCTATGGCCCAGAGCGGCATGATGCGCGACGAGATCAACGCGCCCGTCCCGGCGGCGGCTGCGGCGCCATCGTCGACGGTTGCCGGTTACATGCAGCAAGCCGTCTCGCCTCTGAGCGCGCGGCAGGCCACCACCCCCTCCGGCGACAAGTTCCAGAATTTTGCCGAGTCCCCGCTCAAGGCGGTGGCGACCGATCCCGTCTCGACGTTTTCGATCGACGTCGACACCGCATCCTACTCCTATGTCCGGCGGGCTTTGAACGAGGGCCGCATTCCCGAGCCGGATGCGGTGCGCGTCGAGGAGATGATCAACTACTTCCCCTACGATTATCCGGCAGCGACGAGCGCCGATGTGCCGTTCAAGCCGACGATTGCGGTGTTCCCGACGCCGTGGAACGCCAAGACCGAACTGATGCAGATTGGCATCCGCGGCTACGATCCGCCGGCCGCGGCGCGAAAGCCGGCCAACCTCGTCTTCCTCGTTGACACCTCTGGTTCGATGGATGAGCCCGACAAGCTGCCGCTGCTGCAGCGGGCCCTGGGCCTCCTCGTCAACACACTGTCGTCCGACGACACCGTGTCGATCGTTGCCTATGCCGGCTCGGCGGGCGTGGTGCTCGATCCGACCAAGGCTAGCGACAAGGCCAAAATCCTTTCGGCGCTCGACAATCTCGAGGCAGGCGGCTCGACCGCCGGCGCCGAAGGCATCGAGCTCGCCTACCAGCTCGCCGAGGCCCATAAGATTGCCGGCAACAACCGGGTGATCCTCGCCACCGACGGCGATTTCAATGTCGGCATTTCCGACCCCGGCGCCTTGAAGGATTTTATCAAGCAAAAGCGCCAGAGCGGCATTTCGCTTTCGGTTCTGGGTTTTGGCGAAGGCAATCTCGACGACGAGACGATGCAGGCGCTGGCGCAGAATGGCGATGGCAATGCGAGCTATATCGATACGCTGAGCGAGGCGCAGAAAGTGCTGGTGAAGGAAGCCGGTTCGACCCTCGACACCATCGCCAAGGATGTGAAAATCCAGGTCGAGTTCAACCCGGCGACGGTCTCGTCCTACCGGTTGATCGGCTACGAAACGCGCGCCCTCAACCGCGAAGATTTCAACAACGACAAGGTCGATGCCGGCGATGTCGGCGCCGGCCATACCGTGACCGCCCTCTATGAGATCACGCCCGCCGGAGCGGATGTAGCGCCGCCGGTCGATCCGCTGCGCTACAGCCAGTGGGGATCGGCCACGCCTGCTCCCGCGGCTACTGGGGGCAAGAGCACCGAACTCGCCGATTTCAAGCTGCGCTACAAACTACCCGGCAGCGATACCAGCAAGCTGATCGAGCAGCCGGTAACGCCCGACATGGTGATGACCGATATTGCCAAAACCTCGAACGACGCCCGCTGGGCGACGGCCGTGGCGGCGTTCGGGCAGAAGCTGCGTGGTTCGGATTATGCCAGCGGCATCAACTACGCCGATATCGCCAAGCTGGCGACAGGCGCCCGTGGCATCGATCCGGATGGCTATCGCGCCGAGTTCATCCGGCTGGTCGGTCTGGCCGACGGACTGAGCGGCGGCACATCTTCGCAGCAGCCGGGGATGCCGGAGCCTGCTCCGCAGGCGCCTACCGTGAACTGAAACGATGCTTGTAGACCAGGGAGGCGCGCGGTGGCGCGCCTTCGCCACGGCTACCGGCCCGTCTGGCTTGACAGGGGGAGGGCCCAAACCTAAGAAGGCCGCGGCTTCGGCCCGCTCTGCCGTCAGGCTGCGCGGCCGCCCGGGGCGGAGTAGCTCAGTTGGTTAGAGCAGCGGAATCATAATCCGTGTGTCGGGGGTTCAAATCCCTCCTCCGCTACCACCTTACCCCCCCAATATTGTCCTATTTGGAGCTGGTCGAAAGAAGAAGGGGCGCGAGCGCCCCTTCCTGAACATTTGCCGGCATGATGATCAGATCGATCGGTATGACGGGCCTTATTTCTGGATGCAGGTGTCGGCGTTGTCCTTGGTGCATTCGTCGAGGCCGGTGAACACCGGGTCGTCGACCTTCTCGCCCTTGATCAGAGAGATCATCACTGTCGGTGCCTTATATCCCATTTCGAAGGGACGCTGGCCGACGAGCGCCGTCACGAGGCCTTCTTTTGCGATGGCGACTTCGTCGCCAATCGTATCGGCGGCGCCAATGACGAAGTCATTGCTGGCGACGCGGGCGGCAAGCGGCTTGATCAAGTCGCGATAAGGCTGCGGCGCGCCAAACAGCGGCCAGCCGCCCATGATGCCGAAAGCGTCGAGCTTCGGATTGGCGGCGAGAATGTCAGTCATCGCCTGTACGCCTTTGGCGCCATCGTCATTGGTGAACACCGGGCAGCCGGCAACTTCCGTCCAGCCGTTCTGGCCGGTCAACGCCGGCAGGCCCTTCTGGCCGGAGAGGGCGTCGCGCATGCCCTGGGCACGGCGCAGGATATTGTCGGCCGCGGCATTGCCTTCAATGGTGCAAATCGTGCCGCCCTTGGGCTTGGCCTTGGCGATGTAGCCACCGATCTTGACACCCATGAGGTAGTTGTCGGTGCCGAGATAGGTCTTGCGCAGCGCCGCGTCTTCCTTGGTGAGGTCGGCATCGACCGTCATGATCGGAACGGACGGGTTGGCGCTCTTGATCGTCTGGGCGATGAGCGGCGCGTTGGACGGCGAGATAGCGACCGCCGCCGTATCCGGCTTGCTCAGGATGTCCTGCAGGATCTGCGCCTCACCCGCCTCATCCGAGGTCGACGCCGGACCGGTATAGAAGCACTCATAGTCTGAAGTGGCGTTCTCGCTGTTCCACTTCAAGCAACCCTGATGGATGGATTCGAAGAACGGATTGTCGAGGCCCTTTACAACGATGACAAGTTGCTTTTTGGCCGCCATAGCCTGTCCTGCGCCAAACGCAAGAGCAACGGCAGCTAGCACAAGTACTAGTCGCTTCATGATTTCCTCCAAATGGTTGGCAGGACCTGCCGTTGTTCCTCGGTCTGTTGCCAAGTGAACAATATCTCTCCGGTCCCCCACATTAGCTAAACTTCGGTCTGCAAGTTTGTCAACGAAAAATCATACTTTTCAGCGTCGGTTGTGTTGACGTGGGAACAACGCTCTGCCTAATGTCATGATGGCATTCTGCCTGGGGAGGAGAAGCCACAACAGCAACGCCGGTTGCCGTTCCATCATCAGGATGGACGGTCGCGGGGTTACGTCCAAACGGGGGCTGAAGGCCAATTGGCGGTTCTGGAACTGAGGAATATCTCGAAGCACTTCGGCGCGATCCACGCCCTTAATGACGTGTCCTTGGTGATCGAGCCGGGAGAAGTTGTGGGCCTGATGGGCGACAACGGCGCGGGCAAGTCGACGCTGGTCAAGTTGATGGCCGGCAACTTCTTGCCGACCCACGGCAAGATGCTGATGGATGATCTCGAACTGTCGCTCCATCGGCCGGTCGAGGCGCGGCGCCACGGCATCGAAATTGTTCACCAGGATCTGGCGCTCTGTAACAACCTGACGGCCGCCGCCAACGTCTATCTTGGCCGCGAATTGCGCCGCGGCTTCGGTCCGTTTCGCATCCTCGATTATGCCGGCATGTATAAGCGCGCCGGGCAAATCTTTGCCGAGCTGAAATCGGAGACGCGGCCGCGCGATCTGATCAGGAATATGTCTGGTGGCCAGCGGCAGGCTGTCGCCATCGCCCGGACGCGGCTCAGCGAAGCCCGTATTGTGCTGATGGATGAGCCCACTGCGGCCATCTCGGTGCGCCAGGTGGCGGAAGTCCTGACACTGATCCGGCGGCTCCGCGACCAGGGTATCGCGGTTGTGCTGATCAGCCACCGCATGCCCGACGTCTTCACCGTGGCAGATCGTGTGGTCGTGCTGCGGCGCGGCCGCAAGGTCGCCGACAAGCGTATCGTCGCCAGCACCCCCGAAGAAGTGACCGGTCTCATCACCGGCGCGATCGAACAGGTATAGTCAAATGGCTCTCACCCTCGACCAGACGATCGCCCAGCGCCAGCACAGCTTTCTGTCGAACCTGCTGCGTAACCAGACCTTCTGGGTGCTGGTAGCCATACTCCTCGCTTGCGTGTTCCTGAGCTTTGCGACGGATTCCTTCGCGACGCCGAAGAACATCTACAACATCACCCGCAACGTCACCTTCACCGCCATCATTGCGCTGGGTATGACGATGGTCATCATCACAGGCGGGATCGACCTGTCCGTTGGCTCGGTGCTTTGCCTCTGCAGCATGGTCCTGGCGGTGACCATGCATGCGGGCTGGAACATCGAGGTGGGCATCTTCGCCGCGATTGTGACCGCGCTGGTGGTCGGCGCCTTCAATGGCGTGCTGATCGCCTATCTGGGGTTTCCATCGTTTGTCGTCACGCTCGGCATGCTGTCCATCGCACGCAGTCTGGCGATGGTCGCCTCCAACAACACCGTGGTATTTCAGTTCGGTCCCGATCACGACAAGCTGCTGGCCCTCGGCGGGGGCGCCTGGGTGTTGGGCATAGCTAATCCGGTCCTCTACACCATCGCGCTCGCGCTGCTCGTCGGCTTCGTGCTGCGCTGGACACGCTTCGGCCGGCATCTCTATGCCATTGGAGGCAACGAGAACGCCGCCCGGCTGACCGGCGTGCCGGTGCGGCCGATCAAGGTCGCTGTCTACATGATCTCGGCACTCTCGGCCTGCCTCGCCGGCATCGTTGAGACGGGCTGGCTTGGTGCGGTCACCACCAATATCGGCACCGGTATGGAACTGCAGGTGATCGCCGCCGCGGTAATTGGCGGCGCAAGCCTGGTCGGTGGCGTTGGCACCGCCTTCGGCGCCATCGTGGGCGCGGCCCTTATCGAGGTCATCCGGAACAGCCTCGGCCTTCTTGGCATCAACGCGTTCTGGCAGGGCTGTTTTATCGGCTGCAGCATCATCGTGGCGGTCGCCTTCGAGCGGGTGCGGCAGCTGCGGTCCACCGAGTGAGGAGTGCCAAATCCGGCAGCTGGGCCTATGCGCCGTGCGGACGACGGATTGACCGCCCAGAGGCGGGGCGGCAATAAAGCGGCTCGAAAAGGCAGCCGCCGCACGGCGGCCGTTAGGCCGAAAGCTGTGTCGTCTTGAGCAAAGTCAGAACCGGGCATGACTATGCGCGCGACGAGGCGCATGCAGGATCTCGCACCAATCGGATCATGCGTGAAATCGGCATGGCTATTGTGTCCGGCCGCTACGCCCAGGGCGTCATTCTTCCGGGCGACGCCGAATTGCTGGCACAGTTCGGGGTATCGCGGACGGTATTGCGCGAAGCCGTGAAGCTTCTTGCCGGCAAAGGCCTGCTGCAAGCCACGGCGCGCATCGGTACCCGAGTGCGCGACAGGCGGGACTGGAACCTGTTTGATCCAGATGTGCTGATCTGGCACGCCGAGGCCGGATTTGACATTACCTTCATCACCCATGTCGGCGAAATGCGGCTCGCCATGGAACCTGAGGCCGCAGCCCTCGCCGCGCAGCGACGCACGGCACGGCAAATCGAAGAGATTTTTGAGTGGCTCGGCGGCATGGGGGAGCCGGGCATCTCGCAGCGTGAATTCGTCCACGCGGATTTGAATTTCCACCTGGCCATAGCTGAGGCGGCGGGTAATCCGTTCATGCGCTCAATCGGCACATTGATCGAGGTGGCCCTCGTCGCCGCCCTCTCGCGCAGCTCGCCTCTCGACGATCCGCGGAGCCTCGCGCATTCGATCGCCGCCCATCGCGCCATCGCCGAGGCAATCCTTCGCCACGACGCGGACGGTGCCTGGGCCGCCATGCGGGTTGTCATCGACGAAGGCATTTCCCGCGCCGCCGGCCGGGAAATCGACCCTTAGCCGAGGTTCGTCCACGAAGACAGCGGAGCCACAGCACTCGCGCCATCGCGTGCCAATGATGAGAGGTGCAACTTCAGTACGGGTTGGAGGGCATCATCTCCCAAAAATGCAACGCGGCGAGTTGGCTGTCGCCGCCGGTGCTGAAGGCCTTAATGCCTAGGCTGTCGGCGCTCGGATAGAACCGGCGCGTAATCGCCTGGCGGTCATTGGCAAAAACCTCGATCACGGATCGATCAACGAGGACACGGAGCTTCAATGACTCGCCCGGGGCCAGCGCGAGCGGGCCTGCCTCCCGAACGTGTAGACCCAAGCCTCGGGCGGAGGATCTTGTGGTATCGACGAACAGTTCCCCTGTCTGTCGGTCATAACCGACAATTGTTTCTTCCTCGCCGTCGCCGTCGGCGCAACAGACCTTGAGCCCGAAAGTAGATGTGGCACCGGCTTCGAATATCACTTCGAGATCGAAGACATTCTCTGGCGCCGACATGAGGTCGACCGTTTCCCCTGACGGGAGAGCGCGGGGCTGCAGGCTGCGTTCGTTGTAACGCAGTGACTTCAGCTCTTCGATCGGACGCATGCCCAGCCGCAAATCATCGCGCAACCAAAGCTCACGCGGAACGGAAAAGACGCCTGACCAACCGGCGGCCGCTTCGGTCTCGTTGTCCCACTGGTCGAAAATCCAGGCCCACATCAGTCGGCGGCCGTTCGGATCGGCCATGCTCTCGGGCGCGAAGAAGGTGTTGTCGACCCAGCTCATGCGCTCGTGGATTTCGGGATGGAACTGCTCGTCCTTCCAGTCTCCGACATAGTAGCGGCAGCCGTTCTCGTGGCTGATCCCCATCAACACCCACTTGTCGCCGAGGCGGAAGAAATCAGGGCAGGAGACATCCTCGCGCAGGCTGATCCCGTCGATGCCGTTGGCGAAGAGATCGCCGACATAGCTCCAGTCGTCGAGCGTTTTGGCCTTGAACACGGCCGGGCGGGTGCCGCCGAAGATGGCATAATAGGTGTCGCCATCGAGCCAGCCGCAGGGGTCCCACGAGGCATAGGGGAGGCTCGCCGATTCCCGCCACTTGTCCGGTGCCTCCACCGGGACGATCGGGTTGGTCGGCAACTTGGTCCAGACGTCGAGCTGTGGGTCGGTGCTCGTGGCGATGCAGTTGCCGACTTTGTAGCCGTGGTAGAACATGGTCGCGGCACCATCCTTGTTGATGATGCAGTTGCCGCTGTAGATGCCGAGCTCGGGGCTGTCGGGCGTCGGCACCAGCCAGGGTTTGTGGTGGCGCCAGTGCAGCAGATCGCGGCTGGACACATGGCCCCAATAGTGGACGCCATTGTCCTGGTAGATGTAGCCGAGATGGTAGCGTCCATTCCACCAAATCGCGCCATTCGGGTCTGCCGGCTTGGCAAAATCCTCCGGCACTACAAAGTGATAAGCTGGCCGGTAGGGATCATCGAGCAGATGCAGACGGAGCTCTCGCGCCCCCTGGATTTGATCGGCCAAAGTCATGACGGAACCTGCTGTCGAAGGAGGGGAGAGATCACAGCGCCCAGAGCTCAAGCGCGTCGCCGGCGGTGAGTTCGATCGTCCAGGGCGGCGGCGCCAGCGGATAGAAGCGAATGGTCGCCACGGCACCATCGTCGCGGAAGAGCTCCAGGACCGAGCCGTCGACAAAGCCACGGAAGTGGGAGGCCTTGCCGTCGTCGCGGGCAGGGATCTCGCAGCCGGCGGCATCGGCGCGCGGATCGCGACTGGCATGCGATCGGTCGATCGTGGTCTTGCCGGTATTGCGGTCGATGACCAGTTGCAGCCGCTCCTCGGCGGAAAAGGTAAGGTCCAATCGAGCCTCGCCGTGGCCCGGTGCGACGGAAAACGCGAACTCGAACTGCGCCGGCAGGCCAGTCGCTCTTCCCGAGCCCGAGGAGATGACGCCGGTCCGCAGCGCTTTGAGGCTGTCGGGTGGAGCGCTCTCGACGCGGCCCGAACGGCCCGACCGGATTTGCCGGGGCAGCGAAAGCATCCCCGACCAGTCCTCTTCGATGCACCAGGCCGGATCGCGCCCCTCCTTGACCCAGCCCCAGGCGAGGGGGCCGAGCGGGCTCTCGTTCATCGTCGAGACGGCGTAGAGGCTGGGTCCATAGTCATAGGGCGCGATCACCGGTTCGGCGGCGAAGTGCATGCCGTCGCTGGTCGGCGCAACAAGGGACATCAGTTGGTGGTGCCGCTGGCCCGTCCGGCTCCAGGCGCTGACGATGAGGATCAGCTTGCCTTCGGCTTCGACGACCACCTGTGGGCATTCCCACATCTCGCCGGTGTCGAGGTTGCCGATGCGCTGACGCGTCATGCTGGCGAGATTGCCGGTGTGCGTCCAGTGTTCGAGATCGGGGGAGGTGTAGAGCCGCGCCTCCGCATTGCCGGCATTGGTGCCGGCGCCGACCACCATGGCCCAGCCGTTCGGAGTGCGCCACACATAGGGGTCGCGAAAGGTATGGACTTCGTCGACCGAGGGCGCCGGGATGATGTGCCGCGGCGTGCCGAAGCTCGCTCCCTTGTCGTCTGACCGCGCCAGCAAGGGCAGTTCGTGGGGATAGTCGAATCGCTTGCCTGAATAAAAGGCCCGCACGATGCCGTCAGCGACCACTGTGTTGCCGGAATAGACGCCATCGCTGTCCGGGCCGTCGGGAACGGGCGTTATGGCGGAACGATGGTACGTCCACTTCGCGAGGTCCGGGCTGGAGACGTGGCCCCAAACGACCGGCAGCGCGCCGCTGCTGGCGTGGCGATACTGGTAGTAGAGGTGAAACACCCCATCGATCAGGCATGGCCCATTGGGGTCGTTGACGAAGCCGCGCGGCGGGCGGACGTGGAATTTCGGAAAAAGATGCTCGTTGTTACGCATGTTGCCTGAATTTTCTCATTGGTCTTCCAGCGTCGATCGACTGGTACGCCGCGCTTGGCGGGTGGGATCGGGCTGGTCGTTGAGTGCGCGGTTCCTCAATCGGCCGGTGGGCTTGTCTTTCCGCGCCGAGCGGGTCGTGGCGATGCAGGAGCCGCCTTGCCTGCGCTTTGCGGTGGCTCGAGCGATGGGCCGACCGCGCGGATGGATTCGCGGACAATCAGTTTGGGGTGGGCAATGACGGGGCCGGCGTGGACACCCGAGCCGATCTGCTCGAGCAGCGAATTGACTGCGAGCTGGCCCATTTCGAGATGTGGCAGGGTTATGGTGGTGAGGGCAGGGTGCACCTGGTCGGCGAGCGCCGGCTGGTCGTCGTAGCCGAGGAGGCTCATATCCTCCGGCACCCGGCGGCCAGCCTCTGAGAGCGCCTGGATGACGCCGAGCGCAACCCGGTCGTTGGCGGCGAAAATGGCCGAGGGCCACCACGCGTCCTTTTCGATCGCGGCGCGCATTCGCCTATAGCCGGAGCTGATTTCGTAGGTGCCGTAGTCGACCCGGAACTCGACGGCGCCGGGCGGCAGCATCGCCATGACATCGCGAAAGCCGCGTTCCCGGTCTCCCGTCACCGGGTTTTCCGGCTCGCCCGCGAGGTAGAGGAGGCGGGTGTGCCCAGCCGCCAGGAGGGTTCGCGCGGCCAGCGCGCCGCCGTCGTAATTGCCGGCGTCGACGAGCGGAAGTTCCTCGATGCCGCGCGGGTCGGCGTTGACGACGATGAAGGGCACATCGCTGAGGGCAGCAGGCACGTAGATGCTTTTCGGCGTCATCGCCGCATAGATGATCCCGGCGACATCCTGATCGAGGAGGACATTCACCGCCGTGTCGGTCAATTCGGCGCTGTCACCGACATCGACCACGAGCAGTACGTGGCCGTGTTTCCACGCCACTTCCTGCGCCCCGAGAATGGTCCGGCCGGCGAACGGCGATGTTGCCATCTGGTTGGTGACGAAGCCGATGGTCTTGCTGGGCGCGCCGCGCAACGTCCGGGCCGATCGGTTGGCTCGGAAGCCAAGTTCCTCGATGGCCCGATTGACCCTGTCCCGGGTCTCGGCGGCGACGCTCGGGACATTGTTGACGACCAGCGAGACGGTGCTCTGGGAGACACCGGCCCGGCGGGCGACGTCATGCATGTTCACCCGCCGCTTGCGTGTCCTTCCATCCATTCGAGTCTCCTCCGCGGTATGGAAGGCAAGTCGCCGCAGCAACCTACCGCCAGCCCTGTCCCGACCCGGCCCGGCATGCACGACGCAGCCGGTTGCGCGAAAGCGGGCAGCTATCGGCATACCCGGTTCGGAACGGTCTGCAAGCCAGCTTGTTGTCGACGGGGAGGGGAGGTTCATCTTATGCCCCGGGATTGCCGGCCGAAATCCGGCCTTCATCGGTCTGACCGAAAACTGACGGGCCGCTGCGGCATCGGGGCATCTGGCTCTTGATCTCATCGGACAACCCGCCGGGTTTTGAGCACAACCCGGCAGCCCCTCTCAGCCATGACGGCATCGCTTGGTTCATCACTACAACGTATGAATTGGTCTTTTAATACGTATTGACTTGGAAAGCAACGTGGGATTGGGTGTTCTACGCAGAGCAATAAGAGGAGGAGATGCGATGCGCCTGGTGACTGGTTCGAGGGGAATTTCACGGCGGACGCTGTTGCAGTCCGGATCCGCCGCGGCGGGGTTGGGCGCGTTGGGTGCCTTGGGTCTCGCCCGTCCGGCGTTGGCGTCGACGACATCCGCCACCATTACGTTTGCCTATTTTGGCGATCCCAAGCAGGCGACCTCGATGCAGGCCAGCCTGTTGCCGCTGGTGAAGAAGGTCGACAAGACCGCCGACCTCAAGGTCGTTGGCTATAACGGCACGGATTGGAACGACTTCTTTGCCAAGATCCTGACTCAGATCGCGGCCGGCACGCCGCCCGATATCGTCGGGGTCGCCACCGAAGGCGTGCAGCTCATGGCGGGCAAGGACCTGGCGGTGCCGCTCGACGACTATGTCAAGCGCGACATCTCAGAGCTCAAGGAAATGTTCGACGATGTCGATCCGATCCTGATCGAAGGGCTCATGTATGATGGGCACTTGTTCGAGCTGCCGGTCAACTTCAATGCCGGCAACATGTTCTACAGCACCAAGCTGTTCAAGCAGGCAGGCCTCGACCGGCCATCGGACAACTGGACAATGGACGATTTCCATGGATACGCCAAAAAGATCGCCACCGTCCCTGATGTGAACGCGTTCGACTGGATCGTGCGCCTCTGGGGAAGCTGGACCGCCTTCATGTATGCCAATGGCGGCAATCTGCTGGAGGAGCAGCGGTTCGACGGCGGCTCATGGCTCTGGGACGCCGCCTATCCGGGCAACGCGGCCGCGCAGTCGCGCAAGGGCGGCTGGAAATGGGGTGCGCCCACGGCCAATTCGGCGCCGACAGTTGAAGCGCTGCAGTTGATGATTGATCTGCGGAAGGAAGGACTCGCCCCGTCTCCCGACGTCGGCGGCGGCGGCACGCTGCAGGGCCTGTTCGCCTCCAACCGCATCGGCATGACCATCGGTGGTGGCTTCTGGGCCGGCGGGCTGCACAATGCCGGGATGACCCCGGATAGCTTCGACGTCCAGTACTTCCCGAAGTGGAAAGAGCAAAAGCACCTCTTCGGCGTCGTCGGCAACGCTATCCTCAAGAGCTCCAAAAACCAGGATTTGGCCTGGGAGGTTATCAAGCAGCTCTCAGCCGCCGATGCATTCGACCTGCAATTCCCGGGCAACGCGACGACACCCGTACGCCGGTCATTGATGACAGCCGAGCGCTACAAGACGACGGGCCCCGAGCACTGGAACGTCTTTTACGACACGCTCACCAAGTTCCAGAACACCACGCCGATCCCGGCGCCGCCCTACTACAACGCGCTGGCCAATGCGCTCAACCGGCGGACCACCGAGGCGGTTGCCTCCGGCGACGCCAAGTCGGCGCTCGACGGTTTGCAGAAGGATCTCGAAGCGGCCGCTAAAGTCTAGTCATGGCTGCTTCACTCGATTCGACATCGAGCGTGGGGCGAGGCGGAAATCCGCCTCGCCCCCGTGATCGCACGGGCTCCCCGGCACTGCGCGGCGAAGCACTGTTCGGCTACGCAATGATCCTGCCGTCGCTTGTCATCGTGATGCTCTTCACGGCGGGGCCGATCCTCGCCTCGATCGGCCTTTCATTCTACCAGTGGGACGTCATTTCGCCGCCGAGCTTCACCGGGCTCGACAACTATGCGCAGCTGGCCGGGGATCAGACGGTGCTGCATTCGTTCGCCGTGACCCTCGGCCTCGCGGTCTCGATCGTGGTGCTGGAAATCCTGGTCGGGTTAGGCCTGGCGCTGCTCGTCCAGCAACGCCTCAACAACTTCGTGCGCGCGGCTTTCAGGACCGTGTTCTACCTGCCCCTGCTTGCCTCGGCGTCGTCGGTTGCCATCGTCATGGGCTATATATTCGACCAGAAGTTCGGCGTCCTGAACTACTATCTCGGCCTGCTCGGCATTCCGAACATCCCCTGGCTCACCAGCGATTTCGGCGCCACGGCCACCATCGTCATCATCGCCGTGTGGCAGCAGGTCGGGTTCGCGTTCGTGCTGTTCATCGCCGCGCTGAGCTCGGTCCCCAAGGACGTGCTTGAAGCCGCCCAGATCGACGGCGCCGGTTCGGTGCGGGCGTTCTTTTCGGTCAAGCTGCCGATGATCAGCCCGACCGTGCTTTTCATCTCGGTGGTTGGGCTGATTGGCGCGATGCAGCTCTTCGACCAGCCCTATGTGATGACCAAGGGCGGTCCAGGTTACACGACAACCACAACGGTACTGCTGATCTACCAGACGGCATTCCAGAATCTCCAGTTCGGCTACGGCTCGGCCATCTCGGTGATGCTGTTGTTCGTTCTCATCGCGCTGACAGCCGCGCAATTTCTTGGGGCCCGTAAGCTGGTGTTCTATCAATGAATTCAACAGCTTTGCTGGCTCGGGCGGGGCGCACGCTTGGCCTCATCGTCCTTATCCTGGCGGCAATCGTTTCGCTCGCGCCGCTGGTGTGGACGCTCAGCACCTCGCTACGCACGCCGGCGGAAGCGTTCACCAATCCGCCGGCCTGGATTCCGCTCCACCCCGAGTGGTCCAACTACAGCGCCGTCTTCGAACAGATCCCGCTGCTGAGCTTCTTTTTCAACAGCGTGATCGTCACCGCGCTCATCGTCTTTGGGCAGACAATCACCTGCATGATGAGCGGCTACGCCTTCGCCATGATCCGCTTTCCCGGGCGGGGAAAGATCTTCATGCTGTTCCTCGCCACCATGATGGTGCCGCTGCAGGCGACGATGATCCCCGTCTTCGTCTTGATCAAGTGGATGGGCCTCGCCAACTCGCTCGGTGCGCTGATCGTGCCCGCCCTCGGTGGTGCTTTCGGCACGTTCCTGATGCGCCAGTATTTCATGCAGATGCCGCGCGAGCTTGGCGAGGCGGCGCGGATCGATGGCGCGAGCCCGCTGCAGGTGTTCTGGTTCGTCTATGCCCGTATGGCAATGCCACCGGCGGCAGCCTTGGCGACGCTGAATTTTTCGGGATTCTGGTCCGAATTCTATCGGCCGCTGATCTTCCTGTCGGATCAATCGACCTACACCCTACCACTCGGCCTCGTCGGCCTGCAGGGTAATCTGGGGACGGGCAGCATTTCCGTCGTCCTCGCCGGCGTCGTAGTGGCGCTTGTTCCGAGCGTGTTGCTGTTCGCCTTCGCGCAACGATACTTCATCGAGGGCATCACAACAGGATCGTTCCGCTGAAGGCCGCGAAAATCGATATCCGAGGCGTTCGTCAATCGCGCCGGAACCGCAGATGGCATTTCATCCCTCCGACGTCTGCTTTTGGCAGAGCGGACTCTTGCTGGATTCGGTTGAGGGATTGCGTAGCTTAGGTGATGGCCTTCGAGAACGGCGAACCGATGTCGGCTAGGCGGCGCTGAAGCGCGTGGAGCCGCGCAGCAGCACTTCGACCGGAACGACCATTTCCCGAAACGGGAAAGTGCCCGTATCGAGGCGGTGAAACATTGCGTTGGCGGCTGCTTCGCCGAGCCGGAAGGCTGGGGCTGCAACGGTTGTGAGCTCCGGGGTTGTGTAGCGACCGAACTCGAGTCCGTTGAAGCCGGCAACCTGGATGTCGTCCGGGATGGTTCGCCCGGCATTCTGCAGGTGGCGCATCGCCGCGATGGCCATCTGGTCGTTGCCGCCGATTACGACGTCTGGCACATCGCCCTTGGCCAAAAAGTTCGCCAGCGCCTCCTGGCAGGCCTCAAAGCTTTCGTTGGCCGACTTGACGACGCTGAGCCGGACGTCGGGACGCTTGCCGACAATTTCCCGGATTCCCGCCTCACGCCGCTGCATGGCCGGCCATTCGAGCGTCGGAACCAGGAACAGCACATGCCGTACCTCGTCGGTTACCAAAGTCAGCGCCAACTCACGGCCGCCGCGACGGTCATCAAAGTAGACGCAGGCGGCGTCGCGAATGTTGTCAGGCACCTCTTCCTGCATCATGACAAGCGGTTGGTTGGTGGCGGCGACGCGGTCCACCACGCGCCGTCGCGTGGCGCGTGAGCCCGACAGCACCATGCAGACGCCGTCGGTCTCGATGTTGCGGAGGAACGAGGCCTGCTCGACCTCGTCGGGGCCGACGCCATGGAGGACCGTGCTGTAATCGAGGCGATGCAGGGCAGCCGTCAGGCCGGCCAGCATGGCAGCGGTCAGCGGGTCGGACAGGAAGGAGGGCGAGGCATCGACCAGCACGACACCGATGATCTGGCTGCGCTGGGTTCGTAACCGGCGCGCCAGCACGTGCGGCCGATAGCCGAGCTCCTGGGCGATACGCCGGACGCGCGCGGACAGCTCCGGGCCAACGGAGCCCGCGCGGTTGTTCAGCACGTTGGACACCGTCATCGGCGTCGTCTCAGCGAGTCGCGCCACGTCCTTAAGTGTCACGGCCTTCTTGCTAACGGCCACGCTACCTCCATCCCCAGACTCTGTTGCGCTACGTTATCGGCCCAGCACGCGAAGCGCGATCCTTCAACTCGCCCAATTCTCGATCTGGCCGGTGATGGCGATGTGCTGCCCCTGCGTGACACGGGCGCCCCAGGCCTGAGCCGCGAGCAGTCCGTCCACCTCGGAGCGGACCGGCCACGCCGGAAGCTCAAGGCGCTGGAAATCGTGCAAATAGCCGACGATCTCGCCGGCCCGCACCGGGTCTGCCGGCTTCTTCAATGCCTCGTAGTGGCCGTCGAAGGGGGCAATCACGATGCAGCGCCGATCGACGGTGGAGATCTTGCGCTGGGTGCCGTCGGCATGGTGGGCGATGGGCGAAATGTCGCCCTCGAGGTAGTCCCAGTGGATCGCGGCGGCGCGGATACCCTGCCGGGCAAAGCGCACGCCGTCGGGCTGAACGGATCGACCCCAGCCGAGTTCGGCGCCGATCGTAATCTTGCCCAGCCGCTCGGCCTCGCTGGTCAGCAGGCCGGGTGTCTCGTTCTGATAGACGAGCACGATCGGCGCGCCGAACCAGCGTGCCGTTTGCTCGATGCGCCGATTCTGTTCTGGATCGGGGATCGGGTGGAAGCTCGGGCCGATGGCAAACTGGGCCACCTCGCCGCCGGCATGCATGTCGAGCACCACATCGACGTGCGGCCAGATTGAGGTGCGGACGAAATCGGCGATGCGGTGGGTGATGCGGCCGAGACCAGGGGTGCGCCCGGCCTGGTCGACGAAGGCGCGATTGAGGTTCACCCCGTCGTCGTTGACAGAGTCACGGGTGCCGGCGCGGAACGCCGCGGTGTTGAGGACAGGCACAAGAATAATGCGGCCGCGCACCTGGGCGATATCGATCTCGCCCAACAGATGCTTGATCGCGACCGGTCCCTCATACTCGTTGCCATGGGTCGAGCCGAAGGCGACGAGGCCCTTGCCGGGCCTTGCTTTGGGGCCGACGAACACTGTCAGCGGGATCAGATGGTCACCCCAGATGCCGTCGTGCGGCAGCGCCACGAGATAGTCACGGCGTCCCAGGGATTCGAGATCCAGCTGACTGGCGGTGACGATGCGGCGGTCCATCGGCGTCTCCTCAGCGGGCGCGGTGCGCGTTGACGAAATCGGTGTCGACGTCAATGCCGATGCCTATTCTATCCGGGATGGCGATGCACCCGTCTGCATCGAGCGCCAGCGAGGTCGGCGCGATGCCGGCGGTCAGCGGACTCTGGCTGACGTTGAACTCGACGAAATGCGCACGGGGCAAGGTGGCGATCAGCTGCAGGCTGTAACCGGTCAAAAGATGCGTCAGCCATGAGTGTGGGACGAGATCGATGCCGGCACGGTCGGCCATCTGCGCCACCTGGCGCGCGACGGTGAGGCCGCCGCAGCGCGTGAGATCGGGCTGGATAACGTCAACGCAACCCTCCCCGATGAAACGGGCAAACTCCCAGTGCGTTGCGATCTGCTCTCCCGCAGCGATCGGCACCGGGCTTGAGGCGCGTACCGCGGCGTATTCGTCGAAATTTTCGGGATGGATGAAGTCCTCCACCCAGCGCACACCGAACTCGCCGAGCCACTGGCAAAGCGCTTCATTGCCAGCCCGGCTGCGCGGCTGGGCGTTGTTCGGCGTCACGGTCGGATACCAGCCGGGATCGACCATCAGGAAGCGATCGGGGCCGAGCGCCTGGCGGGCGGCGGCCACCAGCTCGCGGTCGCGGCCGGGATCCTGCCCGAACACGCCCCAGCCGAACTTCACGGCGCGGTAGCCCTTGGCGATGTAGCCGTTGGCCGCCTCGATCATGCCCTCCGGGGTCGAGCGAAACAGCGTCGAGGCATAGGCCAGAATCCTGTCGCGGCGGCGGCCGCCCAGCAATTGGGCCAGCGACACGCCGGCCGCCTGCGCGCGGATCGACCAGAGGCAATTGTCGAGCGCCGAGATGCAGTGCATGGCGATGCCGCTCCGGCCGTAATAAGCGCTGCCGACATAAAGCTTGTCCCACAGCCGCTCGACGTCGAGTGGGTTCTCGCCAATGAGGAGGCTTGCAAGCGTCTGGAAGCCGACGGTCGCCATGCCCTCGCCGGCGATGATGCTGACTGCCGCGGGGGCCAATGTCTCGACATCCGACCAGCCAGTCAGGCCCTCGTCGGTCGCGACGCGGATCAGCAGTTGCCAGTCACCATTGTCGGTCGCTTCGGCACCACTGGCGCCCGCGCCATAGGCCGCGCTGCCACGCAACAGGATCGGTTCGACCTCGGTGATCTTCACAGCTTCGTCTCGCTTTTTGCGCGGATCAGAATTTCAACCCGCCGTGCCACCAATGGTCGAACGGGTTGGAATGAAGGATCGAGTCGATGGTCGCCTGGCTGATCCGGGGCAGGCTGGTGCCTTCGACCTGGGCGTTGACGTTGCGCAGGCCGTCGATCGACTCGCGCACTTCGCTGAACGGAAAATCGGTACCCCAGAAGATCTTGTTGCGATCGTTCACCCGGTATTCCTGCGCCGCGACCAGCATGGTCCAGAATTGCCACGGCCGGTAGAACAGCGCCGAGACCTCGGCGTAGACATTGGGGCGCTTGCGGATGATCACGATGCATTCCTCGCACCAGGGGTGCGCCATATGCGCCATGATCATCTTGAGGTCGGGATAGCGCGAGGCAATGGTGTCAACGTCCATCGGACGGCCCAGTTCGATCGGCGCGTTCTCGGCGAAGGTGGTGCCCATGTGCATCGTCAACGGGATATTGCGCTTCACGCACAGCTCGTAGACCGGCACCATGCGCGGATCGAGCAGTGAAACGCCGTTGTAGATCGGGCCGAACTTGACGCCCTTGAGGCCCAGATCGTCGATCGCGTGTACCAGCAGATCCATGTAGTCCGGGCGGCGCGGATCCACCGCGGCAAAGCCCACGAGCTTGTCTGGATATTTCTTCACTGCCGCAGCGGTGATCTCGTCGTTGCCGTCGATGCCGGCGCTATCGCCATAGCGCAAGGTGAAGACGATGGCTTTGTCGACCTCCGCCATCGCCTTGTAGATGGTGTCGGCGTCGGCGAGCTGGCTCACCGAGCCCGGCCGCGAGGTGGCGGTGCCGGTGGTGAGGAGCGGCCGGACGTGCTCGGGATTCCAGATATTGACGTGGCAATCGACGATCATGACGTTCTCACAATACCCCGAACTCTTCATAAACTTCGGCGAGGCTACGCCCGGCCAGCAGAGCGGCCTTGGTGTTGTTCTCGCCCTTCAGCTTTTCGGTCGCCGCCGTGACGACGGCAGCTTCGATCGCCTGCGGCACGACCACTACCCCGTCAGCGTCGCCGATGATCAGGTCGCCCGGCGCAATGGCGACGCCGCCGCACTCGACCGCAACGTCGGTATCGATAACGCGGGCGCGACCCTTACTGTCGAGGGGGCCGATGCCGCCGTGAAATACCGGTAGCTTAAGCTCGCGGATTTCGGCGATGTCGCGGACCATGCCGTCCATCAGCGCACCGGCCGCGCCACGCACCGTCGCGGCCGTGGACAGAAGGCCGCCCCAGGGGGCAATGCGACCCGAGGTACCGCAGGCACACACGACGATGTCGTCGGTCCTGAGGCTGTCGACGAGCTTGATCTCGCCGGCATGCGGATTCTCGTCGGAGGCGGGCAAGGCATAGACGTCGGCGTAGAGCATCGTTCGGGCCCGGCCGACCATCTTCAGTTTCTCATCGAGCGGCCGGATGTGCGTCGGCAGCGCCTGGTTGCGGTAGCCAAGATCGTCGAGCACGTCGGAGATCAGTGCCGAAAAGAAGCTGTCGCGCATCATTTGCACGACATTGCCGGTGCTTGGGCGTTGAGCAGTCATGGTCGTTGTCCGTTCATAGGGAGGTTGGTCGTATCGGTGCCGCGGCCGGCTCAAGTCCAGCCGGCATCGACGATGAAATTCTGTCCCGAGCAGGACCGGCTTTCCTGGGCTGCGAGGAACATCACCATGTTGGCGATATCGACCGGCGCTATGCGCCGGTGGGTCAGAGCCTGGCGGGTTGCGATCTGTCGCTCGGAGGTCTCGTTGATGTAGGTCTTGAGCTGCCGCTCGGTCATGACCCAGCCGGGGATGACGCAGTTGACCCGGATGTTTTCAGGTCCAAGCTCGCGCGCCATGGAGCGGGTCATGCCGCTGATGGCGGCCTTGGCCGTCGCGTAGGCAATGGTGTTGGGCGCCCCGAACAGCCACACGGTCGAGCCGATGTTGATGATCGAGCCGCCGCCGGCCTCGCTCATGGCAGGACGGACCGCCTGGGCGGCAAAGAAATGGTGGCGCAGATTGCGGGCCATGCGCTCGTCCCAGAAGTCGGGCTCGACTTCGGCGATGGTATGCGGATCGTCGCTGGCAGCGCTGTTGACAAGCGTTGCGACCGGACCAAATCTGCCGATGACAGTGGCGATGGCCGAGCGTAATGCAGCGATGTCGCGGATGTCGCAGTGCTGATAAAACGGGGCGGGCGCGCCCTCGGTGGCGAGCGTTGAAACAAGCGCCTGACCGCCTGTATCGTCGATATCGACGAATGCTACCTGCGCGCCCTGGCGCGCGAACTGCGTGACGATCTCGGCGCCGATGCCCGAGGCGCCGCCGCTGACGAAAACCACTTGTCCCTTGAGGCTGGGATAGATCACGCCGGTCATGTTTTTACCGATCCGGCCGTGAGGCCCATGAGGAAGTAGCGCTGGAAGATCGCGAACACGAGCAGCGTCGGGATCATGCTGACAACGGTTTGCGCGGTTAAGGCGCCGAAGTTCTGCATGTGCTGCAGGCTCTGCGTCGCGATGCCCACGATGAGGGTGCGCTTGTCTTCACTCTGGGCGATGAGCAGCGGCCATAGAAAGCTGTTCCAGGTGTTGACGAAGGTGAACACCGCAAGCACGATCGCCGGCTGGCGCGACAGCGGCACGATGATGCCGAGGAAAATCTGCAGCGGGTTGGCGCCATCGATCTTGGCCGCCTCGAGCAGCGCATCGGGGATTTCGGAAATGAACTGGCGCATCAGATAGACGCCGATCGGCGCCGAAAGCAGCGGGACGATGAGGCCGGCATAGGTGTTGACCAAGCCCAGTTTGGCCACCAGCACGTAGTTGGGCAGCAGCGTCACCGCGAACGGCACCATCACCGTTGAGATCATGGCCGAAAGCAGCAGCGCGCTGCCTTTGAACTTGAGCTTGGCAAAGGCGTAGCCGGCCAGCATGTCGACGATCACCGTCAGCACAGTCACGGCGCAGGTGACGATGATGGAGTTCACCAGCCACTGGACCGACACCTTGTCGGAAAAGACGGCGATGTAATTCACGAGGGTGAGCGGCGCCGACGAGTTGGCAAGCGAGTCAAAGCTGGTGATCGGCCGGAACGAGGCAAGGACTACGAACAGCACCGGCCCGATCGAGGAAAGCGAGACGATGATCAGCAGCGTGTGGGTGCGCAGGGCAGCCCAGAATTTGGGGGCGGTAAGGCGGGCGGCCGCGGCGTTGGGCGTCATGATGGCGCGGCCTCGCGGTTACGGGTGAGCAAGACCAGCGCCCCTGCAAGCGCGATCGAGAACGCCATGACGGCGACACTCATGGTTGCGGCGTAGCCCACCGAGCCGCCACCGAACACCGATTTATAGATGTACCACATGACCGTGTACGTCGACGTGCCGGGGCCGCCCTGGGTCACGACGAAGATGATGTCGAAGACCTGGATGGCGTTGATCGAGACGAGGATCAGCACCAGTTGCATCACCGGTTTGAGGAGCGGCAGCGTGATGTGCAAGAATGCGCCAGCCGGGCTGATGCCATCAACCTTGCCGGCTTCGTAAAGCTCCTGCGGGATGCCGTTGAGGCCGGCAAGAAAGATCAGGCCATAAAAGCCCACGGAGGCCCAGGCGCTGATCAGCGCCACCGCCGTGATTGCCACGGCACCTGACTGCAGGTAGGCGAGCTCAATGCCGAACGCATTCTTGAAGAAGCCGTAGATGGGGCCGGCGTCGCGGTCGAGCATGAGCTTCCAGACGAGGCCCGTGGCGGAGACCGAGAGCAGCGAGGGCACGTAGATCAGCGAGCGATAGAGGCCGCGAAACCGCACCTGCCGGGAGAGCAGGATGCCCACGCCGAGCGCCAGCACGACCGTGACTGGAATGTTGATCGCCATGAACAGCAGCGTGTTGCCCACGGTTGCCCGGAGGAGGCCGTCGGTGACCAGGGCGCCGAAATTGCCAAGCCCGACAAAGCGGAACTTGCCGATCAGCCCGCCCTGAAACAGCATCAGGTAGAATGTGTAGAGGAATGGCACCACGACGAACGCGCAGAACAGCCCAAATTTTGGGGTGAGGAAGACGAGGGCGGAAATGAATTCCGCTCTCGCCTGTGCTTTCGCCGCTTGCATCAAGTAACTAGAGCCCCGCGTTGGCGGCCAGCGTGGCGGTCTGCGCCTTGGCGTCGGAGATCATCTGATCCAGCGACTTCTGGCCGCTCAGGTAGTTGTTGATCTCGCCCACCAGATACTCATAGCCGTTGTACGGCAAGGCCGCCGGGAACAGCATCGCCTTGGTCTGGGGCAGGGCGGCCGCCAGGAAGTCGTATGCCCGCTTCTCGCTGACCTTGCCGTACAAGGCCTGCGGATCGGCATTCGTGCTGACCGGGAACAGCAGCGATTGCGCGATGTAGTCATTGTAGGGCGCGCCGGTGGTCACGTACTTGATGAAGTCCAGTGCCGCCGGCTTGTTGGCGCTGGCTTCGGCGATGACGAGATAGCCCGCCGCACCCGAAACGAACGCACCAGCAGGACCCGCCGGGGGATCCATGACCTGAAGGCGCGCATCCGGGAAGTTGACGAACTGCTGGACGTTGGCTTCCACCCACTGCACGCCCACCTTGCCCGAGGGCAGCAGCTCTGCCCATTTGTTGGCATCGGCGTAGAGCGTCAGCGGCGTGGCGCCGCCGGAGTCCTGCAGGTCCTTGAGGTGCTTGAGCGCAGCGCGGCCCGCGTCGGTGTCAAAGCCGATGGTCTTCATGTCGGTGCTGAAGGGTTTTACGCCGTAAGAGAACAGCACGTTCCAGATGTAGTTGATCACGACTTCATAGGTGCCCGGCCAGGCCATGCCGTAGACGGCGACCTTGCTCTTGTCGAAGGCCGGATCGCCGAGCGGCTTGCCCGCTTCGTCGAAGGTCAGCTTCTTGGCAAAACCGATCATGTCGTCATAGGTCTTGGGCAGCGCCGGCTTACCGGCTTTCTCCCACACCGCCTCGTTGAGGGCGAGCACGAACCGGCTCGAAATGTACGGGTAGCCGTAGAGCTTGCCGTCCTGTGTAGCGGACGCGATCATTGCCTGGTTGATGGCACTGGTGTCGAGCGACGGGTCAATCGACTTGAGGTCGGCGAGCAGCCCGTTGCTGCCGAACTGATTGAGGGTGTTGGTGACCTGATAGGAAATGTCGGGCGCGGTGCCGCTTGAGAACGCGGCCGTGTATTTGGTGAGGAATTCCGCCCATGGCACGAGCAGGTGCTCAACGGTGTTGCCGCTCTTGCCCTTGAACCCGGCGACAGTGGTCGCCCAGTAAGCGTTCTCGTTCTCGGCCGCCATGTTTGGCATTTTCCAGAACTGCAACGTGGCGGCGCTTTGCGCGAAGGCGCGGCCGGTGGCCGAGGCCAGCGCGGTGCCAGCCAGCAGCGCAGCGGACATCCCCAACAGACGGCGCCGGCTCATGGGCGCTATGGCACTAAGTCTCTCCAACGACATCGGTCCCTCCGGGTTTATCGATAAATCCATGCTGCATGAGGATTGATCGACTTGTCAACAAGGTTCAACGCCGATTTTTCGAACTGGCCAGCGATTGAAGGCGCGATTGACAATTCAGGAGGGGCGGATGAGCATATATCGATAAATTTAAAACCTGCTGGCGTCAGCTGTGGGATCGGTAGTATGGCGGGCGAGTCCTGGGTGCGAATTGGCCGAGTACACCGAACCTGAACGAAAACTCTGGCGGGGCGACCCGGCGCTTGTCTACCGCTCCGGCCAGCTCAGCGTGGTCGTCCTTCCCCAACGCGGCGGCAAGATTGCGTCGATCAGATATCGAGACCGCGAGTGGCTGACGCAACCGCAACGGGCATTGCTCCCGCTGGCCGATTTGCCGCCGCTTCTGGTCGAGGGCGACATGTTCGGCTGGGATGAGTGTGCGCCGACGATCGACGATTGCGAGGTGATGGGACATCAGCTTCCGCTCCACGGCGATGTTTGGAACCAGCCCTGGACTGAAGGCGAGTCCGGCTGGCTCGAGGTCACGGGGCGTCACCTCCGCTTCCGGTTGCAGCGCCGGCTCTCAATTCACGCGGGCGGTTTCCGCCTCGACTACGCCGTAAGCGCGCCTGAGCGAATACCGTTCCTCTGGGCCGCCCATCCGCAGTTTGCTGCGAGCCCTGACGTAGAGGTCGTGTTCGGCGATGGATCGCCACCTTTGGTCGACCTGTTCGGCCGCGGCTATTGGCAGGACCTGCCGAGCGGTGGCCCGGTCCATCTAAAGGATATTCCAGCCGGTCGGAGCGCGAAGCTATTCGTCGATCCGACGGCGTCATCAGGGCGCGCGCAGCTGATACATCCCGACGGTGCCGCGATCGCATTTCAGTGGGATGCCGCCTGCGTCCCCTATCTTGGCGTATGGTTGGACCGCGCAGCCATCGGCCCGGTTGACGCCGTCGCGATCGAACCGATGACCGGCTACGCGGATTCATGCGCGACCGCGATGCAAGCCGGTCGCGTGCTATGGCTCACATCCGGTCAGCCCGTGCGCTGGACGCTGGCGGTGACTCTCGGACAGCGAAAGCATGGTGCCGGCGATGCATGAGCCGATGCTGTCGGAGCGTGCACGCGAGGGGCGTGCGATGGTCTCGGCGCCGGCGGGCGTGGCGAACCGGTTGGACCGAGACGAGCTTGCGGACGGCTGAGAGGCTTGGTCGGCGGCCGGCCGAGTCAAAGCCCGGCGAGGGCGGGCACTGGCCAATTTGCGGTGGCTTGGGCGATGCTCAATATCGAACGGAAATCTGGATCTGCCGGGAGGCGGGAAGGTGCGTATGCTTGGAGAGAATACGAATTGGGCCGGCAACCTTGTCTATTCCACGGAACGGGTCCATGCGCCGCGTTCGCTCGGCGAGTTGCAGGATGTCGTACGGAGGGCGGAAAGAGCGCACGCCGTTGGCTCGAGGCATTCGTTCACGCCGATAGCCGATACGGATTGCGAGCAGATTTCCCTGAAACACCTGAATCGCATCCTGTCGATCGACAGCGCCGCTCAAACGGTTACCGTCGAGGGCGGCATCACCTATGGCCAGCTTACCCCGGAGCTGCACCGGGCGGGCTTTGCGCTCCACAACCTTGCCTCGCTGTCCACGATTACCATTGCCGGCGCCGCCGCGACCGGAACGCACGGATCGGGCAACAATAACAAAAGTCTCTCCGCGGCGGTGCGAGGGGTGAAGATCATCACCGCCGACGGCGAGATCGTGGCCTTCAATCGGGGCGATGCAGAGTTTGACGGTGTCGTGGTCTCGCTCGGTGCCCTCGGCGTTGTCGCCGAGCTGACTCTTGATATCCAGCCTGACTTCGACGTCCGCCAGGACGAATACATCGAGCTGCCTTTTGAAGCGCTCGCCGCCAACTTCGAAGACATCATGGGAAGCGGGTACAGCGTCAGCCTATTTCATGGCTGGGCAGGCGATACGATCAAAAAGGTCCTGGCCAAAAGGGTTGGTGCAACGGGACCCAATGAAGCCGGCCTCTTCGGCGCAAGAGAGGTCTTGCGGCATCCGGCGCTTCCAGCGTCGCTGGATTCCGAAATGGCAACGGAACAGGCGAGGGGCCCGCGAGCCTCGCACCTACAGTTGCCGCACTTCAGCGACGATGCAATTGCGGTGGCCGGCAACGAGCTGCAAGCGGAATACTTCGTCCCGCGTCGTCAGGCGGTGGCCGCTCTTCGGGCGGTTCAAACCGTAGAGCGGCATCTGGAGAAGGTGCTGATCGTCGGCGAAATTCGGACGGTTGCCGCCGACAGCATGTGGCTGAGCCCGGCTTTCGAGCGCGACTGCCTCGCCATCCATTTCACCTGCCATCGCGACTTGCCGGCACTCAAAGTTGCTCTCCCGGCGATCGAGGCAGCGTTGATGCCATTCGATCCCCGGCCGCACTGGGCGAAGGTCTTCACCATGACCGGCGCTGAAGTGCAGCGCTGCTATCCAAAACTGTCCGAGTTCCGCGCCCTCCGAAAGAAGCTCGATCCGCACAGCAAGTTCGGCAATGCCTTCATCGACGAGTTCGTCGGCTAGGGGGCTGATGCAGCCAGGGGCGACGCGGGCAGGCCGGCCCCTTAAGCGCCGCGCGTCCCTGGGTTCATGGTCGAGGCCAGGGAGAGGCCGCCATCGGAGATCAGGACGCTGCCGGTGGTGTGGAGGTTTTTCGGCGAGGCAAGGAAGGCAATGTCGCGCGCTACGTCCTCGGGGCGGATGACGTTGCCCGAGGGGATGGATGCGCGCGTACGCCGTTCGAGCCCGGGATCGCGCTGAAAGAGTTGGCGAGAGAGGCCGGCATCGACGATGCCCGGCGCCACTTCGTTGACGAGGATGCCGTCGGCTGCGTGGTCGAGGGCGAATGTCTGGCAAAGGGCGCGAAGGCCGGCTTTCGCCGCCGAATAAGCGCCGATGTGAGGGTGAGGGGCGTGCGCCGCCCACGAGCCGACGAACACGATCCGGCCTTGGACCTTTTTGGCGAGCATGCGCCTGATGATGGCCCGTGCCGAATAGAACGCTCCGGTCAGATTCACATCGACGACACCATTCCAATCTTTGTCGGAGGTATCTACCAGCCGGCCGGCCCGAGAGATTCCGGCGCAGATGATGCCGATTGTCGGCGTTCCGAGGCTAGCCTCGATGCCGTCGAGCCATGCTTCGACGGAAGCGGAATCGGTAACGTCGAGCGCTGGGATGTCGCCGCCGCCCGGCAGGTCGCCGCCGGCAATTTTCGCGCCGAGCGCTGAAAAATGCTCCAGCGTGGCGCTGCCGATCGAGCCGGCGGCGCCGGTTACGACAGCGATCTGGTCCCGCCAGACGTTCATGCTCGCCTCCCTCAGACCAGCGGCGCCTCGCGGCCCGGATTGAGGCCGATGCCGGCGGTCATGGTGCGGGGATCGGGTACGGCGAGCCAATCGCCGTTCTGGTTGATCGAAGCTTCCGAAACGATGCCGGGCAGCGTCATATCGAGAGCCTTGTAGATGTCGAACAAGGGCGGCGTGCCCTGTTCGATAGACTCGACGAAATCGAGCAGCGGCCAGGCATCGGAGCCGCCGTGGCCGGCGGCGTCGGGCGGGATGGCGTAGCGCTTGGGGAGATACTCTTCGGCGTACTCCTCAAGCGTCTGCCAGGTCTCGCGCTTCGAAATACCTTCAAGGTAAATGCGCGGCTTGTCGCCGAAGAGCCGACCGGATTCGTACGCACCCTTCGTGCCCTGCAGCGAATAGTAGTTCCAGACTTCCGGACGGTTGGAGACGAGATCGAGCCGCATGCGGAGGAGGGCGCCCTTGCGGGTGCGGCAGGACAGGGTGACGGTGTCTTCCATCTCGTATTCTGGCTTGGTCCACCGGCCGGTGCCGATAGCGCTGATCGAGGTGATGCGGTCATCCATCCACTGCAGCAGTGGCCCGAGGCTGTGGGTCGGATAAGTGATGCCGTTCTTGCCCACCTGCCAGAAGCGGCGCCAGGTCGGCTGCCCTGTCGCGGCGTTGGTGTGCCAGCTCTTCATCTCGTGGATGTATTCGGACTCGCCGAAATAGAGTTCGCCGAAGACGCCCGCCTTGGCCATTGCCCCGACGACGAGGTTCAGCCGCGAATAGCAATAATTTTCAGCGATCATATAGGAGGCGCTCGACTCGCGGGCGGCGGCGAGCAGCAGGCTGACCTGCTCCATGCTGACGGCGGCCGGCACTTCGCTCAGCACGTGGACGCCGGCACGCAGCGCGTAATCGGCCTGTGGCGCGTGATAGTGCTGCGGCGAGGCGATGATCAGCAGGTCGCAGTCTTCGACCGACTCCTCGAAATTGCGATAGGCCTTGCCACCGTACTGCTTGACGAAGTCGTCACTTGCCTGGGGCAGGGGATCATAGACGCCGCCAAGCACGATACGATTATTGGCTTTACCCAGCGCAACGATATGGCCACCGCCGCGCCGCGCCCCGACGACGCCGACGCGCATCTGTTCGCTTTTCGCCATACCTATTTGCCCTTCGCTTCGTATCGAGATTGAGCCAGCACCTCGAAGATCCTCGACCAGCGCTCGGCGTGATCCGGGTCGAGGTATTGCGGGATAAACCCCTGCCCGAGATAGGAGGTGATCGCCGGCAGCCGGAAATCGTCGGTCTCGAGGATCGATGAGGTGCGCCCCTCGGCGCGGCGACGTTCCATGACGTGCCACATCACCACCCGGCCGAGGCGCCGGCCGCGATGCGCCGGATCGACGCCGACCCAATGCACGTAGCCGCTTTCGGGAAAGCGCGGATGCTCGCGCACCGAGGCCGTTGCGATAAGCTTGCCGCCCTCCTCGACAACGAAGGTCACTGGCACGTCGGGTGCATCGAGCAGGTCGGTATGGGCCTTTTCGATGTTCCACGGGTAATCCGGAAACGCGCCGGCCAGCAGCCTCGCCAGCTCTGCGTCATCGCTCGCCACCGCCTCCCGCACAGGGATGGACGGGGCAGGGCCAAGCGGGTTGGCGCCGATGGGGCGCTTCATCACTAGCTGTGCCATGTTGTCACCGAATTGCCGCAAAAGCGCCGATTTATTGCCATATTTCATCCAGTGAAATTTGAAAGGTATCAGACGAAATTAGCTAGCATAGGCGGGGCGGGCTGACCAGCGTGAAGATAGGTGCAGGATCAGTGAAATCACGTGCTGAATGCACGCGATGCACGTGCCGGATCGGTGCGGGGGAGGGCAATCGCGTACAGAGCCGGCTCATCCCCCGAGCGCCTTCGACACTTCGGCGGCGCCCTTGGTCAGAACGGCGCCGATCTCCTCGATGCGGGGATAGGGCATGCGGCTCTTGGGACCGGAGACGCTGAGCGCGTAAAGCGGAATGCCGGCATGGTCGCGGATGGCGGCGCCGACGCAGCGCAGGCCTTCGACCGATTCCTCATCGTCGATGGCGTAGCCCCGAACGGCTGCGCTCTGCAGGTCGCGAAACAGCTCCTCGAGCCTGAGCATTGTGCTCGGCGTATAGGAGAGCAGCGGGGTAGCGCCGAGGATGTCCGAGGCCTCCCCGGCAGGCATCGCCGCGAGCAGCGCCTTGCCGAGCGAGGTGGCGTGCCAGGCATCGGTTTCGCCCGCCTTTGCGCCTTTTCGCGTGGGATTCGCGCTCTCGAGGACGCGCAGCAGCATCACCTGGTCCTGCTGGCGCGTCGCAAGGTTCACCGACTCGCCGAACTGCGCCAGGAGCCGCTCCATCACCGGCAGCGACAGCGTCACGATGTCGCGATATTCGATCGAGCGCGTGCCGAGACGGAATAGGCTGAGACCGAGCCGGAACCGGCCGGTCGTTTCGTTGCGCTCGACCAGTTCATGCTTGGAAAGGCTCAGCAGGTAGCGCAGGGCCGTCGACTCGTTGAGCCCCGATTGCCGCGCGATCTGGTCGAGCGTCTGCTCCGGCGCCTGTTCCAGCGCGCGCAGGATTACCGCCATCCGGTCGACGGATTCGAGGCTGTAGTTCGCCTGTTCAGCGCGCCTCACCATCGACGCGCCTCCCCTGTCTGGACCCTGCCACCACCCTCGAAAGCCCTTGACACCATCCAACCGCTCACAATAGCGTCACCCATGAATTGCACTGAAAGGCAATGATATTTCATCTAATGAAATCGTCAATGCCCAATTTTGAACTGATCCTGCACCGATCCGGCACGTGCTTTGCACGTGGATTCACGCGTTCTGCACGTGAATACGTGTGGCCGTGCGCGGTGGTGGGGGCGGGCTCATATGACGGAGTGCCGAGAACGGCACTGCGAGAAACAGGCGTCAACGGGAACAGGTCGGGAGAACATCATGAAAGTGTGGGCTAAGACGGCTTTTACGGCAGCGCTGCTGGCAGGCATGGGCGCCGCGCCGGCATTTGCCGACGATATTCAGCTTACCTTGTGGGGGCAGGGCGATTGCCAGCCCGATACCTGTTGGGCGGCGGCGCTGGTCAAGGCGTTCGAGGCGCAGAATCCGGGGATCAAAGTCAATCTCGTGCAGCAGCCGGTGGATGGCTACTTCACCAACCTCCTGGCGCAGTCGGTGATTGGGCGCGGTCCGGACATCGCTTCGATGTGGGCCGGATCCTACATGGACCAGTTCAAGCCCTATATGGTCGACCTCCACAAATACCTCACCGACGACATCGTGAAATCGGTCAACGGCATCGCCTATTTTTCGGAAGGATACGATTCCAGCAAGGCGATCTATGCCGCGCCGCAGACTGCTCAGTGGTACATCGGCTACTACAACAAAAAAGTGTTCAAGGACGCCGGCATCGATAGCGTGCCCACCACCTGGGACGAGCTCAACGCCGACGCCAAGAAGCTCAAGGACAAGGGCTACACGCCGATCGTCCAGGGCGCCGTCGACGGCGGCGCGCAGTTCGCCTCCTGGGAGGATTGGTCGTACATGGCCGCGGGCCTGCCGCTCAGCGACTGGAGCAAGATGATCTCGGGTGACATGCCCTACAACAATCCGGGCATCGTTACGCAGATGACGAAGTGGAACCAGCTCTTCAAGGACGGCTATTTCAACGCCGACGCCTACAATTCACCGACGGCGCTGCAGGATTTCATCGCGGGCAAAGCCGGCATGTATCTCGGCGGCGGGTCGTGGCAGGCCGGTCAGCTGACCAAGGCGATGGGCGACGACGTCGGCATTATCGTGCCGCCGTACTCGGACACGCCAACCAAGGCAGCCGTGTCGTTCGCCGGCGGCGGCTACACGGTGATGAAGTATTCCAAGAACGTCGATGCTGCCGGCAAGTTCGCCGCCTTCATGCTCAGCGACGAAGGGCAGAAGGTTATTGCGAAGTATGATGCGCCGACGCGCGCCGGCTTCCCCACCGCCAACCCGTTGCTCAACGACATGGCGACACTGAGCGGCAAGGCCGACACGGTGAACTATCCGATGTTCGACAATTTTACTCAGGGCCCCGTGACCGACGCGCTCAACCGCAACGTCGCACAGGTGCTGGTCGGACAGGAAAGCCCCAAGGATGCGCTGAGCGCCATGGATGCCGCCTACGCCTCGCTGCCGGCCGAGCAGAAGACCAAGCTCAGCTTTGGCGGGAAGTAGGATCTGCACGGCGGGTTGAATTGAGGAGCAGAGCGCCGCCTTCGTCTCCCTCCCCCTTGAGGGGAGGGATCAAGGGTGGGGGTCGATCAAGTTGCACAGCGCAAGCGGATCGACCCCCACCCGGCTGCCGCCACCCTCCCCTCAAGGGGGAGGGGAATCTGGGGCCAGGCCATGCCACATTCGACCTCGTCCCACTGGGATAGTCGGCGGGCAGGGATGGGCCACTGAGGCTCCGCTGGCCTAGGCAGCATCAAGTGCGTGTAGACGAGGAGTTGTGGTTGTCGTCGCCGGCCGTTGAAAGCCAGAAAGTGATTGCCGTTCGCGCACTACCCCGCTTCGCCTCGCGGACCGGAGCGGCGCGGCTCAATGGCGTGCTCTTTACGCTGCCGGCGGTTCTGCTCGTTGGGTTCGTTATCCTGCTGCCGCTCTGCCAGGCCGCGTATTACAGTTTTACCAACTGGAACGGCGCGCAGTCCACGTGGACGGGATGGAACAACTATCTCAACGTCCTTTACGACCCTGAACTCAGGCGTAGCCTTCTCAACAGCCTGACGTTTTTCATCTCCGTGCCGTTCGGGCTGATCCCGCCTTTTGTCACGGCGTATCTGCTCAACAAAAACATTCCCGGCAGCAGACTGTTTCGCGCCCTCATTTTCGCGCCGACGGCTCTTTCCTGGGTGGTGATCGGCATGGTCGGGCGGCAGTTCTTTGCGCTGCACGGGCCGGTGAGCGGGCTGTTCTCGGTTTTCGGCCTGAGCGCGCCGAACTGGCTGGCGGACGGCACGTTCGCGCTGGCCGCTGTGATCCTGACCTTCAATGCCGCGATCTTCGGGATCAACACCATCATCTTCTTGACCGGGCTTGCGACCGTCGACCGCTCGACGATCGAAGCGGCGTGGCTAGACGGTGCCAATGAGGGGCAGGTCATCGTCCATGTGATCCTGCCGGCGATGCGCCGCTTCGTCGAATTCGTGCTGATCGTCACGGTCGTGACCTCGGCGGCCGGCATCTTCGCCATGATCTATGTGATGACCGGCGGCGGGCCGGGGTCGGCGACGCTGACGCTCGAATTCGCCGTGTGGCGACGCGCCTTCGCTACCGGGGCGTTTGGCGGTGGTGCCGCGATCGGCATCACGCTGATGGCCGTTACGCTCGTCGCGATCAGCCTCATCCGCCTGTTGCTCGGACGAAGGAGCGAGGCATGACTGCCGAAGCGTTCAATCAGTCATCGGGGCGGTCGGGCCCGCTCGGCGGCGCCAGACGTACAGCGTTCCTCGTCACGCTCGTCGCCGCCCTGGCCTCGCTCTACCCCTTCGGCTCACTCATCGTCACCTCGATCCTGCCACCGCTCAACGGCACATGGTTCCAGCTCTGGGGGCAGCTCTTCAGCCAGATTCCCGTCGGCACCTACATGCTCAACTCGGCGATCGTCGCCGGCGGCGCGATGGTGCTCGTTGCCATCGTGAGCTGCATGGCAGGCTATGGTTTCGCCAAGCTGCCGTTCCCCGGCAGCATGCAGATTTTTGCGGTGCTGATTGCGACGCTCAGCGTGCCGCAGGCGACCACCATCATCGCCAATTATTTCAACTTCGCCGCGATCAACGGGATCGGCGCGTACTGGGCGACGATCCTCATGTACGCGGCAAGCTCGACGCCGTTCTCGGTGATCCTGATGACCAATTTCTTCAAGGCGCTGCCCGATGAACTGGTTGAAAGCGCCGTGATCGACGGCGCGTCGTACCGCCAGGTGTTTTTGTCGATCATGGCGCCGCTCGCTGCGCCCGCTGTGACCACAGTCGCCGTGCTCTGCTTCCTCGGTTCGTGGAACGACCTCCTCGTGGGCCTGCTGTTCCTGCCCGACCCCGGAACGCGCACGATCAGCGTCGGCGTGGCCACGCTGATCGGCGTCCGCAGCGGCAATATCGACCTAATCCTGACGGGGTCCCTGTTGAGTGCCGTTCCACCCATCGTCGCCTTCATCATTTTCCAACGCTACCTCGTCAGCGGCATCGTTTCGGGCATCGGCAAATGAGTAAAGACAAGCATCGCAGCGCTGAGTGGTTTGCGCGGGAGGGCAAGTATGGCTTCATCCCGCGGAGCTGGATGAAGAGCCAGGGCTTTGCACCCGAAATGCTCGATGGGCGGCCGGTGATCGGCATCTGCAACACGTGGTCGGAACTCACCAACTGCAACCGGCACCTGCGCGATCTCGCCGAGCATGTGAAGCGCGGCGTGCTCATGGCGGGCGGCTTTCCGCTGGAGTTTCCGGTAACCAGCCTTGGCGAACCGCTGATGCGGCCGACCACCATGATGTTCCGCAATCTCGTTGCGATGGATGTCGAGGAGACGATCCGCGCCAATCCGATCGATGGCGTCGTGCTGCTCGCCGGTTGCGACAAGACCACGCCGGCCCTGCTGATGGGCGCGGCAAGCTGCGATATCCCGTCGATCCTCGTTTCCGGCGGACCGATGCTCAACGGCCGCTTTCGCGGCCAGGAACTCGGCTCCGGCACCGACGTGTTCCGGCTCGATGAAGACTATCGCACGGGCAAGATCAGCAAGGCCGATCTCGATGAGGCAGAGGCGGCGATGAGCCGCTCGGCAGGTTCGTGCATGACCATGGGCACCGCCTCGACCATGGCCTCGATTGCTGAGGCGATGGGCATCGCGCTCAAGATGAACGGCTCCATTCCGGCACCCGACAGCCGGCGCGCCGTGCTTGCCGAGCAGAGCGGCCAGCGCATCGTGGGGCTGGTGAACGAGGGCGTGACGATCTCGCAGATCCTGACGCGTGCGGCGTTCGAGAATGCTGTGAAAGTTACCGGGGCCATCGGCGGCTCGACCAATGCCGTGGTGCATCTGCTTGCCCTGGCGGGACGGCTGGGCGTCGATTTTTCGCTCGACGACTGGGATCGCCTGGGCCGCGACATCCCTACGCTGGTCGACCTCAAGCCGGCCGGCCGCTTCCTGATGGAGGAGTTTTATCACGCCGGCGGGTTGCCGGTGGTGATGAAGCGCATCGCGAAAAAACTCAGGCTCGACGCGCCGACGGTCAGCGGCAAGACCATGGGCGAGCAGATCGCCGATGCCGTCTGCTACGACGACGAGGTGATCCGCCCCCTCGACAAGGCGCTGACGGGCGACGGGGGGCTGATGGTGCTCAAGGGCAACCTTGCGCCCGATGGTGCGGTTATCAAGCCCTCGGCGGCGAGCCCGCGGCTGATGCAGCATCGTGGGCGCGCGGTGGTGTTCAAGGACGCCGACGATTTTCGCGCCCGCATCGATGATCCGGCGCTGGAGGTCGATGCCGATAGCGTGCTCGTGCTCAAGAATGCCGGGCCACGCGGCTATCCCGGCATGCCGGAAGTCGGCAGCATGGCCCTGCCGAAAAAGCTGCTCAAAGAGGGCGTTACCGACATGGTGCGCGTCTCCGACGCCAGAATGAGCGGCACGGCATTCGGCACGGTAGTGCTGCATGTGGCGCCGGAATCGGCCATCGGCGGGCCGCTGGCGCTGGTCGAGACGGGCGACATCGTCGTGCTCGACGCGGCCAATCGGCGGCTGGACCTCGATGTTTCAGCCGAAGAGTTGGCGCGCCGGCGCGCCGCCTTCGTGCCGCCGCCACCCGCCTATGAGCGCGGCTACGGCAAAATGTTCGTCGACCACGTGACGCAGGCCGACAAGGGAGCCGATTTCGACTTCCTCGCAGGCAAAAGCGGCACGCCCCCTTCCAAAGTCTCTTTCTGAACCGAGGCGCCATGACAGCACCCGTCAAACTTCCCTCACGACGAAATGCACCGCTCCCCGATGGTTGGGATCAGCTCTTCTCCGCGCTCCTCTCGGATTCGCTCGATGCCATCGGCGTTCCCGGACAAGCCATGTCCGCCGGTATAAGGCCGCTCGATGAAACCCTCAAACTCTGCGGCCGGGCGCGGACGGGCCAGTATGTGGAGATGCCCTATCTCGTCGATGGCGCGAACCCCTACGAGCTCGAGATCGCCATCGTCGATGATCTGAAGCCGGGCGACGTGGCGGTGTTTTCCTGCGGCGGATCGAGCCGCATCGCGCCGTGGGGTGGCCTGCTGTCGACGGCAACCCGGGCGCGGGGGGCGGCCGGTTGCGTCACTGATGGGTTTGTCCGCGACATCCTCGAAATCCGCGGTTTGAAGCTGCCGGTGTTCCATGGTGGCATTGCGCCGCTCGATTCCAAGGGGCGGGGCCAGATCCAGGCGGTGGATGTCCCCGTGATGTGCGGCGGCGTCCGCGTGGCGCCGGGCGACCTCGTGTTCGGCGACGCCGACGGCGTCGTGGTCGTGCCGCAGGCGGTTGAGACCGAGGTGCTGAGCTTTGCGTTTAACCGCATCAAGGGCGAGCACCACTCGATCACCGAGCTGCGCAACGGCGGATATCTCCGTGACGTCTACGCCAAATACGGCGTGCTTTGATGGCCCGCGCCTATTGCGATTGCCACGTCAACATCTGGACCGACGAGCAGGTGTTGCCGCTCTATACCCAGCAGCTCAGCCGCGTGCGACGGGGCGAGATGGCGCCCAAGGCCGACGCCGATACGCTCTATCGCGAGATGGCCAATGTGGAGAAGGCGATCGTCTTCGCGCTTCGCTATGGCGACTCCATCGGCATCGAGGGTAACGACGAGACGACGGCCGCGGCAGTCGCCAAGTATGCCGACAAGTTTGTCGGCTTTGCCTATGTCGATCCACGCCGCGCCGACTGCATGGAAATGCTGCGCCACGGCATCGAGGATCTTGGACTGAAGGGCGCAAAATTCGGGCCGATCTACAACGGCGTCGCGCTTGCGGACCCGCGCGTGGCGCCGGTGCTTGAATACCTGCAGCGCAATAACCTGCCGCTCACCATGCATATGGGCACGACGTTTGCGCGCAATGCGCCGGTCGAGCTTGGCCGCGCCATCCACATCGAGCCGGTGGCGATGCAGTATCCGGACCTCACGATGATCATGGCCCATATGGGCCACCCCTGGTACGAGGAATGCGTCGTCGTGGCGCGCAAGCAACCGAACGTCTTCTGCGAGGTCTCGGCGCTGAGCTACCGGCCATGGCAGTACTACAACATCCTGATGTGCGCGCAGGAGTACAAGATCACCGACAAGGTGTTCTTCGGCACCGATTTTCCCTTCGCCCGGGTCGACGAGTCCGTGGAAGGGCTCGTCAACATCAACGATCAGCTCGAAGGCACGAAGCTGCCGCGGGTCTCGGCGGAAACGATCGACCGAATTTTGCGCTCCGATCCATTCGAGCACTGGTGGAAGGGC
>Ga0105237_10000175_pt1 | contig 90284 bp, 88 predicted proteins | sample KBSC24metaG_FD_81520 | JGI IMG/M metagenome (GOLD analysis project Ga0105237, IMG submission 81520) | Corn rhizosphere microbial communities from Kellogg Biological Station, Michigan, USA - KBS C2-4 metaG | ecosystem: Host-associated > Plants > Roots > Rhizosphere > Soil | place: Michigan, USA...
CCTCGATCACGTAGTGCACGCGGTGCTCGGGCGTCACAGGACCCGCCGCGAGGTCGATGACGCCGTAGCGCCAGCGCACAAGCACCGCACCGACACCGGTCGCCGCACCCGCCGCGGCCATGCCACCAACCGCGAGCGCGCCGACCAGGGCCGGGCCGGGGTGCGCCCGCCACTGCCACACCAGCGTGGCCGAGACCACCCCGACGAAGCCGAGCAGACTCGCGATCAGGAACGCACCGAGGAACAGATGATCGGACTCGTCGCCGAGGTAGCCGCGAATCCGGTCACCGCTGCGGGTCAACGCGACGACGGCCTGGATCGGCGGTGCCAGCCAGGCCCACACCCCACCGGCGACGATGCCCGCCACCAGCAATCCGAAGAACACCCGGATGACCGCCGACCGGCGTGACACACGCGGCGGGCTGACATCGTCGACCCGCACGTCGACCACGCTCAACTGACGACCCTGCTCATCGAAACTCCTCGAGATCCTTCGAGTCCTGCACGCCGTGCCGAGAGCACTTCGCCTCCCAGCCGTCGGGCCGGACCTGAACGATCATCCTCCGACCGCACTCCGCACAGAACCGCGGCGGCTCTAGGCCGAGCTGGGCGGCCGCAGGAACCGGACCGCCGTCGGGCTCGCCGGTGTAGACGTTGAACTTTCCAGACATCGACTAGATGGTCGCGTTCAACGCCTTGATCGGCATCTGCAGGTCGTCGAGCAGCTCGAGATCTGCCTCCGCGGGCCGACCGAGCGTGGTCAGGTAGTTGCCGACGATGACGGCGTTGATGCCGCCGAGGATGCCCTGCTTGGCGCCGAGGTCGCCGAGCGTGATCTCCCGGCCACCGGCGAAGCGAAGCATGGTGCGCGGCAACGCAAGACGGAAGGCGGCGACGGCCTTGAGCGCCTCGGCGGCGGGCAGCACCTCGAGATCGCCGAACGGCGTGCCAGGCCGCGGGTTGAGGAAGTTCAGTGGCACCTCGTGCGGGTCGAGCTCGGCAAGGTTGGCCGCGAACTCGGCGCGCTGCTCCAGCGTCTCACCCATGCCGAGGATGCCGCCGCAGCACACCTCCATGCCCGCCTCGCGGACCATGGCCAGCGTCTCCCAGCGCTCTTCCCACGTGTGGGTGGTCACCACGTTGGTGAAGAACGAGCGCGCCGTCTCCAGGTTGTGGTTGTAGCGGTGCACGCCCATCCCGGCGAGCCGGTCGACCTGCTCCTTGGTGAGCATGCCGAGCGAGCAGGCGATCTGGATGTCGACCTCGTTGCGGATGGCCTCGATGCCTGCCGCCACCTGCGCCAACAACCGCTCGTCGGGACCACGCACGGCGGCCACGATGCAGAACTCGGTGGCTCCGGACTTCGCGGTCTGCTTGGCGGCCTCGACCAGGCTCGGGATGTCGAGCCATGCGCTGCGCACTGGCGACGCGAAGAGCCCCGACTGCGAGCAGAAGTGGCAGTCCTCCGGGCAACCGCCGGTCTTGAGGCTGATGATGCCCTCGACCTCGACCTCGGGGCCACACCACCGCATCCGGACCTCGTGAGCCAGCGCCAGGAGCTCTTCGAGCTGGTCGTCGGGTAGTTGCAGCACCAGAAGGATCTGGTCCTGGGTGAGCCCTTCACCACGCTCGAGCACCTGTTCCCGCGCCTGACTCAATACATCGGTGATCCCGGTGTCATCGACAGTCGACTGCGTCACTGGGTACTCCTCCCGGATAAGAACTTGAACGGTGTTTAGGATACAGGTGTGCAACTGCACCGAAGCGACGTGGTGGCCAAGGCCACCCAGCTCCTCGACGATTACGGCATCGCCGATCTGACCATGCGCAGGCTCGCCCGCGAGCTGAGCGTCAGCCCCGGCGCCCTGTACTGGCACTTCGCCGACAAGCAGGAACTGCTTGGCGCGGTCGCCGACGGGATCCTCGCGCCCGCGGCGGCAGCCGTGAACGACGCGTCCTGGTCTCGGCGCGTGGTCGGCATCGGCACGGCGTTGCGCGATGCCCTGCTGTCGTCCACCGATGGCGCCGAGCTGGTGTCCGCGAGCTTCGCCGCAGGCAAGTCCGTGCGGATGACCGAGATCCTGGGCCTGTTGACCGACGCCGCGACCGAGGGCGGCATCGAGCCGTCCCACGCGGACCTCGCCGCCCGCACGGTGCTCTACTACGTGCTCGGCTTCACCGCCGACGAGCAGTCCCGGCTGCAGTGGGACGCGGCGGGCGCGCTTGTCGAGGGCCAGTCGGTGTGGACGGCAAACCCCAACGCGCGGTTCGCGTTCGGCCTCAAGCTCCTGGTCGACGGGATCGCGGCCCATAGCGACCTGTTTGTCGGAGAGCAGGACTAGCGTCGAAGTGTGATCACGGTCGACGACGTCCGGCACATCACCGCCTCACTGCCAAGGGCCTACGAGGTGGTGGTGCGCGATCAGATCAAGTTCCGCGTCGGACGCATCGTGTTCGTCGCGTTCTCGCGCGACGAGACGGTGATGGGCGTCGGCTTCCCCAAGGAGGAACGGGAGGCCATGGTGGCCGCGGAGCCCGACAAGTTCATGCTGCCGCGCCCTTCGGACATGCGATACAACTGGATTCACGTTCGCCTTGACGCCATCGACCTCGACGAGCTCCGCGAACTCGTGATCGACGGCTGGCGGATGTGCGTGCCGAAAAGCGTTGCCGCACAGATCAGCTGATCGGATACTCGATCTTCTCGTCGCCGTCCCAACGGCGCAGCCCAACGACGCTGCCCGCCATCTCCTGCCCCACCAGCTGCAGGGCCCGGCCCAGCTGATCGGGAGCGACGCGTCGCGCCATCGTCACGTGCGGGGTCCAGTGGCCGGGAAGGACGTTGGCCATCGGGCCGGGATGCAGGTGCGGCAGGCACAACCGGTGCACCTCGGCGTGCAGGTCCAGCAGCTCCGCCGATGGCACCACCAGCCGCGCGAGCACCGCCTTGGGCTGGCCGAACAACAACGGCGCGCCGATCCGGCACTGGAACGGAAACCGGTCCAGGAGCGTGGCCAGCAAGGTGTCCACTTCGGGGTCGATGTGCTCGGCCACGGACAGCGTCGTGTGCGGCCTGCTGGTACCCCCGGGACTGTGCATCCCCGCCGCCGCGAGGTCGGCCCAGGCGTGCCGGACTGCCGCCTCGGTGTCCTCGTCGAAGATCAGCTCGACGGAGTGGACCATCTCACTGCACCAGGCTCGCGACCCACGCGGGATCGAACGCCGATCGGCTGATCGTCTCGAACTCGTCTGCGCTGCGCGAGCCCGCGCCAGCGGGCAGCGCGGCCCGCACGCTCGCAATGCGTTCCAGGGCTTCCCGATTACCTGCCTCGGCGATGCCAGGATCCGTCGGCCAGCTGCCGATGACCACGCCGGCACATCGAAGATCGTGCGCGGCAAGCGATTCCACCGTCAGCGTGGTGTGGTTGAGCGTGCCGAGGCCCGGCGCCACGACGACGAGGACTGCGGCATCGAGATCGACGGCGAGGTCGCGCAGCGTCACCCCGTCCGCGCCGAGTTCGACCAACAGACCGCCCGCCCCCTCGACGACGGTGAGCCTGCCGGGTGCGCCCATCGCGCGGACGAGCGAGACGAGCTCGGCGCGCGTCGGCAACGGAATGCCCGCCCGTTCCGCTGCCGCCACCGGCGCCAGCGGCTCGGGATAGCGCCACCCGGACACCAGCTCGTTCACGCCGGAGAGTCGTGTCACCTCGGCGAGGTCGTCGTCGCCGTCGGCGGCTCCGGTCTGCACCGGCTTGCACACCGCGACGTCGAAGCCGGCCAACCGGGCATGGCAGGCCAGTGCCGCGGTGGCGACGGTCTTGCCGACGCCGGTGTCCGTGCCCGTGACGACGAGGACGGTCACTGGCGCGCCACCGCAAGGACTTCCGCGAGCACGCGGCCGGCGAGAGCGAGATCGTCCGCGTCGAGGGATGCGCGGGCGGTCAGCCGCAACCGCGACGTCCCGGCTGGCACGCTCGGCGGCCGGAAGCACCCGACCCGGACACCCCGATCGAGGCAGCCGGTTGCCGCGGCCAGCGCCACCTCGGGCTCACCGAGGATCACCGAGACCACCGCCGAATCGGGCACCTCGTCGACACCGCACACCCTGGCCAGCGTCGCCGCATGACGCAGCACCTGGTCCGCCCGCTCCGGTTCGGCGATCAGTACTTCCAGTGCCGCCAGCGCCGCGCCAACGGCGGCAGGCGCGAGGCCGGTGTCGAAGATGAAGGGTCGTGCCGCGTCGATCAGGTGATCGCGCACCGCCGCGGGGCCGAGCACCATGCCGCCCTGGCTGCCGAGCGCCTTGGACAGCGTCGTCGTCATGACCACGTCGGGCGCACCGGCAAGGCCGACCTCGTGCAGCAGGCCGCGTCCGCCGTCGCCGCGCACGCCGAGGCCGTGTGCCTCGTCGACGATGAGCAGCGCGCCGTGCCGCCTGCACACGTCGTGCAGTGCGCGCAACGGCGCCAGCACGCCGTCCGCGCTGAACACCGAGTCGGTGACCACGACCGCACGGGCCTCGCCGCGGGCGCTCAGTGCCGCGTCGACGGCATCGACGTCGCGGTGCGGCGTGACGACCACACGCGCCCGTGACAACCGGCAGGCGTCGACGAGTGATGCGTGCGTCAGTGCGTCCGAGACCAGCAGCGATCCGGCACCGGACAGTGCGACCACGGCGCCGAGGTTGGCTGTGTAGCCAGAGGAGAAGACCAGGCCGGACTCTGCCCCGACGAAGTCGGCGAGCGCCGACTCGAAGGTCTCGTGCAGTTCGGTGTTGCCGGTGACCAGGCGCGACCCCGTCGAGCCCGCGCCCCAGGTATGCAGGGCGTCGACCCCGCCCTCGATGACGGCGGGGTGTTGGGACAGGCCGAGGTAGTCGTTGGACGCCAGGTCCAGTTCGGCGGCGATGGCGGGCCGGGTCCGAAGGGAGCGCCGCAGACCGGCGGCGCGCCGCTGGTTCTCGACGTCGTCGAGCCATGCCAGCGGGGAAAGTTCGACGCGTGTCACCTGCGCCCCCTCTCGGTCAAAACGGCACTTGAACACCGTTCAGGTTAGTGCACGCGCAACGGCGACCATCGCGGAGGTGATCTGACCGACCTCGTCGGGCGTGCACACGTACGGCGGCATGGCGTAGACGAGGTTGCGGAAGGGCCGCAGCCACACCCCGTGCTGCAGCGCCGTCGCCGTCGCCACGGCCATGTCGACGGGCCGTTCCATCTCGATGACCCCGATCCCGCCGAGCACGCGGACGTCGGCGACGCCTGCATCGAGCGCGCAGGCGCCAGGCCGTCGGTGAGACCCGCCTCGATGGTGCCGACCGTGGAACGCCAGTCCTGGCCTAGCAGCAGCTCGATCGATGCCACCGACACCGCGCACGCCAACGCGTTGGCCATGAAGGTGGGCCCGTGCATCAGCGCACCCGATTCACCTGTGCTGATGGTGCTGGCGACCTCGGCACTGCACAGCGTCGCCGCGAGCGTGACGTAGCCGCCGGTCATCGCCTTGCCGACGCACATGACGTCCGGGCTCACCCCGGCGTGGTCGGCGGCGAACAGCGCACCGGTCCGGCCGAAGCCCGTGGCGATCTCGTCGAAGATCAGCAGCACGTCGTGGCGCGTGCAGGCGGCGCGCAGATCCGACAGGTACCGCGGATCGTGGAAGCGCATGCCCCCCGCGCCCTGCACGACGGGCTCGACGATGACGGCGGCGAGTTCGTGGGCGTGTTCGACGAGTTGACGCTCGAACGCCGCGCTGTAGGCCGGGTCGTAGACGCTCGGCACCTGCGGAGCGAAGACCTGGTGGGCCAGCACGTCGGTCCAGATCGAGTGCATCCCCCCGTCCGGGTCGCACACGCTCATCGGGGTGAACGTGTCACCGTGGTATCCCCCACGCCAGGTCATCAACCGGTGCTTGCCGTTGAAGCCCCTGCTGCGCTGGTACTGCAGCGCCATCTTGACGGCCACCTCGACCGACACCGAGCCTGAGTCGCTGAAGAAGACCGTGTCCAGGCCCTCGGGGGTGATCTGCACCAGCAACTGGGCCAGTCGTGCCGCCGGCTCGTGGGTGAGCCCGCCGAACATGACGTGGTTCATCCTGGCGAGCTGGCCGGTCAGCGCGGCGTCCAGCGTCGGGTTGCCGTGACCGTGGATCGCCGTCCACCACGAACTCATCGCATCGATCACCTCGATGGGGCGATCGCCGTCCCCGGCGGGGTCGATGACCGTCAGCCAGGCACCGCGGGCACCGACCGCCACCACGGGAGGCAGGGCGTCGGCGCCGATCGCGCTGTAGGGATGCCACACGTGGGCGGCGTCGATCGCCCTGATCTCGGCGGGCGTCAGCGCAGGCACCGGTTCATCCTCTCTTCGCGCGAGCGCTCATTGCAAAACGCATTTGGTCGCGTGGTTGGGTAGATTGACCGTCGACCATGATGACCCTCGCCCCACCCCGGTCGGCGTCCTCCGCCGATTCCGGTCCACCACCCAGCGCCGTCATGGGCACCCGCAAGTCGGGTTTCTACCGGCACGATCTCGACGGCCTCCGCGGTATCGCGATCGCGCTCGTCGCCGCATTCCACATCTGGTTCGGTCGCGTCTCCGGCGGCGTCGACGTCTTCCTCGCCCTTTCCGGTTTCTTCTTCGGCGGGCGGCTGTTGCGCGCGGCGCTCATGCCGACCGCATCGCTGGCCCCAGGGCCCGAGGTGATGCGCCTGGTGCGACGGCTGCTGCCCGCGTTGGTCGTCGTGCTCGCGGCGTCCGCGGTTCTGACGATCCTGGTGCAGCCCGAGACCCGCTGGGAAACGTTCGCCGACCAGAGCCTGGCCAGCCTCGGCTACTACCAGAACTGGGAATTGGCAAGCACCGCATCGGATTACCTGCGCGCAGGCGAGGCCGTCAGCCCTCTGCAGCACATCTGGTCGATGTCGGTGCAGGGCCAGTTCTACATCGCGTTCCTGGCGCTGATCTTCGGGTTCGCCGCCCTGTTTCGCCGCCGCCTCGGCAAGCACACCAGGCCCGCGCTCATCGTGCTCCTCAGCACGCTGACGATCGCCTCATTCTGGTACGCCATCATCGCCCACGGCGCCGATCAGGCCACTGCCTACTACAACAGCTTCGCCCGCGGCTGGGAGCTACTGCTCGGCGCTCTGGTCGGCGCGCTGGTTCCGTACGTGAAGTGGCCGATGTGGTTGCGGACGACCGTGGCCTTCGTGGCGCTGGCGGCGATCCTGTCCTGCGGCGCGCTGATCGACGGCGTCAAGGAGTTCCCGGGGCCGTGGGCGCTCGTCCCGGTCGGCGCGACCATCCTGTTCATCCTCAGCGGCGCCAACCGGGTGGCGGACCCGCACCTCACCGATCTCGACGGCAGGCTGCCCGCACCGAACCGGCTGCTGGCCACCGCACCGTTCGTGTCGCTCGGCGCGATGGCGTACTCGCTCTATCTGTGGCACTGGCCGCTGCTCATCTTCTGGCTGGCCTACAGCGGGCACTCCGAGGCCACCTTCGCCGACGGCGCTGGCATCCTGCTGGTCTCCGGCGTGCTGGCCTGGCTCACCACCCGCTACGTCGAGAACCCGCTGCGCTCCAAGTCCGCCTCCGCTGCTGCCGCGCGTCCCACCATCCCGAAGCGGGTCACCGTCCCGCTGCGGGTGCGGCTGCGACGCCCCACCATCGTCCTCGGCTCGATCGTCACGCTGCTGGGCGTCGCGCTCACCGCGACGTCGTTCACGTGGCGTGAGCACATGACGATCCAGCGGGCCAACGGCAAGGACTTGGCCGGGCTCTCCTCACGCGACTATCCCGGCGCGCGCGCCCTGCTCAACAACGCCAAGGTGCCGAAGCTGCCGATGCGCCCGACGGTGCTCGAGGCCAAGGACGACCTACCGGAGAGCACCCTCGACGGCTGCATCGGCGACTTCGACGCCGTCGACGTGATCAATTGCACGTACGGCGACAAGACGGCGACCCGCACCATCGCGCTGGCCGGCGGTTCGCACGCCGAGCACTGGATCACCGCGCTCGATCTGCTCGGCAGGATGCACCACTTCAAGATCACCACCTACCTGAAGATGGGTTGCCCGTTGACCACCGAGGAAAAGCCCTTGGTGATGGGCGACAACCGTCCGTACCCGAACTGCCGCGAGTGGAACGACAAGGTCATGCCCCGGCTGCTCGCCGACCACCCCGACTACGTGTTCACCACGTCGACCCGGCCGTGGAACATCAAGGACGGCGACGTCATGCCCGGCTTCTACATCGGCATCTGGCAGGCCTTCTCGGACGCCGGAATTCCCGTACTGGCCATGCGGGACACGCCGTGGCTGGTGCGCAATGGCAAACCGTTCTTCCCTTCCGACTGCCTGGCCAGTGGCGGCGATGCCATCTCCTGCGGCATCAAGCGCTCTGAGGTACTGTCCGACCACAATCCGACCCTGGACTTCGTCGCGCAGTTCCCGATGCTGAAACCGCTCGACATGAGCAACGCGGTGTGCCGACAGGACTACTGCCGCGCCGTGGAGGGAAATGTGTTGCTGTACCACGACTCTCATCACATCTCGACCACCTACATGCGCACCATGACCAACGAACTCGGACGTCAGATCGCCGCCGCAACCGGCTGGTGGTGAGATGGTCACGACGGTCTGGCCGGGTACCCCGTATCCGCTCGGCGCCACGTACGACGGTGCGGGCACCAACTTTTCGCTGTTCTCCGAGGTCGCCGAGAAGGTCGAGTTGTGCCTCATCGCCAAGGACGGCTCCGAGGAGCGCATCCCCCTCGACGAGGTCGACGGCTACGTGTGGCACAGCTACCTGCCGACCGTCACGCCGGGCCAGCGCTACGGCTTCCGGGTGCACGGGCCGTGGGACCCCTCAACAGGCCACCGCTGCGATCCGAGCAAGCTGCTGCTCGATCCCTACGGCAAGTCCTTCCACGGCGACTTCGACTTCACCCAGGCGCTGTTCTCCTACGACCTGAAGGCCGACGATCTGGCCTCCGGTGGCACCCCGCCGATGGTCGACTCGCTCGGGCACACCATGACCAGCGTCGTCATCAACCCGTTCTTCAACTGGGCCTCCGACCGCGCACCCAACACGCCATACCACCAAACGGTGATCTACGAGGCGCACGTCAAGGGCATGACCCAGACGCATCCTGGCATCCCGGAGGCGCAGCGCGGCACGTACGCCGGGCTGTCGCATCCGGTGATCATCGATCACCTCAAGTCGCTCGGCGTGACGGCCATCGAGCTGATGCCGGTGCACCAGTTCCTGCACGATCACCGACTGCTGGACCTGGGACTGCGAAACTACTGGGGCTACAACACGTTCGGGTTCTTCGCACCGCACTACCAGTACGCCGCCAACCAGAGTGCGGGCGGCGCCGTCGCCGAGTTCAAGACCATGGTGCGGTCGTTCCACGAGGCGGGCATCGAGGTGATCCTCGACGTCGTCTACAACCACACCGCCGAAGGCAACCACCTCGGCCCCACCATCAACTTCCGCGGCATCGACAACGCCGCCTACTACCGGCTGATGGACGATGACAAGCGGCTGTACCGGGACTTCACCGGGACCGGCAACAGCCTCAACCCCCGGCACCCACACACGCTGCAACTGATCATGGACTCGCTGCGGTACTGGGTACTGGAGATGCACGTCGACGGCTTCCGTTTCGACCTGGCCTCGACACTGGCCCGCGAGTTCTACGAAGTGGACCGGTTGAGCGCGTTCTTCGATCTGGTGCAGCAGGATCCGGTGATCAGCCAGGTGAAGCTGATCGCCGAACCCTGGGACGTCGGCGAGGGCGGGTACCAGGTGGGCAACTTCCCCGGTTTGTGGACCGAGTGGAACGGGAAGTACCGGGACACCGTGCGCGACTACTGGCGGGGAGAACCCGCAACCCTAGGTGAATTCGCGTCCCGTCTGACCGGGTCGTCGGACCTCTATGAGGCGACGGGCCGCAGGCCCGGTGCCAGCATCAACTTCGTCACGTGCCACGACGGCTTCACGCTCAACGACCTGGTGTCGTACAACGAGAAGCACAACGAGGCCAACGGCGAGGACAACCGCGACGGCGAGAGCCACAACCGGTCGTGGAACTGCGGCGTCGAGGGACCCACCGACGATCCGAAGATCCTCGCCCTGCGCGCACGGCAGATGCGCAACGTCCTTGCCACGCTGATGCTGTCCCAGGGCACGCCGATGATCAGCCACGGTGACGAGATCGGCCGGACCCAGAACGGCAACAACAACGTCTACTGCCAGGACTCCGAGCTGTCCTGGATGGACTGGTCGTTGGCCGAGAAGAACGCCGATCTGGTCGAGTTCACGCGCAAGGCCGTCGCGCTGCGCACCAAGCACCCCGTCTTCAGGAGGCGCCGCTTCTTCGAGGGCAAGCCGATCCGTACGGGCGATCAGGTCCGCGACATCGCCTGGCTGACACCGGCCGGCGAGGAGATGACCCCAGAGGATTGGGGCCGGGCGCTGGACAAGTGCGTTGCGGTGTTCCTCAACGGCACGGCCATCCCCGAGCCGGACGCCCGCGGTGAGCGGGTGGTCGACGATTCGTTCCTGTTGTGCTTCAACGCCCACGGCAAGACGATCGACTTCGTCACTCCTGCAGGCGATTACGCCAACGAATGGACGGCCGTGCTGGACACCGCGAGCCCCACGGGTGACACCGACGTGGTGATCAGCGCCGACGAGAAGATCACCGTCCAGCCCCGTTCGGTGCTGGTACTCAAGAAGTCGGCCTAGAGGCATCTGGATGTCCGTGGCTCGCCCCGTCGTGTCCACCTACCGGTTGCAGATGCGCGGCGACCGGTTCACCTTCGCCGACGCCGAGAACCTGCTGGACTACCTCGACGATCTGGGCGTCAGTCACCTGTACTTGTCGCCGATCCTGACCGCCGCCCAGGGTTCGACGCACGGTTACGACGTCGTCGATCCCACCACGGTGTCGGCCGCGCTCGGCGGAGCCGGCGGCCTGGCCCGACTGTCCGGGGCGGCTCGGGCCCGCGGGATGGGTTTGATCGTGGACATCGTGCCCAACCACGTCGGCGTCGATGATCCGCGGCAGAACGCGTGGTGGTGGGACGTGCTCGCGCACGGGCGCAGTTCGTCGTTCTCCTCATACTTCGACATCGACTGGACTCTCGACGCGAGTGGCCGAATCGTGTTGCCCGTCCTGGGTTCCGACGACGACGTCGAGTCCCTCACCGTCGACGGCGACGTGCTGCGGCTGGATTCCAGGACGTGGCCCATTGCGCCGGGCACCGGTGCGGGTACCGGCGTGGAGGTGCACGACCGCCAGCACTACCGGCTGGTCGGCTGGCGCCACAACGTGTGTGGTTACCGGCGCTTCTTCTCCATCACCTCGCTGGCCGCACTGCGCCAGGAGGACCGCGCCGTGTTCGATGCCACGCACGTCGAGGTGGCGCGCTGGTTCGCCGAAGGCCTCGTCGACGGCGTCCGCATCGATCATCCCGACGGCCTGTCGAATCCGGCCGGCTATCTGGACTGGCTACGCGAGATCACCGGGCCCGACGCCTGGATCGTCATCGAGAAGATCCTGGCCGTCGACGAGCCGCTGGAGCCGACGCTTCCCGTCGCAGGCACAACCGGATACGACGCACTCCGCGAGATCGGCGGCCTGTTCGTCGATCCCACCGGTGAGACCGCACTGACCGAGCTCTTCGAGCCGCCGGACAACGCCCGCGAGCTCAAGGTCGAGGCCGTCACGGACACTTTGCACAGTGAGTTGGGCCGGCTGTGCCGGGCGATCGTCGCCGCCACCGGGACCGAGCACCCCGACCTCGCCGCCGCGGTCGCCGCGTTGCTCAGCCACGTCGACGTGTACCGCTCGGACTACCCGTCGCTGGCATCGGTGCTTCCGGTGGCGTTGGCCGAGACCGCGGTCGAGACACCACGATTCGCCGAACCGCTCTCCATCGTCGCCGCCGCGGCGTCGGCGGGCGGCGAGGCGGCGGTACCCCTGCAGCAGCTGTGTGGCGCGGCCACCGCGAAGTCCAAGGAGGATTGCCTCTTCTATCGCGACGCGCGGCTGGTGTCGCTCAACGAGGTGGGTGGTGAGCCCGAGTGGTTCGGCGTCGGCGCCGCCGAGTTCCACGACCGGGCAGCCACCCGTGCGCGGCTGTGGCCCGCCGCGATGACGACGTCGACCACCCACGACACCAAGCGCGGCGAGGACGTCCGCGCCCGGATCGGTGTGCTGTCGCAGGTGCCGTCGCTGTGGGGCGAGCTGGTCGGCACGTGGCTGGTGCAGGCGCCCCCACCCGACGGAGCCACGGCACTGTTCCTGTTGCAGAACGTATTCGGGGTGTGGCCTGCCGACGGCGCGGTCACCGACGGCCTCCGCGGACGCCTGCACGCCTACACCGAGAAGGCGATCCGCGAGGCCGCCGTCCACACCACCTGGAACGACCCGGACGCCGGTTTCGAGGCCGCCGTGCATGCCTGGCTCGACGAGGTGATCGACGGGCCGGTGGCCGTGGAGCTGACCTCGCTCGTCGCCAGGCTCGACGAATTCGGCCGCAGTGACGCCTTGGGCCAGAAGCTGATTCAGCTCACGGCGCCTGGGGTGCCCGACGTCTACCAGGGCACCGAGCTGTGGGACGACAGCCTCGTCGACCCCGACAACCGCAGGCCTGTCGACTTCGGCGCGCACCGCGAGGCGCTACGTGCCATGACCGATCCCAAGATCCGGGTCGTCTCCGCGACATTGCGGTTGCGCCGCGAGCGGCCGGACACGTTCGCCTCCGGCGGCTACCGGCCGATGCTGGCCGGCGGATCTGCGCGCGAGCACGTGGTGGCGTTCCAGCGCGGGGACGACGTCGTGGTGGCGGTGAGCCGGTGGACGGTTCGGCTGGCCGATACCGGCTGGGGCGACACGTCATTGGCGCTCCCCGACGGCAGCTGGACCGACCGGCTGACGGGCCGTCGATTCTCGGGGAGCGTCGCGCTCGCAGACCTGTACGCGGACCTGCCGGTCGCCTTGTTGGAGAAGACGCGTGGCTGATCACGAATTCGCCGTCTGGGCACCGCGACCCGACCTGGTGCGACTCGACGTCGACGGCACGCTTCATGCGATGACGCGATCGGACGACGGATGGTGGCGCGCCGTGGTCGACACGGGCCCGGACGCGAGGTACGGCTTCGTGCTCGACGACGATCAGACTGGGGCGAGCGAAGCGACGGGGAAATATCAGGTGCTGCCCGATCCACGCTCGCCGCGGCAGCCCGACGGCGTGCACGAGCGCTCGCAGCTGTGGGACTCCACGGCGGCGGCGTGGACCGACGCAGGCTGGCGTGGCCGCTCCATCGAGGGTGCGGTGCTCTACGAACTACACATCGGAACCTTCACCGCGGCAGGCACGTTCGATGCCGCAATCGACAAGTTGGACTACCTCGCCGATCTCGGCGTCGACTTCGTCGAAGTCATGCCGGTCAACGCGTTCAGCGGCACGCACGGCTGGGGGTACGACGGCGTGCTGTGGTACGCCGTGCACGAGCCCTACGGCGGCCCGGACGGCCTGGTGCGCTTCGTGGACGCCTGCCACGCCCGCGGGCTCGGCGTGCTGATCGACGCGGTGTTCAACCACCTCGGGCCCTCGGGAAACTATCTACCAAGGTTCGGGCCGTACCTGTCCACGGGCAGCAATCCGTGGGGCGAGTCGGTCAACATCGCCGACGCCGGCTCCGACGAGGTGCGCACCTACATCATCGACTGCGCCCTGCGCTGGATGCGCGACTTCCACGCCGACGGGCTGCGCCTCGATGCCGTGCACGCGCTGGTCGACACCACGGCCGTGCACATCCTCGAGGAACTGTCTGACGAAACCGATTCACTGGCAGCCCGATTGGGCAGGCCGCTGTCGTTGATCGCCGAGAGCGACCGCAACGACCCGCGGCTCATCACGCCGCGCGACCGCGGCGGACTTGGGATGACCGCGCAGTGGGACGACGACATCCACCACGCCATCCACACCGCCGTCTCCGGTGAACGCCAGGGTTACTACTCGGACTTCGGCACGCTGGAGGTGCTCGCGACCACGCTGAAGCACGGCTACTTCCACGCAGGTACCTACTCCTCGTTCCGGCGCAGGCGGCACGGCCGCCCCCTCGACACCGCGACCATCCCCGCGACCCGGCTACTGGCCTACACCCTGACCCACGATCAGGTGGGCAACCGCGCCGTCGGCGACAGGCCGTCGCAGAACCTTACGTTCGGACAACTCGCGGTCAAGGCCGCGCTGGTGCTCGGTTCTCCTTACACCGCAATGCTCTTCATGGGCGAGGAGTGGGGCGCGTCGAGCCCGTTCCAGTTCTTCAGCAGCCACCCAGAGCCCGAGCTGGCCCGGGCCACCGCCGAGGGGCGCAAGGCAGAGTTCGCCGAGCACGGCTGGAACGCCGACGAAGTACCCGACCCCCAGGACCCGCAGACCTTCGAGCGTTCCAAGCTGGCATGGAACGAGATCGATTCCGGCGAGCACGCGCGGCTACACGACGTCTACCGCGAGCTCATCGCGCTGCGGCGCGCCGTACCCGACTTCGCCGACCCGTGGCTCGACCACCTCGGCGTGGACTACGACGAGGATCGGCGGTGGATCGTGTTGCGGCGCGGGGCATTCGCCGTCGCGTGCAACCTCGGCACGGAGCCGGTGTCGGTACCGGTCACTGGCGAGGTGGTTTCGGCATCCGACGAGCCTGCCGTCGGCGCGGCGGCCACGCTCCTTGGCGGGCATTCGTTCGCGATCCTGCGCGTCACTCCGGGCCGTGATGCTGACGCCGATGCGCCGCATCGGCCCGCCAGTTGACCAGGTTGATCTTCGCGCGGCGATGGCCACCATCGGCCGCGCGCTCGTACCAGCGGCGTGCAGTGTCCAGGTCGGGCGGATCCATCTGCTTGTGGTACAGCCAGCCGAGATTGTTCATGGCGTTGTAGTTTCCGGCCTCGGCCGCGCGCTCATACCAGGTCCGTGCCGCGTCCAGATCCGGCGGGTCCGTCCAGCGCGAGTAGAGCAGTCCCAGGCTGTTCATCGCCCTGCTCTCGCCCGCTTCGGCGGCTCGCTCCCACCATCGTTGAGCCGCTTCGTCATCCGGCGGATCCATCAGCGCGTGGTGCAGCACGCCTAGGTTGTGCATGGCATCGCTGTGCCCCGCTTCGGCGGCCCGCTCCCACCACTGTCGCGTCACATCGAGGTCGGCCGGGCTGATCACCTCCTGGTACAGGTAGGCGAGCCTGAGCATGGCGTCAATGTTGCCTGCTTCGGCGGCCCGCTCGTACCACTGACACGCCTCGTCGAGATCCCTTGGCGTGGTTAGCCCTTCATGAATCCAACCCAGCTCGACCATGGCTTCGACGTTGCCCGCCTCGGCGGCACGCTCGTACCAGCCGCATGCCAAGTGCAGGTCCGGCGGATCCGTCCACTGCGAGAACAGCACACCGAGGGCGAATTCCGCGTCTGCGTCGCCCTCGTCGGCCGCCTCCTCGTACTGGCGGCGCAGTTCCTCGAGATCGGGCTGGTCCGTCTCGGATTCCTCGAGATCGTCCATCGACTCAGGTCAGGTAGCGGTACGCCGGTGACCCCGGCTCGAGCGCCTCGACGTGCAGGTCGGACGCCGCCATCCGCTCCATCAGGCCGTCGAAGTCCGCGGCCGAACCGAGTTCGACGCCGACGAGCGCCTCGCCCGTCTCGCGGTTGTTGCGCTTGACGTACTCGAACAGCGTGACGTCGTCGTTCGGGCCGAGCACCTCGTCGAGGAAGCGGCGCAACGCGCCGGGCTCCTGCGGGAAGTCCACCAGGAAGTAGTGCTTGAGCCCGAGGTGCACCAGCGAGCGCTCGACGACCTCGTTGTAGCGGGATACGTCGTTGTTGCCGCCCGAGATCAGGCACACCACCGTCGACCCCGGCGCGACGTCGGCCTCGAGGAGCGCGGCGACCGAGAGCGCTCCCGCGGGCTCGGCGATGATGCCCTCGTTCTGGTAGAGGTCGAGCATCGCCGAACACACGGCGCCCTCGTCGACGGTGGTGATCGACACCATGTCACCGGCCGCTGCCAGCGCGGCGTACGGCATGGCGCCGGCCTTCGCGACTGCCGCGCCGTCGACGAACTGATCGACGTGGTCGAGTGTGACCGGTTCGCCGTTGGCAAGCGCGGCGACCATCGCAGCTGCACCCGCGGGTTCCACCCCGAGCACCGCGGTGCTCGTGGTGCGTTCTGCGAGATAGGTGGTGATACCGCTGATGCATCCGCCGCCGCCGACCGGCACGACGACCAGGTCGGGCTCGACGTCGAGTTGACCGAGGATCTCCACGGCGATGGTGCCCTGACCGGCCATGGTGCGCAGGTCGTCATACGGCGGTACCAGGGTGGCGCCGGTGCGGGCGACGTCCTCGAGCGCGGCTGCGGCCGCGACGTCGTAGGTCTTGCCGCCGACGATGAGCTCGATGTACTCGCCGCCGTGGTAGCGGATGCGGTCACGCTTCTGCTTCGGCGTCTTGGCGGGCACGTAGACCCGTCCGTGAATGCCCATCGACCTGCAAGCGAGCGCGAAACCCTGGGCGTGATTGCCTGCCGACGAGCACACCACGCCTGCGGCGATCTCCTCCGGCGTCAGCTGCATCAGCAGGTTGTAGGCACCGCGCAGCTTGTAGGAACGCACCGCCTGCAGGTCCTCGCGCTTGAGGTAGACGCTGGCACCGGTGATCTCCGACAACCGATCGCTGAGCTGCAGGGGGGTGAGCGCCACGACGCCGGAAATTCGCTCAGCGGCCGCGTCGATGTCGGCCGCGTTGAGCGGCGATGTCGTACGGGGGCTCTGGCTCACTTCAGCGGACACCGATCAATGGTGCCACCTCGTGGGCGGCGGGCGGAAACCGGTTAGTCGACCGGGGTCAGCACGAACACCGGGATCTGCCTGTCGGTCTTCTTCTGGTACTCCGCGTAGTCGGGCCAGGCCGCGACGGCACGCTCCCACCAGGCAGCCTTGTCGTCACCGACGACCTCGTGGGCGTCGTAGTCCTTGGTGACGGTGCCGTCCTGCAGCTCGACGCGTGGGTTCTTCTTGACGTTCCAGTACCAGACGGGGTGTTTGGGGGCCCCGCCGAGCGACGCGACCACGGCGTATTCGCCGTCGTGCTCCACCCGCATCAGCGGGGTCTTGCGGAGCTTTCCGGTCTTGGCGCCGACGGTGGTCAGCAGGATGACCGCCTTGCCCTGCAGCTCCGTGCCCTCGGTACCGCCCGACTTGATGTAGGTCTCGGCGTTGTCGCGGGACCAGTCCGAAGTGCTGGGTTCGTATTCTCCGGTCAGAGGCATTCGATCAGCTTATTTTCCGCTGGCACGAAGATGTACCTGATCCAGCGTTTCGGTTGCCCGAACTCTTGGATACGAGCTATCGTCAACGTTATGACGGCCCCCAGCGTCAAGCTAGTGACATCAGGCTCCGAAGTGCGGATCGCCGGTGTCCCGTGGCCGCTGTACAAGCTGGTCGCGCTGGGTATCGGTCTGCTGGTGCTGCTAGTGGTCGGCGTCGCCACCACGAGTGCGGGCCCCGCCGTCGTTGCCGCCGCCGCCGCAGGCACCGTGACCTGGCTTGGTCTTGGCGTGCTCCAGTCGTCCGACGACTAGTTCTCGAGAAGTCCGCGCAACGTCTCCAGGTCCGCTGCCACTGCCCTGGCGTCGGCCTCGAACTCCGCGTCCGTGACCCCAGGTCGGCGGCGCACCGTGAACACCACCTCACAGCCGGTCTCCCCCGGGATCACCCGCATCGGGTTGTAGACCGCCTCGCCGGACGGCAGCCGGACCACGTGGTCGAGGACCCCAAAGTCGTTCTTCGGTACGAAGTCGACGACCGCGTCGGACAGCGACGGATCGGCAAGACCCGCCGCCCAGCGCGGCAGCTCGGCCGGGTCCGAGGCGAACGCGTACACCGCGTCGGGACTGGCGTCGATCCAGATGCTGATATGCCGTGAACTCGTCGTGTCGTCGTCCATTCGTCCATGGTCGCCCACAGACTGAACGCATGGCCGAAACTCCCGAGCCTCCGAAACGGGTTGAGGCGTTCGTCGTGCGTGCCGAACACCACGTGCCGTCCTGGCTGCGCCCCGGCGATCCTGAGAGCAGGCTGCCGGTGCTGGCCGCGCTCATCGTCGTGATCGCACTGCAGCTCGCGATCCCGAGGAGCTACACGGTGGTGCCCCGCTGGCCGTTGATCGGGCTCGAGGTCCTGCTGGTCGCGGTTTTGGTGGTGCTGAACCCGTTGCGGCTGTCTCGGCAGACGACGGTCGGCAGGTGGGCCACCTACGTGCTGCTGGCGGCGATCACCATCGACAACACGCTATCCGCGCTCGTCCTCGACATTCGCATCCTGTCAGGCGAGGTCAGCAACAAGGCCGCGGTACTACTCGGCAGCGGGGGTGCCATCTTCGTCACCAACATCATCGTCTTCGGGATCTGGTTCTGGGAGCTGGACCGTGGCGGCCCCTTCGCCAGGCGCGAGGGCGCAAGCAAGTACCCCGACTTCATGTTTCCGCAGATGACGGAACGCGAACTGGCACCGCCGAATTGGCGCCCCGAGTTCGTCGACTACCTCTACGTCAGCATCACCAACGCGGTGGCATTCTCACCGACCGACACCATGCCGTTGGCACGATGGGCCAAAGCGATGATGACCGTACAGGCGGGGGTCTCCGTGACCACCCTGGCGCTCGTAATCGCGAGGGCCGTCAACGTTTTGGGCTGACGGTGCGAATCATTCACCTGCTGGCGCTGCTGGCGGTCAACGCGATCCCGGCGGCAGGCTGGTTCCTCGAGGGATGGTCGGCGGGCACGACGCTGGTGGTCTACTGGTTCGAGAACGTCGGGGTCTGCCTGTTCGTCGCGGCACGCATCATCGCGAATCAGCGCTCCAGCCCACGACGTGGGCACTTCCAGTACAAGGCACCGAAATCAGCGGGGCGCGGCTCGCAGACTTCGTTCCTCAGCGGGTTCCTGGTGACCAGCCTGGTCTTCTGCGCAGCGCATGGTGCGTTCCTCGGGTTCATCCTGTTCATGCTCGACCACACCGGCCAGGACCAGTTGGCCGGCGTCGTCTGGCCGCAGGTCCGAAACGGCTGCATCGGCGTGCTCGTCATCCTCGCCATCGAGTTCGCGATAGACCTGCCAGGGCTGCGCCGGTGGACGTTCTGGCAGGTCGAGCAGATCGCGAACCGAAGCCTCGGCCGAATCGCCGTCGTCCATCTCACGCTGGTGCTCGGCATGTTCGGTGCCGTCATGACCGACGCATCCGCGCTGTTCGGCGTGTTCATCGTGCTCAAGACGTTGAACGCGCTGAGCATGGCGCTGCCGCAGTGGGAGCCGACCACGGCGCCGAAGTGGCTCAGCAGGATGCTCAACCGCCTTCCCAACCCGCAAGGGGGGCAGGACTTCGAGGACGCGTGGGCCAAGGAGCGCGCCGACGAAGCCGCGCGACGCGTCAGGAACGAACAGCCATGGGCGAGGGTTCGCGGCTCGTAATCGCAAGGGCGGTGAACGATTTGGGCAAAACGTTCAGCGCCGAAAATGGAGTATGTTGCGGTGCATGGCCATTGCGACGTCGACACTCACCCCCATCGAACGGACCGCGTTCCTCACCGAATACGCGCGCGCTCTCGACAGCCGACAGCCACGACCAATCCTCGGCGACACGCTGGCCGACGACGTGGTCGGCAAGATCGAGTACGACTTCGCAGGGCTTGGCGTACAGACCAGCGTGATCCTGCAGACCGCGCTGCGGGCCAAGATGCTCGACGACCGGGTGCGCTGGTTCGTCGCCAAACACCAGGACGCCGTGGTGGTCGATCTGGGCGCAGGCCTAGACAGCGGGGTGTACCGCGTCGCTCCCCCGCCGTCGGTCGACTGGTACAGCGTCGACCTGCCGGGGATCATCGCCGTGCGTGACGAAACCCTGCCCACCAACCCGCAGTCGCACTCGGTGCCCGTGTCGCTGACCGACGAACGCTGGCCCAACGCCATCCCCGCCGACCGCCCGACGATGCTGATCGCCGACGGATTGTTCGCCTTCCTCTCCGAGACTGCGATCGCGAGAATCTTCCTGCGCATCACCGACCACTTCGGATCGGGCGAGCTCGCCTTCAACGACTACGGCGGGATCGGCTGGTTCAGCCGAACGGCGATCAAGGTCCTTCCGCAGAAGATGTTCAAGGACGTCGGAAGTCAGTGGGGTTACGCCGGTTTCAAGGACGCACACCATCCCGAGACGTGGAATCCACGGATGGTCCTCGTCGAGGAGGCGAGCCTCACCGACGCGCCTGAAGTCGACCTCTTCCCCGGCTGGCTCCGGGTGCCCACCAAGCTGATGGGCAAGACCAAGTCCGGGGCCCGCAAGGCGCGGATCCTGCGGTACGCGTTCTAGCCGAGGCAACCGGGGCCGAGAAGCGCCTTCAGGTCGCCCATCAACGCCGACGACGTGGTGACGCGCAACGCCTGATCGAGCTCCAGGGTGGTGATGCGGTCACCGCTGATCAGGCGCAGATGCACCTGCGACGTACCGGGATGGTTGGCAAGCACCTGCTTGAGCGCACTGACCTTCTCGATGGTGCACTGCCGCGTCGGGAGGCTGACCGCGAGCGGCCGGTCCACCTGGGCATTCGAGAAGTCCGGCACGACGAGCTCGTTGGCGATCAGCGACACCCGGTCATCGCGGATGTTCACCTTGCCCGCCACCAGCACCACGGCGTCGTCGGCGATGTCCGCCCCGAACGTGGTGTACGTGTGCGGGAAGAACATCACCTCGATGCCACCGGTGAGATCCTCCAATTGTGCTGAGGCCCAGGGCATTCCATTCTTGTTCACCCGGCGGTTCACCGACGCGAGGATGCCGCCGACCCTGACCTGCGTGTCGTTGGCGACGTCACCGTCGAGGATGGCCGGGATCTGGGTGTCCACCTGCGCGGTCAACAGATGCGCAACGCCGTTGAGCGGATGCCCTGACACGTAGAGGCCAAGCATCTCGCGCTCGAGGGCGAGCTTGTGCTTGTCCTCCCACTCGTCGTCGGGCACCTTGATCGTGAACACTGCGTCCGCAGCGGTATCGGCCCCGCCGAACAGGTCGAACTGACCCATCGCCTCGGCCTTCTTGGTGCCGAGCACCGAGTCGACGGCGTCGGTGTGAATCAGGAACAGCCCCTTGCGAGGATGCCCGAGCGAGTCGAATGCGCCCGCCTTGATCAGCGACTCCGTCACCTTCTTGTTGCACGCGGTGATGTGCACCTTGTTCAGGTAGTCCGAGAAGTCGGTGTACTTGCCCTTCTCGGTGCGGGTGGCGACGAGCGAGCTCACGACGTTGGCTCCCACGTTCCGCACCGCACCGAGGCCGAAGCGGATGTCGTTGCCGACGGATGCGAAGTTCTGCACCGATTCGTTGACGTCGGGCGGCAGCACGGTGATGCCCAGCCTGCGGCAGTCCGCGAGGTACACGGCCGCCTTGTCCTTGTCGTCACCGACCGAGGTGAGCAGTCCCGCCATGTACTCGGCGGGATAGTTCGCCTTCAGATATGCCGTCCAGTAGGACACCAGCCCGTAGCCCGCGGCGTGCGACTTGTTGAACGCGTATCCCGCGAACGGAAGGATCGTGTCCCACAACGCCTTCACCGCGGCTGGGGAGAATCCGTTGGCGGTCATGCCCGCCTGGAAGCCCTTGTACTCCGCCTCGAGCACCTCGAGCTTCTTCTTACCCATGGCCTTGCGCAGCGCATCGGCCTTGCCCATCGAGTACGAGGCGACCTTCTGAGCGATGAACATGATCTGCTCTTGGTAGACGATCAAACCGTGTGTCTCGGAGAGGATTTCGCGCAGCGGCTCTTCGAGCTCGGGATGAATCGGCTTGACGGCCTGCCGCTTGTTCTTGCGGTCGGCGTAGTCGTTGTGGGCGTTCATGCCCATCGGTCCCGGGCGGTACAGAGCGAGAACGGCCACGATGTCGTTGAACTCGGTGGGCTGCATGCGCCGCAGCAGATCTCGCATTGGCCCGCCGTCGAGCTGGAACACGCCCAAGGTGTCGCCACGGCCAAGCAACTCGTAGGCCGCGGGATCGTCGAGCTCCAGTGACTCAAGGTCGAGGTCGATGCCCCGGTTCGTCTTGATGTTGTCGATGCAGTCGCCGATGATCGTCAGGTTTCGCAGGCCGAGGAAGTCCATCTTGAGCAGGCCGATGGCCTCGCAGGACGGGTAGTCCCAGCCGGTGATGATGGCGCCGTCCTGGGGCCGCTTCCACAGTGGGATCGCGTCGATGAGCGGCTCGGAACTCATGATCACCGCGCAGGCGTGCACGCCCGCGTTGCGGACCAGACCCTCGAGACCGCGCGCGGTCTCGAAGATGGTGCGTACGTCGGGATCGGTATCGATCAGGGCGCGGACCTCGGCGGCCTCCTTGTACCGCTCGTGGCTGGGGTCGGTGATGCCAGACACCGGGATGTCCTTGGCCATGATCGGCGGCGGCAGCGCCTTGGTGATGCGATCGGCGATCGCGAATCCCGGCTGCCCGTAGTGCACGCGTGCCGAATCCTTCAGTGCGGCCTTGGTCTTGATGGTGCCGAAGGTGATGACCTGCGCGACGCGGTCGCTGCCCCACTTGTTGGCGGCGTACCGCAGCATCTCGCCGCGACGACGGTCGTCGAAGTCGATGTCGATATCGGGCGCCGACGGGCGTTCCGGGTTGAGGAACCGCTCGAACAGCAGACCGTGCGGGATCGGATCGATGTTGGTGATGCCCATGGCGTAGGCGACCAGTGAGCCTGCCGCCGAGCCGCGGCCGGGTCCGACCCTGATGTCGACCGACTTCGCATAGTTGATCAGGTCGGCGACGATCAGGAAGTAGGACGGAAAGCCCTTGTCGCAGATGACCTTGATCTCGTACTCGGCACGCTCGACGTAGTTCTGCCCGACGGTCCCCGGAAAACGGCGCTCCAACCCCGCCATGACCTCGTGGTGTAGCCACGACGCCTGATCGTGGCCGTCGGGCACCGGGAACACCGGCATGCGGTCCTTGGGAGCCCAGACGTCTGCGTAGGACTGCACCCGCTCGGCGATCAGCAGCGTCGAATCGCACGCCTCGGGAACCTCGGCGTCCCACAGGGCACGCATGTCGGCGGCCGACTTCAGGTAGTAGCCGTCGCCGTCGAACTTGAACCGGTTCGGGTCCGACAGCGTCTTGCCGGTCTGGATGCAAAGCAGCGCCTCGTGGTTCTGCGCGGCGTCCTTGGTCACGTAGTGACAGTCGTTGGTGGCCAGCGCGGGGATGCCGAGCTTGCGGCCGAGCTCGAGCAGGCCCTCACGCACCCGGCGCTCGATGGACAGGCCGTGGTCCATCAACTCGAGGAAGTAGTTCTCGGCCCCGAAGATCTCGCGCCACTTGGCGGCCGATTCCAGCGCCTCGCGGTCGTGGCCGAGCCGCAGCCGCGTCTGCACCTCGCCCGACGGGCAGCCCGTGGTCGCGATGATGCCTTCGGAGTGTTCGGCGATGATCTCGGCGTCCATCCGCGACCACTTGCCAAGCTGACCCTCGAACGACGCCCGCGACGACAGTTTGAACAGGTTGCGCAGACCCGTCGCGTTCTCGGCGACCATGGTCATGTGGGTGTACGACCCGCTACCGGACACGTCGTCGGATTTCTGGCTGGGATCCCCCCAGAGAACGCGCTTGGTGTCGAACCGGGACGCGGGCGCGATGTAAGCCTCGACGCCGATGATCGGTTTGATGCCCACATCGGTTGCCGCGTTGTAGAACTCGCTGGCACCGAACATGTTGCCGTGGTCGGTCATCCCGATGGCGGGCATCTCCAGGCGCTGAGCCTCGGCCAGCATGGGCTTGACCTTGGCGGCCCCGTCCAGCATGGAGTATTCGGTGTGATTGTGGAGGTGCACGAACCCGCTCATAGGAGGGTCAGTCTATGGCCGCCCTCAGACAGCGCTCGGCGTGTCGCGGAACGTGTCGCTGCGATTCGTCGGCTCGCCACTGCCGTTCAGCAATCCGTGGGAAAGCAACTGCGTGAGTTGCTTGGTTATCGAACCACGCCCGGCAGCGGTGTCGAAGAACCCCGCGTGCAGGCTGACCCCCCACAACATGGCATGCAGCATGTCGGCGATCGGTGACACCACCGTGTCGGCGGCCAGCTCGCCACGGGACTTCGCGTCGGCGAGCAGTGACTCCAGGAAGCCAAGCAGCGCGGTGCTCGCACCGAGCTGCAGGATGGGGTTGCGGGTGGACTCCAGGCGCGCGCTCACCAGGAACGCGAGCCGTGACCTGTCCAGGCGATCGACCTCGAGCACGCCTGAGACCAGCGTGGTCAGTTGATCGATCAGCGTGTCCTTACGCCTCGCTGCGTCAATGCATTCGGTCATCAGGTCGCCCGCCTCGTCGACCAGCATCGCGTAGATCTGCTCGCGGGAGTCGAAGTAGTAGTGCAGGGTGGGACGACTCAGGTCGGCGGCGACGGCGATGGCCTGGAAGGTGGCGGCGTGGTAACCGCGCTCGCTGATCACCTGACGGGCTGCCCGCAGAATGCGATTGCGCGTCTCGACCGAGTCCGAGCCCGTCGGACGACCACGGCGCCGCCGGCCTACCGGCAGCGACTTCGCCTCGAGTTGCGCCATGTCTCCGACCTCACCAGCGAGCCGGATGGTGCTCGCCTGGCAAACGTTATGACATAGCTATGGGTGGGTCAACCCGAGACCTTGCGCAAACATCGCTCGAGGTATTCGGCGACGCCAGGATCCGACGTGACCTCGATCGCTCGCCGGTAGCCGCGCGCGGCCTCGTCGATGCGTCCCGCCCTGGCCAGCAGGTGTGCGCGCACCACCAACGCAGGCTGGAACCGTTCGAGCGCCGGGTCGGTGAGGGCGTCCAACGCCTGCAATCCCGCACCAGGCCCGTCGATCTCGCCGTCCAGCGCGGCCAGGGCGACCTCGGCGCCCAGGGACGGTGCCGTCCGCACCAGCGCACGATGCAGGGTGCGAAGCGTCACCGCGTCCACCCGACCGTGGGAGGCGCGACTGCAGTGGGCGGACTGGATGGCCGCCTCGTACTGGAATCGGCCCGGGCGGTGCTGCGCGTACGCCCGTGCCAGCAGAGCCTCACCACGGGCGATCATGGCACTGTCCCACTTGGTGACGTCCTGTTCCTCGAGTGGCACGAAGCATCCGTCCTCCGCGCGCCTTGCCGGTCGGCGGGCTTCCGACAGGCACGTGAGCGCCGCCAGGCCGAGCACCTCCGGTTCGTCGGGCAGGAGGTCGGCGAGTACCAGGGCGAGGTGCACGGCCTCGCCCGACAGCGACTCGATGGCACGACCCTCCGGCACCAGCTGCCAGTCGATGGCGTACGCGCCGTACACGGCTTCCAGCACTGCGGGAAGGCGCTCGGCGAGCTGCTCGCGTCCGGGCACCGCGAAGGGGATGCCGGTGTCCCGGATGCGCCGCTTCGCGCGCACCAGCCGCTGTGCCATGGCCGCGGGCGCAGAAGCGAACGCCGTCGCGATGGCCGCGGCGTCCACGCCGAGCACCACCTGCAGCATCAGCGGTGTGCGCACCGATGTCGCGATGGCGGGATGCGCACACACCAGCATCAGCTCGAGCCTGCGGTCGGGAAGGACGGACCCGACCGCATCGTTGAAATGACCGAATTCGAAGCTGTCCCAATCGGTTTCGTCGAGTGGCCGGTTGGTCCGGCTGGCCGCCGACTTCCACACGTCCCGCAGCCGATTTCGGGCGACCACCAGTAACCAGGCTTCCGGATTGTCGGGGATGCCGTCGTCGGGCCAGCGCATCAGCGCCCGCTCCATGGCGTCGGCCAAGGCGTCCTCTGCTGCCGCGATGTCGCGGCCAGGCGCGGCGAGCAGCGCGAGAAGCCGACCGTAGGACTCGCGAACGACCCCGGCAATCACCGAGGCCGCCCGCGAGCGCTGCGCGTTCAGGGGTTGTACCACCCGCGCCCTTGGGCGTATGTCCTTGCCACCGGGCGGATCTCGACCGATCCCCAGCCGTTGGCCGGGTTGCGCTGAGCCCACTTCAGCGCCTCGTCGAGGTTGGCCACGTCGATGACGAAGATGCCGCCGAGCTTCTCCTTGGTGTCGGCGAACGGGCCGTCCTGGATCTCGGGTGCACCGTTGCGCGCCGTCACGGTCGTGGTGGCATCGACGGTGTCGAGCACCTCGGTGGTGATCAGTACCCCCGCAGCCGACAGATCGTCGGCATACGCCGCGAACGCCGCCATCGCAGGCGCCATGTCCTCCTCGGTCAGACCGATCGAGGAACCCTCTTGGTAATGCATGAGCAAGCAGTAACGCATGGTGTCGTCCTTGTCGTCGCGAATGATGCTGTCATCGTGATGACGATTCGGGAGCCGCCTGATCGACATCGACGGGAATCGGATCCGCGGGTTTCTTGCGCACCGCATCGATCGTCATCACCGCCAACGCCACCCAGATGAGGGCGAAGCCGATCCACCGGCCAACGGGCATCGGCTCGTGACCGATCAGGACGCCAAAGACCATCTGCATGGCGGGGTTGAGGTAGAACAGCAGGCCCATCGTGATCAGCGGAAGCCGTTGCGCCGCGGCGGCGAAGAGCAGCAGCGGTAACGCCGTCACGGGACCAGCCAGCATCAAGAGCGCGGCGTGCCCCGTTCCGTAGTGCAGGAAGTGCCCCTGGCCGAGCACGGCGAGCACGATCAGGTAGCCGCCCCCGAACGGCAGCGCCAGCAGGGTCTCGACGGCCACGCTGACCCGGGGATCGGCCACCACCACCTTCTTCACCAGGCTGTACAGCGCGAACGACACGGCAAGCCCAATTGCGATGTACGGCGGCGCCCCGACCTCCACGATGAGGATCACCACGGCCACCACCGCGAGCAGGAGCGCGAGCAGTTGCCATCGACCGATGCGCTCCCGAAACACCAGCACGCCAAGCGCCACCGTGACCAGTGGGTTGATGAAGTAGCCGAGCGCGGCGTCGACGACGTGGGCGTGCGTCGCGGCCCAGATGTAGACGCCCCAGTTGGTCGAGATCAGCGCGGACGCGGCCAGCAGCAGGAGCCAGGTGCGCGCGCTGAGCCGCCGCAGGTCGCCGAGCCTGCGCGCCACGACGAGTACGACGACGAGGCTGGCGGCGCTCCACACGATGCGGTGGGCGAGCACCTCCAACGATCCGGCGGGCAGCAGCAGCGGGAAGAAGGCCGGGAACAGGCCCCAAGAGACGAAGGCGCCGATGCCGAACAACATGCCCGACCGACGGGTGCGCAGTTCCTGGTCGCCGCTCACGATTCGTGGCGGCGCAGCACGTCGAGCGCGTGTTGCAGATCCGCCGGATACGGGCTGGTGATCTCGACGCGCCGTCCGTCGGCGGGATGGGCGAATGCCAGCGATCGCGCATGCAGCCATTGCCGTTCCAGCCCAAGCCGTTTCGCGAGCTTCGGGTCGGCGCCGTAGGTAAGGTCGCCGCAGCACGGATGGTGCAGCGCCGAGAAGTGCACCCGGATCTGGTGTGTGCGACCGGTTTCCAGGTGGACGTCGAGCAGGCTGGCGGCCTGGTGCGCCTCCACCGTGTCGTAGTGGGTGATGCTGTGCCGCCCGCCCTCGGTGACGGCGAACTTCCAGTCGTTGCCCTTGTGCCGTCCGATGGGCGCATCGATGGTTCCGCTGGACGGGTCCGGGTGGCCTTGGACGAGAGCGTGATAACGCTTGTCGACGGTGCGTTGCTTGAAGGCCCGCTTGAGCACGGTGTAGGCACGTTCGGAGATCGCCACCACCATCACGCCGGACGTTCCGACGTCGAGGCGGTGCACGATGCCCTGGCGTTCGGGCACGCCGGAGGTGGTGATGCGGTAGCCGGCGGCGGCTAGCCCGCCAAGCACGGTGGGGCCCGTCCACCCGACCGAGGCGTGCGCGGCGACACCGGCTGGTTTGTCGACGGCCACGATGTCGGCGTCGGAGTACAGGATCGTCATGCCCTCGATGTCGACGGGCCGATTCTCCAGTGGCGCAGGGTCTTCCGGCAGCGTGACCTCGAGCCACGCCCCCGCGGCCAGGCGGTCGGACTTGCCGACGGCGACGCCGTCCAGCTCGACGCCACCGGTCTCGGCCATCGTGGCCACCGCGGTGCGGGACAGGCCGAGCAGCCGGGACAGGCCCGCGTCGACGCGCATGCCGGCCAGCCCTTCGGGGACTGGCATCGAGCGAGTCGTCATCAGGACGGTTCTGGCTCGTCGGCAGGCTCTGGCTTCGCCGCGTCCTCCGGCTTGCGCCGCCCCTCGGTATCGAAGTCGTAGCCGAACACCGACAACCCGACCAGCAGGATCGCCCCACCCACCACTGCGGGATCGGCGACGTTGAACACCGGCCACCAGCCGATGGACAGAAAGTCGACGACGTGGCCGCGCAGCGGGCCAGGCGAGCGGAAGAACCGGTCGACCAGGTTGCCGAGCGCACCGCCAAGGATCATGCCGAGCCCGAGTGCCCACCACGGCGAGACCAGCCGTCGCCCCATCCAGGCAATGCCGATCACGACACCGGTGGCGACCAGCGTCAGCACCCACGTGTAGCCGGTGGCCATCGAGAACGCCGCCCCCGAGTTGCGCACCAGCGTCCACGTCACCGTGTCGCCGATGATCGGCACCGGTTGTCCTGGGGTCAGCAGCCTGACCGCGAGCACCTTGGTCACGACGTCCAATGCGAGCACCACGGCGGCGACCGAAAGCAGCAGGCGGAGGCGACGCCGCGAGGACCGCGGTGGGGTTTCCCCGTCGGCGGTCACTGGCTCGGCCGAGCCCGTTGATTCATCAGTCACTCCCACATCATTCCAAAGTCGCGATGGTGAACAATCGCCGCATGAGCCGCGTCGTCGTCATCACCACCGGCGGCACCATCGCCACTAGCACGGGCGACGACGGTGTCGCACGGCCCACCCGCACCGGAAACGACCTGGTGGCGGGCCTACACGGGGTGGATCTCGACGTCGTCGACCTGCTCTCGGTCGACAGTTCCGAGCTGACCCCGGCCGACTGGGATGCGATCGGTTCGGCCGCCGCATCGGCGGTCGACTCCGGCGCCGACGGCGTAGTGATCGCGCACGGCACCGACACCATGGAGGAGACCGCGCTGTGGCTTGCACTCACCTACGGCGGGGACGCACCCGTGGTGCTGACCGGGGCGATGCGCAGCGCCGACGCCCCCGAACCCGACGGTCCGAGGAACCTGCGCGACGCGGTGACGTTGGCGGCCAACCCCGAGGCCAAGGGCAAGGGCGTCCTGGTGAGCTTCGGCGGCCGGGTGCTGCACCCGCTGGGCATGCACAAGTCCGCGAGCCGCGACCTGATCGGCTTCACGGGCATCGAGCTCGCCGACGCATCGGTCGGGCGGGTGTTCCTCGGCCCCCTGTCGGCCGCTGCGGCACCGCGGGTCGACATCGTCACCGCCTACGCCGGTAGCGACGCGGTGGCGCTGGACGCCTTCGTGGCGGCCGGCGCGCGCGGTGTGGTGCTCGAGGCGGTCGGCGCCGGGAACGCGGGCGCGGCGGTGGTCGAGGGCGTGCGACGGCACTGCCGCGACGGCGTCGTGGTGGCGTTGTCGACCCGCGTGCCAGGCGGGCACGTCAGGGCCAGCTACGGGCCGGGCCGGGCGCTGGTGGACGCCGGCGCCGTGGTGGTCCCCGGGCTTCGGCCGTCACAGGCACGGGTTCTCCTCATGGCGACACTGGCCGCGGGCGCACCCGTCGCCGACGTCTTCGACAAATGGGGTTGACCGTGCTGGGCAAGAGTTTCGCGGCCGTCGCGGGCGTGCTGGGTACCGCGCTGGCGACGGCCCCGGCCGCACCGGCCGACCCGCCACCTGGCACCGAGGACTTCCACGACTACCCGATCGCGCAGGGGAACTACACCTCGCCTGCACAGGACGACTTCTACCGCGTGTTCTTCAAGACGCCCGACGGCCGCTTCTGCGGGATCCTCCCCAACGGCGGTCCCGTCGGCTGCGACGCAGCACCGCGCGACGCGCCTGCCGGTAGCAATCAGACCGTGGTGAGCAGCGGGGGCCCCGCGGAGTACAAGCACGCGGACACGCCGTTCTTCACCCGCGACGTCGACGTCCTTCCCGAGGGGTACCGGCTGCAGAACTGGGGCGCCAGCTGCGGCGTCGGGCACCAGGGCACGGTGATGTGCACGACGTACGGCGGGCACGGCTTCCTCATCTCGGCGGTCTACGGGGAGCTCTGGTAGGTCTCCGCGGTCAGCGCCTTCAGGTAGTCCGGCCAGTCCAGGCTGTCGACGGGGTTGGCCCTGCCAACGTCTGGCGTGTCGTGGGGCATGGTGTGCGCAGGCCCAGGACCGCTGCTGCGGGTCTCGAAGCGCACCGTCATGACGCCGTGCCCCGCGCCCTGCACCCAGCCGTGTCCGTGGACGACGTGGGTAACGTCGTCGCCGACCCGCCAGGCCGCCGGTGGCTGCTCGATGCTGGTCGCGGGCACGGCCGCGGGAGCGGCCAGGTCGGACGCCTCGAGCGCTTGGTCGAGATCGGGGAAAAGCGATTCCTGCCGGACGTCGGAGAGCCCCGAGAACCCCACGCCGAGAAGCCGGACCGGCCCGATGTCCATCGGGTCGAGCAGCAGCCTGCGGGCGGTGCCGATCAGCGTCGAGGCATCGGTGGTGGCATATGGCAGCGTCGCGGATCTGGTGAGGGTGCTCATGTCGGACTTCTTGAGCTTGACGGTGACGGTGCGGGCGCCGCGGCCGTCCTTCTCGAGGCGACGGTGCGCGTGCTCGCCGATGGGGCCGGTGGCCTCGCGTAGTTGATCCAACGTGGTCAGGTCTTCTGCGAACGTCGACTCGGCGCTGATCTGCTTGGCGCCTGCGCGTTCCGCGACGGGACGCTCGTCGATGCCCTTGGCCAGTTGGTGCAACGCGGGCCCGACGGTACCGCCGAGGATGTCCGCGACCTCGGCATCGGTCAGCGCGGCGAACGAACCGACCGTCTCGATGCCGAGGCGGTGCAGCTTCTCCTCGGCGACCGGCCCGATCCCCCACAGCTTGCGCACCGGCAGCGCCGCGAGCATCGTGGTCTCCTCATCGCGCCGGACCACCCGGATCCCGTCGGGTTTGGCCAGTCCCGAGGCGATCTTGGCGATCTGCTTTCCCGAGCCAGCGCCGACCGAGGCGACGAGGCCCGTATCGGCACGCACCTTGGCCCGCAGCTCCTGGCAGAACCGTTCGACGTCTTCGGCGGATGCCCCTGCCAGTTCGACGGGCTCACCGAACGCCTCGTCGAACGACAGCTGCTCGAGGATCGGCACCAGCGAGCGCACGGTGTCCAGCACCCGGCCGCTGGCGACTCCGTAGACCACGCCACGCGGCGGCATCACCACCGCCGCGGCGCCGACCATCCTGCGGGCCTGGTGCATCGGCATGGCCGACCGCGCGCCGAACACGCGCGCCTCGTAGCTCGCACCCGCGACGACGCCGCGGCCGCCGAGGCCGCCGACGAGCACCGGCCTGCCCCTCAGGGTGGGGCGGGTCAGCTGTTCGACGGATGCGAAGAACGCGTCCATGTCGAAGTGCAGCACCCAGCGATCCACGACTGCCGATGCTATGCAGATAGCCTGACGCGCATGCCGCAACCCGTCCTCGACGTGCCGATCCGCGATGCGTCGATCCGCCTCGGGCAATTCCTGCAACTCGCCAATCTCATCGATACCGGCTCGGATGCCAAGGCGGCCATCGCCGATGGGCAGGTCACCGTCAACGGCGAGGTGGAGATCCGTCGGGGACGCCAGTTGCACCACGGGGACACCGTCGAATTCGGCGGTCAGACGGCGCGCGTCACGCCTTCGCGATCGACGCCTTGACCCCGTCGCCGATGTCGGCGCCGTCCGACAGCTCGCCGAATTCGAAGCTGGTGGCCAAGATCTCCCGCGCGATCAGATCGCTGTGAGTCTTCGCCCACCCTGCGCGTTCGGCGGGCACGTCGATCACGACGCTGATCCGGTCGGACACGTCGAGCCCTGTGGACTTGCGAAGTTCCTGCAGTTCGCGGATTCGATCCTTGGCCCAGCCCTCGGCCTCGAGCTCCTCGGTCACGGTGCCGTCGAGCACGACGAGCCCCGCGCCGCCGGGCAGCGCCACCGTGAACGCCGGATCGGCGGCCACGAGCTTGGAGCTGTACTCCTCGGCCAGCAGCGTGGTGGGACCGGCGGTCAGCGTGCCGTCGGGGTTGACGACGCCCTCGCCCGCCTTGACCGCCTTGATCGCGGCCTGCACGTCCTTGCCGATGCGCGGTCCTGCGACGCGCGCGTTGACGGTCAGCTCGAACCGGCCGTAGGCGTCGATGTCGTCGGTCAGCTCGACGGCCTTGACGTTGAGCTCGTCGGCGATCAGGTCGACGAACGGACGCAGACTCTCCGGGTTATCCACCGCGACAGTCAGTTTCGGCAGAGGCAACCGCACCCGCAGATTCTTCGCCTTGCGTAGCGACGACGCCGCCGAGCACACGTCGCGCACCTGGTCCATGGCCGCCACCAGGTCGGGATCGGCGGGCAGCAGACCGGCCTCGGGCCAGTCGGTCAGGTGCACCGACCGCTCCCCCGTGATGCCGCGCCAGATCACCTCGGAGATCAACGGCAGCAACGGAGCGGCCAGCCTGCCTGTGACCTCCAGCACGGTGTGCAGGGTGTCGATCGCGTCGGAGTCCTCGGCCCAGAATCGCGAACGCGACCGTCGCACATACCAATTCGTCAGCGCCTCGGTGAACTGCCGGATCTGGTCGCAGGCGCCTGAGATGTCACACGTGTCCATCGCCTCGGTGAGATCGTCACGCAGCACGGCCAGCTTGGCCAGGATGTAGCGATCCAGGACGTTCGCCGAGTCGGTGCGCCACGTGCCCTTCTCCGGCGCGTACAGCGCCAGGAACGTGTAGGCGTTCCAGAACGGCAGCAGCACCTGCCGCACGCTCTCCCTGATGCCCTGCTCGGTGACGACGAGGTTGCCGCCCCGCAGGATCGGCGATGCCATCAGGAACCACCGCATCGCATCGGAGCCGTCGCGGTCGAAGACCTCGGTGACGTCGGGGTAGTTGCGCAGCGACTTGCTCATCTTCTGCCCGTCGCTGCCCAGCACGATGCCGTGCGACACGCAGGTCCGGAAGGCCGGCCGGTCGAACAGCGCCGTCGAAAGCACGTGCAGCAGGTAGAACCAGCCGCGGGTCTGGCCGATGTACTCGACGATGAAGTCGGCGGGATTGTGCGACTCGAACCACTCGACGTTCTCGAACGGATAGTGCACCTGCGCGTACGGCATCGAGCCGGAATCGAACCAGACGTCGAACACGTCCTCGATGCGCCGCATCGTCGACTTCCCCGTCGGGTCGTCGGGGTTGGGTCGCGTCAGCTCGTCGATGTAGGGCCGGTGCAGATCGTCGGGACGAACCCCGAAATCACGCTCGAGTTCGTCGAGGCTGCCGTACACGTCGATACGCGGGTAGTCGGGGTCATCGGACTTCCACACCGGAATCGGGCTGCCCCAGTACCGGTTTCGCGAGACCGACCAGTCGCGGGCACCCTGTAGCCACTTGCCGAACTGGCCGTCCTTGACGTGCTCGGGATACCACGTGATCTGCTGGTTGAGCTCGACCATGCGATCACGGAACTCCGTGACCTTGATGAACCACGACGACACCGCCCGATAGATCAACGGGTTTCGGCAGCGCCAGCAGTGCGGATAGGAGTGCTCGTAGGTCTCGTGGCGCAGCAGCACCGCCCCGTTCACCGCCGCCGACCCGGTGTGGTTCTTCAGATCGCGGATGATCTGCGGGTTGGCGTCGAACACGTGCTGCCCCGCGTAGTCGGGCACCGTCTTGTCGAACCGGCCCTTGGAGTCCACCGGTGTGACGGCGACGATACCGACGGTGTCAGTGGTGGCCTTGTCGTCCTCGCCGTAGGCGGGCGCCATGTGCACGATGCCGGTGCCGTCCTCGGTGCTGACGAACTCGGCGGGCAAGACCTGAAATGCGTTCTCGGAGTCCATGAAATACGGGAACGGCGGCAGGTACTTCGTGCCGAGCAGATCCTTGCCGAGGTAGGAGCCGACGACCTCGGGCTCCTCCCCCAGTTCACGCGCATGGGCGGCCAGCCGCGCCTTGGCCAGCACGTAGCGTCGACCGTCGGGGCCTTGCACGGCAACGTATTCGACGTCGGGGTTGACCGCAACGGCCTGGTTAGAGGGCAGCGTCCACGGCGTCGTCGTCCAGACCAACAGGTAGGCGCCATCGAGTGGGCCACCCGCAACGCGGAATCCGACGGTGAGCGCCGGGTCCTGGCGGCTCTGATAGACGTCGTCGTCCATCCGCAGTTCGTGAGCCGACAGCGGCGTCTCGTCGTTCCAGCAGTACGGAAGGACGCGGATGCCCTCGTAGGCCAAGCCCTTGTCCCACAGCTGCTTGAACGCCCACAGCACCGACTCCATGAAGCTGGGGTCGAGCGTCTTGTAGTCGTTGTCGAAGTCGACCCACCGCGCCTGGCGGGTCACGTAGGCCTGCCATTCGTTGGAGTACTTCAGCACCGACGCGCGACACGCCTCGTTGAACTTGTCGATGCCGAGCTCTTCGATCTCGCTCTTCTCGGTGATGCCGAGCTGACGCTGCACCTCGAGCTCGGCGGGCAACCCGTGGGTGTCCCAGCCAAACCGGCGCTCCACCTTGTATCCGCGCATGGTTTGGTAGCGCGGCACGATGTCCTTGACGTAGCCGGTGAGCAGGTGACCGTAGTGCGGCAGGCCGTTGGCGAACGGCGGGCCGTCGTAGAACACGTACTCGGGTGCATCCTCGCGGCGCGCGATGCTGGCGCGGAAGGTGTCGTCGGCGCCCCAGTAGTCGAGGACGTCGACTTCCAGCGCAGGAAAGTTCGGCGCTCCGGATGCCGGTTTCGGATAGGCGGTCACTGCGTGTCTCCTGTGCCCAGGTTCGTCAAGGCACGGGGACGACGTCGCGCGTGTGCGCGAGAGCCGCGGTACCACCCCGCTTGCGCACTGGACCTACTCCCCGTCGCTTCGCTCGCCCCAGGAAAGTGCGCCTCTCAATTGGGCGATGACGGGCCCACCCGTTCGGGTCTACTTGGCCATGTCAGCCGTTCTTCCGAAGGCTCCCCGGTGATGGCCGGATCGGCGCCTGTGGCCTCGATCCTAGAGGCTCGGGGTTTCGCGAGGAAATTCCATGGCTAGTGCGCCATCGCAAGCTCGGCGCCCGCCAGCATCGGCGCTGCGGCTTCGGAGGTCAGCTCGATGAGTGCGAACGGGAGCTGCTCGGACAGCTCTTCGATGGTGTAGCCCTCGAAGCTGGGGGCGTCGTACCACCAGTCCAGCGCGAGAACCTCGCCGCGACGGTAGGCGCACAGCTCGAGCGCGTGTCCGAGCCGGGCGGGCTCCGAGGAGTCGTACGCGAACAGGATGTCGGAAAGTCGTTGTGCGTGTGGGTCGTCCGGGACGCCGTGCACGCTCCTGCGCAGCGATACCGCCGCCACCGCGTGGTGCACGCCTGCCAGCATCTCGGTGGCGTCCGTCTGCTGCGGACCGACGCAAGCCAGCTTCACCGGGTACATGGCGTGGCCGTGACCTGGTAGGTCGACGGCAACCTCACCCTCGCCGATGGTTCGCTGGATCGCACGGCCAAGCGCGGCGAGCAAAATATCGTCGGCACTCACTCCGAGGGCCGCGCTCGCGCCGTCGAGCTCCTGCGTGAGGACTTCAGGCAGCTCCGAGGAGAAGACGACGGCGTCGCTGCCATCGCGCCTGCCGTCGACGTCGTAATCGGTGATCTGCAAGTTTGCGGACTTCATGTGAGCGACGTTACAGCAAATTCCCAAAAATGGGAGACCTCTACCAAAACTGTGACGACCGTGTCAATTATCGGTCGACATTCCTCTTTTCGGTTACCACTGCCCAATCCCGGGAACTCCGTCTATCGTGTAGCTGTGCCGCGTACTGATGAGAACGGCAGGCAGCTCAAGGCCCTGCTCGATTACCTGCTCGACGGCGACGTCGACGCCAAGGCGATCTACGACGCTCTTGGCACGTCCAGTAGCACCTATTACCGGCGGATCAAGGAAGCCGACTACCCGAACGCCGAGGAGCTGCGTCACATCGCGGACCGGTTCCACCTGAGCTACCCGGACCTGCAGGTTCGGTTCGGGCTGATGAGCCGCGAAGAGGTCTGGACGTACCTCGAATCGGCACCGCTGAGCGTCGCCACCGCGACGGACACCCAAACCGACACCCGGACGGTTCGGCGGCCCAAGTTGTCAGAACTGTCGCCGCGACCCGACGCACCTCCCCTTTAGCAGTACTATTTGCTGACGGCATTCCGGCTCTAAGGCGACACCCGATGGCACTAACAGTCCTGATCACGATCACCATGGCATGTATTGCATGGAGCTTGTGGATCCGGCGTGTCACTTGGTCGTGCCGGTGGGAGGTTGCTGCCACCCTCAACATCGCCCTGCAGGGCGTGGCGGTGCTGCTCATGTCCCCGTGGGCGTCCGAGACCATCGGCCAGTGGCTGCATGCGATGACCGGCAAATGGAATCTCGAGGACTACATCGGCCACGACATGTACATCGTGGCGGCCTCGGCAGTCGTCTACAACGCCCTTGGCCGGTTGCAGGACGACCACGACATGCAGCGGACGTTCAAGCAGTACGTCGAGATTCCTGCGACACTGTGCATCCCGCTTCTGCTGGCCACCTTCACGCTCGGCAACGGCGCAAAGATCTATCGGACCGACTTCTTCGAGGTCCCCACCGACTTCTGGCTCAACATGTACTGGCTGCTGCTTTGCGGCACGCTGATCTACCTGCTTGGCTACGGCGCGCGCGCACTGCTGGTGCTGCGCAAGGACCCGCGCTCCAAGCGCATCGCCAACATCTATCTCGTCGCATCGGTCAGCGGCATCGCCGCATGCACGGTCCGCATCGTCACCGCGTTCGTGCCTCAGTGGCAGGCCATCGAGGGCGGCACGTTGGTGTGGGTCTTCGCTTGTGGGTGCGGAGCCGGCTTCGCGCTGGCGTCGGCGCACTCGTGGCGCATCAAGACCAAGTGGTTCAGCAAGGCGAACATCTAACCCACTGCTCTATTTCCCGCCCCTTCCTGCCCACCCGAGGTTCCACACTCACAAGCGTCAACCGAGGCACACTGACACGTCAGCGCCCATTCGATGATCTCCCTGGCGCACCGCAAGGTCGCCATCTGAGCGTCGATGTCGTTCAGCTTGGCCGTCGCCAGCGACCGACTCACCGGACGTCCCGGCTCGGCATCGGTGAGCAGCACCCGGATCTCGTCGAGGCTGAAGCCGGCCGTCTTGCAGCAGCCGATCACCTCGAGCCTGGTCATCACCGACTGGTCGTACCGCCGCCGTCCGGCGACCCTGGTCGGTGGGCGTAGCAGACCCGAATCCTCGTAGTAGCGCAGCGTCGTGGCGGCCACGCCCGAACGCCGCGCCACCTCGCCGATCGACAGCTTCGTCTCCACGCCGTCCATCCTGGCGCGACGAGGACTTGACTTCAAGCCGACTCGAAGTCGTTGAATCGCATCATGACCGCTGACACCGTTCTCCAATCGCTCGCCTCGTCGCGCTATGCGCAGCTGCGCACCTACCGCCGCGATGGCAGCGCCGTCGACACCCCGATGTGGTTCCACCTCGACGGCGACACCCTGGTGTTCCGGACCAAGATCGGGCCGAAGACCCGCAGGATCGAGTCCAATCCGCGCGTCGAGCTGTGGCCCTGCGACTACCGCGGCCGCTATGCCGACGGCACGCCGAGCATCTCGGGGCAGGCCACGATCCTGAGCGGCCCCGCCGCCGAGGCCGCGAACCGGGCCATGCAGAAGCGCTACGGCTGGCAGTACAACGTGGCGCCGTTACTGAAGGTGCCTGGCGTGAAGAACGTCCACCACGACCTCTCGCTGCGCGAGAAACTGCGCCGCGCGACTACCAAGGACATCTGGCCAGACAGCGCCGTCGTCGAGGTGAAACTCAGCCGCGCCGATGCGAGAACCGCTGCACCAGAGACTGTTTCAGCTCCGGACGACTCGCAGCAACGAGGGTGAACGTCGCAAAACTGGCGAGCAGCTGAGCCGGCGATGCGCGCAACAGTGCCTGCCCGCCGTCGCTGACCACCACGGTGGCCGCCGCCCGCACGGCGAGCTCGGCGCCGTCGGCCCTCGCCTCGAGCAGGAGCGCCGAATCACCGAGTCCGGCGTCCAGCCGTGCTCGCACTGCGTCGGCGTCGGCACGCAGTGCCCGAGCCTCGCCGGTCCTGCCCACCGCGTCGAGAAGCGTTGCACTGCGCAGCACCAGCCCGATCGGGAGCGTCCCATTGAGCCGCGACCCGAAGTTCTGATTGGCCATGAACTGCGCACGGGTGACCCTGCTGACGATGCGCTCGTCGGGAATCACCAGACCGTCGACGTCGAGCGAGACGGTCTCGGTGCCGTCGGCGACGAACAACGACTGGCGAGTGACGCCGGTGATTCCTGGCGCGGGCTCGGCGGGAACGATGCCCGCCACGATGTCGCCGGTGTCGACGTCGCCCGCCGAGACCTGAAGAACGTCGATGACGCCCCAGCCGCTGACGAACGGCGCGTGACCGGACATCCGCCAGCCGCCGTCCACGCGTTCCGCGCGCATCCTTGGCGGTACGGGAACGGCTCCGGCGAACGCCACCCCACCCTTGGTCCGTCCGGCAGCCAGCGCGGGCACCAGGGCGTCGCGCAGTGCCGTGTTCTGCGACGCCGAGAGCGCTGCCAGCATCCCGTGATGTTGTATCCAGGTGAATGCGGTGGCCAGGCATCCGCCGGCGATGGCCTCGAGGATCGCCACGAGATCGGCGAATTCGAGTCCGGGACCGCCGAGTTCGTGGGGTACCGCGATTCCGTAGAGACCGGCGTCGGCCAACGCGTGCCAGTGACCTTCTGGGATCTTCCCGGTGGCGTCGACGTCCAGCGCGGCGGGGAACAGAACCTCGTCGGCGATCTCGCGCGCAACCTCCACCAGATGTGTCGTCACGCTCGGAGACGATATCGGCGGGAGACGCGGCGCACGCCGCGCGCACCCCTCTGAGCCGAGTTACCGCGGCAAGCGACCACCCTCTGTCAAGATCCGGGGTATGCCCCGCCTCCTGCGCACCATGGCCCTGCTGTGCGCGTTCGTCATGTTGACGAGTTGTTCATCCGCCGCCAAGCGGTCCGAGTCACCGGCCACACCGACGGATCCGGCCAAGGCCGACGCGGTGATGCGCATCGTCTCCGACGTCATGAAGGAGTCACACCTCAAGGCGGTCATCGTGCGGGTGACCGAGAACGGAAGGGAGGTCACCACCAAGGCCGTCGGCGAGTCGATGGCCGGCGTACCCGCCACCCCGGCCATGCACTTCCGCAACGGCGCCGTCGCGATCTCCTACGTCTCCACGCTGCTGCTCAAACTCGTCGACCAGAAGAAGGTGAGCCTCGACGACAAGCTCTCCAAATGGCTGCCGGACGTACCGAACGCCGACCGCGTCACGCTGCGCCAGCTCGCCCAAATGACGTCCGGCTACGTGGATTACGTCATCGGCAACACCGAGTTCGAGAAAGCACTCTACGAGAATCCCTTCCGGCAGTGGGAACCCGACCAGCTTCTCTCCTTCGCAACCTCGCGGCCCTTGCAGTATGAGCCGGGAACCAACTGGAACTACGCGCACACCAACTACGTCCTGCTCGGCAAGGCGCTCGAGAAGGCCACCGGCAAGGACATGCCGAAGATGTTGGAGGACGAGGTTCTTCGACCGCTCGGGCTCACCAATACCGCCAACTCGTTCACCCCCGAGATTCCCCAACCGGCGCTGCACGCGTTCACCAGCGAACGCCGCCAGGCGCTCAAGATACCCAGCGGCACACCGTTTTACGAGGAGTCGACCTACTGGAACCCATCGTGGACCATCACGCACGGCGCCATCCAGACGACGAACGTCTACGACATGGAGGCAGGCGCCGTCGGCATCGGGTCGGGCAAGCTGCTGTCGAAGGAGTCCTACGACGCGCTGGCCTCCACCGCGTTGCGCGGCAAGACCCACGCCCAGCCCGGCTGCACCACGTGCATGGACATGACCGACGCCTACACCTACGGGATGGGCATCGTCATCTCCGGGCACTGGCTCCTGCAGAACCCGCTCTTCGCGGGTGAGGCCGGGGTCGCGGCGTACCTGCCGTCGAAGAAGATCGCCATCGCCATCGCCGTCACGTACGAACCCGAGGCGTTCGACGACCAGGGCGACTACGTCAATGCGGCCGACACGCTCTTCCGCAGGATCGCCGTCGAGCTCGCCCCCGACGACGCCCCACCCCTGCCGCCAAAGTGATCGACATGCGGAACAATGGCTCACCGTGGCTCCCACCGTGCTCTTCATCCGCAACGAACACCTCGCGACCGAGGCCATGCTCGGCGACGCCTTCACCGAATGCGGGTTCGACGTCGAGACGTTCGCCGTCGTCCCCGCCGAACACGTCGACGAACCCGCCATCGAGGTCACCTTCCCCGACGCGTCCCGCTATGACGTCATCGTTCCTCTCGGCGCACGCTGGCCGGTGTACGACGAGGCGCTGCGCCAGCAGTGGGTCGGCGCCGAGATGCAGATGCTGCGCGACGCCGCCGACGCGGGGGTGGCGACGCTCGGCGTGTGTTTCGGTGGTCAGCTGATCGCCCAGACGTTCGGCGGATCGGTGGCCCGCTCGGACGTGCCCGAGATCGGCTGGTACGACGTCACCAGCGACGATCAGGATCTCATCCCCGGCGGGCCGTGGTTCCAATGGCACTTCGACCGGTGGACCCTGCCGCCCGGCGCCACCGAGCTCGCCAGGACGGCCAACTCGTCGCAGGCGTTCGTGCTTGGCAAGGCGCTGGCGCTGCAGTTTCACCCCGAACTCGACGGTCCCCTGCTCGAGGGATGGCTGGCCGTCGACAGGGACGGCGATGTCGCGTCGATGGGTCTGACCGACGACGAATTGCGTTCGGCGACAGCCCGATTGCAGCCCAGCGCGGCCGACCGGATCCGCAAGCTGGTGCGCGCCTTCAACGACCGCGTGGTCCGTCAGCCGTGCCCTAGTTGATGGGCGAGGGCGTCCTCGACGACCGGCTGCCGGAACCGATGGCCAAGGGCTTGTAGCTTGACCGGTACGACACGTTGACTTGCCTCGGCCAGTTCGCGGGAACCCTGATAGCCCAACAGCATTCGTGGTCCCAGCGATGGCACCGGGAGCAGCGCTGGGCGGTGCAGCACGTGCGCCAGCGCCTTGGTGTAGTCGACGTTTCGCACCGGGTTCGGCGCCACCGCGTTGACCGGCCCGCCCAGCCGCTCGTCGTAGATGGCGCGGTAGTACACGTCGATCAGGTCGTCGAGACCGATCCAGGACAACCACTGCCTGCCACTGCCGAGACGGCCGCCTAGTCCTGTCGAGAAGAGCGGCCGCATCAGCCGCAGTGGGCCGCCGTTCGCGGCCTGCACGATCCCGGTGCGCACCAATGCGACCCGCAGGCCCGCCTCGGAGGCCGGCGCGGTCGCCGCCTCCCAGTCGGTGACGACGTCGGCAAGGAACCCGCCGCCATGCACGCTGTCCTCGCTCAATAGCGCATCGCCGCGGTCGAAGCCGTAGTAGCCGATCGCGGAGGCGCAGACGAAGACCCGCACACCGGCGGTGCGCCCGGCCAGCTCGGCCAGGCGCCGGGTCGGTTCGATGCGGCTGGCGCGGATGGCATTCCGGTGTGCGTCGGTGAACCTGCCCGCGATGGACTCGCCTGCCAGGTGCACGACGGCTTCCACACCGTCCAGCAGGTTCTCAGCGGGGTGCCGGGGATCCCACTGCCGTTCATCGGGTCCGTTCGGCGAATGCCTGACCAGGCGGATCACCTGGTAACCGCCGGTGCTCAGCAGCGCCGCCAGCTGGGACCCGACCAACCCGGATGCCCCCGTGACCGCGATGACGTGCGGACGTGGCCCAGCCAGTGCCGCATCCCGGTGCGCGGCCAGATCGTCGGCCAGCTGCCGGTGCCGGTAGACGAACGTCGAGCGCAGCGCGGTGCCTGGCACGGTCGCCTCGACCCGGTCGCGCACCCGGGTGCGCGCCGTGCCCGCTTCTGAGGCGTCTTCGAAGTCGTGGGTATGCCGCCACCTGGCGACCAGCCGGGCGGGCAGCGACGCCAGCCCTTCCGACGACAGCACGTCGACGAAGCGTCGCGGCGGGTCGTACCCCGCTGGATCGTGCTGCGCCACCCAGCGCAGCCCGCCGGGCAGCCCGAGAATTGCACGACCGTCGGCCAGCGACGTCGTCTCGGCCACCACCCTCATCGGTTGCCACGGCGGCATCAGCCGCGTCATTGCGCCCGGCCGGGTATGCCACGCAAATACCTCGTCCAGCGGATGGTCCACGATGCTCTCGAATTCGATGCCCACGATGTCCTATTCGTCACCGGACGGCCGCCGGATGGAAGATACGACGGCCAAATTTCACGATGGCACGATGGCCGAAGTCCCGACCGGCTTAAGCTGCGGACATCCCGAGCACATCCTCGAAACGGACGTTCCGGGACCGCCGCGAGGCCGGCCGCGTCCTGGCAGGGCTCTTGGCGGGCTTGCGCGGGCGCCCCGACGTCATCGTGCTCGGCCTGGCCCGTGGTGGAGTTCCCGTCGGGTGGGAGGTCGCCGCCGCCCTGCAGGCACCGCTCGACGTCTTTCTGGTCCGAAAGCTCGGCGTGCCGGACTGGCCCGAGCTGGCGATGGGCGCGATCGCCAGCGGCGGCGGCCTGGTCGTCAACGACCACTTGGTCCGCAGCCTCGGCATCACCTCAGAACAGCTCGATGCCGCCATCCGCAGGGAGACCGACGAACTGCACCGGCGCGAGCTGGCATATCGGGGCGGCGCGCGCGCCCTCGACCTCGGCGGCAGGGAGGTGATCCTGGTCGACGACGGCATCGCGACGGGGGCGAGCATGTCCGCCGCATTGCGGGCGGTCCGCGCCACCGGCCCTGCTCGAGTGGTCGTGGCGGTGCCGGTGGGACCGCGGTCGGCGTACCGACGACTACGCGACGACGCCGACGAAGTCGTGCTCGCGGTGGTGCCCGACCGGTTCGAGGCGGTCGGACAGGTGTTCGCCGACTTTCATCAGGTCGACGACGACGAGGTGCGTGCGGTGTTGGCCACGCCAACGGTGCCCATTGGCGAGTGAAATCCCTTGCGGGAGGACCGTTTCGCGCTAGTCGGTCTTGGTGCGGGTGGTCTCGTCGTCCTCGGCGGGGACGGCCTCAGGATTGGCCTCGGTCTCGGCCTCGGGCTCGGTCAAGGCGGACGTCTCGGATTCCTCGGTGATCTCCGCGATCTGTGAGGTCGGCTCGTCCGGGTAGTCCTCGGCGGGCGGCGTCTGGGCGACGAAGGCCGTGGTCTCGTCGTCCGCGTCCTCTTCTTCGTCCTCCGCGCCCCGGGACCGTTCCCGCAGCGCGTCGACGATGAGCAGCAGCACACCGATGACGCTGGCGCCGATGCACACCCACGCGATCAGCTCGTTGCTGGTCACGACGGCCGTGACGAGGGCTGCCAGGCCGATGACGGCGAGGACTAGCGCAATGATCAGCATCTATACGCCGGTCAGTTGTTTCCCCGGTTGAACTGGTTGAATCCGCCGCCGTCGTTGTTGGCGGTCGAGTCAACCGGCGCCGCGGAGCCACGCTGGCCGAGCTCCTCGAGCTGAGACTCCAGGTAGGTCTTGAGACGGGTCCGGTACTCGCGCTCGAAAGTCCTGAGCTGTTCGAGGCGGCTCTCCAGCACGGTGCGCTGCTGGTTGATGGTGCCCATGATCTCGGAGTGCTTGCGCTCGGCGTCGGCCTGCAGTGCGTCGGCCTTCTCCTGAGCCTGCCGCAGCTGGGTCTCGGACCGGGTCTGCGCGTCGGCAAGCATCGCGTCGGCACGGGACTTGGCCTCGGCGACGGTGGTCTCGGCGGTGTGCCGGGCCTCGCTCACCATGGCCTCGGCCTGCGCGCGGGCGTCGGCGAGTGTCTTGTCGGCCTCGGCCTTGGCGGTGCCGGTCAGGCGATCCGCCGTGTCCTGCGCCAGCCCGAGCACCTTCGCCGCCCTGACGTGCGAATCCTCGCTGACGTACGCGGGAGCTGCGGGCGGTGCGTCGTAGACGGGCTGCGGCGGAGGTGCCGGCGCTGGTTCTGGCTCCGGCTCCGGCTGGTACAGCGGGATCGCCTGGGTGGGCTGTGGCGCGCTGCCACCGCTGCTTCGGGCGGTCGACAGCTCCTGGTCCAACTCGGCGACGCGCTGACGCAAGTCAGCGTTCTCCTCGATGAGCCGAGTCAGCTCGTTCTCAACCAGGTCGAGGAATGCATCGACTTCGTCCTCGTTGTAACCGCGCTTGCCGATTGGTGGCTTGCTGAACGCGACATTGTGAACGTCGGCTGGTGTGAGCGGCATTGTCTGCCCCCTTGGAGTCTGGACCGTCAACCGGTCTCAAAGTGTAGAGCCATAGTGTGAGTAACTGGCGTCCATCCTGTCACAGCAGACCCGGCGGTTGCATGAGAGGTCGAGAATTAAGAGCGAATTTCAATCTTGACTGCGCTGAATATCGACGCCGGCAAACCCGCTCGGGCAACCTCAGGCTGCCGCGCCGAACGCAAGTTGCATGCCGACGAAGGCAGCGAGCAGCAACACCATGATCGACAGGTCGAAGCGCACCGCACCTATCGTGAGCTGCGGGATGATCCGGCGCAGCAGCTTCACCGGCGGATCCGTCAACGTCAGGATGACCTCGAGGATCACGACGGTGAACCCCTTCGGCCGCCAATCGCGACTGAACGAACGGATGAACTCGACAACGACTCGGGCGATCAGCAGCAGCCAGAAGACGAACAGCGCGAAGCCCAGAATCTCGAAGAACAGGGCCAACTGGGCGACCTCACTCCAAGCAGTGTGACTTTGAATACAGCAGGGGATACAGGTGGTGCGACAAGCGATTTGCCGCCAGCCTACCCGTCCCCCACGAGACCGCCCGACCTACTGGTAGGCGTAGAACCCGGCCTCGGCGATTCGCCTGCGCTCGTCTGCGCTGACGTCGACGTCCGCCGGTGAGAGCAGGAACACCTTGGTGGCGACCTTGTCGAAGGAACCGCGCAGTGCGAACGCGAGCCCGGCGGCGAAGTCGACGAGGCGCTTGGCGTCGGCGTTGTCCATCGACACCAGGTCCATGATCACCGGGGTGCCGTCACGGAAGCGCTCACCGATGGTGCGGGCTTCGCTGTAGTCCTTGGGCCGCAGTGTGGTGATCTTCGACAGCGGACTGCCCTCGTCGAACAGTGCAGCCATCCGGCGGGGCTCCATGGCAACCGCGCCACGGGTGGCGCCGCGCAGGGTGTTGAACCGCGGGTGCTCGGGTTCGCGCCTGCCACGGAAGGGTGCGTCGTCCATGTAGCCGCCGCCGCGGTAACCGGCAGGTGCCTCTGCGAACTCGCGGCCACCGATGCGCTCGTCGTAGCCCCGGCTCTCCAAGCGGCCGTAGCCGTCTTCCTCGAAGCGCTCTTCCCTGGGGCGGCGCGCGTAGGGCCGTGACGAAGGAGCTTCATCGTCGTAGTACTCGTCGTCGTAGTCGTCCATCGGTGCCATACCGAAGTAGGCCTTGACCTTATGCAGTGTGCTCATCGGAGACCCTTCTGATGACTGAGTTCTGTGTTGTCTGTGATGAAGATGTGACTGGAGTGACTACTCAGGGTGACGTTAGAGGACGGTTCCCCAGAACCGCGGTACCGACACGCACACAGGTCGAGCCATGTTTCACCGCCGTCTCGAGGTCCCCGGACATCCCTGCCGAGAGACCGAGCCGCTGCTGATAGAGGCCTTGTACCCGATGCAGCTCGGCTTCCAATCGTGCGAACGACTCCTCCTCGTCGGCGCCGAGCGGCGGGACGGCCATGAGACCGACGAAGTCCAAGCCGTCCGTCGAGTCGGCGAGGGCGCACAGCTCGTCCACGAGATCCGTGCGCGCGATGTCGACGCCGCCGCGAGCCGGGTCGCCATCGAGGCTCAGTTGGAGGTAGACCCGAAGGGGTGCGGTGCGCCGGCCGTCCTCCAGTGCCGTGACGGCCGCCCGGCCCAGCGCACCGATCAGGCCCTCGCTGTCCACCGAGTGCGCGGCGTACGCCCACCCCGCGACCATGCGCGCCTTCTTGCGCTGGATGCTGCCCACCATGTGCCAGCGAATTGGAGGTACCGGCATTTCAGAAGACAAAAGTGCCGCGACTTCGGCGACCTTATTCGACGCCTCCGGTTCGCGGGATTCGCCGAATGCAGTGCATCCGAGTTTTGTGAGCAGAAATACATCGGAGGCCGGAAAGAATTTCGTAACGGTAAGTAATTCGATTTCTCCGGCATCGCGGCCGGCGGCTGAGGCGGCGCGATCGAGACGCTCCCGCACCGCGACGAGCGACTCCGCGAGCTCCGCTTCCCTCGGAATGCTCATTCCATCCACACCAACGACGCCAGCCGCCCCGTCGGCGCACCCCTCCGATGACTGAACAGTGCGTCGTCCTCGATGGTGCAACGCGGGTCTACTGCGATCGACACGACGCCCAATTCCTGTAATTGCCTTGCGATTCCGGCTCTGAGATCGAGCCCGTCGGTGCCGGAGGAGGTCTTGGTGCGACTTCCGGGCAGCGCGGCCTCCACGTCGGCGGCCATCGCTGCGGGCACCTCGTAGTTGCGTCCGCTGGCCGATGGACCGAGCAGTACGGAGATGTCCTCGGCGTGTGCGCCGACGCGCAACATCTCCTCGACTCCACGGACCACGACGCCGTTCTGCGCGCCGACGCGACCCGCGTGTACGGCGGCCACCACGCCGGCTCGGGCGTCCGCCATTAACACCGGCACGCAATCGGCGGTAACCACCGCCAATGCCAGTCGAGGTTTCGTGGTCACCAATCCGTCGGCATTGTCGACGGTGGGGCCGGGCCCGTCGACCGCCACGATCCGATCACCGTGCACCTGGTGCATCCAGACGATGCGATCGCCCAGCCCGATCTTCTCGCCGAGACGGCGCCGGTTGGCCGCGACGGCGTCGGGATCGTCGCCGACGTGGTCGCCCAAGTTGAAGGTGTCGAACGGCGCCGACGACGCACCGCCCGCACGGGTAGTGGTCACGCGCCGGATCTTGAAGCTCACGGTTTCCCAGTATCGCGGCGAAGCCGGATGGACGAGAACGAACTCAGTGGCGCATGAACGGCGGCACGTCGACGTCGTCGTCGTCATCTCCGCCGCCACCGATACTGACCGTCGCCCCGTTGGTGTGCACGGGCACGCTCGCCGGATCGACCGGTTCGAAGACCGGCGTGGTGACCTTGCCCGCCTTGCCAGGCGCGATGCCGAGCCCGGCGCCGACGACCGGCTTGCGACTCGGCCCCTGAGCATCGAATCCGGCCGCGATCACCGTGACGCGCACCTCGTCGCCAAGCGAGTCGTCGATGACCGTGCCGAAGATGATGTTGGCCTCGGGATGTGCGGCGTCCTGCACAAGCGATGCCGCCTCGTTGATCTCGAACAACCCGAGATCGCTGCCACCCGCCACCGACATGAGCACGCCCTGCGCGCCTTCCATCGACGCCTCGAGCAGCGGTGAGTTGATCGCGATCTCGGCGGCCTTGAGGGCACGCCCGTCGCCACGCGCAGCGCCGATGCCCATCAGGGCGGTGCCGGCACCCGACATGATGCCCTTGACGTCGGCGAAGTCCACGTTGATCAGACCCGGTGTGGTGATCAGGTCGGTGATGCCCTGCACGCCGTTGAGCAGCACCTCGTCGGCGCTGCGGAACGCGTCCATCAGCGAGACGGCGGCATCACCCATCTGCAGCAGACGGTCGTTGGGGATGACGATGAGGGTGTCGCAGCTCTCCCGCAGCGCGCCGATGCCCGACTCGGCCTGATTGCTGCGGCGCTTGCCCTCGAACGAGAACGGCCGTGTCACCACGCCGACTGTCAGAGCACCCAGCTTGCGTGCGATGGTCGCGACGACGGGCGCACCACCGGTGCCGGTGCCACCGCCTTCGCCGGCGGTGACGAAGACCATGTCGGCGCCGCGGAGCAGCTCCTCGATGTCGTCCTTGGCGTCTTCGGCTGCCTTGCGCCCGACCTCCGGGTCGGCGCCGGCTCCGAGGCCGCGAGTGGAGTCACGGCCGACGTCGAGCTTGACGTCGGCATCGCTCATCAACAGCGCCTGGGCGTCTGTGTTGATGGCGATGAACTCCACGCCCTTCAGGCCCTGTTCGATCATCCGGTTGACGGCATTCACGCCGCCGCCACCGATGCCGACCACCTTGATGACGGCGAGATAGTTGTGCGGGGGCGTCATGGCCGAGTTCCTCCCTGATTGATCTTGGTGCCGGAACTTCGTGTCGCAAACCCTAAACCTCAACCATAGGCTTAGAGTTATGTCAAGTAGTTCCGTGCAAACAGAACGGTAGGGCGACCTCGCGGGGTATCCGTGCAGGCGCGCCGAGGATTTCCGGTGATTTCCGACGACTTGCGTTACTTGACCGTGGGCAAATCCGGGCTGGAGACGTCGTAGGTGCGACCCGGCTGGGTCAGCAGGGCACCCAGCTTGAGGGCCTTCTCCTCGGTTCGGTCGGTGGTTCCCCAGATCACCTCCCTGCCGTCGGCGAGCGTCAGGGTGATCGATGCAACCGAAGGCGCCGCGATCCGACTCACTTGGCCCGACACCTCGGGCCGCAGCGAGAGCAGCACCTGCAGCGCGGCCTTCGTCGGATCGTCGCTGGGGCCCGGGTTGTCGGCATCCAGATATGGCAGGCCGGGTGGTGGAGGTGCTGACGCGAAGTCCACCCCGTCCTTGTCGAAGAGGTGCGGCCCGTCGGGGTAGTCCTTGACGACGACGGGGACCCGCTCGGCCACGGTGATGCGCAGCGTCGACGGGTATTCGCGTTGCACCCTGGCACTGGCGACGCGCCGGATGGTCGCGACGCGCTCGGCGACGGCGTCGGTGTCGATCTGCAGTAGCGGCGTTCCCGGCACGATCGCCGCGGCCTGCTCGACCTCCTCCTGGCTGAGCGTGTTCAGCCCGGTGATCACGGTGACGCGAGCGGCCATGACCGGAGTGAAGTACAACACCAGGCCCAACGCGACAGCCACCACGCTGATCAACGCCGACCACATCAGCACCTTGAGGCCCCGAATCACCCCCCGCGCAGGGGCTTTCGACTGATCGACGGGTTTCCCAACGACCCGCTTCTTCGCCTCCCTGCGCGCCTGCTCGATTGCCGTCGCCCTGGCCTGGGCGAGGCGGCGCTCCTCGCGCTCGCGCCTCGCCCGACGCCGGGGGCCCTCGAATTCCGGTTCGTCGGCGGTGTCGTCGGCCTCGGCCTCCTCGGAGACCTCGGCGTTCTCGCCTGGAGTCTCCACGGGTTCACCGGGAACGGGACCCGTGGCCTCCTCGCCGGTGTCGGTGGGGCCAGTCATCGCTGGGGCCCTGGGGCGCGCCGATCCGCCTCCACCTGCAGCGCGGTCAGGATCTCCTGCCCGAGGAGCGTGACGTCGCCGGCGCCCATGGTGACGATGACGTCACCGGGCCTGGCCGCAGCGGCGACTGTCGCTGCGACAGTCGAGAAGTCGGGAAGGTAGCGGACACGGGCCGTCACGTGGTCGGCGATGCTGGCGCCGCTGATCCCTGCCATCGGAAGTTCGCGGGCGGCGTACACGTCGAGCACGAACACCTCGTCGGCGCCTGACAACGCGGACGCGAACTCGCGGGCGAAGGTCTTCGTCCTCGAGTAGAGGTGCGGCTGGAACACCACGATCGAGCGGGACTCCCCCGCGACACCGCGCAGGGCCTCGAGGGTCGCCCGGACCTCGGTCGGGTGGTGTGCGTAGTCGTCGAAGACGCGGACGCCCGCGGACGTGCCGACCGACTCGAAACGCCTTCGCACGCCCTCGAATCCGGCGAGGCCGTCCAGCACGGAATCGGCGCCGCCGCCGACCTCGGTGGCCGCGAGCAGCGCCGCCAAGGCGTTGAGCGCCATGTGCCTGCCAGGCACCGCAAGCCGCATCCCGCGGGGATGCGACTCGCCTGCCAGCTGAATGGTCGCCACCCCACCCGTGCCCTGCTGTTCCCAATTCACAAGGGCACCAGCGAGATTCGGGTCATCGCCACTGCCGTAGCGCAGCACCCGCACACGACCTTCGGCGGCCCGCTCGGCCAGCGCCGCGGCACCAGGATCGTCGACGCAGACCACCAGCGCGCCGCCGGGGCGCAGCCTCTCGACGAACTTGTCGAAGACCGCGGTGTACGCCTCCGCGCTGCCGAAGAAGTCCAGGTGGTCGGGGTCGATGTTGGTGACCACCGCGACGTCGGGGGTGTACTCGAGCAGCGAGCCGTCGCTCTCGTCGGCCTCGGCGACGAAGACCGCGCCGCTTCCGTGGTGGGCGTTGGTGCCTGCCTCGCCGAGATCCCCGCCGACAGCGAACGACGGATCGAAGCCGCCGTTCTGCAACGCGACGATGACCATGGACGTCGTCGTCGTCTTGCCGTGCGTACCGGTCACCATCACCGTGGTGTAGCCGTCCATCAGCGCCGCCAGCACCGAGGGCCGCATGATCACGGGGATGCCGCGACGCCCGGCCTCGACGAGTTCGGGGTTGGTCTTCGGGATCGCGGCATGCGTGCTGACCACCGCGGTGGGCCCGCCGGGCAGCATGTCGAGCGACGACGCGTCGTGGCCGATGCGGATCTGCGCACCGCGGGCACGCAACGCGGCAAGCCCGCGTGACTCCTTGGCATCGGAGCCCGATACCTGCCCGCCTCGGTCGAGCAGGATGCGGGCGATGCCCGACATGCCCGCTCCCCCGATGCCGACCATGTGCACCCGCTCCAACTCGGGTGGCAATGCGGGCACGCTCATCGCGACCGCCTCGGGAACTGGGCGGCGACGGCGATCGCCACCTCGGCGACGCGTTGCGCGGCGTCAGGGTGACCGGCCAACGCCGCCGATTCCGTCATCGCCGCCAGCCGCGGCGGGTCGGCGAGCAGCCCACCGACGGTGTCGGCGACGAACTTCGGGGTCAGGTCGGAGTCATCGACGAGCAGGCCGCCGCCCGCCTCGACCACGGGAAGCGCATTGAGCCGCTGTTCCCCGTTGCCGATGGGCAGCGGTACGTACACGGCAGGAAGGCCGACCGCGGAGACCTCGGCGACCGTGATCGCGCCGGATCGGCAAATCGCCAGGTCGGCGGCGGCGTAGGCGAGGTCCATCCGGCTCAGGTAGGGCACCGCGACGTACGGCGGATCGCCCGCTGCGGGGGTGCGAAGGTCGAGCACGTTCTTCGGTCCGTGCGCATGCAGCACCGAAACGCCCACCGCAGCAAGCTCTTCCGCTGCTCCAGCGACGGCCCGGTTGATCGACTGCGCACCTTGGGACCCGCCGAACACCAGCAGCACCGTGGCGTCGTCGGAGAAGCCGAAGTGCGCACGGGCCTCGGCCCGCAGCGCCTTCCGATCCAGCGACGTGATGGTCGACCGCACCGGTACGCCGACCACCTCGACGTGGCGAAGGCCGGGGTCCGCGACTGCGGACAGCACGCGGCGCGCCGAACGGGCACCGACCCGGTTGGCCCACCCGGCGCTCGCGTTGGCCTCGTGCACCACCACCGGCACCGACTTGCGGCGCACGCCACCACGCGCGGCGAGATAGGCGGGCAGTGCGACGTACCCGCCGAAGCCGATGACCACGTCGGCCTCGACGTCGTCCAACACTGCGCGCGTCTGCCGAATGGCCCTGCGCACCCGCATGGGGAGCAGCATCAGGTCACCCGACGGCTTGCGCGGTAGCGGTACCGGGGTGATGAGTTCGAGGTGGTAGCCGCGCTCGGGCACCAACCGGGTCTCCAATCCACGTTCCGTGCCGAGCACCGTGATCCGGATGTCCGGATCAAGCGCCATTAGGGCATCGGCAACGGCCATTGCCGGCTCGACGTGCCCCGCGGTACCCCCACCTGCGAGTACGACGGACAGTGCGTTCACCCGTGACGCTGGCCTTCCAGTGAGCGAGCCCGACGGCCCTCTTCGCGTTGACGGCCTCCATGATGCCCTGAGTGCCGCATCGACCGATCGGCAACCTGGTTGCTTCGCCTCCGGTCGTCCTTGACCGGCATGCGCGTCGGCTTTTGCTTGGCCTTCGGCTTCGGCTTGGGCTTCGGCGGTGCAGCCTGCGCCTTGGGCTTGGTGCGCAGCCGGTCGCGGGCCGCCTCCAGCCGGGTGGGCGAATAGTGCTCGGGCAGGGGCAGCCGCAGCAGCCGGTTGAACCGGTCTTCACGCCCAGCGCGCAGCGCGGCCACCGCGTCGGGTTCGTGCCGAGCCGCATTCGTCATCACGCCCATCATCAGAAGCGTTGTCGCCGTTGACGTTCCACCCGCGGATATCAGTGGCAACTGCAGCCCTGTGACGGGCAGCAGCCCCACGACGTAGCCGACGTTGATGAAGACCTGGCCGAGCACCCACAGCGTCGTGGTGGCGGTCAGCAGCCGCAGGAACGGATCGGCCGAGCGCTTCGCGATGCGCATGCCGGTGTAGGCGAACAAGCCGAACAGCAGCAGCAGCCCGGCCGCCCCGACGAACCCCAGCTCCTCGCCGATGATCGCGAAGATGAAGTCGTTGTGCGCGTTGGGCAGATAGTTCCACTTCGCGGTGCCCTGACCGAGGCCGTCGCCGAAGATGCCACCGTTGGCCAGCGCATACCGGGCCTGTCGTGCTTGATATCCCGAGCCCTGGGCGTCGGCGCCGGGGTTGAGCCAGGACTGGACGCGGTCGGACCGGTAGCCCTCCGACACCGCCAGCACGGCGGCCGCCATCATGGCTGCGGCCAGCGAGCTCAGGAAGACGCGCAGCGGCAGGCCTGCGTACCAGAGCAGACCGAGCAGGATGATGCTCAGCGACACCGTCTGGCCGAGGTCGGGCTGCAGCACGATCAGGAACAGGGCGATCACCGCGCCGGGCACCAGCGGGAACAGCATCTCGCGCAACGACGCGTGCTCCATGCGGCGTTGCGCCAGGATGTGCGCACCCCAGATGGCGAACGCGATCTTGGCCAGCTCGGAGGGCTGCATGGAGAAGCCTGCGACGACGAACCAGCCTCGAGAGCCGTTGGCCTCCTTGCCAATTCCTGGGATCAGCACCAGGACCAGCATGATGATCGTGAGCACGAAGCCGGGGAACGCCAGCCGCCGCATCACGTTGACCGGCATGCGCAGGGCGGCATAGAAGGCGATGAGGCCGACGATCGTCCACAGCACCTGCTTGGCGAAGATGATCCAGGGTGAGCCGTCCTCGTCGTACGAGTGCACGCCCGACGCCGACAGCACCATGGTCAGACCGAGGGTGACGAGTAGCGCAGCCACCGCGATGATCAGGTGGAAGGACGTCATCGGACGGCTCAGCCAGACGCCGAATCGCGTACGCGGGACGGCCTCGGTCGGCAGCTGCGTCGGCTGATCGGACGCGCCTTCGGCGCCGCCCCGCTTCAGCCGCAGTCGGGCAAGGATCGTGGTCACAGACAGCTACCTGGCCGCATCGATCACAGCAGTCACATGAGCAACAGCCGACCCGTTTGTCCCTTGCACCCCAAAATCCTCCCCCGTCACCCCCGTAACGCCGGGTACATCCGGCGCGTGTCGCGAAATGCGCAGAAGAGCCCCAGCTAAGCGCCCACCGTGGCCAGCCATTCGCTGTAGAACAGCGCAACGCCGAGACCGCAGGCGATGGCCGTCAGCAACCAGAACCGGATGATCACGGTGGTCTCGGCCCACCCGACCAACTCGAAGTGATGGTGGAACGGCGCCATCCGGAACACCCGCCTTCCGGTGGTGCGGAAGGCCAGGATCTGCACGACGACCGAGGTCACCTCGGCGACGAACAGCGCTCCGAGCACGATGGCAAGCGTTTCGGTGCGGCTCGTCACCGACAGACCGGCGATGATTCCGCCGAGCGCCAACGATCCGGTATCGCCCATGAAGATCTTCGCGGGCGGGGCGTTCCACCACAGAAACCCGATGCACGCGCCGGCGGTGGCCGCGGCGACGAGCGCCAGGTCGAGCGGGTCGCGCACGTTGTAGCAACCCAATCCGGGGCTCGTCGCGCAGGCGTTGCGGAACTGCCAGAAGGTGATCAGCACGTAGGCGGCGGTGACCATGGCCATGGCGCCGGCGGCCAGCCCGTCAAGACCGTCGGTGAAGTTCACTGCGTTGGACCACGCGCTGACGAGAACGACGACGAACACCACGAACACCAGCGGCGCCAACGTCACCGTGGCGATCTCGCGCACGTAGGACAGCTCTGCGCTGCCCGGCGTCAACCCGTCGGCGTTGCGGAACTGCAGGGCCAGCACGCCGAACAGCACTGCGGCGACCAGCTGACCGACGGTCTTCGCGGTCTTGTTCAAGCCCAGGTTGCGCGAACGGCGGATCTTGATCAGGTCGTCGATGAATCCGACTGCACCGAGCGAGGTGGCCAGCCCGAGGACCAGAAGGCCCGACGCAGATGGACCGCGTCCGTCGATCACCAGCCCGACCAGGTGCGTGCCCAGGTAGCCCGCCCAGATGCCCGCCATGATCGCGACACCGCCCATCGACGGCGTGCCGCGCTTCTTGTGGTGGCTTGGCGGCCCGTCCTCGCGGATCTCGTGGCCGAGTCCCTGGCGGGTGAACAGCCGGATCAGCGCGGGCGTCAGCAGGATCGACACCGCAAGCGCGATCCCGACGGCGATCAGGATTTGTCTCATGCTGAGTCGATTCCCCGGTCGCTGCGCTCCTGCCCGCCGGACTCGTCGTCGACGAGCGCATCGGCCAGCGCGGCAAGACCTGCCACCTTGGATGCCTTCACCAGCACCACGTCCCCCTCGCGCAATTCGGCCCGCAACAGCTCCAGCGCGGCGTCGGCATCGGCGACCACGGTGGACTCACTGCCCCACGACCCCTCCATCACCGCCCCCTGGTGCATCGCGTTCAGCGATCTCCCGGTTCCGACGACGACGAGTCGTGACACATCTAAGCGCACCGCCAGTCGACCGATGCTGTCATGCTCCGATATCGCGTCGTCGCCGAGTTCGGCCATCTCGCCGAGCACTGCCCAGCTGCGGCGCCGATCGGCTCCGTCGGCCACCGGTGATCGAGCCATCCAGGCCAGCGCCTTGAGCCCGGCCCGCATCGAGTCCGGGTTGGCGTTGTAGGCGTCGTTGATGACGGTCACCCCGTCGCTCCGCGTGCTCACCTGCATTCGGCGCTGCGACACCGGCCCTGCCGCCGCGAGTGCCGCGGCGACCTGTTCGAGGCTGGCCCCGCACTCCAGTGCAACCGCTGCGGCGCACAACGCGTTGGACACCTGGTGATCGCCGTGTACCGCGAGCTCGACCGGCACCGCACCCGTCGCGGTGTGCAACGTGAAGCGCGGCCTTGCCACCTCGTCGAGGGTGACGTCGTCGGCCCACACGTCGGCGCCGGGTGACCGCGACACCCTGACCACGCGGGCCGCGGTGTCGTCCGCCATCGCGGCGACCGCGGTGTCGTCGGCGTTCAGGATCACCACCCCGGATGCCGGAACCGCTTGCGGCAGTTCGCCCTTCGTCGCGGCGATGGCCTCGCGCGAGCCGAACTCGCCGAGATGCGCGGTGCCGACGTTGAGCACGACGGCGATCGACGGCGGCGCGATCCTGGCGAGCGCGGCGATGTTGCCCCGGTGCCGCGCCGACATCTCGAGGACCAGGTAGTCGGTGTCGGTGGTCGCGCGCAGCACGGTCCACGGGTGACCCAACTCGTTGTTGAACGACCCAGGCGGTGCCACCACCGAACCGAGCGGGCGCAGCACGGCGGCCAGCAGATCCTTGGTGGAGGTCTTGCCCGACGAGCCCGTCACGCCAACGATCGTCAAGCCCCCTGCGACCAGTTCGGCGGCCACCGCCGCAGCCAGTTTGGCCAGCGCCGCCAGCACCGCGGCACCCGATCCGTCGGTGTCGAATTCGAGGACGCCGGCACCGGCGTCGACGTCGCCACCCGCGGGGTTCACCACGACGGCGGGCACGCCGACGGGTCGGGCGGCGAGCACCGCCACCGCACCGGCGGCCACCGCGGCGGCGGCGAAGTCGTGCCCGTCCGACCGCTCGCCGGGAAGCGCGAGGAACAGGCCACCGGGTGTTACGGCACGGGAGTCGAACTCGACGGTGCCGGTGATCCGGATGGTTTCCGCGTCGTGCGGCGAGACGTCGGCGAGCTCACCGCCGACGATGTCCGCGATCTGCGCGAGGGTCAGGTCGATCACGCGTGATTCCCCAGTGCCTCGAGCGCGCGGGCCAGCTCGCCGCGGTCGTCGAACGGCCGGGTCTGGCCGCCGCTGGTCTGCCCTGCTTCGTGGCCCTTGCCTGCGATGACCACGACGTCACCGTCGTTGGCCCAGGCCACTGCGTACTCGATGGCCTCCCGCCGGTCGCCGATCTCGACGACGCTGGTCGCGGGCCCCGCCGCAGCCCTGGCACCTGTCACGATGGTGGCCCGGATGTCGGCGGGTACCTCGTCGCGCGGGTTGTCGTCGGTGACGACGACGAGGTCGGCGAGCTCGGCCGCGACGCGGCCCATCGGCTCACGCTTGCCGTGGTCGCGGTTGCCACCCGCTCCGAACACCACTGCGACGCGGCCAGTGGTCTGTTGGCGCAACGTCTCGAGCACTGCCTGCAACGCCCCGGGCTTGTGTGCGTAGTCGACGAGGGCGAGGAAGCCCTGGCCGCGGTCGATCGGCTGGAGACGGCCGGGTACGGCCGCGGTCCGCAGCCCCGGGGCAGCCGCCTCAGGTGACACCCCGACGGCGTCGAGGAGTGCCACTGCCAGCAGGGCGTTGGCGACGTTGTAGCGGCCGGGCAGTCCGATCTGGAGACCGTGGTGCACGCCGGCCGGGTCCACCGCGACGAATTGCTGGGCTCCGCTGGCGACGGCGTGGACGTCCTCTACCCGCCAGCCCGCGGCGTCGTCGTCGATGCCGACGGTGATCGGTCGTTCGGCCAACGCCGCGATGGTCCTGCCCGCGTCGTCGTCGATGCACACCACGGAAACGTCTGCGTGGGTTGATGATTGGGGGTCGAAGAGCCGCGCCTTGGCGTTCAGGTAGTCCTCCATCGTGGGATGGAAGTCGAGATGGTCTCGCGAGAGGTTCGTGAAACCACCGACCGCGAAGTGGGCGGCGTCGACCCGGCCCAAGGTGAGCGCGTGACTCGACACCTCCATCACGACGGTGTCCACCCCGCGTTCGAGCATCACCGCAAGCAGCGCCTGCAGATCGGGCGCTTCCGGTGTGGTCAATGCGCTTGGTTCGTCGCGGCCGTCGATGCGGATCCCGACCGTCCCGATGAGGCCGGGCACGCGCCCGGCCGCACGAAGTCCTGCCTCCACCAGATAGGTGGTGGTGGTCTTGCCCGAGGTGCCCGTGACGCCGATGACGCGCAGGTGCTTCGACGGGTGGCCGTAGACGGTCGCCGCGAGCTCGCCGAGCACCGACCGCGGCGACGGGTGGACCAGCACCGGCACGCCGAGGTCGCCACCAAGCAGTTCGACGCCCGCCGGATCGGTGAGCACCGCGACGGCGCCGCGCGCTACGGCGTCACCGGCGTATGCGGCACCGTGTGCCGACCCGCCCGGCAACGCGGCGAAGAGGTCACCGGAGCTGGCGTCCTGGCCGCGCAGCGTCACCCCGGTGACGCGAACGTGCGAAGCGTCCGAACCAGGCGCGGTGATGGCCTGCACGTGTTCTGCCAGTGACGCGAGGTCAACACCCTGGGGGTGGCTGGGACGCAATTTCATGGCCTTGACACAGTACCGGCAGGGTTGCGGGCGCCCTTCCGGTCAGGCTTGCAGCGTCAGCGGCGGGCCTGGGTCGGGTGACAGCGGCACGTTCTCCCGCTGCAACAGCCAGGCGTCGATGTTGTGGATCAGCGGCGCCGCCGTCGTGCCAGGTGACCCGTCGGCGGTGCGGTGCGGGTTGTCCATCATCACGCCGACGACGTAGCGGGGGTCGTCGGCGGGCGCCATGCTCGCGAAGGTGATCCAGTAGACGTCGTCGTAGTAGCAGCCGCATCCGGGGTTGATCTGCTGTGCCGTACCCGTCTTGCCCGCGATTTGGTAGCCCTCGACGGCCGCTCCAGAGCCCGTGCCCTGCTGGACGCCAGCGGGGTCCTTCTGGATCGTCGCCCGCAGCATGTTGCGCACGGTCTTCGCCGTTTCCGGCGAGACGACGCGCACACCCGCGGGTCGCGGCTCGTCGGTCCGGGTTCCGTCGGCGGCGATCGTGGACTTGATGATGCGCGGCGGTACCCGAAGCCCGTCGTTGGCGATGGCCTGGTACATGCCGGTCATCTGCAGCAGCGTCATCGAAAGACCTTGTCCGATGGGCAGGTTGGCGAACGAGCTGCCCGACCACTGATCGATGGGCGGGACCAGGCCCGCGCTCTCGCCAGGCAGGCCGACGCCGCTGCGCTGGCCGAGGCCGAACTTCTCGGCCATGTCGGCCCAGCGTTGCTGACCGACCCGCTGCGCCAGCATCAGCGTGCCAACGTTGGACGACTTCCCGAACACTCCCGTGGTGGTGTACGGCGCGACGCCGTGCTCCCAGGCGTCGTGCACGGTGACGCCGCCCATGTCGATCTGCCCGGGCACCTGAAGCACCTCGTCGGGGTTGGTCAGGCCGAACTCGATGGCCGACGCGGCGGTGATGATCTTGTTCACCGATCCCGGCTCGAACGGTGACGACACCGCGAGATTGCCGAGTTCGCGGTTGTCCTGCCTGCCGATGTCCTGGCTGGGGTCGAAGGTGTTGTCATTGGCCATCGCCAGCACCTCGCCGGTCTTGGCGTCGAGCACCACGGCGGACACGTTCTTGGCCCCGGACAGGTCGCGGGCCTGCTGCACCTGCTGCTGGACGTAGAACTGGATGTCGTCGTCGATGGTGAGCTGCACGGTCGAGCCGTCGACCGCGTCGTGGCGGTTGCGCGTACTGCCTGGGATCATCACGCCGTCGGAACCGCGGTCATAGGTGACGGCACCATCGGTGCCCGCGAGCTTCGCGTCGAGCGAGTCCTCGAGGCCGAGCAATCCGTGCCCGTCCCAGTCGATCCCGCCGACGATGTTCGCGGCGAGCGACCCGCCGGGGTACTGGCGGATGTCCTGGCGCTCGGCGCCCACCTCGGGGTACTTCGTCGTGATCGCATCGGAGATCGCGGGGTCGACGGCGCGGGCCAGGTAGACGAAGGAGTCCTTGCTGCTCAGCTTCTTCAATATGGTCGCGGTGTCGGGCTTGTTGTTCAGCAGCCCGGAGACGCCCGCGGCGATCTCCGCGAGCCGCTTGGCCGGGTCCGGCGCACTTGGCGTCTTCGCCTTCGTCTCCGCGAGTTGCTTCTGCACCTTGACGGGTTGGAAGGTCAGCGCGCGCGCCTCGATGGTGAACGCCAGCTTGTCGGCGTTGCGGTCGATGATGCTGCCGCGCACGGCCTTCTCGATGTCGGTCACCTTGAGCTGACCGGCGGCCTCGGCGCGCAGGCCCTCCGCCTTGGGCACCTGGAGGTTGAACAGTTGGGCGGCCGCGATCAGGAGCAGCACCGCCACGACTGAGTTGCCCACCCGGTGGCGGAAGACGAATGACGCTGTGCGCGTTCCCGTATCGGGCGCCGGCTCCCTGGTTCGGCGGGCACGCGCGGAATGCGATTGATCGGTGCGCGACTTCGAGGGAGCGGGCTTCTTGCGGTCGTTCCTACTCATGCCTCGCGATCTCATCCCTGCGGGCCCGGGACCGGTGCGACGGGGAGCTCGATGCCTGGCGGCGGTCCCGGCAACGTGGCACCCTGCGGTGCGATGTGCGAGGTATCCGCGGCCGGAGGCACGTCGGCGGCAACAGGACCTGGCAGCTGAGCGGGCACCTGCGCCGGGTCGACGGGTGCGGGCGCGGCCAGCGGTGCGGGCGCGGCCAGCGGTGCGGGCGCCGCCAACGGTGCAGGCGCGGCCAGCGCCGCAGCGGGGACCGGCACCTCGGGATTGGGCGCCGCAACGTTTCTCGGCGGGAGGTGGACGGCCACCTCGCGGGGATCGACGACGCGCGGTGCGGGCGGAGCCGGCGGTGCGGGTGGGGCGATCTCGGGCAGCGGCGTGTTGAGCGGCGGCGGCGGAACCCCTTGTGCCGGTTTGGGAGTGCCCACCACCATCCAGTTGCCCTGCGGGTCCTGCACCAGGTGCGCGGTGTCGCGCGACGGGATCATGCCGAGACCGCGGGCGGCTTCGGCGAGAGCCGGTGCCGCCTGTGCCTCGAGCACCCCGCGCTCCAGCGCCTCCTTCTGCTGCAGGAGTGCCTGATTGGTCTCACGGAGGTGGCCCAGCTGATAGGAGCGCTCAGCGGCGTCGGTCGACAGCCAAAGCGTGACGGCGAGCCCAAGGCCCAGCGCCCCGATCACCAGCACCACGAACGGCACCCTGGTGACGAACCTGCGCGGGTCGAGCTCGATCGACGACAGTTTGACCAGCAGTCGCTCGCGCAGTGGCAGGCGAACGACCTTGGGCGCCTTTGCCTTGCGCGCCTTCGCACGCGCCTTGGCCTGCGCGGCGTTCTTTGGCCGGGCCTGCTTTTCGGTGATCCTCGGCATCGGGCTGGTCTGCGGAGCCGATCGCGGCGGGCGCTGCTCACGCGTCGGACGCTGCTCGCGCGTCGCGCGACGGCTGCGCGGCGGCGCATCCTTGGGGCGGCGCTTGGCGGGTTCCCGCGTGCCGCGGCGGCGGTCATCTCTGTTGCGAATTGGTTCGGGTCGCTTGGCCATCACGAAACTTCCCTTCTGACAACTCTTTCCAGAGCCCGGAGGCGTACCGACGCACTACGGGGATTGAGCTCGATCTCGGCGTCGCCCGCCTTCTCGGCGCCACGGGTCAGCGACACGAAATCCGGTTCGTGACCTGGCAACTCGATCGGCAGACCGCTCGGCGTGCGCGACGCGGTCGCCGCGGCGAACAGGCCCTTGACGATCTTGTCCTCCAGCGACTGATAGGCCATCACGACGATGCGTCCGCCCGACGACAGTGCCGACATCGCCGCGGGAACCGCGTCGCTCAGCGACTCCAGCTCGGCGTTGACCGCGGTCCGCAGGGCCTGGAAGGTGCGCTTGGCGGGGTGACCGCCGGTGCGGCGGGCGGGGGCGGGGATCGCGGCGTACAGCAGCTCGACCAATTCCCCGGTGGTGGTGAACGGCTTGCGGGCGCGCCACCGGACGATCTCCTTGGCGATCTTGAAGGCGAAGCGCTCCTCACCGAAATCCCGGAGGATCCTGGTCAACTCCTTGGCGTCGAAGGTGTTGAGGATCTCGGCGGCGGTCAGCGGCGCGTCGGGATCCATCCGCATGTCCAGTGGCGCGTCGTGCGAGTAGGAGAAGCCGCGCTCGGCGAGGTCCAGCTGCATCGACGAGACGCCGAGGTCGAAGAGCACCCCGTCGACCACCTCGTCGTCCCGATCGGCCCAGTAGCCGTCGTAGCGGGTGCGGACCAACGTGACCCGATCGCCGAACGGCGCCAACCGCTCCCCCGCGATGCGAAGGGCATTGGGGTCGCGGTCGAGGCCGACCAGCCGCAGCCCGGGAAGGTCGGTGAGGAATCGCTCGGAGTGGCCGCCCGCGCCGAGTGTGGCGTCGACGAGGACGGCGCCTGCACCGGTCGCGTCGTGACGGGTCAGTGCGGGTGTCAGCAGCTCGACGCAGCGGTCGATGAGGACGGGCACGTGGCCATGGTTGTCGGGCATTGCAGCACCTTCGCACCGGTGGTGAAGGGTGGCCCTTGCAACGAGGTCTCTGTCCGAGGTTGCGGACCTGGCGTTGGGGAAGTACGCCAGGGCCGGTTCGGGCAGAGGCCACGTTGCACGGGCCGTGCCCGGCTCGAAGGCCGGGTCAAATGATGTCGCGCAGAGTTTCATCGCTGGCCGCGGAGAAGTTCTCTTCGTGTGTCTCCTGGTAGTCCTGCCAGGCCTGGGCGTCCCAGATCTCCAGATACTGAATCGAGCCGATCACCACGCACTCCTTGGTCAGGCTTGCGTACCGGCGGTGATCGGCCGTCAACGTGATGCGGCCTTGTGCGTCGGGATGTTGTTCGTCGGTGGCTGCGGCCAGGTTGCGCAGATACGCACGGGCTTCCGGATTGCTCCGCGACGCCTGCGTCAGCCGCTCCGCCAGTGCCTCGAACTCGGCGCGCGGGTAGACGGCGAGACTGTGATCTTGGCTCTTGGTGACCATCAACCCCCCTGCCAGCGCGTCGCGGAACTTGGCGGGCAGCGTGAGCCGCCCCTTGTCATCGAGTTTTGGCGTGTAGGTGCCGAGAAACATCCCCGGTACCTCCTGCCACCCTCACTTCAACTCAGAGCCCCGGTCGCTCCGATGCACGCCACTTTACCCCACAATCCCCCACTTTGCTCCATATGCTGGCAACAGTTTGGGCGAACGCCCCACCGGCCACCACCGACCAGTCGTTTTTCCGGCGCGCATCGACGCCACGGCAGTGCACTCCGACGCAAAACCGCAGCTGGAGGTGCTCAATCACGGAAGTGGGGCGCAGTGGGGCGTCGAGCCTGCCGATCGGCTCCCCGCACGGAATTCCGGCGTGTCGCGTCAGGTTGCGAGACACCGCGAGGCAAACCAAAAGAAAAGGGGCAGCCCCCTGGCGGAAGCTACCCCTCGACCGACGAGACGATCACTCGTCGAAGCGCCTGCGGAACCTGTCCTCCATGCGGTTGGTGAAGGATCCACCCGAGCCCTTGGACTTCTTCTGCCGAGGCCCACCGGGTTCGGAACCCGAACGATCCTTGCCACCCGCAACCCGGGGTCCGGTGATCGCATAGACGACGCCACCGAACATGATCACGAAGCCCACCACCGACAGAATCGGCAGACCGCCGATCCAGGTGGCGCGAAATGCGATGCCGGCCACCAGCATCGCCAAGCCGATTACGAACAGCGACGCACCCTGCAATCGGCGCCTCGCCGAGGGAGCGCGCAGATTGCCGCCACGTACGCTCGACGCGAATTTGGGGTCCTCGGCATAGAGAGCGCTCTCGATCTGGTCGAGCATGCGCTGCTCATGATCGGAGAGTGGCATCCGTGCCTCCCTTTTGGCCGCGTCCGTCACGATTGTCAAACCGTCGTGTGTGCTCGGTGTACGAGCGACTAACACTAATGATACGAGGTCGATCTGAGCCGTACCACCTAGTTCAATGCCCGATTGTACGACGTTGACCACACCCGCCGAGCCGCCATGCCACTGACGAGATCGTGACCGGATAATGGCAACGACTCCGCACTCCAGACCGCGAGGGGCACCAAGAGTTGTCGACGTTTCTCATCGAGCTGTCGCAAGCCGACATGAACAGGCGCCTCGGCGACGCGCTAGCCGTCTACGTCGACGCCATGCGGTACCCGCGCGGCACCGAAGAGCAACGCGCCACGATGTGGCTGGAGCACTCCCGCAGACACGGCTGGAAGGCCGTCGCGGCCGTCGACGCACCCAACGCCGACGCCGACTTGGCCGACGCCCCACTGATCGGGGTCGCGTACGGCTACTGCGGTGCACCCGATCAGTGGTGGCAACAACAGGTGATCCTGGGCCTGCGGCGCGGCGGATCCGACAACTCGCAGATCGCTGCGTTGATGACCAGCTACTTCGAGCTCACTGAGCTGCACATTCGCCCCGACGCCCAGGGGCACGGGCTCGGCGAGGCGCTGGCCCGACGACTGCTCGCCGGGCGCGCAGAGCCGCACGTTCTGCTCTCCACTCCGGAGATCAACGGTGAGTCCAATCGAGCATGGCGGCTGTACCGCAGGCTCGGCTTCACCGACGTGATCCGCGGCTACCACTTCGCAGGCGACCCCAGGCCGTTCGCCATTCTCGGCCGGTCACTTCCGCTGTAGAGGGCCGGGTCTGGCACGATGACCGGGTGCCCGACCGCCGGAGCCGAACCCACGGCCGCACGCCACGCCGCAATCGGGTGCTGGCGATGCTCCTGCTTCTGGTGATCGTCCCCATGGCGGTGGGCTGCGTGCGGGTGCGGGCGTCGCTCACGGTCTCACCCGACGACCGGGTATCCGGCCAGATCATCGCCGCCGCCAAACCGCGCAACGGCGACGACAAGGGCCCGCAGCTCCTCAACACGCTGCCGTTCAGCCAGAAGGTGTCCGTCTCGAACTACGAGCGCGACGACTACGTCGGCAGCCAGGCCGTGTTCTCCGATCTCACCTTCTCCGAACTCCCCCAGCTCGCCAACATGAACCGCGACGCGGCGGGCGTCGACATCTCCCTGCGGCGCGCGGGTGACCTGGTGATTCTCGAGGGGCGTGCCGACCTGACGCTGCTCAACGATCCCGACGCCGACGTGTCGCTGAGCGTGTCGTTCCCCGGCGAGGTGACGTCGACCAACGGCGACCAGATCTCCTCGGACGTCGTCGAGTGGAAGCTTCGGCCCGGCGTCGTCAGCACCATGAGCGCCCAGGCGCGCTTCACCGATCCGAGCGCGCGCTCGTTCACCGGCGCGGCGCTCTGGCTGGGCTTTGCGGCGTTCGTGGTGGCCGCGATCATCGGTGGGGTCGCGTGGGTGAGCAGGGACCGCAGCCCCGTGCTTGCCGATCCGCACGAGCCGCCGCGCTGACCAACCTGGGCACGGAGTTGCTCCGATCGGCCCGGCACGCTCTAGTCTTATTGCACTCCCGGGGTAAGGAAAGGGGCGCCCGCTGAGCGTGGAAGCCGCGGCACCGTCAGCCGTCGAACTGGCCGGCGCCGTCACTGATCAATTGCGTGACTATCTCCGCGAGCGCCGCCGCGGCGCCGAATACATCGGTGCCGACTACGCCGAGCTGACCGCTGCGCTGGAGGAATTCGTGCTGCGCGGCGGCAAACGGCTGCGTCCCGCCTTCGCGTACTGGGGCTGGCGCGCGGTATCCGCCGACGACACGGCCAGCCCCGACGTCCTGCGCCTCTTCTCGGCGCTCGAGTTGCTGCACGCCTGTGCGCTGGTGCACGACGACGTCATCGACGACTCGGCGACCCGGCGCGGCCTGCCCACCGTGCACCGGCTGTTCGCCGACCGGCATCGCGACTCCGACTGGCACGGGTCACCCAAACAGTTCGGCCTATCCGCGGCCATCCTGCTTGGTGACCTCTCGCTGGTGTGGGCCGACGACATCGTCGCCACCGTCGACCTGCCACTGGACGCGCACCGCCGCGTGCACCGCGTCTGGGCCGACATCAGGACCGAAGTGCTCGGCGGTCAGTACCTCGACATCGCCGCCGAGGCCAGCGGTGCCGAGTCGGTGGCGTCGGCGATGACCGTCAACACCTACAAGACCGCGTCCTACACCATCTCCAGGCCGCTGCAGCTTGGCGCGGCAGCCGCCGCCGACCGGCCCGACGTGCAAGAGGCTTTCCACGAACTCGGCACCGACCTCGGTGTTGCGTTCCAGCTTCGCGACGACGTGCTCGGGGTGTTCGGCGACCCGGCGGTCACCGGCAAGCCCTCCGGTGACGACCTTCGTTCGGGCAAGCGCACCGTCCTGCTTGCCGAGGCCGTCGAGCGCGCCGACAAGAGCGATCCGACGGCAGCCAAGCTGCTGCGCACGTCGATCGGCACCGAGCTGACCGACGCGCAGGTCCAGGAGCTGTGCCAGGTGATCGAATCGGTCGGGGCGCTCGCCGCGGTGGAGGAGCACATCGACCTGCTCACCCGACGTGCGCTGGACGTGCTGAACGCCACCCCGATCGACGTGCACGCAAGGGTCGGCCTCGCCGAACTCGCCGGACGGGCGTCGAACCGGTCCGCCTGAGGAGCATGACTACCCCGACGTCGACACGCGACCCGAGATCCGGGCTGGCCGCCGGCATTTCACGCCTGGCGGCGTTCGCGACGTCGCAGGAGGCCCGGCCCGCCCTACTCGGCTTCGCGGGTGCCTCACTGATCACCCTCGGCGGTCTCGGCGCGGGCAGCACGCGTCTGCACGACCCGCTGCTCGAGTCTCTTCACCTGTCGTGGCTGCGGTTCGGCCACGGCCTGGTGGTGTCGTCGGTGCTGCTGTGGGGCGGCGTCGCGGTGATGCTGGTGTCGTGGCTGTGGCTGGGACGGCGGGTGGTCGACCGCACGGCCAGCGAGTACACGATGGTGGCGACGACGGGTTTCTGGCTGGCGCCGCTGCTCTTCAGCGTCCCCGTGTTCAGCCGGGACGCCTACTCCTATCTTGCGCAGGGCGCGCTGCTCCGCGACGGCCTGGACCCCTACATCGTCGGACCGATCGACAACCCGAACTCGTTGCTGGACAACGTGAGTCCGATCTGGACCACGACGACGGCACCGTACGGTCCGGCGTTCATCCTGGTCGCCAAGTTCGTCACGTTGGTGGTCGGCGACGACGTGGTCTCCGGAACCATGCTGCTGCGGCTGTGCATGCTGCCGGGTCTGGTGATGCTGATCTGGGCCGCGCCGAGGGTGGCCCGCCACGTCGGCGCCAATGCCGCTGCGGCGCTGTGGATCTGCGTGCTCAACCCGCTGGTGATCATCCATCTGATGGGCGGCGTGCACAACGAGATGCTGATGGTCGGGTTGATGATGGCAGGCATCGCGCTGACCTTCGCCAACCATCCGGCCTGGGGCGTCAGCCTGATCGCCATCGCGGTCGCCGTGAAGGCCACTGCGGGAATCGCGTTGCCGTTCCTGGTGTGGGTGTGGATGCGCCAGTTGCGGCAACGCCGAAGCCTGGGATCGGTGCCCGCGTTCGCGACGGCGACGGCATGCTCGGCGGGCATCTTCGTCGTGGTGTTCGCCGTTCTGTCCTTGCTGGCAGGCGTTGGGCTCGGCTGGCTGACGGCGCTGGCCGGTTCGGTGAAGATCATCAACTGGTTGACCGTGCCGACGGCGGCCGCGAACCTCATCAACGTCATCGGCGGGTTGCTGCTGCCGGTCAACTTCTACGCCGTTCTCGACGTCACCCGCATCATCGGCATCGCGATCATCGCCATCTCACTTCCCTTGCTGTGGTGGCGGTTTCGCCACGACGACCGCGAGGCGCTGGCCGGCATCGCGCTGGCACTGCTCGTCGTGGTGCTGTTCGTTCCAGCGGCCTTGCCCTGGTACTACACCTGGCCGCTTGCGGTGCTCTCGGCGCTGGCGCAGAGCCGGTCGGCCATCGCGGTGATCGCCGGCTTCTCCACGTGGATCATGGTGATCTTCAAACCCGACGGCTCACACGGCATGTACTCCTGGTTGCACGTGCTGCTGGCCACGACGTGCGCCGCGCTGGCGTGGTACAGGCTGTCGAGGGCGCCCGAAACGCCGGAGCGCCCGGTGGAACGCGAGGCGGTCAGTCAGTAGGCCATAGACGGCGAGCCGTCAGTAGGCCATAGCCTGCGCCCGGCGCACCACTTCGCGTGCCTGATGGGAACCCAGCGCGTCGACGGGACGGGCGTTCGGCTGCGGTGCGGCGTCGCCGTCGCGGCTGATCGACAAGGACGGGTCTGGGGTGAACAGCCACCGCACGATGTCGGTCGGCTCGTATCCGCCGTCGTGCAGCACCACCAGAAGACCGGGCAACGACTTCATCACGTGCCCCTTGTCGTCGAAGAAGGCCTTCGGCACCACCGTGACGCCGTCGCGGCGGACCGCGATCAGGTGTCGTTCACGCAGGCGCTGGTGCACCTTCGTGACCGGGATGCCCAGCATGGATGCCACGGTGGGTAGGTCGTAGACGGCTTCGTCGGGATCGAGAACGTCCTCGGCGGCCGGAATGGTGCTCACCGTTGCGAGTCTAAGATGCTCGAGTGGTGACCAGCCAGCGATCGGACCCGCTTGTCGGCGCCGTTCTGGACGGCCGCTACCGCGTCGACGGCATGATCGCGACCGGCGGCATGTCCACGGTGTACCGCGGACTCGACGTTCGGCTCGATCGGCCGGTGGCGCTGAAGGTGATGGATTCCCGCTATGCGCAGGACCAACAGTTCCTGACCCGGTTCCAGCGCGAGGCGCGCGCGGTCGCCAGGCTGAAGGATCCCGGCCTGGTATCGGTCTATGACCAGGGCTTCGACGCCCATCACCCGTTCCTCGTCATGGAACTCGTCGAGGGCGGCACGCTGCGCGAGCTTCTGCACGAACGCGGCCCGATGCCGCCGCACGCGGTCGCCGCCGTCCTGGCGCCGGTGCTGAGCGGCCTCGCGGTGGCTCACCGTGCCGGTCTCGTGCACCGCGACGTGAAGCCGGAGAACGTGCTGATCTCCGACGACGGCGACGTCAAGATCGCCGACTTCGGTCTGGTGCGTGCCGTTGCCGAGGCGAAGATCACATCGACCAGCGTCATCCTCGGCACCGCGGCCTACCTGTCACCCGAGCAGGTGGGCACTGGCGATGCGGGTCCGCGCAGCGACGTGTACGGCGTCGGCGTACTTGCCTACGAACTACTCACCGGGGATACGCCGTTCAAGGGCGACAACGCATTGTCGGTGGCGTATCAGCGGATGGACAACGACGTGCCCGCGCCGAGTACGGCAATCGCCGGGGTGCCAGCGCAATTCGACGAGCTCGTGCTGTGCGCGACGGCGCGCGACCCCGCCGATCGGTACGCCGACGCGCAGGACATGGGCGCCGAACTCGACGCGATCGTCGCGGAGCTCGGGCTGCCGCCCTTCCGGGTGCCCGCACCGCGCAACTCCGCTCAGCATGCGTCGGCCGCGGCACAGCAAGCGAGCGCGCAGGCCAGCGCGCACGCCGAACGGACCACGGAGGCCACCGCGCAGCCGCCGCGCCAGCACACCCGCGCGTTCACGCGCGACGACATCGGGAGCGACGACTACCAGCGCGATCCAGATCGGTTCGCGGGCATCGAGATCGACGAATTCGAGTGGGCAAGACAGCGCGCACGGCGGGTCACCCTGTTCTGGGTGATCGCCATCCTGACGCTGGCCGGGCTCGTCGCCGTCGGCGCCTGGACGCTCGGCAGCAATCTGCAGGGGCTTCTCTAAGACGTCTCGGGAAGGCCGTCGTCGCTAAGTGGCTCCCACGGAGTGTCGATCATCCGGTAGGTGGTCATGATCCGCCGCTGATCCCAGAGTGGCTCGGTGTCCGCCAGGTACGGCTCACGCCAGTCCGCCTGCAGGCTCGCTTCGAAGTCCGCGCGGTCGGCCCAGTGCTCGTAGAGCAGGATGTGAGCGGGATCCTTGTCGTCGCGCTGAAGCCAAAAGCGCAGCATCCCACGCTCTTCCACGCAGGCAGGACCATAGCGGTCCAGCATCAACCTCAGCCATTCATCCACGTGCTCGGGCTTCAGCCGGAACTCGGCCGTGACCACGATGGCTTCAGCCACCCGATCAGTCGCGCAACATCTCAGCGACGAGGAACGCCAGTTCGAGGCTCTGCTGGGTGTTCAGGCGCGGGTCGCACGCGGTTTCGTAGCGGCCCGCCAGATCGGAATCCGAAATGTCCTGTGCCCCACCGAGACACTCGGTGACGTTCTCGCCGGTGATCTCGACATGGATGCCGCCGGGGTGGGTGCCCAGCGCGCGGTGCACCTCGAAGAAGCCCTGCACCTCGTCGACGATGCGGTCGAAGTGCCTGGTCTTGTAGCCCGTCGACGACTCGTGGGTGTTGCCGTGCATCGGGTCGCACTGCCAGATCACCTGATGTCCGGTGGCCTGCACCTTCTCGATGATCGGCGGAAGCAGCTCGCGCACCTTGCCGTTGCCCATCCGGCTGACCAGAGTCAGGCGACCCGCCTCGTTGTGCGGATCGAGCCGTTCGACGTACTCGACGGCCAGTTCCGGCGTCATGTTCGGCCCGATCTTCACGCCGATCGGGTTGGAGATCACCTCGGCGAACGCGATGTGCGCGCCGTCGAGCTGGCGGGTGCGGTCCCCGATCCAGACGTAGTGCGCGGACAGGTCGTAGAGGCGCGCCTCCGGGGCCTCGACCGGGTACTCGTCCGACCGCCTCAGCATCGCCCGCTCGTAGTCCAGGACCAAGGCCTCGTGGCTGGCGTAGATCTCGGCGGTCTGCAGGTTGCGGTCGTTGACGCCGCACGCGGTCATGAACTTCAGGCCACGATCGATCTCGGAGGCCAGCGCCTCGTACCGGGCGCCTGCGGGTGAGGTCCTGACGAACTCGCGGTTCCAGTCGTGCACCGAATGCAGCGACGCCAGCCCCGACGACGTCAGCGCCCGTACCAGGTTCATCGCGGCACTCGCGTTGGCGTAGGCCCGCACCAGGCGCGACGCATCGTGGTCGCGGACGGAGGCGTCCGGCGCGAAGCCGTTGACCATGTCGCCGCGGTAGGACTTCAGCCCGAGCGCGTCGAGGTCGGCCGAGCGGGGCTTGGCGTACTGCCCGGCGATGCGTGCCACCTTGACCACCGGCATGCTGGCGCCGTAGGTCAGCACGACCGCCATCTGCAGCAGGGTGCGGATGTTGGCGCGGATGTGCGGCTCGGTGTTGTCGACGAAGGTTTCGGCGCAGTCGCCGCCCTGAAGCAGGAATGCCTCGCCGCGCGCGACGTCGGCGAGCAGGCCCTTGAGGCGCTCGATCTCCGACGGCACGGTCACCGGCGGGACGCTCTCCAGCACGGTCCGCATCGCCTTGGCCTGATCGGCCGGCCAGTTGGGCTGCTGCGCTGCCGGCTTGGCCAGCGCGGCGTCAAGCCTCGTCCGCAGGCTGTCGGTCAGCGGCGGCAAGTCCGGCAGCTGGTCGATGGGTACGTCGACGGTCCAGTTCACCCGTCCATGGTAACTGGGCGTAACAATCGGATTCACCAGCCATACCAGCAGCTCAGGCGCGTGCTGCCCAAGCCCCGTCGTCGTCGTCCGGGCGGCCGCCCGCCTTTTCCCCCGTCGCTTCGCTCGCCCGGACCATCACCTGGTACCTCAGCAGATTGTGTTTGGCGTCGACGAGCGCGTCGTGGGCGTCGCGTGGTCGCGGCGGCATCCGCGGGCAGCCACGCTCCTCCCAGAACTGGCGCAATTCCCTGGTGAACCGCGGTATCGCGGGCGGCAGGTCGGTCATCGGGCCCCACAGTTGGCACATCACCACGTGGTCGTAGGCGGCGACCCATGCCCACAGCTCGATCGTCTCGTCGCCGTCGATGCCGAAGAAGTCCTCGAGGTCCGAGCGGATCTGCCTGCGCGACCGCCACAGCTTCGACGACGGCGACGGCAGTTTCGGCAGCACGTTCTTGCGTACCCACTGGCCCGCCCGCTCCGGGTCGAATTCCGTTGAGATGGCGTAGTATTCGCGTCCGTCCTCGGCGGCGACACCGATCGATATCAGCTCGATGGTGCGCCCGTTGTCGATGAACTCGGTGTCGTAGAAGTAACGCATGTCTCAGCTCGCCTCCACGCTCGCGGCCCGCGGCGCCCGTGCGGCGTGGATCTCCTTGTCGAGCTGCTCGTTGACCTCCACGTCGTCGGGGAAGTGCGGCTCCCCCGCGATCACGTGCTGCAGCCACAACTTGGCCTGAACGACTGGTCTGCGCAGGCGTCGTTCCCGCTCAAGGGCATGGTGCATCCTGCGCGGCCGGTCGGCGTAGCGCCACCGCGCCCACGGCGCGTGTGGCCGCGACACCCGGATCGCGCCGACGATCAGCAGCGGGGTGATGAACATCCCGACCAGCCCGGTCCACACCTTTCCCTTGAGCAGCACGATCACCGCGAGCGCAAGGGTCAGCACCGCGACCCCGATGACGGCGGCGCGCGCGGGCAGGGTGTCGTCCTCGCGCCAGATGTCGATGTCGAAGAACGACAGCGGGTTGAAGCCGAGCACCAGCAGTCCGGCCACCGCGACGGCGGCGAACACGGCGTCCACCGACGTCCTGCCGTCCTCGGACCAGTAGACGTCCTGCAGGTGCAGGATCAACGCGAACTCGTCGAGCACCAAGGCCGCGCCGATACCGAAGAAGATTGCGGCAGCGGTGAATTCGGCCACACCGCCGTCGACGGCGAGCGTCACCATGGTCAGCCCGGAGATCATGACGAGGATCACGCCGATCACCACGTGGTGGATGTGCATGCCCCCAGCGCCATCCGAGACCGAGATGTTGCGTGGTTGCCACCACTTGGGCGGAGTGCTGCGGTCTGCGTTGTGACGGATGTAACGGACGATCGTGCGGGTCACCAGGAACGTCAGCAGAAACGCGATCAGGCAGCACAGCAGCGGCAGGCGGCCTGACGGGATCGCCAAGTCGAACCCCAGGTCGAATTTCGGATCGAGCACGGGCAAAACTTACGCCGACCTGCGCGCGCCACGGACCGGATGGTGCCCGACTCGCCGTGACGCCCCGATAGGCTGTCCGGCGAGATGAGTATTTTGCGGGCCCCCGCCAGGGCCCATCTTTGGCCGACCATCGGCTGGCGGCTGTTCCAACTGCTGACGCTGGCTGCACTGGCATGGGCGACCTGGCGCCTGCTGGTCGACGCGCCGTACCGCATCGACATCGACGTCTACCGGATGGGCGGTCGGGCCTGGCTCGACGGCACCCCGCTCTACAGCGACGGCACCATGTTCCACACCCGCGCCGGCCTGGACCTCCCGTTCACCTATCCCCCGCTGGCCGCGGTCGTGTTCGCGCCGTTCGCATGGCTGTCGTTGTCGGGCGCCGGCGTCACCATCACCGTCATCACCCTGCTGCTGTTGGTCGTCTCGACCTGGATCGTGCTGACCCGGCTGCAGGTCTTGGAAAGCGCATCGTTCGCCCCCGGCCCCGCCTGGCGGCGACGCGGCTGGCTGGCGGTGGCGATCGTCGCCCCTGCCGTCGTGTATCTCGAGCCGATTCGGGCGAACTTCGACTTCGGCCAGATCAACGTCGTACTCATGACACTGGTGATCGCGGACTGCGTGCCTCGCCGGACGCCGTGGCCGCGCGGCCTGCTGCTCGGGGTGGCGATCGCCCTGAAGCTCACGCCCGCCGTGTTCCTGCTCTACTTCCTGCTGCGCAAGGACACCAGGGCCCTGATGGTCTCGGCCGCATCGGCGGTCGCCGCCACGCTGGTCGGGGGCGTGCTGGCCTGGCAGGACTCGTTCCAGTACTGGACGCGCACCGTGCACGACACCGACCGGATCGGCACCGCGACGCTCAACACCAACCAGAACATCGCGGGCACGCTGGCGCGCCTCGGGCTCGGCGAGACGCCGCGGTTCGTGGTGTGGGTGGTGGCGAGCTTCGCGGTGCTGGCGCTGGTGGTGTGGGCAGCGCACCGTGTGCTCAAGGGGACGGGGCTGGACGGCTCCGATGGGCCCGCCGGCGAGGCCGCCGTGCTCGCCCTGGTCTGCGTCGCGATGTTCGGGTTGGTCGTCTCGCCGGTGTCGTGGTCGCACCACTGGGTGTGGGCGCTGCCGACGATTCTGGTGACCACGGTGGTGGCCTACCGGCACCGCAACGTCGCGCTGGCGGCGGTGACGGTGACGGGCCTGGCATTGCTGATCTGGACCCCGATCACGCTGATGCCCGAGCACCACGAGACGTCCGCGTCGCTGCTGCGACAACTGGCAGGCGATTCCTACCTGTGGTGGGCGCTCGTCGTGATCGTGGTGATCGGTTCGGTGGCCGGTGCCGTCACCGGGCAGTCGTATCAGGCGAGCCGGGCTGCCAGCGCCGCCGCTCCCGTCGCGGCGGCGGGCTAACCCGCGGCGGCGGTCGGAATCCGGGCGGCGGGCTTGCCGTCGTTGGTGCCGTCCTTGACGTCGGCCGCGTAGAGGTCGACGTACTCCTGACCGGACAGCTGCATCAGCTCGTACACGACCTCGTCGATCACCGCACGTTCGATGAACCGGTTGCCCGCAAGACCCTCGAACCGGCTGAAGTCCATCGGCTTGCCGAATCGCACCTCGACCCGGCCGAACCGCCACATCTTGGTGCCCGGCGGGTTGACGACGTCGGTGCCGACCATCGCGACGGGGATGACGGGGACCCCGGTCTCCAGCGCGAGCCTGGCCAGTCCCGTCTTGCCCTTGTACAGCCTGCCGTCCGGCGAGCGGGTGCCTTCCGGATACATGCCGAGCAGCTTGCCCTGGCTCAGGATGCGCTCGGCCGTGACCAGCGCGGCCTGCGCGGAGTCGGCGTCGGTGCGGTCGATGGGTACCTGACCGGCGACCGTGTAGAACCAGCGGCTGAACCAGCCCTTGATGCCGGTGCCGGTGAAGTACTCGGCCTTGGCAAGGAAGGTGATGCGTCGCTTGACCACCAGCGGGAGGTAGAAGCTGTCGGCGACGGCGAGGTGGTTACTGGCGAGGATGACGGCGCCGGAGTCCGGAACGTATTCCAGCCCTACGACTTTCGGGCGACCCAACAACGACAGCAGGGGTCCCATGAAGATGTACTTGAACAGCCAATACCACATCGAGCCCTCCCGCATCGGGCGCCCGGACGGTGCCCTGCGACAACTTTACCCACGCTGCGTGGTCGCGACCACGCAGACCGCGGTCATGACGCGCGAGTCACTCCTCGACGTTCACCGGGATGTGCTGATATCGGCCAGGCCCGGTGGGCGGCGACTCGTCGGGTGGACCGTCTGGCGTGGTCGGTGGCTCTGGCGTCTCGGTCGGCCCGGACGCACCGGCACCATCGGCAATGGCCCGAACGACCGCCAGCAGCGCGACGCTGTGCTCGGCGATCACGCTTAGCATCGGGTGCTGTTCGCCGTTCACCAACGCCGCAAGCGCACACACCGGGCACCACACCTGTTGGCACTTGGCATCGCCACCGGCCGACAACCGCGCGGCCGCAAGGCGCACCGCAGGGTCGAGCTGGTCCAAGATGGTCTGCGCCAACTGCCGCAGCTCGGGTCCAATCTCTTGGTGAGCCCCACTCACGCCGGCCACACCTCCGGATCTGGTCGAAAACGTACGGTCAGCTCGCTGCCACGCAGCGATGCGTCCACCACGACGCATCGCCGCAAGACGGACGCCAACCGGACCCGCCGCCGCATACCCCCGGCGCCGATGATCAAGTCATCGTCGACCCGGCCCAGCGTCAACGCACCGGAATCGACCTGCGGCAACTCTAGCTGCAACCGATAGATCGCATCGAGTCCGGAGCCCGACTCGCGGTCGACGACGGGTCGCAGTGGCCCTGGTGGTGGCGAGCCGTCCCTTTGGCGCGCGCTGTCCAACAGCTCGCCGAGCGCCTTCGGGCCGATCGGCTCCCCCGGCAGGTGCGGCACCAGCACCAGCTTCACGTCACCGATCGCGGTGTCGAGCTCGTCGAGCACCGCCTGCTGCTCGGAGATGCGCTCGGTGTACCAGTCGAACGCCGGGTGTTCTGGCAGGTTGCGGTACTCGTACGAATCGTCCTGCATCAGAATTTGATTCACGATGAGCTCGTCGACGGACACGCCCATCAAGGCCAACGAGCCGAGGGTGCGCGCCGCCTCCGCGGCCACCACCCGCTCGGGGGTGAGCACCAGATGCGCACGGACGCGCGACCCGTCGACCAGCAGGGCGCCCAGCCGCTCCGTTGCCGCGCTGATCCGCTCCAGCAGTTCGACAGCGCCCGTGGACCTGGCGTCCTGCGCCGCCAGCGACAGCCTGCGGTGCCGCGGCCAGGCGCGCTCCAAGTAGAGACCGAACGTGGCAGGCAGGGTGAGCATGCGCATCGCGTCGGCCGTCGACGCGCAGTCGACGACCACGTGATCCCACCGGCCGGAGTCGGCGAGGTCGGCCACCTCGTTCAAGCCGAGCACCTCTTGTATGCCAGGGAGCGCCGAAAGCTCCTCTGGTGCAACGTCTCCCACGTCCGATTCGGGGAACCGGGCGCCAAGGACGCCTGCCACTTCGCGCCAGCGGACTTCCAGAAGGGCCAAGGTATCGAGGGCCAACGCGTCGAGGAAGCCGCCGCCCTCACCGACGTCGAGGTCGGCGAGCACCCTGGTCGGAACGGGCTCGCCGGTCGGCGTGACCGTGGTGCCGAGCACGTCACCCGTCGAGTGCGCCTGATCAGTCGACACGATCAGCACCCGCAGGCCGCTGCGCGCGTCGCGCACGGCCGTTGCGGTCGCCAACGTGGACTTGCCTACCCCGCCCTTGCCGACGAAGAGACTGATCCGTACGGCGTCGTCGGGATCAGCGTCGATCACTCAGCCTCGACTCGTTTCTTGAGGTCCTTCAACGCGGTGTCAGTGAGCCTGCGCTCGGCCTTGCGCTTGAGCAGGCCGATCATCGGGATGATCAGGTCGACCGACAGTTCGTAGGTGACTTCGGTGCCAGAACCCTTGGGCGACAAGCGATACGAACCGTCCAGCGCCCTCAAGAGGGTGCTCGACACCAGAGACCAGGTGACCGACTTGCGGTCCTCGGGCCAGTCGTAGGCCAGCACCATGGTGTCCTTGAGCACCGCCGCGTCGAGCAGCAGTCGCGCCGTCCGCGGATAGCCCGCGTCGTCGACGTCGAGGACCTCGGTCTCCTTGTACTCCTTGACCCAATCCGGATACGTCCCGATGTCGGCGATGACGTCCATCACGGTCGCCGGATCGGCATCGATGTAGATCGTCTGCGCAGTCTTGTCCGCCACGTGTTCTCTTCCCGGGTCGCTCGGTGCGCTGAAGGTCGGATCCGCGCCCCTTCAGCACAAAAATGTACCCGCAACCGTCAATCTCGCGCGGGTGGTCACGCGAGCCGGGATACCCCGACCGGGCGTGTTTCCTCCAGTTTCTGCTTGACCTCGAAGGCCATGTTCTTGCCGGCGACCCGGCGCCTGTGGTTCGCCTTGGCCAGGTCCATCCTGGACAGCTCCCATGCGGTCGCACCCGAAGGCTCGGCGTGCAGGAAGTAGTGCAGGACGACGCCGTCGAGGACGGGCTGCAGCCACACCTCCATGGTTCCGGTCAACGCGCCGGTCACCGTCCAGCGGTGCCCGATCGGACCGCGGTCCTCGACGACCGTCAACCGAAGGTCCGGCCACCACCGCCGCCAGTTCGCGGGATCGGCAACCGCGGCGCCGACGTCGACCGGGTCGGCGCAGACGAAGGTCTCGTCCGCGATTTGGATGCTGTTCATTGCCGAACAGCTTCACACACGAGAGCCCGTTGGTGTTGGCGGGCCGCCGACTACGCTATTCGCAGGCAATTCCGCTACCACTGCTGAGAGGCCAGGACCTTGCTCGAGTTCAGTGTTCCCGCTTCGTTCACCGTCGGCGACAACGACACCGTCGTCAGCTCCGTGTTCGACCACGAGCGCAACGATCCCAACCACGTGATCATCCAGCGGCTGATCAACGGGACCTGGACCGACGTCACGTGCGCCCAGGTGGCCGCCCAGGTCCGGTCGACCGCGTTGGGTTTGATCGCCGAGGGAGTCCAGCCCGGTGACCGCGTCGCGGTTCTGTCCGCGACCCGCTACGAGTGGCCGATCATCGACTTCGCGATCCTGTCCATCGGCGCGGTCACCGTGCCGATCTACGAAACCTCCTCGGCCGAGCAGATCAGCTTCGTCCTTTCCGACTCCGGTGCGGTCGTGGCGTTCGCCGAGACCGACGGGCATGCCGACAAGATCGAAGAGCTCAAGGGCGAGCTACCGGCGCTGCGCAAGATCCTCCGGATCGACGGGATCGGACCGGCCGCGCTCGAGGAGCTGGCCGACGCGGGGGCGGCCACCGACCCGGCCGAGCTGACGGCCCGGCTCTCGGCGATCAAGTCGGTCGACGTCGCGACGCTCGTCTACACGTCGGGCACCACCGGCAGGCCCAAGGGCTGCCAGCTGACCCATTCGAACCTGCTCTACGAGATGCGTGGTGCGAAGGCCTGCTTCCCCGCACTTCTGGACAAGGGCGAGAAGCTTCTGGTGTTCCTGCCCCTTGCGCACGTCTTGGCCCGCGCCATCACGATCTCGGCGTTCAGCAACAAGGTCACGCTGGGCTTCACCAGCGACGTCAAGAACCTGGTGCCCACGCTCGGAGTGTTCAAGCCGACGTTGGTGGTCTCGGTGCCAAGGGTGTTCGAGAAGGTCTACAACACCGCCGAGCAGAACGCCAGAAACGACGGCAAGGGCAAGATCTTCGAGATAGCCGCCACCACGGCGATCGAATGGAGCGAGGCCCAGGACACCGGCGGCCCTGGTTTGCTCCTGAACCTCAAGCACGCCGTGTTCGACAGGCTGGTCTACGGCAAGCTACGCGCTGCGCTCGGCGGCAACTGCCACGCGGCCATCTCCGGCGGCGCCCCGCTCGGCGCCCGCCTCGGACACTTCTACCGCGGTGTCGGCCTGACCATCTACGAGGGCTACGGGCTTACCGAGACCAGCGCCGCCATCACCGTGAACCGGGTCGACGGCCTCAAGGTTGGATCCGTGGGAAAGCTGTTGGGCGGCAACAGCATGCGCATCAACGACGACGGCGAACTGTTGGTCCGCGGCGGCGTGGTGTTCGGCGGCTACTGGCGCAACCAGGCGGAGACCGACGCCGTGTTCTCCGACGGCTGGTTCCATACGGGTGACCTGGGAGCGATCGACGACAACGGCTTCCTGACCATCGTCGGCCGCAAGAAGGAGATCATCGTGACGGCGGGCGGCAAGAACGTCGCCCCCGCGCTGTTGGAGGACCGGCTGCGCGCGCATCCGTTGATCAGCCAGGCCTTGGTCGTCGGTGACGCCCAGCCGTTCATCGCGGCGCTGATCACCATCGACCCCGAGGCGTTCCCCGCGTGGAAGACGCGCAACGGCAAGGACGCAGGGGCATCGGTGGGCGACCTCGCCGAGGATCCCGATCTGACGGCCGAGATCGAGCTGGCCGTCAAGGACGCCAACCAGGCGGTGTCGCATGCCGAGTCGATCCGCAAGTTCCGCATCCTGCCCGTCGACTTCACAGAGGACACCGGTGAACTCACCCCGACGCTGAAGGTCAAGCGCAAGGTCGTGGCGGAGAAGTTCGCCAGCGACATCGACGCGCTCTACGGCAAGGACTAACCGGCCAGGAGTTGGCCGAGGCGCTGCCCCTTGGCGCGCCACTGCCAGTTGTCGACGACCCACTTGCGGCCGGCGGCGCCCATCCTGGCGGCCCTTGCGGGGTCGGCAAGTAGGTCGCCGACTGCCGTCGCGACGGCTCCGACGTCCTCGCCGTCGACCACCAACCCCGTCTCGCCGTCGACGACGGACTCGGGCGCACCGCCCGACCGCCCCGCCACCACGGGTACGCCGCATGCGGAAGCCTCCAGATAGACGATGCCGAGGCCCTCGACGTCCAGCCCCGCTCCCCTGGTCCGGCACGGCATCGCGAACACGTCGGCCATCGCGTGGTGCGCGGGCAGTTCGTCGCTGGGCACGCCGTCGGTGAACACCACGTCATCTGCGACGCCGAGCTCGTGCGCGAGTTGGTGCAGCGTGCTGCGGTACGGCCCGCCCCCGACGATCACCAGGACCGCGCCGTCGACCCGTTCCCGAATGGCGGGAAGGGCGCGGATGAGCACGTCCTGCCCCTTGCGTGGTACGAGGCGCGACAGGCACAGCACGACGGGGCGTTCGCCGAGGCCGTAGCGCGCCCGCAGTTCGGCCCGTGCGACCGAGTCGGGCTCGAACCGGTCGGTGTCGACGCCAGGCGAGAGACGTTCAAGGGCGGCATGCGGCCCAAACGCTGAGGCGAACCTGTCGCGTGTGTAGTTGCTGATGAACGTCACCACGTCGGTGTCGTTTCCGATGCGCCGCAACGCCGTTCGAGCCAGCGGCAGCATCGACCAGCCCACCTCGTGCCCATGCGTGCTGGCGATCACCCGGCTGGCCCCGGCGTCGCGGGCCAGCGGAGCCAGGAGCGCCAGCGGTGCGGCGGCGCCGAACCAAACGGTGTCCACGTTGCGGCTGGAGATCAGCCGCCGCATCCGCAGCGCCACCGTCGGCTCGGGCACCATCAAGGTCGTCGGGTGGCGCACGACGTCGTAGCCGGAGAGGGCGGCCTCGGCGTCGAACGCCTCGCATCCCTTCCACTTCGGCGCGTAGACCGTCAGCGTGTGCGTTCCGGTCTTGACCAGCTCCCCGACCAGGTTCTCCAGGTAGGACTGGATGCCACCGGAGCGCGGCGGAAAGTCATTGGTCACCAACAGGACTGAAGACACATTGCTCCTCGCGTGCGCGGCGACATCGGCGTCAGGCTATCCGCTCAGCCACTGGCGCCAGTAGGCCACCACCTGGGGCACGTCGGCACCGAGGGTGTCGTGGATGGCGGTCGCGACGTCGGGGTGGCCGGGCCGGCAGGCCTCCAGGTACAGCTTGCGCAGGGTCTGCGTCCCGTACCGGTCGGCGACGAAGCGGCTGAACCACCAGGCGCGGTCGTAGGCCAGCGACCGCGTCGCGCCAGGAGTGTCGAGGTCGGCGTCGGTGGGGATCTGGGCCAGCTCGGCGGCCTCGGCGGGGCCCGGCCGCGGCTGAGCCGGGCGCCCGACGAAGTCGGCCACGCCCTCGGTCAGCCAGCGTGGCGCATCCGCTGCGGTATCGGCGCGCGCCGCGTAGTGGAAGAGCTCGTGGCGCAGCACGATTCGCAGAGCCCCTTCGCTCATCGCCGCGGCGCCGGGAGCGAACACGATCCGCTGTGGTGTCGTCGCCGCTGCGATGTCGGAACCGGGCGTGCCCATGGCGGCGAACTCCTCGTCGGTGCCGGCCGCCACGATCTGGATGTCGCGCCGCCAGCCGTCCCCCCAGAACGCGGTGACGGCATCGGTGGCCGAGTCGAGTTCGGCGGCGATCCGAGCGGTCAGGGCATCCGACGGGGCGCCGCCGAGCGGGAGCAGGGATGCGGTGCGGCCGTCACGCAGGGTCAGCGTGCGCGAGGTGACCGTCGGGGTGCTCGAGGCGACCGGCGGGCGCTCAGGCGATGCCGGAGTCGCATGCGCGGAGTGCCAGAGCAGCGCGGCGGCAGCGATCAGTTCGACCAGAAGAAGGAGGCCCAGAATCGGGCGTTCAGTACCGGCGGACGTTGTGAATCGGCGCATTGTCCACCGGGGCGACCCGAACCGGAGTCCCGTAGGTGGAGGCATGCACCATCATGCCGTCGCCGATGTAGATCCCCACGTGCGAGGCATCCGAGTAATAGGTGACGAGGTCGCCTGGCTGCATCTGGTCCATCGACACCGACTGGCCGCCCTGCGCGAGGGCCTGGCTGGAGTGCGGCAGGTTGATGCCCGCCTGCTGGAACGCCCACATCACCAGACCGGAGCAGTCGAACGAGCTCGGTCCCGACGCGCCCCACGAGTAGGGCGAGCCGATCCGGGTGAGCGCTGCTTGGACGGCGACCATGCCCTCGGCGCCTGGTCCCGGCGTCGGCAGGGCGGCCTCCGGCGGCGCGATGTCACCGCCGGGAGCTGCGGCCAGTACCTCGGGGCCACCGTCGCCAGGCGGCACGGCGTCAGGCGCGGGTGGTGCAGGCACTGCGTCGGGCACCGGGGCGGGCGGAATGGCCGCAAGGGCCTCCCGCTGCGCAGGCGAGAGAACCGAGTACTGCGACTTGACGACCGCGATCTGCACCTGCAGCTTGCTTTGCTTGGATTGCAGGTCCGCGCGTACGGCGGCGGCCTGCTCGGCGGCAGTCTTGGCGTCCGCGGCGGACTTGGCGGATGCCGCCGCCGCGCTGGCGGCCGTGACACTGGTGGTCTTGAAGTTCTGCATCTGCACCGACATCTCGGTGGCCATCACTCGCTGCACGGCGAGTTGGTCGATCAGACCCTGCGGCGACGAGGCGGTCAGCATCGCATCGAGGCCGTCAGTGCGGCCACCCATGTACTGCGCAGCAGCAACCCGGTCGACGCCGCTCTGGAAGGTAGCCAACTGCGCGTTGGCCGCGTCGACGGCTGCCTGGTCTGCGGCGTGCTGGGCGTCTGCGGTCTGCTGCGCTGCCAGCTTTTCCTTCAGGTCGAGCTCTGCGGAGTGCATGGCCTCGGTGGTCGACTCGGCCTGCCGAGAAAGCTCATTCATCTTTGCCAGCGCGTCGTCTGCGGGATCCGCATGCACACTTCCGGCGAGGATTCCGCCGAACATCATGAGGCCGGCTATCGCACCGATGACGGGTCGTCGAATACCACCTGTGCTCCGGTGCGTGCAGTCAAGCCTCAAGATTTTGCGTCCTTACAACTGCCGTTGCGATCCGCGTCGAACTGCGCTTAGGTCTCAGACAGGTTACGAAACGGCATCAGGGTTGTCCATTGGAAGACGCAAATTTAACAGGCGCCCCGGAATAAATTTCGCTGTCCCCGGTGGCGCGTGTCGTCAAGCGACTCCCGATTGACGCCCACGATGAATTGGCACTAGCCGTAGGCGCGGTGCCAACCCTACGTCGGCGAGGACGTCGAGCGCGCGACGCTCGTCATCCTGCAAGGTGTCTGGGACCCCGAGCAGAACACTCACCACGCAGTCCTTGCAGCCGTGTCCACGGACCGCACAGTCATCGCAGTCGATGACGACGGACCCGGTGTCGCCCCCTGCATCCCCGTTTGCTTCGCTCACCCGGTTCACTTCCCCCGTCGCTTCGCTCGCCCAGTCCATCGCGGCGCTCCTTTCTGTTCGTTTGATCGCACGCTAACGACACGCACTGACAAATCACATCGATGTCAGTCGAGCGCCCTACGGTCACGACATGGCTGGACCCCGCCTCGCCGACGCCGCGCAACTGGCGTTCGACATGGACGAGGTCTCGCTGCGCGATACGACGTTCGTCGTCGTCGACCTGGAGACCACGGGGGGCCGCGCCACCGAGTCGACGCCCGGCAGGGGCGACCAGGACCAGATCACCGAGATCGGCGCCGTCAAGATCCGCGGCGGTGTGGTGATCGGCGAGCTCGCCACCCTCGTCGATCCCGGCCGGTCCATCCCTCCCCAGATCGTCGCGCTGACGGGCATCACGACGGCCATGGTGTGCGATGCGCCGCGCATCGAGTCGGTGCTCCCCGCGTTCATGGAGTTCTCCCGTGGCGCGGTTCTGGTGGCGCACAACGCGGGCTTCGACATCGGTTTCCTCAAGGCCGCGGCCAAGCGGTGCCAGATCACGTGGCCCCAGCCTCGGGTGCTGTGCACGGTGAAGCTGGCGCGCCGCGTGCTCACCCGTGACGAGGCGCCAAGCGTGCGCCTGTCCGCACTCGCGCAATTGTTCGGTGCGACAACCACTCCGACGCACCGGGCTCTCGACGACGCCCGTGCCACCGTCGACGTGCTGCACGCCCTGATCGAACGGGTCGGCAACCAGGGCGTGCACTCCTACGCCGAACTGCGGTCGTATCTGCCCGACGTGACGCCCAAGCAGCGCGCCAAGCGGTACCTGGCCACCAGCCTGCCGAACCGGCCTGGGGTGTACCTGTTTCGCGGCCCCGCCGACGAGGTGCTGTACGTGGGAACCGCAGTCGATCTGCGGCGCCGGGTCGGCCAGTACTTCAACGGCGCCGACCCGCGCACCCGGATGAAGGAGATGGTGGCGCTGGCCACCCGCGTCGACCACGTCGAGTGCGCGCACGACCTCGAGGCCGGCGTGCGGGAGCTGCGGCTGCTTGCCGCCCATGCGCCGCCGTACAACAAGCGATCGAAGTTTCCGCACAAGTGGTGGTGGGTGGTGCTCACCGACGAGCCCTTCCCCCGCTTCTCGGCGGTGCGGGCGCCCAAGCACGACCGCGCCATCGGTCCGTTCCGTGCCCGCGCCGACGCCATCGAGACCGCAACGCTGCTCGCTCAGTTCACCGGCGTGCGCACCTGTGGCGCGCGGCTGGGCCGCACCGCACGGCACGGGCCCGCCTGCGTCGAGCGCGAGCTGTCACCGTGTCCTGCGCCGCGCGACGTCGCGGCCGACGAATATGCCCCTGGGCCGCTGCGCGCGGAGCGCCTCATCGCGGGTGCCGACGGCGTGGCCCTGTCCGAGGCGCTCGCCCACATCGAGGATCTGGCCGCCCATGGCCGGTACGAGACGGCGGCCCGGCTGCGCGACCACACCGCGACCGCGATCGACGCCCTGTGGCGCGGTCAGCGGCTGCGGGCACTGACCTCAGTGGCCGAGCTGGTGGCCGCGCGCCCCGACGACAGTGGCGGCTGGCACCTCGTGGTGATCCGCCGCGGCCAGCTCGGTGCGGCGGGCAACGCACGGCGCGGGGTTCCACCGATGCCCGTGGTCGACGCGATTTGCGCTGCGGCGCAAGTGATTCTGCCCACCGCCGCGCCGTTGGGCGGCGCGCTCGTCGAGGAGTCGGCGCTCATCGCCCGCTGGCTGGCCCATCCCGGGGTGCGCATCGTGCGGACCGACGACGAGTCCGAAGCCGGTTACGCCACGCCGATCGCTGCGGCGGGACGGTTGGCCGGGTGGGCGGCACAGGCCAGGTCGGCGCGGATCGCCGCCGAGCAGGCCGTGGGAGACGACTACGACGTCCTCTACGGTCCGCGCCGGGTGGCGCTGCGGCCTGCGCTCAGACCGTCTGGCTGAACCGCGCCCACTTCGCGAGCAGCTTCTCGGCCGCGCCGGAGTCGATCGCCTCGGTGGCGCGTGCCAGCCCCGCCTCCCAGGCGGGCACCCACTTGGCGTCGCTCGAGAGCCCGGCGTGGGCCACCATCGCGCCTGCCGCGTTGAGCGCCACCGCGTCGCGCACCGGGCCCTTGGCCCCACCGAGCACGGCGCGCACCGATGCCGCGTTGGCCTCGGCGTCGCCGCCGATCAGCTCGCTCAGGTCGGCGCGCTGGAAGCCGAACGCCGCAGGATCGAACGTCAGCCGTTCGACCGTTCCGGCCTGCACCCGCCAGATGGTGCTGGTCGTGGTGGTGGTCAGCTCGTCGAGTCCGTCGTCGCCGTGCACCACCAGCACGCTGGAACCCCGCGTGGCGAACACCCCGGCCATCACCTCGGCGAGGTCCGCCCACGCGCACCCGATCAGGCCCGCGCGTGGCGCGGCCGGATTGGTCAGCGGCCCAAGCAGATTGAAGACCGTGGGTACACCGATCTCGCGGCGCACCACCGACGCGTGCCGGTAGGACGGGTGGAACTGCGGCGCGAACGCGAAGCCGATGCCGACCTCGGCAACGCAGCGGGTGACCTCGTCGGGCCCGAGATCGATCCTGACGCCGAGCGCCTCGAGCGTGTCGGCACCGCCGGACAGTGACGAGGCCGCCCGGTTGCCGTGCTTGACGACGGGGATCCCGGCGGCGGCGACGACGATCGACGCCATCGTGGACAGGTTGACGGTGTTGGCCCCGTCGCCCCCGGTGCCCACCACGTCGACGGCGTCCGCGGCGATCGAACCCGGCGGCATGCGGCGGGCGTGCCGCAGCATGACGTCGGCCAGCTCGGTCACCTCGGCAGAGGTCGGGCGCTTCATCTTCATCGCCACGGCGAAGCCGGCGATCTGGGCGGGTGTCGCGGACCCCGTCATGATCTGGTCCATGGCCCAGCCGGCCTGTCCGGTCGCCAGGGTCTGACCGGTCGTCAGACGCCCGAGAATCTGGGGCCAAGTGGGGGAAACGTCGGAAGCCACGCGGCAGAGCCTAGCCGTCGGCCACCTGCACTCCATCTGCTCCCGGGACAGACTTCCCATCGGCTCCCCGAACGGAAAACGACGAATCTCCCGACCCGGGTGGAGTTAATCAACTACAAAGCGTCATACTTCTTGTGTGACGAGTGCTGTAGGGACCTCGGGAACCGCGATCACTGCCCGCGTGCATTCGCTGAACCGGCCCAATATGGTCAGTGTCGGCACCATAGTCTGGCTTTCCAGCGAGTTAATGTTCTTTGCTGGGCTTTTCGCCATGTACTTCACCGCGCGTGCCCAAGCGGCTGGTGACTGGCCGCCGCATCCCACCGAGCTGAACCTGTACCAGGCGGTGCCGGTGACGCTGGTGCTGATCGCGTCGTCGTTCACGTGCCAGATGGGCGTGTTCGCGGCCGAGCGCGGCGACGTCTACGGACTGCGGCGGTGGTACTTCATCACGTTCCTGATGGGCGCCTTCTTCGTCGGCGGCCAGGCGTACGAGTACTACCACTTGGTCACCCACGGGACGACCATCCCCGGCAGCGCATACGGCTCGGTCTTCTACCTGGCCACCGGGTTCCACGGCCTGCACGTCATCGGCGGTCTGGTCGCGTTCATCTTCCTGCTGATGCGGACGACGATGAGCAAGTTCACCCCTGCGCAGGCCACCGCCGCGATCGTCGTGTCGTACTACTGGCACTTCGTCGACATCGTGTGGATCGCTCTGTTCGCCACCATCTACTTCGTGCGATGAGCTCTACTGACGAGCAGTCAGCCAAAAAGCCGATGAGAAGGGGTTCGATGACCAGCAAGTCCCGCCGTCGGCTACGCCGACGCCTCTCGGCAGCAGTGTTGCTGCTGATCGGACTCGCATTCGCCGGTGGCCTCGTCGCCATCCTCACGCCGCAGCCGCAGGTTGCGGTCGCCGACGAGTCGCAGCTCAGCCTGCTGCGCACCGGCAAGCAGCTCTTCGAGACCTCGTGCGTGACGTGCCACGGCGCCAACCTGCAGGGCGTGCCCGACCGCGGCCCCAGCCTGATCGGCACCGGCGAGGCCGCCGTGTACTTCCAGGTGTCCACCGGCCGCATGCCCGCCATGCGCGGTGAGGCGCAGGCCCCGCGCAAGGACCCGATCTTCGACGAGCACCAGATCGACGCGCTCGGCGCCTACGTGCAGGCCAATGGCGGCGGACCGACGGTGCCGCGCGACCAGAACGGTTCGGTGGCACAGGATTCGCTGCTTGGTGACGACGTCGCCCGCGGTGGCGATCTGTTCCGGCTCAACTGCGCGTCGTGCCACAACTTCACCGGCAAGGGTGGCGCGCTGTCGTCCGGCAAGTTCGCACCGCCGCTCGACGAGGCCGAGCCCGCGCAGGTCTTCACCGCGATGCTGACCGGCCCGCAGAACATGCCGAAGTTCGGCGACCGCCAGCTCAGCCCGGAAGAGAAGAAGGACATCGTCGCCTACGTGCACGAGGCTACGAACACGCCAGATCCCGGCGGCTACGGCCTCGGTGGCTTCGGCCCCGCGCCGGAGGGCATGGCGGCATGGATCATTGGGATGGTCGCGATCATCGGCGTGGCCATGTGGATCGGATCGCGAGCATGAGCAACTCGGAAGGCAAGCCCAACGAACTCGAGCCCACCGAGGCCCAGCTGGCAGAGATGTCGCGCGCGGATCTGGTGCAGCTCGGCGGCCGGATGGACGGCGTCGAGACGATCCTCAAGGAGCCCCGCTGGCAGGTCGAGGGCACCAAGGCCGAGAAGCGCGCCGAACGCGCCGTGGCGTATTGGCTTCTGTTCGGCGGACTTTCGGGTCTCGCGCTGCTGGTGATCTTCTTGTTCTGGCCGTGGGAGTACAAGCCGTTCGGGTCCGAGGGCGAGCTCCTCTACTCGCTGGCCACACCGCTGTACGGCGTGACGTTCGGCCTGTCGATCCTGTCGATCGGCATCGGCGCCGTGCTGTTCCAGAAGAAGTTCATCCCCGAGGAGATCTCGATCCAGGATCGCCACGACGGCGCCTCCCCCGAGCTCCAACGGAAGACCGTCGCGGCCAACCTGACCGACGCGCTCGAGGGCTCGACCATCAAGCGGCGCAAGCTGATTGGCCTGTCGCTCGGCGTCGGTCTCGGTGCATTCGGACTCGGCACCGCCGTCGCGTTCGTCGGTGGCCTGATCAAGAACCCGTGGAAGCCGGTCGTCCCGACCGCCGACGGCAAGAAGGCCGTGCTGTGGACGTCGGGCTGGACCCCTCGGTTCCACGGCGAGACCATCTACATGGCGCGGGCCACCGGCCTGCCAGGCGAGTCGCCGTTCGTCAAGATGCGGCCCGAGGACATCGACGCGGGCGGCATGGAGACCGTGTTCCCGTGGCGCGAGTCCGACGGCGACGGCACCACCGTCGAGTCGAGCCATCTGCTGACCGAGATCGCCATGGGTGTCCGCAACCCGGTGATGCTGATCCGCATCCGGCCCGAGGACGAGCACCGCGTCGTCAAGCGGCAGGGCCAGGAGAGCTTCAACTTCGGCGATCTGTACGCCTTCACCAAGGTGTGCTCGCACCTGGGCTGCCCGTCGTCGCTCTACGAGCAGCAGACCTACCGCATCCTGTGCCCGTGCCACCAGTCGCAGTTCGACGCCCTGCACTTCGCTCGGCCGATCTTCGGCCCTGCTGCACGCGCACTGGCCCAACTTCCCGTAACAATCGACAAAGACGGGTACCTGGTTGCCAACGGTGACTTCATCGAACCCGTCGGTCCGGCATTCTGGGAGCGAACGTCATGAGTCCACAGGGTCCTTCGAAACTGGCCACCATTGCAGCCGCACAGGGCGATGCGATCGACTCGCGCTACCACCCCTCCGCGGCGGTGCGTAGACAGCTCAACAAGGTCTTCCCGACGCACTGGTCGTTCCTGCTCGGTGAGATCGCGCTGTACAGCTTCATCGTCCTGCTGCTGACCGGCACGTACCTGACGCTGTTCTTCGACCCGTCGATGGCCGAGGTCACCTATCACGGTGTGTACCAACCGCTCAACGGCGTGCAGATGTCGAGGGCGTACGCGACGACGCTCGACATCAGCTTCGAGGTGCGCGGCGGTCTGTTCGTGCGCCAGATCCACCACTGGGCCGCGCTGCTGTTCGCCGCGTCGATCATGGTGCACCTGGCCCGCATCTTCTTCACGGGAGCGTTCCGCAGGCCACGCGAAGCGAACTGGGTCATCGGCTCGATCCTGTTGATCCTGGCCATGTTCGAGGGTTACTTCGGCTACTCGTTGCCCGACGACCTGCTCTCCGGCACGGGCCTGCGCGCGGCGTTCTCGTCGATCACGCTTGGCATGCCGGTGATCGGAACCTGGCTGCACTGGCTGCTCTTCGGCGGCGACTTCCCAGGCCAGATCATCATCCCGCGCCTGTACGCCCTGCACATCCTGCTGATCCCGGGAATCATGTTGGCGCTCATCGGCGTTCACCTGGCGCTGGTGTGGTTCCAGAAGCACACGCAGTTCCCCGGGCCAGGCCGCACCGAGAAGAACGTCGTCGGCGTGCGCGTCATGCCGGTGTTCGCGGTCAAGTCCGGTGCGTTCTTCGCCATGACCGTCGGCATCCTCGGCCTGATGGGTGGCCTGCTCCAGATCAACCCGATCTGGCAGCTCGGCCCATACAAGCCCTCGCAGATCTCGGCGGGCAGCCAGCCCGACTTCTACATGATGTGGACCGACGGCATGGCCCGCATGTGGCCGGCGTGGGAGATCTACCCGTTCGGCCACACGGTGCCCGCCGCCGTCGCGGTCGCGCTGATCATGGGTCTGGTCTTCACGCTCCTGATCGTCTACCCGTTCCTCGAGAAGAAGTTCTCGGGCGACGACGCGCACCACAACCTGTTGCAGCGGCCGCGTGACGTTCCGGTCCGGACGTCGATCGGCGCCATGGCCATCGCGTTCTACCTCGTGCTGACCTTCGCGTGCATGAACGACATCATCGCGCTGAAGTTCCACATCTCGTTGAACGCGACCACGTGGATCGGCCGCATCGGCATGGTCGTGCTGCCCGCGATCGTCTACTACATCACCTACCGGTGGTGTGTCGGCTTGCAGCGCAGCGACCGCGCGGTGCTCGAGCACGGCATCGAGACGGGCATCCTCAAGCGGCTGCCCCACGGCGCCTACATCGAGCTGCACCAGCCGCTCGGCCCGGTCGACGACCACGGCCATCCGATTCCGCTGGAGTACCAGGGCGCTGCCTTGCCCAAGCGGATGAACAAGTTGGGTTCCGGTGGCGCAACGGGTTCCGGCAGCTTCCTGTTCGCCGATCCGGTGTCGGAGAGCGAAGCCCTCGCCGAGGCCGCACACGCGACCGAGCGCAAGGGAATCGTCGCGCTCAAGGAGTACCAGGACGACGAGCACGGCACCAACGGCAACGGCTCGAACGGTCACCACTGACCGTTCGGGTCTGACCCGCTGGGCCCGTAGGTCCTAGGCCACGCCAGCGTCCACATTGCGTTGAGGGCTGCCCGCATCGTCGATCCACTCCCGTAGGCGCAATCTCAACGGGCTAGGTTAGCGAGCAGTGGCGTCGTCGCCCAGATCTGCATAGCTCCTATGTCAAGCTGCTGCGGCGTGGACGGGTTTGGTTGTGGCTGTGTGGTCGGTGAGCAGGGCTTTGTAGACGATCCGTGAGAGGCGCCGTTTGACGCAGCGTAGGGCC
>Ga0105237_10000177_pt1 | contig 90045 bp, 67 predicted proteins | sample KBSC24metaG_FD_81520 | JGI IMG/M metagenome (GOLD analysis project Ga0105237, IMG submission 81520) | Corn rhizosphere microbial communities from Kellogg Biological Station, Michigan, USA - KBS C2-4 metaG | ecosystem: Host-associated > Plants > Roots > Rhizosphere > Soil | place: Michigan, USA...
GAATGCCATTTGCCCTTCGCATTATATGGGCGTAGTAGAGATGTACCGCACCACCCGCGATCCTAAATATCTGGAGCTGACCAAAAACCTTATCGATATCCGCGGCCTGATGAAAGATGGTACTGATGATAACCAGGACAGGGTGCCTTTCCGCCAGCAAACTCAGGCCATGGGGCATGCAGTGAGGGCCAATTACCTTTTTGCCGGTGCTGCCGATGTGTTTGCCGAAACGGGCGACACCTCCCTGATGCATACTTTAAATTTAATGTGGAACGACGTGGTGAACCGTAAAATGTATATCACTGGTGGCTGCGGATCGCTGTATGACGGTGTTTCGCCGGATGGGACTTCCTATAATCCGAACGAGGTACAAAAAATTCATCAGGCTTATGGGCGCGATTACCAGTTGCCCAGCTTTACCGCTCATAATGAAACCTGCGCCAATATTGGCAATGTTTTATGGAACTGGCGCATGCTGCAAATAACAGGCGATGCAAAATATGCCGATGTGATTGAACTGGCACTATATAACAGTGTGCTTTCGGGCATCAGCTTAAGCGGTCGCGATTTTTTATATACTAATCCCCTGGCCTATTCAGATAGTTTGCCGTTTAAACAGCGCTGGTCGAAGGATAGGGTTAGGTATATCAAACTCTCCAATTGCTGTCCTCCAAACGTGGTGCGTACCATTGCCGAGGTGAGCGATTATGCTTACAGTGTATCGGATAAAGGTTTGTGGTTTAATTTGTATGGCAGCAATACCATAACGGCTAAACTGAAAGATGGAACGCCAATAAAAATGACCCAAACTACCAACTATCCATGGGATGGAAAGGTCCGCATCCGGTTTGATGATGTGCCGGGAAATAAAGCTTTCTCGGTGTTTTTGAGGATCCCGGGCTGGTGTAAAGGTGCAAGTATCAGAATGGCCGATCAGCCGGTGCCACAGTTAGGTGCCACTCCGGGAGCTTATACCCAGTTGAACGCCGTTTGGCGAAAAGGAATGACAATTGATCTTGACCTGCCTATGCCGGTAACGCTGATGGAAGCTAATCCGCTGGTTGAAGAAACCCGCAACCAGGTAGCGGTTAAACGTGGCCCGGTGGTGTATTGCCTTGAATCGGCCGATCTGGCGGAGGGACAAAAGATCTTCAATATAGCGCTGTCAATTGGCAATGTACTCAAACCGGAAATGATCAGGATAGATAACAGCGAGATTATGAGCCTTGTTGGAAAAGCCGACGTTCGGGATGAAAACAATTGGAGTAACAGGCTTTATAAAGAAGTATCCGCACCAAAACAAAACGCTACTGATATCAGGTTGATACCATATTATGCATGGGGAAACCGTGGGCATGTGGATATGGAAACCTGGTTGCCGCTGGATTTTTAAGAGGGAAGGTTAAAGGCGAAAGGTTTTTAAGGTGTTCCGCGTTTTCAGGCTCAAAAAATGGAATAGCCCTCTTTTTACAAAAAAGAATACCGGGACTTTTTCGATTGTTTTTTTCCGGAATCAAAAAATTGGGACACCCGATTTGTTACAATTGAGAAGAGGGTTTTATCGGCTTAGCATCACTGTAATATCTTTCCTTCTCTCTTCTGGAAAAACTTTCATATCAACTATTTTTCCATCTTTTAACCTCGCTTCAACAGTGGTGTTGTAAGGCGCGTGAAGTAAAAAATGCACATCCCAATCCTTTGGCCAGGCAGGAAAAAGTAGGATCTTTTTATCATCCACCTGCATCAGCATTTCCTGCAGACCGATCATGCCCGAGCCACCCCAATTATGGTCGGGTGCCCAGTCGAAACCCGGTCCCCAGAATGCGGGGAAACGCCTGCCTGAATTTTTGAGTTTAAAGGTGGTCAGTTTGGCAGCTTCACTGGTAAGTCCTAAGCGGGCAGCAAAAATGTTATCTTGTTTCCAGCCTATGCCGCTCCTGAATTTGGCTACGAGGGTATCCAGTTTCCATGTGTTCAAAGCGGTATCTAAGCCAGGTTTACCTAAGCCGAAGATTCCCCATGGAAATACCGGGTAAAACTGGGTGTTCTCTTCGTTACTAACCCGTTCCCATGATTTGGCAGGAGTGAGGGTTTTGCGACCATCAATTTCTGCAAATGTTAATGGGGGGATGCGTTTCAGTAAGCTGGTCAATTTCAAGCGCTCGTCGCTCGTTAAATAGGTATCTGGCAGGGCCAGCATTCGTTTGGTGATGGTTTGCAGGGCTGCTATGGTAGAGTTGGAATTATAAGCCATCTTAAAAGTTTCGGCGGATGAACCGGGGTATAAAACCAAATGGCCATTCCCATTAAGTGCTTTAGCGCTTCGTTTGCGGGAAAGATATTGGTAATGCTCGTCAAAGAAAGTAAGGCAACTTTCAATGAAAGGAATGTATTGGTGGATATCATCGCCTTTGTACCGCTCAGTTTCCAACATCATGAGGCAAAACTCAAAAACGGTATCCCAGGTATATTCAAGCCAGGCGTTGTATTCTATGCCCTTATCAAAATCGGCAGGGCGTTTCCAGGTATATTCGGCACTATTCGGCAAACCGAAATTCTCTACTTGTTCGGTAAAGCAGGCCCCGTTATGCCCCCAATAAACCTGGCTGCGCAACTCAGCGTTTTTTAGGGAATGGAGATAGAAATTAAATTCCGGTTTCATCATGTCAATATCGCCGCTTTTCAACATCGGAAAATATACCAGCCGCTGGTTTTGAGCCGTCATCAAACCACCGCCCCAATTGCGGAAATCAGATGTAAAGGCATATTGCGGATTTACAAAAACGGGATCGTAAGTAAAAAGGCCACCGTTAAATTTAGTGGGTGCTTGTCCATAAGCATTACAGCCCAGCATGTACCTGAATAACTGGTAATTTTTACCGCTTTGCCATGCTGAAGTATCATTGGCAGGCTTATCGTTATTGATATAGATAAAGCTCCGGCCCCAGTACTGCTTCCACCAGTCGGCTGTTTTTTGCCATGCTGTTTTGTGGTTGGATTCTGCTTCGTTAACTACTTTTTGTAATCCCTGTTGCCATTCATTTATGGATGTGGTTTGTTGAGTGCTTAGGGAGATCTCAAGATCCTGTTTGGCAGTGGGTTTGATACTCTCCAACCTCCAGCCTTCAAAGTCAGTATTAAGATTTTGCCCTTTTGTAGTACCAGCAGGTTTCAGATTTTTGCCTTGCATCAGCCCTCCGAAGATGAGGTTCTTAAGCGGATTGTACATCTGATCTTTAACCGCATCCATACCCTGCTGTTTTACAGTAACGTCAAATATGGTAGAATCGAGGTTGTGATGGTAGAACTGGATGGCATCACCCTTAAATGCGATATTATCCTTCAGTGTTTTTACATCGTTGCGCGGGGCAAATTTCCAGGAGCCCTCATTTTTTTCGAGACCTTTAACAGCCCTGTCGCGGTAGCGCCAGCTTTCAAAAATGGCTTCGGTTTTAACGGCTTTATTGCTGCTGATGTTAACATGGATCACCGGGCGGTAAACATCAACCCAAAGTTTTATTTCGGCTTTTAAATCGCCGTTTTTTCCGTGGATGAGTATAGAGCCATTTTGAAGTTTTAGCTCCTGTTTAAAATCACTTCCACCGAAAGGATTTGGCGATAGTTTGATCCTTATGCGGCCGGGTTTGAGCATGGCGTTGTTTTCATCAAAGGTGCCGCTGCGGGCTATATAAAAGAGCAGTTCGCCTTTTTCAACCCATACATTCAACCCGATATCGCCGCCGCCGCAGGGCATGGACTGGCCCGAGTTTTGGCTCTGGCTTGTCCAAACTTCGTTGTATTGTTCAATGCCTTTATTTTGGGCTAACGCGATATTGCAGTACAGAAAGCAAAGCAGCAACAAGAGTTTTTTCATATTACCAATCGTCGGTTCTGAATGAGGAAACGGGGAGCCCGTTAGTGCCGAACAGATCGCCCACCACAAAATCCCTGAAGGCGTAACGCACAGCCACAGGCTCTTTTACCAAAGCTGAAGATACAATAATTACACTGCCCGAACTCATGGCTTGCGCCGGGTAAAATATTTTGTCCTTACCCGCTATTTCAAAGTTTTGGATTGGTTTATTGAAGGAGGTCAATCCGTTCTCAGCATGTTCAAACCTGATGGTAGCCCGGTTGCCATCCACCGTCATTTCTTTATACAGCGGGCTCGCATAATCGAACCCTTTAATACCATAAGTTTGCGCTAAGGCGAGATAGGCCAACCGTGTACCTACGGGTTCTTTCCTTGGCGGGTGAATAGTCACCTGCTCACCAATATCAAGCAATACGGCCATACCACTGTTAGGTATAACTTTTAACGATTTACGCTGAGCGTCGCGCAGGTAAGCTGAATTGTATTTGCCGCCAGCATTGTATGGTGGTAGCTGGGTATAATCATAAGGTGCTATCTGCGTATAATAAAACGGAAAATCGCCTTGTTGCCATAACTCGCGCCAGCGTTTCACCATTGCCGGGAAAAGCTTTTCATATTGGCCGGGCCGGTCATAATTTGATTCGCCCTGGTACCAGATACAGCCTTTGATACCGTAGTCAATCACCGGGTTCAGCATGCCATTGAACAGAGTAGTAGGTGTGCGTGATACGGCTTTAATAGAATCTGTTTTAGCCGGGACCTTGATCTCCGGGAAGTCTTTCAGTCCCTCAGGATCCATCCATGCTTCTGCACTCGAACCACCGTAACAATCGCTAATGAGGCCGATAGGCACATGCAGCATTTCGTTCAGCAACCTGCCAAAATAATAACCGGTTGCACTAAAGTTGGCAACAAATTCGGGTGAAGCAACATGCCATTCGGAAGGTTTGCTATTTTCCTGTACTTCAGTTACTGATGAACGGGGAACAGTATAAATATGGATGTTGTTATTAGCAGATTTTAGTATCGCATCAAGGGACCCGTTTATCGGCTGGCTTTTATAACCCTTCATAGGGATCTCCATGTTTGATTGCCCGGTGCAAAGCCAAACTTCGCCAATCATTACGTTGTTTAGTTTGATGGTATTACCATCGCTGATGGTTACGGTATAAGGGCCGCCGTAAACCGGGGTGCTTACTTTGGCTAGCCATTTGCCGTTTGCATTTACTTTGACTTTATAGCTTTTCTTATTCCATGAGGCGTTGATGATAACGGTTGAGGCGGCTTTGTCCCAACCCCAGATCGGGGCTTCGCTTTGCTGTTGCAGCACCATGTTATCAGTAAAAATGGATGCCAGTTTTACCTGTGCCTGCGAGGATATAAACAGGAATAAACCCAGGCTTGATGCCAGTAATTTTTTCATTGCAGTAAATTATTTTGTAAGCTTTCCGGCGCGCTTAGCCTCAAGCCATCCGCTGAAAAGCAGGTTTTTATTCAAGTCGGGTTTAGGGAAAAACAGGCTGGCCAGGGATCCGATTATAATCACCACCAAATGGCTGTACACGCCCAGCATGTACTTATGCTGATTAAAATTGTATTTACCCAGATCAAGCAGGATATGTTTATCGGCATCCAAGCCTATTTTGGTAGAGGTTAAAAAGGCATAAGCCGTAAACAGGATACAGGCTATGATCCCGATATTTAATCCCTGCCGGTTAGCCCGGTTGTTGAATAAGCCCAGTAAAAAAATGCCCGCTATGCCGCCCGAAAATATAGCGTACAGGGTAAACACAATACCTAAAGCGCCCTCATCACCGGCAAGCAGGTATAGGGTAGCTATGCCCATTGCCCCTAAACCTGCCAGTATTACTATCCATCTTCCGGCTTTCAAATATTCTTTATCTGATTTATTGGGTTTGAATTTTTTATAATAATCCTCCACACCGATAGCCGACAGGCAATTAAGATCGGCTCCCAGGCTGGAGATAGCCGCTGAGATCAATGCGGCCAATATTAATCCCACAACACCTGTAGGTAGTTTGCTCATGATAAAATAAGGGAAAACAGCATCAGCCTTAATACCTGCCGGTAAAGGGTTTTGCTGGTAGAAGGCAAACAAAGCCGTACCGATAAACATAAATAGTGCCCAAAGCGGTACGGTAAGCGTTATACCTAATATGGATGCCCTGATGGCCGCTTTATCTGTTTTGGCAGTAAGATAACGCTGAACCATGGTTTGATCGGTGCCGTATTTTTGAATGGCGTAAAATACACCGTTGATAGCCATTACGATGAAGGTGAGCTTTTTGAAATCCCAGGAATAAGGACCGAAGTTGTTTTTATGGTTCACGCTGGCAATGTGCCATAGTTCGGGGAAGCCACCTTTGATAGAGCAAATGAGGATAATGAATGATGCTATCCCGCCGGCTATCAGCAAAAAGCCCTGTACCACATCAGCCCAGATCACCGCCTCAATACCCCCTATGAGCGTAATTACAATGATCACAACACCAATTATCCAGATGATCACAAATGTATTGGTGTTGGTCATGTTAGCGAGCGCCAGCGCCAGCAGGAAAAATACCGTACCCATTTTTGAAAAATGGGTTAATACGAAACTTACAGAACTATAAAACCGGGCAAATAAGCCAAAGCGTTTTTCAAAGTATTCATAAGTACTTACGCCTATCACCTCGCGATAAAGGGGCACTATAAACCAAACCATCAGGAGCAAAACTATGGGTACCATTAAGCCCTGCACCAGCAAGATCCAGTTGGATGTAAAACCTTCGCCGGGATAGGCCAGAAAGGTTACACTGCTGATAAGCGTAGCCATTAATGACATACCTATTGCCCATGCAGGGATTGAACCGCGCGATACGAAATATTTTTTAGTGGAGTTTTGTCCTTTTGAAAATCTGAGACCAATGGTTAATGAAATGGCCAGTGCCAGGGCTATGATGATATAGTCTGCCAGGTGCAGGGTTTCATGTTTCATATGCAGGTATAGTTATTGGTTCCCCAAACGGGAGCCGGCCAGGGGTAGCTGCCTGGTTTTAAAGTTAAACATAATTGGTTATTGCCGGCTACGCGCATATGAATAACTCCGGGAGCTATTAGTTTTGAGGGATATAATTTTTCGATGTCTAAACGTTCAAGTATAGCCCAGGCAGTTGCGCCACCCTCAATCAGTAATTCATGAAGCGAGGTGTGCTCGATAACCTGTCTTACAATAGCTGCCATTTTGTGGCTCAGCAATACCGGGTCGACTTTAATGTTCTTAATAAAATCGGGGTTTATAGCAATGATGGCATTATTACCAGCGATGATACTGGAAGCTACGTGGCTGGCAAAAAGGGCATGCACATTATCGCCGCTGGTTTCGGCACAGATGGTTGCCGCAGGTACGTAATGTACCGGGATATTATTATGCTTGCCATTGTTTAAGTTTAGCTTGCCCTGGTAAAAGGTACTGCCAAATACAAACAATCGCCTGCCGGTGGTTTCAGGATCAGGCGTTTCAATCTTTTGAGCTGAACGCAAGTGTTGAAGTAGGCAGGTAAACAAGTTTGCCGAACCTGCCAGCAGGGTGTCGCTATCTGTTTTATTTATCCAATATCCAAGGTCTTGCTCATCATTAGCTGCACCCATAAGGATTCCCATTGGGGGCAGTTTTTCTTCTTTTTTTACAAGGCGAATCTTTTCATCAGCCCTCAATAATTTAATGATATTTGAGCTTAAGGCAGGGAAAGTTGGATCGTTGGCAAAATCACTGAGATGGATAGGCACACCGTTGTAATAAAATGTATCGCCAATGAGTTTTTTTGAGTGATAAGGATTGCCAGGCACAATGAGTGCCCTTTTTAATCCTGATGCTATCAGCTGGCTTTGTAGTTCCTCAACAATGTGCCCCCGTAAAACTGAATCTATTTTTTTGAAAATAAACCGGGGCTTTAGTTGCAGCAGTTGAACCGTAAGGTCATGCATGGTCTCCTTAGCCTTATCTAAAGGAAGTGATCGGGTGTCAGTAGCTATAATCAACAGATCGGCATCGCAGCGTTCATCAACAGTGGTACTAACCTCAGTTCTTAACCCGTGGTTGAGGCCAATTCCGGCAAGCTCTGCCGCTCCTGTTAAATCATCTGCAATTACAGCGATCATATCCTTATGCTTTTATCCTGTTTTTGCTCAACTGTACGGCAGACTCAATAGCCAGGATCATAGCATCACTGCTGGCAACGCCTTTACCTGCAATTTCAAAAGCCGTACCGTGATCAACCGAAGTACGGATGATAGGCAAGCCCATAGTAATGTTAACGCCTTTTACACTATCCATCTGCTGTTTTTCGGCGTTCCATTTAAAGCCGGTGAGTTTAAAGGGGATATGTCCCTGGTCGTGGTACATGGCCACTACGCCACCATAATACCCGGTTGATGCTTTGGAAAACAAGGTATCGGCAGGCACCGGGCCTTCTACATCATAACCTAATTTTAGCGCCTCTTGTACAGCTGGCAGAATCTCCAAATCATCTTCGGTACCAAACAAGCCCGAATCACCTGCATGCGGGTTAAGCCCGGCTATGCCGATCTTTAGGTTTTTTTCTCCAAGAGAGATGAGGCCATCCTGTAAAAGTTCAACAACTTCAACAATCCGGTTTTTTTTTACCAAATCGCAAGCCTGCCTTAACGACACGTGGGTTGATACATGGATCACCTTCATGTTATGTTCTACCAGAAGCATCGCATATTTTTTTGTGCCGGTGTAATAGGCGTAAATTTCGGTATGACCGGCAAAGTAGTGCCCGGCCTCATTAATCGATTTTTTGTTGATAGGCCCGGTTACAGTAGCGTCAACTTCGCCGTCAAGCGCCAGTTCAATTGCTTTTTTAACTGCTTCAAATGAGGCGTTGCCAGCCATCGCCGAGATTTCCCCAAACTTGAGTTGTTCCAGATCTACATTATGGAGATCGAATACATCAGGCTTTCCAAATTCAAAGTTTGCTTTGCGGATATCTTTTATGGAGTTGATATGTGCATCTAAGTTCAATCTTTTTACGATGTCAAAAAATACGCCAGTGTCGCCAATAATTACCGGGCGGCAAATCTCAAACAGCCTTTCGGTAAGTAAGGCCTTAATCGCTATCTCGGGACCAATACTGGCCGGATCGCCCATGGTTATCGCTATGATTGGTTTCTCGGCTGTCATTGGTATATTGGTAAGCTAAGATTTTCAATATTAAGCATGCTCTGTAGTTTCTTTTGCAGGTCGGCAGCTTCGGCATCACTAACTTTCAATAGCGGTGGCATCATGTACGGACGACACAATCCGGCGCTTTGCATTAAGGACTTCAGTGCTGCCAGCGATTCGCCCAGCAGGCGTTTGCCCTGGTAGATATCACCCACTAAGTTAGAATGCCTTTGTAATTGCAGGGCAGCAGGCTCATCATCATTATCGGCCGCGACAATCATTTTATAATAGATATCGGGGAACAGGTTTCCGGTACTTGGCACCAGGCCATCGCTGCCGGTAAATAATGCATGGGCAGATTGTGCGCCCCAGCCCAAAAAATGACTGAAATCGGCCCGGCCGATCCATAGTTTGAGCGAATCTCTTAAGCGGTCATAGTTCCGTTCCGAATCCTTGGTGCCTACGATATTATCATGATAGCTTAATTCATCGAGCAGGTTTAAGTTGATAGATACATTGGTGGTGGCGGGGATGTTGTAAACTATCAAGGGGATAGGTACTTCATTGGCCAGGGTTTCAAAGTATGTTTTAATTTCATATTCAGTTAGTGTGAAATAGGCAGGCAGGTGCGCTACCGCAACATCAATCCCTTCACCAGCACAACGCTTGGCCAGTTCAATGGAATCGGCCAGGCAATTTGATGAAATACCTGCATAAATCAACCGCCCCGGCTGCCTTACTGATGTTGCCAGTTTAATAAAATCGAGCTTAACATCGTTTGGCAATGAGGCAGATTCACCGGTGGTACCCAGTATGAAAGGTACACCGCCGTAATTGAAAATATTATCGAATATCTTTTCAACCGCTTCATGGTCAAGTTTATAATTGTCAGTAAGTGGTGTAATTGATGGCACTACCAAGCCATTATATTTCTTTTTTAGTTTCATTAGTATGTTTTAATAAGCAGCCTCGTAAATGTTAACAACGTCATCTATGTTTATCGGTCGCGGGTTGTTTTTAAGCAAGCGCGTAATTTTCATGGCGTCGGCCGCCATTTGCGGTATGGTGTTTTTATCTATGTCTATTTCTTTTAAGCTTGCAGGGATGCCGCAGTCTTTAATCAACTGACGGATTTTTTCTACTCCGGCCTTAGCTGTTTCAAAATCATTGACACCGCTATTGCAACCCAATGCACGGGCAACAGCGGCATATCGTTCCGGGGTTGCCGGAATGTTATACTCCATTACAAAAGGAAGCAATAAAGCATTTGATAAGCCATGGGCAATATGGTACATACTGCCCAGCGGATAAGAGAGGGCATGGACACCGGCCGTATTAACAGGACCTAAACAAAAGCCGCCCATCAAGCTGCCGATAGCCAATTGTGTGCGGGCATCTTCATCGGTACCATCATTAACTGCTTTAACCAAATTGCCGGCTATAAGCCGGATCCCTTCAATCGCATACATGTCAATAAAAGGATGTGCATACAAATTTGTATAAGCCTCAAGGCAATGCGTTAGCGCATCAAGACCTGTCGCGGCGGTAACCTCTGCCGGGAGACTGACCATCAAATCCGGATCAATGATCACAACATCCGGAACCAGGTAAGGGCTGATAATGCCTTTTTTCTGATCATCTACATTATCTATCAATATCGCATTTGGCGATGCTTCGCTGCCGGTACCTGCTGTCGTAGGTACGCAGATCAGTTTTTTAGTACGGGTTTTAAGCAGACCATTGCCTGTTATCCCTGCCAGCGTTTGGTCGTTGTTAATTTGCGCTGCTATGAGCTTGGCTATGTCAAGGACGCTGCCGCCGCCAATACCTATGATTACATCAGCCGCGGTGTGCTTTACTGATGCAAGCAGATCTTCAAAGTCTTTAAATGAAGGCTCTTTCACTATTGAGGTATCAACGTGAACAGCAATCCTGGCTTCTTTAAGCTGAACTAAAACAGGTTCAAGTTTTCCTGACAACGGGCTGATGGTAATGATCAAAGCCGATTTATACCCGCTGTTAATAATCTCATCAGTTAATTTTAAAAGCGATTTTTTGCCAACAATTATCTGGCCCGGAAACCGGATAGTGATGTCGCGATAAGGATGTTCAGTTTGCGGCATATACTTATTATATTATAATGGCGGGCCTTTTTAATTGGTTTTGATATAAAACAAAGATGGATAATGCCACCCCCCATTTTTATCCAACCGTTATCCAATTATTGTACGATATTATCAAAAGGTATATCTGCCCGTAAGTCATTATGATATGATATGCCTGTAATTGGCTTTTATGGATAGCAATGGTGATAAATGATCTCTGAAATGCAGGGAGACGGCTCATGACAGTTCGATAACAAAGGCCCGGTAACTTAGCAAAAAGGTGATTTTGAGATAATAGGGTAAATTTTTAGCTGTCTGAATAGCTACTGTCGCTCTTATTCGAAATCAATCAAATCACCATAGCATAATTATAACTCACCCGGTCAGATACGGTACTTTTAATATTTTCTGTTAACTCAATAAATACACACGCCCATGAAAGTAGTAAAAACAGTAGGACAATTTATTATAGAGAAACCGGCAGGTTTTCCTTTTGTCAAAGGCGAGCTGTCACGGTTTTTACGTGAAATAGGCATTGCCGCTAAAATTGTAAATCGCGAAATCAGCAAGGCTTGACTTATTTGATATCATCGGCGAAACCGACTCGGGAACTCCCATGGTGAACGGCATATACTAATGAGCAATTCATTTCGGCCTTGCGCATCGGCAGCGAGTGCTGTGTTGTAGCATCTGAAGAAAATGATGAACCTATCCAACTACCCCAACAGTATCCAAACGGAAAACTAAGATTGGTATACGAATGTAACCCGATGGCCTTTATTGTTGAACAGGCAGGCGTCGCTGAATCTACCAGGTTAAATAATAAATGCGCTAAAAGACACTGTTTTTAATATCGGCTCCAAGCAACTCATCCAGCTTTAGAAAAGCCGATTGTGCTGGCCATTTAGTGTGAACCATCCAGGATAGATCAAACAAATACAAAATAAACTGGATTTACTGCAAAGAAGCTTCAATTATTGAACATTTTAGACCAATTTTTAAACCTCTGTATAGAGTTCTGTTAATATGTTTGTTTCAACCAACTATAGACCTGTTTCTCTGAAAAGGATTTTTTCTATCCGATATTTTATGGACCGGCTATTTGCGGATGAACTTATACCTAATATAACATGCATCTTAAAAAACTGAACTTATTAGCAATTTTGCTATTTTGCTTATGCGTAAAAGCAAACGGGCAAAAAAAAATATCCGTTTATTCCTGGCAACATCTGCCCACCGCCGAATTGCCATCCTTTAAAACCGACACCTTCGACATTGAAAAATTTGGTGCCAAAGCGGGCGGGTTCACACTAAATACGCAGAGCATCAACGCTGCTATCAACGCGTGCAGCGAGCATGGTGGCGGCGTTGTACTCATCCCTTCCGGATTTTGGTTAACCGGCCCTGTTGTAATGAAAAATAATGTTAATCTTCATATCAGCCGGGCGGCAGTACTACAGTTTACATCTGATAAAAGCAGTTTCGCGCTCATTGAAGGAAACTTTGAAGGGCACAAGTCCATCCGCAATCAGTCTCCGATCTCAGGTAAGGACCTGCAAAACATCGCCATTACTGGCGAGGGTATTGTTGACGGGCACGGCGAGGTTTGGCGCGCGATGGGTAAAGACAATATTATCGACCGCGATTGGAAAACACTCATTGCTTCGGGCGGTGAGCTTAGCGATGACGGCCGTACCTGGTACCCATCGGCCAGCTATGCTAAAGGTGCCCGCACCCGTAATGCAGGCTATATACAAACCGGTAAAAAACTGGACGATTACCAGGAGATAAAAGACTTTTTCCGCCCTAACCTCATCGTATTCAGTAATTGTAAAAAGGTGCTGCTGCAGGGTACAACCTTTCAAAACTCCGCAGCATGGTGCCTTCATACGCTGCAATGTGAAGACCTGACATTTGATGGCGTGCATGTCCGCAATGCGTCAAATGCGCAGAACGGGGACGGTATGGATATTGAATCCTGTTCAAATGTGCGGGTGGTTAATTGCACTATTGACGCCGGAGATGACGGGATCTGTATTAAATCGGGAAAAGATGAAGAAGGCCGAAAAGTTGGCAAACCCTGTCAAAACATTTTGATCCAAAACAATGTGGTATACAGCGCCCACGGTGGTTTCGTGATCGGCAGTGAAATGTCTGGGGGCGCACATGATATTTTTGTTTCAGATTGCAGTTTTTTTGGCACCGACAACGGCTTGCGTTTTAAAACTGTAAGAGGACGTGGCGGCGTGGTTGAAAATATTTATATCCGTAATATTTCCATGCGCGATATTGTGCACGATGCGATCCTGTTTGATATGTATTATTTTACTAAGGCGCCTTCATTGGCCCAAACCGGCGGTGACGAAGAAAAGCCGCCTGTTGACGCCGGAACTCCTCAATTCCGTAATTTTTATATTAATAATGTAGTTTGCGATGGTGCCAACCGGGCCATGCTCATCCGTGGCCTGCCTGAAATGAGCATCAGGGGCATCCACCTGGAAAATATTTCGATCAAGGCCGATCAGGGGGCCGAAATTATTGATGCCAGCGACGTTAGCCTGACCAAAGTAACGCTGCAGTGCAAAACCACCCGACCGTTGGTTCATATAGAAAACAGTAACAAAGTCAAGATCGATAACCTGGGATCGGTGGCAAAGCCCGATCTGTTGTTGAGCATTAATGGCAAGCATATGGGGCAGGTTGATTTATTGCATACAGACACCAGTTCGGCCAGCCAGGTGGCAGAATTTAAATATGGCGCGGATAAGTCTGCATTAACAACCACAAAATAAGCCGACAGGATAAATGATGAAACATTTGCTTTTCAAATTGACCGTACTGGCATTAGTGATCTTTTCGACCCGTACACAGGCCCAAAACTTTATGGAGATATGGCCGCATGGTCATATCCCAAACTCTAAAAACCTGCGGCTTACCGACAGCGTAGCAAATGAACGCATCTACAGGGTAATGCTGCCGGGAGTGTACGCGTTCTTTCCCGGGAAACAGGAAAACAAGGGTGCCGCAGTGGTTATTTGCCCAGGCGGCGGCTATGAACGGCTTGCCTACGTGATCAGTGGGTTGCAACTGGCCAAATGGTTCAACACCATGGGTATTTCGGCATTTGTGCTTAATTACCGCCTTCCTAATTCCCCTGATTTGAAGCAACGTGAAATCGGCCCGTTGATGGATGCACAGCGGGCTATTCGCTACATCAGGGCCAACACGGCAAAATGGGGTATCAATCCCACTAAGATTGGCATCATGGGCACATCGTCAGGCGGGCATCTCGCAGCTACCACAGCTACCCAAACCACCGACGTAAGTGCAATTAAGGATAGCCTTGACCGTGTTTCATTCAGTCCTAATTTTGCTATTCTGGTTTCGCCGGTGATCGACCTCAGTACGTCGTATGCACATGCGGGTAGTGTTAAAAATTTACTGGGGCCTAACCCTACTGAAGATCTGAAGCGGCATTTTTCGGCCCAGCTTAACGTAAGCAGCACCACTCCCCCATGCTTTATTGCCGATGCTGTTAATGATAAAGCAGTAAACCCAATGAACAGTCTGATGTTTTACCAGGCACTATTGCAAAACAACGTGCCGGTAAGTTTTCACGCATTTCCGCAAGGCGCACATGCAATAGCGCTGCGCAATAATCCCGGGTCGACTGAGTTGTGGACCAAACTATGCGAAATGTGGCTGATTGAAATGAACATCATCCCCGAAAAACTGTCAACCAAATAACTATAACATCACCATGAAAAAACCGCGTCAAAGTAAAATCTATCGGTTTAGCCTGGCAATTATGATGCTGGGCGGCATAGCATTAAGCTTTATCCCGCCTAAAAAGAAGTTAACCATTTTTTTAGCAGGCGATTCAACAATGGCTGATAAAAAGGTAAGTGCATATCCCGAAACCGGTTGGGGCACGAGTTTCAAAAATTTTTTCGACTCAACTGTGGTTGTAGTTAACAAGGCCCAAAATGGCCGCAGCACCCGTACTTTCATCACCGACGGCCTTTGGAAACAGATTGCCGATAATTTGAATGCAGAAGATTATGTGCTGATACAATTTGGCCATAACGATGAGGTGCCTACCAAAAAATCGGCTACTACAGAAACGGAGTTTAAAAACAACTTGATCTTTTATATTGATCAAACGCGGAGCAGGAACGCAATACCTGTACTGATCACCCCGGTAACACGCCGCAGCTTTGACAGTACAGGCACAGTAACAGATACCCATGCGCGTTACGCCCGGATTGTACGCGATGTAGCCACAGAAAAACGTGTACAATTGATAGATCTTGACCAGGAAAGTACGGCGCTGGTGCAACGCTTTGGCCCTGAACAGTCTAAATTGCTGTACAATCACCTGCAGCCCGGCGAAAACCCCAATTACCCTGACGGGAAAAAAGACGATACCCATTTCAATGAACTGGGTGCCCGCAAAATGGCCGAGATTGTATTGGCAGACCTGCGCAGGCTGTCGCCTGAAATTAACAGCCGCGTAATAGGATCTGATCGGGGACTAACCAGGTAGCATCATGAAAAACAAAACCCTTCTATTGGGCTTAGCTTTAGGCCTGCTTGCATTTACAAAAGTTTCGGCACAATCTCAACAATGGCTAACCGCTACCCCGGATACCTCCTTTAACATCACCCGCGACTTTAAAAACAATGTAAAGAAATATCCCTTTATTAAGATCGTCCCAGATAGCCCTTCAGCGGCAGTAACTGAAGCCCGAAACCTGGTTTATGGCAAAGTAGGCAGCCGCGAGCTGCATATTGATGCCTTTACGCCATCAGCAGCTAAGAAAAAGCCTACCCCCGCGGTAATTATCGTACACGGCGGTGGCTGGCGTTCGGGTAACCGTGCGCAGCATGTTCCGCTGGCACAGCATTTGGCAGCCCTGGGTTATGCGAGCTTTACGGTAGAATATCGCCTGTCTACCGAAGCGCTTTACCCGGCAGCGGTGAATGACATCAAATCGGCAATCCAATGGCTGCATGCTAATGCTAAAAGATTTAATATCAATACAAATAAGATCGCCGTTTTGGGCTTTTCGGCTGGCGGGCAATTGGCCGCATTGGTAGGAATGACTTCAGGTTCAGATAAATTCGATGTGCTGGACTCAAATAAAGGTTATTCAAGTTCTGTACAGGCCGTGATCGATATTGATGGTACGCTCACATTTGTGGCGCCTGATGCATGGGAAACTCAAAATCAACAAACGGTTGCAGCCTCAACCATGTGGATAGGCTACAAACGGACCGAAAACATTGAGATCTGGACAGCGGCCAGTCCGCTTACTTATGCCGAACGTAATAAGCTGCCTTTTTTGTTCCTGAATAGCGCGGTTGACAGAATGCATGCCGGTCGTGATGTATTTAAAGAGATGATGGATAAAAAAGGCGTATATGTGCGGATTGATAATTTTAAAGATACGCCGCATACTTTCTGTTTATATCAGCCCTGGTTTAACCCTATGGTAAACGACATTGATCAGTTTCTAACTAAAATATTTAAATAAACACCATGATGAAAAGCTTTTTACGCCTGCAAATACTTGGTTTTATATTGTTAACAGCTCAAGCGGTCAGCGCACAATCCGCCAGGCCCTATTCTCAGCAAATGGCCCACACGGTGATGACTATCTGGAAAGACAGCCTGCCCACAGGCAATAGGTGGACTTATGACCAGGGTGTTATATTGAAGGGATTTGAAAATATCTGGCATCAAACCGGCGACAAGCAATATTTCGATTTTATAAAGCACTGTATGGATAAATTCGTACAGCCCGATGGCAGTATCCGTACCTATAACCTGGCCGATCATAACCTCGATTTTATCCTTTGCGGCCGCAATGTGCTGATGCTTTACCGGCAAACACATGAGGATAAATACCTGAAAGCGGTACAAATATTGCGCGAACAATTGCGTACACAGCCCCGTACATTTGATGGTGGTTTCTGGCATAAAAAACGTTACCCGAACCAAATGTGGCTGGATGGGCTGTATATGGCCGGGCCGTTTTACGCCGAATATGCGGCCACTTTTCATGAGGATACTGCTTTCAATGATATTGCCCGGCAGTTTATATTAATGGAAAAACATTCGCGGGACGAAAAAACAGGATTGCTGTACCACGCCTGGGACGCATCAAAGAAAGAGCGCTGGGCCGATCCGCAAACCGGCCGTTCGCCAAACTTTTGGGGGCGGGCCATGGGCTGGTACGGTATGGCGCTGGTTGATGCTTTGGATCAATTTCCGGCTGATCATCCAAGGCGTAAGGAACTGCTGGCCATCTTGCAGCGTTATGCCGCGGCAGTGCAGCGCTGGCAGGATCAGCCTACCGGGCTCTGGTACGAAGTACTGGACAAAGGCACTGAAAAAGGTAATTACCAGGAAGCGTCTGTATCATGTATGTTTGTGTATACGCTGGCTAAGGCTCTGCGTCAAAAATATCTGCCGGCAAACTATATACCTGTAGCACAAAAAGGGTATGCAGGTATTATTAAAAAATTTATCCGTACCGATGACAAGGGCCTTTTGGCGTTGGATGGCACGGTTCAGGTGGGTGGCCTGGGCGGAAAGCCTTACCGTGATGGCAGCTACGCTTATTACCTGAGTGAAAAGGTAATTACCAATGACGCCAAAGGTGTGGGCGCTTTTATACTCGCCGCTACAGAAATTGAATGGTTGAAAGGGACAAAATAACATCATATGAAAAAGGTCATACTTGGCTTGTTGTTGCTGGCAGCAGTTGCTGTTTGCCATGCTCAGCCTGTTACTAAGGTTTATAAAGAAATAACTGTGGCGCAGGATGGCAGCGGCGATTTTAAATCCATACAGGAAGCGGTAAACGCTGTTCGTGATCTGGGTGCTATACAGGTACCTATCCACATCAAAAAAGGTATCTATCACGAAAAGCTGGTAATACCATCGTGGAAAACACATATCTCACTTATTGGTGAGAATAAGGAAAATACCATTATCACCAATGATGACTATTCGGGCAAACCCGTACCTGGCGGTAAAGATGCCTTTGGCAGGGATAAATTTTCAACTTACACCTCCTACACAGTACTGGTTGCCGGCAATAATTTCATGGCAGAAAACCTGACCATCATCAATTCGGCCGGCCGGGTAGGACAAGCCGTGGCGCTGCATATTGAAGGCGACCGCTGCATTGTGCATAACTGTAAGCTGCTGGGCAACCAGGATACGCTGTATACCGCTACGGCTACATCGCGTGAGCTATTTCAGGATTGTTATATTGAAGGCACTACAGATTTTCTGTTTGGCGAAGCTACCGTTGTTTTCCAGCGCTGCATTATTAAAAGCCTGGTCAACTCCTATATTACGGCAGCGGCCACCACTTCTTTGCAAAAATATGGTTATGTGCTGATGAACTGTAAGCTGATCGCTGATGAATCGGTAAATAAGGCATACCTGGGCAGGCCCTGGAGATCATACGCTAAAACGGTATTTCTGAATACCGAAATGGGCGCACACATCGTTCCCCAGGGCTGGGACCCGTGGAAAGGCGACAGCATGTTCCCTGACAAGGAAAAGACTGCCTATTATGCCGAATATAAAAATGCCGGACCGGGCGCTAACCCTAAAGGCCGGGTACAGTGGTCGCACCAGCTAACAGACCGGGAGGCAAAACAATATACCATTAAAAACATCCTTGGCGGCAGTGATAACTGGGACCCGGAAGCTAAATAATTATGAAAAACACCATCTGCATACTGGCTTTTGCCGCCGCTATACCTTTTGCAAACGCGCAGGTAAAACCTGTTGCAAAAAGTAACTATAGATCTAAAGTGTGGGTTGCCGACCAGGGCAATGGCACCTATAAAAACCCGGTGCTGAATGCCGATTATTCCGATCCGGACGCGATACGCGTAGGCGATGACTTTTATCTTGTTTCTTCCAGTTTTGAGGATATACCGGGGTTGCCCGTATTGTATTCAAAAGATCTGGTAAACTGGCGTATCATTGGCCACGCCCTGTTACGCCAGCCTCCGTTTGATCATTTCGATATTCCGCGTCACGGGGATGGCGTTTGGGCGCCCGCATTACGTTATTACAAAGGTGAGTTTTACCTGTATTATCCAGATCCAGATTATGGCATTTACCTTATAAAAGCCAAAAACGCGGCCGGGTCCTGGAGCAACCCCGTAATGGTTTACGCAGGCAAAGGTTTGATTGACCCCTGCCCGCTGATGGATGATGACGGCCAGATGTACCTGGTGCATGGCTTTGCCGGCAGCCGTGCGGGTATTAAAAGTGTTATCGCTGTAAATAAGCTGAATGCGGATGGCACCAAAGTAACTGATACCGGCGTAATAGTTTATGATGGCCACGAAACCGACCCAACCATTGAGGGGCCTAAATTTTACAAGCGGAATGGGTATTACTACATTTTTGCACCGGCTGGAGGGGTGCCTGCCGGGTGGCAGCTGGTATTAAGGTCAAAAAAGATTTATGGCCCCTATGAGCGTAAAGTAGTGATGGATCAGGGTAAAACAACTGTTAATGGCCCGCATCAGGGTGCCTGGGTAACTACCCAAACCGGCGAAGACTGGTTCCTGCACTTTCAGGATAAAGAACAATACGGCCGCGTAGTACACCTGCAGCCTATGGTTTGGAAAAATAACTGGCCGGTAATAGGTACAGATAAAGACGGCGATGGTAAAGGCGAGCCCGTAATGGTTTACAAAAAGCCAAATGTTGGTAAAACCTACCCTATCGAAACACCGGTTGAAAGCGATGAGTTTAACGGAACCACCCTCGGCTTGCAATGGCAGTGGATGGCTAACGCGCAGGCCAGCTGGTATTATATGAACCCGGGCAAAGGCGCGCTAAGGCTTTATTCGGGTAAGATGCCAGAGGGCGCTAAAAACCTTTGGGGCGCCGGAAATGTGCTGCTACAGAAGTTTATGGCCGACGAATTTGCGGCTACAACCAAAATGACCTTTACTCCCAATGTTAAATTGGAAGAAAAAGCCGGCTTAGCCATCATGGGTTTCAGCTATGCCGGCATAGCGGTTAAAAATAAAAAAGATGGCGTATACCTGGTGTTTGATCATTGCAAAGATGCCGATAAAGGTAACGCCGAAGAAGAGAAGACCATTGCTAAACTGGATAAGCCTACGGTATGGCTGCGTGTAAAAGTAAGCGCCGGGGCTAAGTGCGATTTTAGCTACAGTACAGATGGGCAAACGTTCATCAATGTTGGCGAAACGTTTCACGCCGAAGTTGGGCGATGGATAGGCGCTAAGGTTGGCATATTCTGCATGCGCGATACACAGATCAACGATTCGGGGTATGCTGATTTTGACTGGTTTAGGGTTACGCCTATTGACAAATAATTATCGGGTAATAAATTGTTTGATGTTTCAGTGAACACCCGGAGATATGATAAGCAAAATAAAATTTATAGATTTAACGGTGTTGCGGCAATCCGCCGGTATAGCCTAATTGTAAGTGAATATTTTTTGAGGTAGAAATCATATGAAGCTCAGGTGTTTTTTATGCATGTTTTTGCTTTGGTTATTAACCGGATCTGCTTTTGGCCAAATGCATTGCATAACAGAACATTACTCAACCGAAGACGGCTTATCTCATGACGTTATTACATCAATATTTAAAGACAAGCAGGGATATATGTGGTTTGGCACCTGGGATGGCCTTAACCGCTTTGATGGACGTAAATTTACAGTCTTCAAATCATTAGCCGGCGATTCATCGCAAATCAATAATAACCGCATCGATCAGATTACTGAAGACAATTACGATCATCTTTGGATCAAAGCTTATGATTCCCAGATCTATCGTTTCGATAAAAAAACCGGCCGTTTTCTTTCACTCGCTGTTATCCTCAACCTCAAAGAGAAGATCATTTTTGATAAGATCTTATCACTGGATCAGGACGCCCTGTGGGTTAGCACAATAAACAACGGAATTTTTTGCGTTAGCGGGATCAATACCGCGGGGATAAGCTACAGGAGTTATGGTCAAAGCGCCACAACAGCCCCGGAGCAGCCTTCAAAAAAGTATAAATTTTTTTACGGGGATAGTGAAGGAAAGAAATGGATAGGCACAGAACACGGTCTTCTATGCCTTGAAAAGCGGCAAAAAAACGGTAGCTATGAAATAGCCGATTTAGATAAACATGCTGAAGAAGCATTTACTTGTGTTGCCGAAAGCAAATCGCAATTATTTTTTGGCACAAGAAGCGGCACCTTGTACCTATATGATAAACAGGAAAAACAGTTCTCGAAACAGAGAATAAGTACTGCCGATATAAACGCGATACTGGTTAACCGCAGCCATAAAAAAGCTTATTTAACAACAGGCAACGGCGAACTGCTATCATTTACTATAGGAATTGGCCTGTTATCGCGCACGGTTTATCAAGCAGGCGAGTCATTACATACGATTTTTGAAGACAATTCGGGCGCGCTTTGGATTGAACCGCGCATAAAAGGAGTTATTCGCTTTGATCTACTGACTCAAAAATTCACAACATTTGTTCAAAAGAACGATGCCAAAAAAAACAATTTTGCGAATCACTTTAAGGTGATAGAAGATAAAAACGGTGTTGTTTGGTGTGTGCTCAGAGATGGTGGGTTTGGCTATTATGATAACGTTTCAAAACAGTTTAACTACTTTTATAATGAACCAGGTTCAAATAACCGTCGTTTTTCAAACCTTGTAACTACCGTATATTATGACCCTGCCGGTATCTTCTGGCTGCATACAGATGAACATGGCATTGAAAAAATAATTTTCCCGCCAAGTGTTTTTCAAACCAGTTTACTAAATGAGCATGCCGATTTCCAATCGGATAATGAGGTGAGAGGAATTTGTGCCGACCGACAAAACAGGTTATGGTTTGGATTAAAAAACGGGCAGGTTTTAGTTTACAAAAACGGGAAACAGCTACCGGTTACTTTCGCCAATTTTGTAGAGCAGAATATTGGCGGGGTGTATTGTATTACCCAGGACCATAACGGGGTTATTTGGATGGGTACTAAAACCAAAGGCTTATATCAGGCCATACCTACCGATCCTTCAGAGCTTCATTACCGGCTGATAAACTACCGCTATGATCCCTCCAACCCGGCATCCATTAACAGCGACGAAATTTATTCGATAAAAGAAGACAAGGAAGGCCATATCTGGATAGGTACGTTTGATAATGGGCTATGTTTGCTCAGCAGGAACAATGGGAATGTTTCATTTACCAGGCTTTCTGACAACGGAACCGGGTACCCGCAAACCTGTCTTAAAATAAGGCATTTGGCAATGGATGCAAACGGGCGCTTATGGATAGCAGCCACAGGCGGGCTGGTGATCCTGAATTATAAAAACGGTAAACTTTTATACGAAACTTACAAAAAAACACCCGGCAACCCCCAAAGCCTGGGTAACAACGATATTCAGCATATTTATCGCGATAGCAAAAACCAAATGTGGCTTGTAACGTCTGGCGGCGGGTTAAACCTGGCTGTTAGCGATCCGCAAACCGGTCTGCAAAAGTTTAAAGCATACACTTCAAAACAAGGTTTGGCCAATGACTATGTCATGAGCTGTATCGGCGATGGATATCATCATTTATGGCTGGCTACCAAGGCCGGTTTATCCATGTTTGATCTGAATACCCGTAAGTTTAAGAATTTCAATTCGTATGATGGCATTCCTAAAAAGGGGTTTTCTGAAAGTTCATGCCAGGCAACAAAAGATGGCAAACTGGTATTCGGCGCGGTAAGAGGCTATATGATTTTCGATCCGGGCCAGGTCAAGAACGATGCGATTAAAGTAAATTTAGTGCTAACCAACCTGCTGGTGAACAACCGGGATGTGGCCATCAAAGATAGCACCCGGATCCTTGATCGCGATATCAACTACGCTGATGGTGTCAGATTAAAGCATGATCAAAATATTTTCAGCCTGGACTATGCTGTTTTGGATTATCGCTCGGGTAACCACCTAACCATCGCTTATCGTTTAAAAGGGTTCGACAATGAATGGCATGAGGACAGCGACCAACAACGGGTTACTTATACCAACCTCCCCGCGGGTAATTATACTTTCGAGATAAAATGCAATGATCCCGACAGGTTTATAAACGTTCCTTATAAAAGCCTGGCCATTACGGTGCTTGCCGCACCCTGGGCAAGCTGGTGGGCATATATTATTTATGCCATCATCATTTGCGCAATCCTGGCTGCTATCAGACAAAACGCTTTAACTGTGCTGAAGTTAAAGCAAAAGGTGGCCGTTGAGCAGAAAATGACCGAGTTAAAGCTGAGTTTTTTTACCAATATTTCGCACGAGCTGCGTACTCCGCTTACGCTTATTATCAATCCCATCAATGAGCTTGTTCAACGATCTTACCTTAGCAGGGACGATCGTCAATACCTGACAATTATTCAGCGCAACGCAAACCGTATGGTCCGTTTTGTAAACCAGTTACTGGAGTTCAGGAAGGTGCAAAGCGGCAAGGCAAAATTAAATCTTTCGGCTATCAATATGGTAGAACTTATTGCAGATGTAGCCGGTTATTTTGAAGAGATGCGGCAACTGAAAAATATTGAATTTGCCTTTAAAACAGATGTAGATACGGCCATGGTTTGGCTTGACCCCGAAAAAATAGAGACCGTATTATATAACCTGATCGCCAACGCCTATAAGTTTACCCCCGAAAGAAAAAAAATCACAGTGCACTTGCAGATGAAGGACACCGGCGATATGATAATTGATATTACCGATGAAGGGTGCGGAGTACTGCCATCTGAAATCGATAGCTTATTTGATCTTTATACCGAAGGCTCACACCCTAATACCGGCCATTTAAAGGGCACGGGCATTGGGCTGGCCTTATCGAAAGAATTGGTTGAACTTCACCAGGGAACCATCAGCGCGCAGAACGGTGAGCCAGGAGGCTGTTGGGTACGGGTAACCTTGCCGGTAAATGCGGTTAAAACCATAGCCCCGGTTGATGCTTCAGTGCCTGAAGGCAAACCAAGCTCCGCATTGTTACAGCCACCCCATGCAGACCTTAAAAATGAACAAATCGTACACAATGAGCCTTTACTAATTTTGGTAGAAGATAACCAGGATATGCGCGAATTGATCAGGATGCAGTTAAGCGGCAAGTACCGTATAGAAACTGCTGCCGATGGCGTTGAAGGTTGGGAAAAAATATTAAAACTACAGCCCGATGTGATTTTAAGTGATGTAATGATGCCGCGGATGGATGGATTAGAGCTATTGGGTAAAATAAGGAATGACGCTGCTACCAGCCACATCCCGGTAGTATTACTTACCGCTAAAACAGCTGTTGAAAGCCAGATAGCGGGTTTAAGTTACGGTGCCGATTACTACATTACAAAGCCTTTTGATACCAGCTTTTTGTTAACTACCCTTAAAAATATTATAGAACGGCGGAGCAGGCTGGTTAATGAACTGATGACCGGTAAGGCAGTAGTGAGTTTAAATCCGGGGGATATTATAGTAACATCAAAAGATGAAATATTTTTAAAAAAGGTGTTAGAATTGATTGACGCAGGGATGGATAACCCTGATTTTAATATCGAGTCGGTTGCCGAAGTGATCAACATGTCAAGACAAACTTTTTATCGCAAACTGAAAAGTCTTACCCAGCTCAGCCCTGTTGAATTTGTTCGCGATCACAGGCTTTTGCGGGCGCAGCAATTACTGGATGCCGGTAGCGATAACATCTCCCAAATAGCGTATGCCGTAGGGTTTAACAGCCCTAAATACTTTGCTACCTGTTTTAAAGCAAAGTTCAATATCTCTCCCTCCGATTATCAAAAAATGCCAAAGCCATCTCAAGAGATCATTCGATAGCCCCACGGCATCCTGTCAGTTCCAGATATGCTGAAACCCACGCGAAAACCAAGGGCTAAAAACGCACCCAATTGCCCTTTAAGCACAAACACGCCCTTGTTGAACTAATTTTAAACCTTTTTGGCCAAATTTCAACCCTGTTGTGGGGCGTATTTATATAGGTTTGTTTTTAACACAACCGATCACCCGGTTTATCAGGGCATCGAAGCTGATCAATAATTATAACCAATTTTAAACTTCCCGGCAACAACCAATAGCCGGCGCCTTAACTTTTTTGCTATGAGAAAAATTTTACTTTTTTTTCCAACAATTATTGCGCGGTGTTTTATTCATGTGCAATCACAACACCCACCTAACCTCTGGTTCCGCTAAAAATGCAGACCGAGAAATACAGCCGTTACAGCGTAAACATATTGCAAAGGTAACCGGCGCCTCTTTACTGATAAAAAACAGGCAGATTGTTGTTCGCTTTGCCTGCATTGTTTAATTCAGTCCTTCTAATTTATAAACCAAATTATCAAACCAATTAATAATGAATTTACCTGAACAATTACTATCCAATGCCGGGCACGGGCGGCAAAAGATCAGGCTTCTTAACCGAAGCTTAGTGCTCAGCATCTTTTTTTTGCTGGCGATGACTTGCCAGCTGTTTGGCCAGACAGACAAAACAGTGAGCGGTACCGTTAAAGACGAACATGACCGGACATTGCCCGGTGTAAACATAACCCTTAAAGGTACACCAACGGGCACAACTACCGATGCGAATGGCCATTACAACTTAAAAGTTAAAACCGGCCAGGGCATACTGATTTTTTCTTTTATCGGCTATGCCTCCATCGAAGAAAGCATCAACAACCGCACAACCATTAACATATCGCTGGCCGGAAGCCAAAAAGAGCTGAATGAAATTGTGGTTATCGGCTACGGTACGGTTAAAAGGCGCGATTTAACCGGTGCGGTGGCTTCGGTTAGCGGAAAAGACATCGCGGCCACACCGGTTCCTAACATAGCGCAGGCCATGCAGGGTAAGTTGCCGGGGGTAAACATTACCTCGCAGGATGGCCGCCCGGGTGCAGGTGTTAACATCCGTGTACGCGGCGGGACCTCCATATCGCAAAGTAACCAGGCACTGGTACTTATTGATGGTGTACCCGGCAATTTAAATGATATCCCCGGTGACCAGGTAGAAAGTATTGACGTGTTAAAAGACGCCTCATCCGCAGCCATCTATGGTTCACGCGGTGCTAACGGCGTAGTACTTGTTACAACCAAATCGGCAAAAGCGGGCAAAACCAACGTAAGCTATAATGGCTATGTTAAAATTAACAGGCCAAACAAATATTTACAGGCGTTAAACCCTTATGATTACCTGCAATATGTGTGGGCTAACGCGGCCGCAAACGGAAGCGCTTATCAAACACCTTTTGAACAATTATACGGCCTGGGCGCAAATGCCGGCAGCAATTCCGGTGGAATAGAGAGTTACCGGAACCTTGCAACAGATGATATCCAAAAACAAGCTTACAAACAATCGGTATCATGGAACCATGCCCTTACCATAACAGGCGGCACTGATAAAACAAAAGTACTGTTCTCCGCCACTTACAGTGATGATGAGGGTATGAAACTGCAATCATATCAGCGCCGGGCAACAGCAGCGTTTAAACTTACCCAAAAAATATTTGATAATGTTACGTTTGACATTAACACCCGTTATGCCAATACGCCAACACTTGGCGATGAAGGTGTTACCAGCGGCAGTGGGTCAATATTATCTTCTGCCTATCGCTTTCGCCCTATTGCCACCAACCATATTTTAGGCAGCTTGTCTGCATTAACAGCAAGCAACAATATATCGCAATACGGTAAAAATGCTTTATGGGATAGCTATAGTCCTGTAGCACGTATCAGTGACTACGACCCACTTAGTCTTTCCTCAAACTTTGTGGGGATAGCGTCATTGAACTGGGTGATCATTAAAGGCTTAACCTACCATACCGATTTTAGCGGAAACGGCACCTGGACACAGCGTAAATACTGGTCTGGCGCTACTTATAATGGCTATATCGATGATGCAACCGGTAATAAATTGTATGCCGGTAATGCCGACTATCGCAAAAACGACAGCTGGGGCCTGCGCTGGGCAAACACATTGGGCTATGAGTTTAATATTAATAAGGATAATAAAATCAGTTTATTGGCAGGTACGGAATTCTTCAATTCGGGAGGTACCGGTATTTCTATACAGGCAAATTACTTTCCGTCAAACTTTACCGAGCAAACAGCTTTTGCCCAGATCAACCAATACGACAGGACAAAAAACTCATTCGCATTTTCATCCAGCGTAAATACCCCCGACCGTCTTAATTCATACTTTGCCCGTGCCATGTATAACTTCATGGACAAGTATTTATTGACACTCACATTCCGTGCCGACGGTTCTTCCAGGTTTGCGGGAAATAACCGCTGGGGATATTTCCCGGGCGGCGCGTTTGCATGGAGGATATCGCAGGAACCCTTCATGAAAAATGTTAACTGGGTGGATAACTGGAAACTTCGCGCTTCTTTCGGTGCCGTTGGTAATAATAATATCCCTACGGGACTTAACACACAATCATGGGGTTCTGTGACTGATCCAAGAAACCAGTACGACATTAACCACACTACCCTTGCCGCGTATTCATTAAGCAACCCTAACGTTTTATCTAATCCAAATTTGAAATGGGAAACTACCATTACCCGCGATATTGGAACGGATTTTAGTTTGTTTGGTGATAAGTTATCGGGTACCGTTGATGTATATTGGAATACCACTAAAGACGTACTTACCCAAACTACCATACCCGGTGTTACGGGCTTTACTTACACATATGCCAATATCGGGCAAATAAGTAACCGGGGTGTAGAACTGTCGCTTTTAGGTACCGTATTCAAAAACCAAAATTGGAGGGTTACTGCAGGCGGTAACATTACTTTCAATAAAAACAAGGTAGACAAGCTTGCCGATAACGTGACCGGGCTCTACGGTTCAAGTTGGGCAGGCAGCGCAACTTACCCGGCATCTGATTACCAGCTTGTAGTGGGCCGGCCTGTTGGTCTGGTACGCGGCTTAACTTATGATGGCTTTTACACCCCAAATGATTTCACCTACAACAATGGCTTGTATACGCTAAAAACCGGTGTGCCCGATCTTACAAGCGTTTCGGGCGGCGTAGTTCACGGACTTGCCACCGGAACAGATCGTCCGACCGGCCAAATCGCTTATCCGGGCCTGCCTAAGTATAAAGACTTGAATAACGACGGCAAAATAGACGATAAAGACCTTTCTGTTATTGGCAATACCACTCCGAAGTTTACAGGCGGCTTCAATATTAGTGTCGCGTATAAAAATATCGACCTGGGGCTAAACTTCAATTACAGCGTCGGTAACGATATTTATAATGCCAATAAACTGGCGTCGTTATATGGCCCTAAAGAAGGAGGCGTTTACGAAAACAAACTGGCTATCATGGCTAACGCTTACAAAATTTACAATGTTGTAAACGGACAGCTTGTTCGGTTACAAACGCCTGAGGAGTTTAATGCGGCAAACGCAAATGCCGATTTGCCTTTGGCTAACAGCGAAACGGGAGTTACCTCAACACTGGGCATTGAAAAAGGTTCCTTCCTTCGCCTTAACACGCTTACTTTAGGGTATACTGTCCCTAAATCAGCGCTGAAAAAAGTTGGCATTGGAAGCCTGCGTGTATACGGCAGCGTTTATAACCTGCTTACCATTACCGGGTACAGCGGGCTCGACCCGGAAGTAGGCGTTAATGACAATGCCAATAGTTCGCCTTATCCAACCACTGGCTACGATTTTGGGTCCTATCCCCGTGCACGGTCATTTGTTGTAGGAGTAAACCTTAATTTCTAACAACTTAAACGCAAAACATGAAAACATATATAAAATATATAGCCGCAGTTTCCTTGTGTCTATCTTTTACCCAGTGTAAAAAAAGTTATCTGGATGTAACATCGCCATCCACTGTGGATGATAATTTCGTTACCACAACAACTTCTGAAACATTCAAATCACTTTCCTGGTGCTATTCCAACTACCGTCAAAATTGTATTATGGGCGTTTACCGCTGGAATGATCCCGTTGGATCGGACGCGGAATATTACCCTGAAGACGGATCAACAAATAATCTGAATGCCATTGGCCGTTCCGATCAGTTAGGGGTTGACGCGGTTGCAACCGGGTTTAACTCACTTTATCAAACGCTTGCCCTGGCCAGCAGGTTAGCCAACGTTATAGCCGGCAAAGACGCTTACAAAGCTGATGTTGCCGCCGGTAAAACCACCGATTGGACACAACTATATGGTGAAGCGATAACCATGAGAGCGTTCTGTTATTTTCAATTAACACTGCATTTTGGCGATGTGCCGTACGGTTATGAAAATACAAGTGTCAGTGATTATTCATTAACCTCGCGCTTTGATATTTACGATAGCTTGATTGATGGCCTCAAAAAGGCAGAGCCGCTGATGTACAGCATAGGTCAGGGCAATATCAACCAGGAGCGTATGTCGCGCACATTTTGCGATGCTTTGATTGGTCAGATAGCGCTTTTTGCCGGTGGATATCAAACCATACGTACTGATGTAAGCGGACTGTACGGAAGCGTTACCTTTACCAAAAAAGGCACCGAGGCCAACAAATGCGTATACGCCCGCCGTACTGATTACCTCACCTATTATCAAACAGCAAAAACCTACCTGCAGAAAGCTATTGACAACAAAGGCACAGCTGGTTTGATCACTACCGACAGCAGGGGCGCTAACGTCAACAACCCGTTCCAGCGCCACTTCCAATATTTTAATGATTTAACGGTGAGCCCCGAATCAATATTTGAAATAGGCAACATACAAGGCGGTACGCTGACAACCACCAGCGAATACCCATATGCTTTTGGCCGTCCGTCTGATGGGGGATCATCTGTAGGTGCACCCACAAAAACTTTCGGTGCACTGCGTATTATTCCTACTGTTTATTATGGTGAGTATGAAAATGCAGATCACCGCAGGGATGCCAGCGCCACGGTTACTGCAAGCAATGGTGACGGAAATGAAAAGATGATAGCCTTCACGCCGGGCAGTAAAAGCCTGGGAGGTATAGCCACCAATAAATGGGACGATAACCGTATGGCTACTCCAAATGTAGCCTCTCAGCGGGCATCGGGTATAAACTGGCCTATTTTAAGAATGGCCGACGTTATATTAATGCTGGCCGAAGTTAAAGCTGAATTGGGGGAAAATGATGCTGTTACCTTGGTTAACCAGATAAGGCAGCGGGCTTTTGGCAATGCGCAGCACAACATTAATCTTGCTGGTCAGGCATTAAAAGATGCCATATTGGAGGAGCGTAAACTTGAGCTGCTTGGCGAAGGGACGCGCCGCTGGGACCTGATCCGTTCGGGTACTTATGCCGAAAGGGCCATTGCAGTTCAACAGGAAATGGCAGCTACCATTAACGATATAAAAACCCTTGGATACCATCACTTTGCCAATGGCAATGATTTTCCGGCTTATATATGGATCAAGAAGGTTGCATTAACTAATCCGCTAACTTATGATTGCGCGGCAACAGATACCCTGACTAACCCGGCTGCCTATCCGGCGTGGAGAGGGCAGTACAATTATAGTGCAAATGCCACTGTTGCCAGTAAGGTAGTTGGTACAACCCACAACGTAGCCATACAGGGCTTGTTCCGCTATATTGATCCTGCCGGTACAGAAGCGGCTGCTTTACAGGCTGATGGTTATACCAAAACTAACTGGGGAGTTGATTTGGCCAAGGCTGTTACCGTGTACCAAAGAAACATTCTTTCGGGCATAACATCAGCCGGTGACCCACCACGAGTTTATTGGCCCATTCCATCTGAAACGATCAGCAAATCCAAAGGTAAGGTAACCAATGGCTATGGATTAGCACAGCAATAGTTATCGGTTTCGGCGATTGATACGTCTTTGTATAATGTAATCATTGAGCTGTATCTGTAAAAGAAAGCGGGCTGTGTAAAAATGAAGTGCACTCCAAAAGTTAGACGAACTTAATTTAATTATTCATAAGGTGAGCTCGGTATTTTACCGGGCTCATTCCTTTTAGAACGCCCGATGGACCAGGAAGTATGAGGTTAAAAGTCCGTGTAGCGCTTTTGGTTTTTAGGCTAAAAGCAACGATGAAACATTGCAGATCTTCGGGTTCTTTGACGCTCAGTACGACGGATCTGGTAATTGTTGCTTGCACAAAAATACGTATCCGACTCGGATAATCTCGGAGCGATTGCCCATTGTCGTTTCTCATCTTTGTCGAACAAATATTCACAACTGCATTTGAACAAATGTGCATTTGCAGCAAAATGAAAGATTATGGCAAAGATCATCACATTGGCACATCAAAAAGGAGGAGTCGGCAAAAGTACGCTGGCACTGAACCTAGCATTATGCTTCAAAGATCAATTAAGTGTGGCCCTGATTGATTCGGATTTGCAGGGAAGCATTTATCATCTCAAAGAAGATTTTCCGGAACTGGATATTCTGGCTCCGGAAAAAATAAGCGAGCTTTCGAAGCTGGACTATGATCTGATCGTAGTAGACACGCCGCCTTATTTATCCAATCGTTTAAACGAATTATTTACCCATTCTGATTATGTTCTGGTTCCGACCAAAGCTGGTTTTTTTGATGTCATGGCTATTAAATCTACTTTGGCATTGGTTAGATTTTCCCAGGCACAGAATCAAAAGCTAAAAGCTGGCATCGTCCTGAATATGATCAAGCCGCGATCCGGGATAACTACAGAAGTGGTCGGGTTATTGAGTACGCTGGGTACTCCGCTATTAAAAGCACGCGTTTTTGATAGGGTGAGTTTGGCACGGTCATCAATGACGTCCGGCATTCTAAAAAGTACCGATGAAAAGGCCATCCAAGAAATCACCGCCCTTGCAGAAGAAATCGTCGATTTGATCAGTGTATAAATCTAATTTCTAATATTTGTTCAATTGTTCATTTGAATAAACCTTCAATTGTCGCGATGTTGATTTGTTTAAATGTTCATTTGTCGGTGTCTCCAAATGGAGAAGTGTTCAAATGTTCATTTCTGCATTTATAGCATTTTACAAATGTTCATTAATTGTAACTCCCATGGATGATTATAAAAGAAAATTAGGGTCTCTTGCGGAAAAGATAAAAAAAGAAACACCTCAAACACCTATTCAGCAAGTACTGCCTGTAAAGCCTATGCTAGCATCTACTACGGATTTGGCAGAGGTCCGTTTCAATAATTGGATCCCGAGAGATCTTAAAAGGAAAATAAAAGCATACGGAGTTCAACACGATATAACGCAAAAGGGTATTACGATACGAGCTTTGCAGGATTTCCTTAAAAATAATGGACAAAATTAATAATATGATAGATGGTGCTTGTGGTAATGGATGATGGGATCAAACCGCTGTCTTTTTGCGGTTAGCAAGATGTAAGTTTGTGTCACAAACTAATCTTGCCCTCCCTTCCGGAGTCAGTCCGGGGACATGATCAAACGCTTCAAAGTCGGTTTGATTAGAAATTAGAATCATGAATAAGCAGGAAGAAAATCGGGTCAGGTGGCTGAACATCCGCTTAAAATTGGATGAATATAAAGGCTTAGAAAAAAAGTTCAGCAAGACATCATTTCAAACCATGAGCGAATATCACCGGGCTTTGCTGCTGGGTGATCCGGTGACGGTTATCCACCGGGACAGATCGATGGATGATGTACTGGAGGAGCTGGCTTTGCTCCGGCGGGAACTGAATTTTGTAGGTAATAATTTAAACCAGGCGGTCAGGAATATCAACAGTGTGCATGGGTTTCCGGATACCAGGTTATGGATGGATCTCTTAACACTTATCAAGGGAAAGCTGGAGCCATCGATCACGGAGATCAAAGAAGGAATGAATAAATACACCGATCTATGGTCGCAAAAATTAAAAGCGGAAAAAGCCTGACTGGCGCTTTAAACTATAATGAGCACAAAGTCAGAGCGGGTAAGGCGGAATTGATAGGGACTAACGGCTATACCAAAATCGACAATGCGCTATCCTTTCATGACAAGCTCTTTAGGCTGACCGACCTGGCCGGCAGGAACCTGCGGACCAAAACCAATACGGTGCACCTGTCCCTGAATTTCCATCCCGGCGAATGCATAGAAAACGATAGGCTGGCGGCTATTGCTCATGCGTATATGACCCGGATCGGGTTCGAATACCAGCCTTACCTGGTCTACAAACATAACGATGCGGGACACCCGCACATACATGTGGTGACAACCAACATACAGGCAGATGGCAAGCGCATCAATCTGAATAATATCGGGCTGTTAAAATCTGAACCGGCCAGGAAAGCGGTTGAAATGGAGTTTGGCTTAGTTAAGGCAAGTGATCAAAAAAGGGTGCTTGACCACGTGGGTGATGTAACGGTCAGGCCGGCGGAGTATGGTAAATCTGATACGAAGCGATCGATCACGAACGTCGTGAATGAGGTGGTCAGGTCTTATAGGTTTACCAGCTTGTCCGAGTTAAACGCCATTCTGCATTTGTATAAGGTGACTGCAGGTAGGGGTTCCAAAGAATCAGTGATGTTTAAAAATGGAGGACTGAATTACTGGATCACCGATACAAGGGGGAAAAAGGTTGGCGTACCTATTAAAGCGAGTAGTATCTATCAAAAGCCCACGTTGAAATTATTGGAGGGCAGGTTTAAGCTGAATGAATATTTACGAAAGCCATTGAAAGAAAAACTAAAGGCGAAGATTGATCAGGCGATAGCACACGCAAGCTCATTGAAGCAGTTTGAAAGTGAGCTCCAAAGGGCCGGTATAAGCCTGGTCATCAGGGAAAACAGCGAGGGCAGGATATATGGCTTAAGCTATGTCGACCAGTTGAACAAAGTGGTATTTAACGGGAGCGATCTTGGAAAGGCCTATAGCGCTGCGGGGGTAATGAATGCTTTATCCTATAAAACGGCTGAAAGCAGATTTGTAGCTACCGCCAGGGTTTTCGAAAAGGTTGACATGGAATCGCCGGGCGATCCATCGATATGGACCGGGTCTGCCGGGCGGGGTTTGCTGGATGAGTTATTAATGCCCTACGAAACCAATCAATCGGAGCCGAATCAATTGGAGCTGACAAAAAGGAAGAAAAAACGCAGGAAATTAAATCTCTAAGCTTACGCATATGCAAACAGGAGAAAATGAACAGGCGCTCAGAAAAATCATTGATCTGATCAGGTTTACCGGAATTCTGATATTGATCCTGCATTTCTATTTCAGTTGTTATGGCGTGTTTTACGAATTACACCTATCGCTTCCTATTGTCGACCAGATATTGGCACACTTCTATCGTTTGCCGGTTTTTAAAAGCGCTCTGCTCGCTAAATCGGTTGCCATCGGCTTTGTGATCATTTCATTGATCGGCACCAAAGGAAAGAAGGCGGAAAATTTTAAACTTTTGAATGCCTTAACCTGGTCCGGCTTAGGTTTGGCCTTGTACTATGCCAGCGGCATTTTATTTAAACTCCGGGTGTCGTACTTAGTGATAACTGCGCTCTATATTTCGGTGACGCTAACCGGATTTTTGCTTTTTTTAACCGGCATAAGCATATTGTTCCGGATACTCCATGTGAATTTGAACGAGGACATTTTCAATCGGGAAAATGAAACTTTTCCGCAGGAGGAACGAAAACTCGAAAATGAATATGCTGTCAATCTTCCGGCCCGGTATAATTTTAAAGGTAAAATCAGGAACAGCTGGATCAATATCATCAATCCGTTCCGGGGCACCCTGGTGATGGGTAGCCCCGGCGCGGGCAAGTCCTATTTTGTTATCCGTCACATTATCACGCAGCATATCAAAAAAGGATTCAGCATGCTGATCTATGATTTTAAGTTCGACGACCTGTCGGTTATCGCTTATAATGCGCTGTTAAAATACGCGGGTAATTATAAAGTAAAACCCAGTATCTGGTTTATCGATTTCGACAATATCAAACATCGCTGTAATCCCCTGGAACCTGCAAGCATGGGCGATATCACCGACGCGATGGAGTCCTCGCGGACATTTATGCTGGGGCTAAACCGGGAATGGATCAGGAAACAGGGAGATTTCTTTGTGGAATCACCGATCAACTTTGTGACCGCGCTGATCTGGTTTTTAAAAAAGTACCAGGATGGCAAGTATTGCACCTTGCCACATGCGATAGAACTGGCGCAGGTGGATTATAAATATCTCTTTGCCCTATTAAAGATGGAGCCTGAAATAGAGGTGCTGATCAACCCCTTTATTTCCGCCTGGCAGAATGAGGCCTATGATCAGTTGGAGGGCCAGGTGGCCAGCGCGAAGATCAGCATGGCCCGGTTAGTCTCACCGGCCCTGTATTATGTGTTGTCAGGTAATGATTTTACCCTGGACTTGAATAACCCCGATGATCCGAAAATTATTTGCTTGGGTAACAATCCCTTAAAGCAGCAGGTGTACGGAGCGGTTTTGAGTTTGTATATGTCACGTACCATTAAGGTCGTCAATCAAAAAAACAAATTGAAATGCAACCTGGTCGTGGACGAGTTTCCGACGATTTACTTTAATAACATGGACAGCGTGATCGCTACGGCCCGTTCGAATAAAGTGGCAACCACATTGGCCCTGCAGGATTACAGCCAGTTAAAAAAAGACTACGGCCGGGAACAGGCGGAAGTGATCATGAACATTGTAGGGAATATCATATCCGGACAGGTTACAGGAGATACGGCAAAGCAGCTCAGTGAGCGTTTTGGCAAAATCATGCAGGAACGTCAGAGTGTCTCCATCAACAGCCAGGATACCTCCATCAGTAAATCGACACAATTGGACTTCGCGGTACCGGCATCCAAAATAGCGACGCTGTCTTCCGGTGAATTTGTCGGCCTGATCGCGGATGACCCGGATAATAAAATTAAACTGAAGGTTTTTCACAACGAGATCATCAACGACCATGAGGCCATCAGGGAAGAGGAAAAAGCTTATAAACCATTACCCAGGGTGAGACGGATCGATAACGAGATGATTTTCGCGAATTACCTTGCGATCAAAAAAGATATTGAGCAGATCATCAGCCGGGAACTGTCCTGAAAGTAGTTTTGCGTAAATAATTTAAAACATGGGGGGATAAGGGGTTGTAATATAAATAAGGTTTTTTTACATCTTTTTGGGTGTTTCGCAGTTTAAACGAGATCTGGTTGAGCAGGAAATAGCCGTATTAAGCCAAAATTAACTTCCGATTTGTTACAACCCTTTTCTCCCTGTTTTACCCTTTGATTATGTTGTTAATTTGGATAACCAAATCATAGCCATGAAAAAGGATGTCTTGTCAGAAATTGGTGTCGCCCTGCTGATCTTATTATTTACCTATACCGCGGTCAGTAAGTTTTTAGATCATTATCGTTTTGTATTCCAGATGCGCCTGGCTCCCTTGCCGCTCATGAAATCCCTTGCCCCGGTATTGGGCTGGCTAATGCCGGCCATGGAAAGCCTGACCGTGCTCGGACTGCTGATCCCGGTATACCGGCTGAAGGCGCTTTATGCGTCGGTTATCCTGTTGTGCAGTTTTGAGATCTATATTACCGGGATGTTATTGTCCGGGTTGGAATTGCCCTGTACCTGCGGTGGCATCATATCCCGCATGAGCTGGGGCCAGCACCTGGTATTTAACGCGGTATTTATCGGGATCGGTTTCATGGCTATTTCCTGTCTTCGAAGATCCTCCGGTCGTTTAGACAATAAACGAACGGCCACGTCATAAGAACTTTCACGCGCGTAAGCAGGTGGTACCGTTGCCTGTGACTAACGGTGTAATCAATGATTTAATACAATAACCATGAAAAAAGTAAGATCGGGCTTAATCGCCCTCGCATTGACCATTGGGGTTGCTGCGGCTTTTGCGAACAGTTCGGACGCGAAAGCAGGAAAACTGGTAAACTTCAACTGGCAGACCGTAGATGCCAGCGGTAACCAGGTAAAGGTAGCCGATGGAGGTATTTACGACCCTAACCGCTCACTGGCCGAAGCCAAGGCTGATTACGGGTGTGCCGGTTTGGCTGCCACCTGCGCCTCTACGGTTCCGGCTCAGGATGTAGATCCTACGCCATCGGCTCTTTACATCAGGCATAATTAATGTGCTAAAGGAAGCTGCCTGACGCAGCTTCCTTAATTTTTGTTATTCGTTTTCTGATATCACGAAAACGGGAATAATCCGTTTTCCTGCCTCCAGGGAAAAGCCAAGGGGATTAATCACAGCGTTGATCTGCTCTGGTGTAAGTCCCTTTTTGATCTGGACGTTCACGTTGAAGATTTTGCTCAAAGATATCCCGGACTCATTGATGATTGTTCCGTAGCCGATGCGGTGATTTAAGAGCTCCGTCAATTGCTGGATATTTATTGGCTGGTAATTGCTTGATTTATTTGCGTTGTCAGGTAAGGTATTTGCCTGGCCTTGTGAACTTTGGTTTGCTGGCTGCCTGGCCAGCTTAAGTACATAACAGTCCATGTTTCGCCGCTCGTACCGTCCGTTTATATTCAGGTACCGGTTGAGGTCGGCTATCATGTATTTTTGCAAAATGGTGTCTGCCACCCGGTAGGGTAATTTCAGGTCGTAACAATAAGAATTGGCATCAGCCCAGGCGCTGAAGCTCGTATAGGAAGAGTTTCGGAAACTGATCGGAGCTAACTGGGGGAGCATATATTTCAGAGAGTCTTTAACCTCGAAGATCAGCCGGCTGTAATTTTGCGCGCTGTACCAGTGACCGATAACAGCGTTCCAGTAAAGGTCCCGGATCGTCAGGTTACCCATAAAGATCCGGTTAAATTTCCGGGGTTCCTTCGCGTCGTTGCCCAGGAAAGCGTCAAAAGATAGCATTCCTTTAACTGCACGGGTAAATATGGAGCGGCTCTGGAAGCTGGTGTCCATGATATGGAATGGTTCAGTAATACTGGACGTGCCCAGGTTCATTTTGTCCTGCTTGATACTTGCCGCTATCGGTCGGTTACTCAGCGCATTCCTGATATTGGAACTGGTGACATCCGTGCCCTCGGAGATCATGGTCACTTTCCCGGTTTGGTCGATCCAGACGATATGTGGTAAAAGCTTGTGCGGGAACAGCCGCCGGGTCAGGATCGAATCGCTGGTCAGGGTCAGGTAAGCTTTGGAATTTAAGTCGGGTCGTCTTTTGAATAGCCTGTCGATCTTCTGGTAACTTTCATAACCTACGGCCACGATCTGCAATTGGTCCCCGAACTCTTTTTTGAGCTCAATTAACCGGGGCATTTCCTCCAGGCAGCCGGCACACCAGGTGCCCCAGAAATCCAATAGCAACAGTTTGTTCCGGTAGAGTTCGCTCAGCTTGACTTTTTTCAGGGTGTCCCCGTAAAAGCCGCGAAGGGTAATGTCGGGTACATGCTCCCCTATATGAATTTCCTGGGTTCCTTTTTCCTGGCTCCGGACTTCGGAGCACGATCCTGCCGCTAACAACAAGAGCAGGGTGATCTTTAAATAATAGAAGGTTTTCATTAGTATCCTGGATTTTGAGTAAGATTTGGATCATTCAGTATTTCGGCTTGCGGTATAGGGAAGAGCGCCGATGATGGCTTCCACAAGGGCTTAATTGGTGACAAGACCTGATCGATGGTTTGATACCTTTTCAGGTCAATGAAGCGGTTGCCGCCTTCGTTGAAAAGCTCGGCCTGCCGTTCCTGCCGGATGGCGGTCAGCAACTCATCAGCGGTAGTCGCCGTTGTTGCGGGCAAACCCGCTCTTTGCCGGATGGTATTCAGGTCTGCTCTGGCGCCGGAGAGGTCCTGTTGTCGCAGCCTGGATTCTCCTCTGATCAAATACAGCTCCGCCAGCCGGATATAGGTGCTGTATTCCGCCAGCGGGCCTGTAGTTGGGTTACGTTGTTTATACGTATAGGGATAATAATACTGTAGGCCGGAAACGGTTACGGAATTGACCCAGCTTGTTCTGCGTTTGTCTCCTGTTTCGAAGGAAGCCAGCAACTGCGGCGACACCTGATAGACGGGAATCCCCGATGACGGGACCGAGTTTAAGGTGGATGCTCCCGTGGAATTCCATAATTGGAGAATAGCTTCGGCGTTATTCGCGGTGAAGACCTGATTCAGGTTGCTCAGCAGGTTGTATTGCCCCGAGCTAATGACCTGGTCCGCCTGTGCTCCGGCATGGACGTAATCGTTATTGAACAGGTAGGCCTTGGCCAGCAGGGCAGCGGCCGCCCATCGGTTGGCCTGGATCTTTTCCCCGCCAAAAGGATAGGCGGTTGGTAATAATCGCTGACCTTCGGTCAGGTCGAGGATGACCCGGGTCATCACCGCTTTTGCGGGCGACCGGGCGGCTTTGGCGTTTTGGGTGACGGCGGTGGTCAGTACCAGCGGGACATCCCCGTAGATATTGACCAGCTGGTAATAACAGTAGGCCCGGACAAATCTCGCCTCACCCATGCACGTGTTTTTCAGCGTCGGTGGCAGGCTTTTCACCGGCTGAATGCCTTCAAGCAAAGCGTTGGCTTTATAGATCGTAGCATACAGGTTTTGCCAGATGCTCAGCACCGCGGTATTGCCGGTGGTTAGCGATCCATTGGTAAACTCGGTGGACACGGAACTGACGGTCGTCGTTTTCAATTCGTCTGTATAAGTGCCGATATACCGGATAAAGTTGGCATCCACCGTACCGAACAGGGTATAGAGGTTGGCGGTAGCCGCGACCGCGGAACTGCTGTCGCCGAATACTTTGTCAGGCGTCAGCTGGTTAGGGGGAAGATCGGTACCGGCCATCTTCCTGCACCCGGTGCAGGTGAAGATAAGCAGCGCGGGCAATAGCAGCCCGTATTTCAGGATATTTTTCATAGTGTTGTTTTTAGACCGAAAATGATGCTTTTCAATGGAGCCACGCCTCCGCTTCCCCCGCTGATCTCGGGATCAAAGCGCTGTTTGTTGGCGATCACCCAGAGGTTTTGGCCGTTAATATATAATTGGAGGCCTTTCAGGCCCAGGCGTTTTAGCAGGGCGGCCTTGGGTGTATAGGAAATGGCCAGGTTCTTTAGCCTGCCGTAGGAGGCGTCCGGTAACTGGGTGGAGTTGTATTGGGAGGAAACGATATTCACGGAAGCGCGGGGGATATCGGTGACATCACCGGGCTTTTGCCACCTGTTCAGCACGAACAAGGGGTCGTTATAGGGATAGGCCCCTAACAGTGGCTGATAACCCAGGTAACGCCTTTTCACGAACTCCATGGTTACGTCAAGCGCGAATCCTTTATAGGAAAAGGAATTGGTCCAGCCACCGAATAGATCCGGACTGGTCTTGCCTAATACCACGAGGTCCGCGGGCGTGGTGATCTTACCGTCGTTATTAATGTCGGCGAATTGCGCGATACCGGTTTGCGGATCGACCCCTAACAGCTTCAGTCCTTTTTTGACACTCAGGTCCTGGCCGACGATATAGGTGTTGGCATAGCTGGACCCTTCGATATTTGGAAAGCTTTTAAGCTTATTTTTGGGCAGGGTCAGGTTGATCGTGCTGGTCCAGTTCAATCCCTTGCCGCTTAGGGCTTGTACTTTCAGGTCGAGCTCCAACCCGGTATTTTGGATCACTGCCGGGAAGTTCGCCTGGTAGGATGCGAATCCGGCGAGATAGGGGATCTTATAGGCGATCAGCTGTTTACTGCTGTTATGCCGGTACCAGGCCGTAGTGAACAGGATCCGGTCATGGATAAATCCCAGCTCCAGCGCTGCTTCGAGCTTGCGGGTGGTTTCCCAGCTGTAATCCGGGTTGGCCACCCGGGCCGGTGACAGGGTCGACGTGCCCCCGTAAACGGTTCCGGCATTATAACTGGATATATACTGGTAGTCACTGATCTGGTCATTCCCGGTCGTACCGTAACTTCCCCGGAGTTTTCCGTAGCTCAAAAAGGGGAGGCTTCTTTTGATCCCATTTTCTTCCGTGAATATCCAGGCTCCACCGATCGCGTAAAAATTGCCGAATTGTTTGCCTGGCCCGAAACGGCTGGAGCCGTCACGCCGGAAATTGATATTGATCAGGTATTTTTTATCCCGGTTATAGTTTACCCGCCCAAAAATGGAAACATATTTATACAGGGAATAGGTGTTAATCTGGTTGACGATCGTGTTGGCGGCACCGAGGTTGCCCAGCAGGGCGGGGTTACTGACCCCGTCGCCTTCTAAGGTGTATCCGGTATTCTCCACATGCTGAAAGGTGCCGCCGATCAGGGCGGTCAGCACATCCCCGGAAATCTCTTTCCGGTAGTTGAGCTGTGGTTCCAGGATATAACGCTGGGAAACACTATTGGAGAAATAAGCGGTTGGCAGGGGATCAAAGGATGGGTCCTGGGAATCCTGAGGCAGGGTGGCCACCTGGTCTAATGCGTAACGGTTATAACCCAGGCTGATCTTGGCGTCCATTCCCGGGAACAGCTTGTAGCCTAACGAGGTGCTGACATTGATATAATCTGTATTGCTGCGCTGCTTTTGCTCCAGCGCCGCTACGGGGTTGCTGATATCCCAGTTATAACTCCCGTCCGGGTTACGGACCGGGAAATTGGGTGGAATGGAAAAAGCTCCGCTGTTGATGGCGGAGTATAGCGTATGGTTGTTGTCTTTGTTATAGTTGACGGACAGGGCGAAGTTGAACCGCTGATCGGTACTGCTGTGGTTGAAATTGAAATAACCACCGCCCTTTTTATAGTTTTCATCACCGGGCAGGATAGTCCCCTCATTCCGGTAATTCAGGCTGAACAGGTATTGGTTATTATCGTTACCGCCCGCGATGCTGGTCTGCAGCGTGGTAACCTGTGCGGTTTTGCCATAAAAATAACGCTGCCAGTCGGTTGACTTCGCGGTATCCCATTTGAGCAGGTCTGGGGCTGTATTGATGTCGGGTGTGATCCCGTCATTGGAAAAGGCCTCCCGCCGGAGTTTCAGGTAATCGGACAATCCTAATACAGGGCTGATCCGGCTGATCTTGCTGATGCCATGGCTGAGGTCTATCGTGACCCGGTCCCCGCCTTTTTTACCTTTTTTGGTGGTGATCAGCACCACGCCGTTAGCGGCCCTTGATCCGTAGATCGCCGTAGCGTCTGCGTCTTTTAAAATATCGATGCTTTCGATGTCGTCCGGGTTAATGATACTCAATGGACTGATGATGCCGTTGGCGCCGTTCAGCGCTCCGCTGCCATAGGGTGAGGTTGACAGGAATGGAACACCATCTACGATGAACAGCGGGTCCGTACCGGAGGCCAACGAGCCCTGGCCCCGGATCTGAACCTTGATGCCCCCGCCCGGCAAGCCGTTCGTCGTTTGTACCAGGACGCCGGAGGCGCGGCCTTGTAAGGCTGCTAATGGATTACTAATGGGCTGGTTTTCGATCTCTTTGGCGGATATGGACGCGACGCTCCCCGTATTGAACCTTTTCGTGGTTGTTCCGTACCCGATGACCTGCACTTCATTGAGGGCGCTGAGGTCAGGGGTTAACTGTATAGACAGGGGAGCTGTGCTGCTTGGATCAAAGGGGATGCTGGCCTTTTGGAAGCCGATAAAACTGACAGTAAGTGTTCCGCTTCTGACGGTTACAAAGAGCTTAAAGGTACCGTCGGCGCTGGTAATGGCCGGTACCCGGGTACCCTGCAGCAGCACGGTAGCACCGGGCAGCGGTTTACCCCTTTCGTCGGTTACTTTACCGGACAGGGTCTGGGAAAAATGGGGGCTGAGTTCCTGTGCGGGTAGCTTAAAAAAAAGGCAAAGCGTGGCCAGCACCATAAAAAATATCGTTTTTTTCATGTGTGATTGGGTGTGTTTGAAAAATCGGGAAGGAATGCCCGTTCGGGCATGGATAGGATATACCAATAACGGCAGCCGGAAGCTTAACTATTAACTGGTTGGCTGCCGTTATCGTTACTGGTCATTCCGGCGGGCAAATGACAAGTAACCATTGGTTCATGTGAATCGTGGTCATTTGTCGGCTCCTTTCTGCATTTCTTTGTGATAGTTATACAGGGCCAGGACAAGGTCGGGGAGCTTGTCCATCAGGTCGCCCAACTCTTCCGGCGTTAAGGTGTGCAGTTCTTTGCCGCTGCCGGTAGTACCGAAGGCAAACCATTTGAACAGCTCACTTTTTAGCGCGGGAGAATCAATGCCGTCAAAGATCCGCTCTAACGCTTCTTCTGCGCTGAGTAACTGGATCCGGTTGATTGATTTGAGTTTTGCGTCCATCCCTGTATTCGTTAAAGAAGGGTTTTCTGCTGCTTTGCCGGAGCAAAAGAAGGCGTGGAACCCGACTTATTGCAACTTGGTACCTAGGAGAACCGACGACAATAAGGGAGCCCACGCCTATAGCGTGAGCATTCCACTTATCACCTCGCCGTCTTGAAATTTCCTAGGTTTCAGTTACGAGATTCAAAGCGAATGCTTCTAATATTTTGAAGAATCGCTAAAATAGTAATTTATAAAGAATGCAATATATGAAAATTGAAATCGTATGTCAATAGTCCTACAATAATAATTTATTAATAATCGACTTTTCAGCCATGAGTAACACTCGGGATGAGAGCATTTTAACTGAATTTGGAAAAAATCTTCAAAAAATTAGAGAGGGAAAGGGAATTAGTTTACGGCAGTTAGAAATTTTGTCAGACGTTGATTTCAGTGAAATTCATAGATTGGAAAAAGGAAAAAGAAATCCAACCTTAACAGTAATAATTGCTTTAGCAAAAGGGCTAGAAATTGATCGAAAGGATCTAATAGATTTTTAATGGCGTTGCCTTCGGCCCAGGCTTTTCGTTACAAGTCCTCGCTTCGCTGTGGGCTTTATACTGCAATCCTTAACGCGGTAAGTACTTAAACTGATGCTAACTTTGAATTATCGGACCAAAAGATTATGAGCGGCGAAAAATATCGTTTCTATTAAGGGTGAAAACCGTGTTTAGGGTGCGCAAATTAAAAAGGAAACACCTGATTGACCAACCCGGACATATCTCACGGAATCGTAATTATGTGGTAAGCGGTGCATTAAGAGGCTATGTTATTGGTCCTGATGGAAGGGATCATACAATTTCACTTGCAATAGAAGATTGGTTCATTGGTGATCCGGGCAGCTATATGTCACAGGAACCCGGTAGTCTCTTTGTTGAAGCGATGGAAGATAGCACCTTAATCCAGCTTAGCTATGAGAATGAACAAATGCCGTTGGAAAAGTTCCGCCGGTTCGAACGGTATTTCAGGATCATGGCTCACAAAACAGCTGTTAGACTTTCAAAAATAAATTTCCTGAGTCCCTCTACACAACTAAAGTTTTGCTGAAAAGCCTCTTTTAACCATAGCAGATATTCCTTATCCACGCAGCAAACAAATTCCTTGGCCTGCATCAGCTGGAGCATATCTATATAGAATTTGATATTCGGCGCAAATATTTCCTTCATGTTCCGAATACGGAACAGCACTTTATCCGGAGCTAGCGGCAAAATGAGGTCATCCAGGAAAGGATCCGCCTTTTCCGGGTGACGCAAAATTACCGGGTTGTCGCCGCAGATAGGCGGAAAGGTTCTCGGAAAGGTTTTAACCGTAGCCGGCCAAGTGCAATCCATCAGGTTCCAGTAAGTCGTTGCGGGTAAAACATTCCGCAGCCGCTTGAAATAGGATGTATCCGCCTTAACCGCCGTTGCAAATTTGTCTGGATCGATTGGCCGCATTGTCTGTTTATCAATGACGGCGACGCCAAGCTGATTCAACTGATGGATACCGTTAGTAGCGTTGATTACCGGGCGCTGTGAAGGTACCCGCCAAAACAATTCTCCCGCAAAGTAATTCAGCATTACAACCTCTTGTTGGTCCAGTCCGAAGCCTTGGTCGACCGCCTTGATCTTCTCTAATATCCGAGCGTAACGACTTTCCATCCCACTGTAAAACTCTTCTATATAGTCATCCGGCACCCCGTCGTTGTCGATGGTGTTGTCATCAGGCAAAAAGAAATGGCTTGCAGATGAGAACATCTTACCATTTTGTTTAAAACGGTACTCTTTGACCAGATAGATCATGAATTGACCATTCTCATTGGTATAGCCTTTAAGATAAAATTGCGGCAGGTAATGGTGCTTACTCATCGGAGAAAATGCAAGACCAAAGTTTCCCATTCCTGCGCTAAAGTAATGTCTGGCCGAACTTTGCCAGCCGTTCTGTACCAGTAATCGGCATTACCGGTGTCGCCTTCTTTACGGTGAAGATAAGCATGCACCCAGGCGGATTCCCTGTCGCCGAGCTGATCGACTTGCCTATGGGCAAGGTCCAAGTCGCCTTTAGCATCATACCATAAGCTTTTCAATTGCGCAGACAGACCGTTATTGGGCTCGGCTGCCTTTAAGGATGCTTTGAATTCGGTTGGTGTAGGCACTGATGGCGAATAATAATTTGAATAAACAAATAGCTCACTGTTTTGTTATAGTAGCAATCGATTTGGTTACGATTTCATTGACATAGATATAGCAACGAATTCTATTTTAATCCCTTCATTTTATTAAGGAATTCATTGAAACTACCATTACTTATTTTCAAAGCGTTATTAATTTTATCGAAAGGTGCTGTAAGTTTAAACCTGCGCTTTTTACCCGCTCCCTGATATTCCACCTCGGCGAGAATTTTTTCTTGGATGAGTGTTGGAAGTAACTCGTCTATGAAATATTCGGCATCTTTGCCAAGTTTGATTCTGAACACATCATCATTGATTTGATTACCCCGGATAAAGCGTCTCAGTGCCTTTTGGACAAGTGCTAGGTCTTCGTCTATCGTAGTTTCTACTGGCAACGGTTCTTCAGATTGATCAGTCCTTTCAAATTTAAACCCTAGTTCAGTAAGCTCTCTCTCGATATTAAAAGGATCATAATAATCTAATTCTTTATTAGCGTTCTGAACTGCAATAATATCGCATTCAATAAATACACTATCGCAGATAATATTGTGATCATCAATAATTTCAAGATTATCAAATGTACATCCTTCAAATCTGCAATTAGTGATGTTAGTACCGAAGAAAGATGAAGTCTGAAAATGGGAATTTTTGATAGTCAGATTGTTTAACGATATGCCCTTTAAACTATCGACAGGAAACGAATAATTTTCTAAGTTAATTCCAGTACTATCTTTTGTAGATAACGCTTTAACAATAACGTTACCACAGTTTTCTTTAATATAAGAAGTTGAATTTTCGTTTGTCTGAATTAATGTAAATATCTCAGACAGTTTTTTTAAAGTAATGTCCTTTTTATTTCTACAGTAATTCGCTAAAACCTCAACCGTTTGTCCGAATATCAAACCTTTTCTAAGCAGGTTTTTAAACTCCTGAATTTTATTAAATTTAAGGGCATTATAAAAACTAACACCCAGGAAAAATTCTTGAAATTCCTCATGATCAAACTTGAGCTGATTAGGTCCTTCTGCACTTATTAATAGCGCATGTTGTTTAAGCCGCTCTTTAACTTGTCTTGTTATCTGAATTGAAAGTCCATTCGATTCACAATAAAGATCAGATAAAAGATCAATAATATTAAACTGTAGCGAAGCAGTATTATTTAGCCACATTTCTTCTGCTACGGCAGCTAACAACTCATAATGTTGTTCTATTGTTAACAATGGTCTATTTTCTCCAGATGTATCAATCCATTTTGTATCAGCCTCTCTAACAATAATGGCATCCACAAAATTTGGAAAGTATTCAGTTGAGTTTTCCAGCGCATCTGATATTTTGTTAATATTTCCGGTTGTTTCAACTACACTCAGTAATTTATTTACCAATACTGGCCTAGTGATCAATGGGTGATCCGTACCAAGTTGGGCGCTAACAATATTATAGATTTCTTCACCTTCTATAATGTTTCGAGAAATAGCATACTCTTCAAATTGATCTTTATCCCATCTATTTATGGCAACTTTAGCAAAGGCTACAGAGTCCATGCTTATTGTATCAAACAATTTCGCTTGTGCACCAAATCCTTTATAATCGAAATATGCCTGCCTTGCGGCGATAAGCACATTTCCTGAAGAATTTAATTTAGTCATAAGCTGACCCGTTGCAGATAAAGCTTCGCCGCTTGAATTTACCATGAACATCTCTTCAAATCCATCAAAAGCAGGAACTATCAATCCAAGGCGAACTAATTCAATGAAAGATTCGTAATAAAATTCCCGAAAACGCAGTCTATTGACCAACGAAGCTATCACGATATCATCGAACCTCAAAAATGGCCTTCCACCTAGAGGAATTGGTAACACAAGCCAATCAGTCTCTTTTTTCTTAAATAATTCCGCTTGAGTAACAGCTAAGTGAGTTATAATCGTAGTTTTTCCCTCGCCAGCGTCTGATGTCAAATACACAACACCCGTGGTACCAGGTATTTTTTGTCCCAATTTCAAACGTAATGATTCGGTAACATTCTTAGTCGGCTGTTCTATTTCATTGGGATCGCTATCTATATCATCCAGTAAACTTCCAGTTGGATTTATAAAATCTTTGATAGGTGTAGAATATTCTTTAATTCTATCCGCCAATTGTTCAAGTTGAGCAAGTCTTCTTGATATCCAGGTCCGAGCACGAATGTCCTGGCCATCTTCATTTACATACAATTCACCGTCTTTATCAACAAGTTGTATTTCTAAGACCTCGCCTCTGATAAACCCGGTCACTCTGCCTTTATCAATAATTATATCATTTGCACTATCGGCAAATGATATTAAAATCCTTTTAAAATCTTGTATATTCATATCAAAGGCTTTTCATATAATAATTTTGACTAACTGTTCTACTATAATGGTTAGGAGTTGACCTTCCGCTTTGAGTTTGGAAATGGTAAACTTTACTTCCAATCGTAACAGAGGTTAGAATTCCTGGCCAAAAATCATCATCTGATGACACAATACAATATTTCTTTTCTTGTTGTGCGATTGAAATCATATCAGACGTTAGCATTGTATCCACCAATTTCTGTTCGCTCCTATAAAAAATATCCTCGACCGTTGCGGTATGGCATTCTCCACAAACGCCGGCTTGGACAAAATTATACACCTGTAAAACGGGGCAGGCTTGGCGCTGACATCCGTTTTTTATCGGGTGATATGCCTTTAACCCGGATGGGATGCCACTTCTTCTATAAGTGTTGACCAAATGTATTGATGGTTGAATGGTTAAACTCGTGGCCAACTCTGTTGTAACGATTACAGAGGTCTTCATGTCTGATAATAAAGCAGGCCTTGGAAAATCTGCCACTATATCTGTGTTTATATTTTGGGCACGCCTAGTGATATTATTATTCTCATACCACCCTCCGTATAACCTCACGGTGACATTTTTATCATCCACTTCTGAAGGGGTCAGTTTGCTTAAGATATTTTCAACAATAAAGATGAGTCCTCGTGTTTGATCGCTGACATCAAGATTATCGTAGTCAATTAACAAATTGAAGGCCATTGGGAGTTGATTGGTTTAGAATTGTAAAGTAAATAAAATACTGTTTAATATTCGTGATCATTCATTATTAAAACAGAGAAATTCGATAATATGAATTAATATTATTCCAAAATAGTAAATTCGAACTCGATAGCTACTACTGTAAATAAACCTTATATGCAAAATCAATACGATTGGTTGTTGAAAAAAACTCCGAGATCTGTTAAAAATCTACACTTATGGGAAAATAATCCGCGTTTAGATCCGGAAAACAATTATGTGCATCTTAAAGATTTTGCCGAAGAAATGACCTCAACCGATGCAGACCGACAAGATTTCATTGATTTAGGAAAGTCGATTGTCAAACAAGGTTTTATACCAGCCGACCCAATTGTTATTTGGCAGGACGCCGTCTCAAAAAAGTTTTTTGTAGCGGAAGGAAATCGTCGCGTTTGTGTATTGAAATTACTTCACGAACCGTTAAAAGCTCCAAAGGGTATTAAAAACGCTTTTGCCAAATTTTCAAAAGAGATTGATTTATCGAACATTGAAAAAATTCATGTATCAATAGCACCTACATTTGAGGATGCTGAGTGGTACATATCGCAGCGGAATAGTATAACTTCCTTGCAAAAGCGTTGGCAAAGAGAACAGCAACAGCGATGGGTGGCAGAGCTTTATGAAAAATATAACGGAGATATTGAAACCATCAGAAGCCAGGCCGGAGTAGAAAACGAAACTGAATTAGAAGGAATTTTAAGGACGTTAAAAATAAAAGCTTTGGTTAAGGAAGTCGAAAACCAATTGACTGCTAAGGAATTTGCAAGTGCGTCATCACATCGATTCCCGATATCATCATTGGAGCGTTTTTTTAATACGAAGAAGGTAAAAGAACAGTGGGGATACGAATTTGATGGAATAGATATTAAGATAAATAGCAAAAGGGATAGTTTTTTAAATGCTTATGCAGCCCTAATCAAAAGAATGTTATTGCCAAGAGGCCACGAAGAAAGGGTTGACTCGCGTTCTATTACCGACAAGATAGACACCATTTTAGGATCTTTGCCAACTGTCGAAAAACCTTTTCGTAATAATGCTAATAACGTTGAACCACAGGAAAACGAAGATGCTTATAATGAAATTGCACCAAACATTTCATCTGCCAGCGATGATGTTGAACAGCCAGAAACTCCGAAGCCGCCAAAGAAGGATCTTAAGAATGATCCTAACAGATCTAGATTAATTTTGGAATGTTATGAATTGCACACCGACAACTTCAGGATGGCGGATTTATTTAATGAATTAAAAATGATTCCGCTTAAATACAAAAATTCTGTTTCTGCATCTGTCCGTATATTCTTAGATCTTGCTGTACTAACGTATATTGAAACCGAAAATCTTGAAGCTGAAATGAAGAAAAAATATGGGGCGACCTTAAGACAAATAACTTTAAGTAAAAGGCTTGAATATTTAAAAGATAAGGCTACTCAAAAATCTTCAACTATTATACAAAAATTGCTTAATCCCGAAAATGAATTAAGCCTAGATGTTCTTAATGGATATGTTCATAACAGAGATTCTCATTACTTAGACCTGCCGTTTTTAAACAAATTTTGGGATTTCTTATTTCCGTTGTTTCAAGAGTTGCTGGATATTAAAGAAATATCAGGCTAATTTAGGATTGCAGAACACCACATCTTAACATTTGCCATTAGCTCTGGTTCAACCGTATCAGGTAAATAGTCGAGAATGCGGAAGCGATCAAATACTAAACCGGCTTCATTTGCACGAACTCGCCAAATATCTAATGGGAAATATTGTGCGCAAAAAAACATTCTCATTGGTGTCATAACAGGTTGAATAGAAAACCAATTACGACAAAACGCGTCTGTATTCAATTCAGATAACCGGTCTTCCCATGACGTTCCAGTTTTACATTGTCCGAATGCAATAACTTTTGAAGGGAGTTTATCTGAAAATCCTTTCCAGATAATCACATCCACATTATCATCTTGAGGCCTAAACCCCTCATTTTGAATAATTGCCCCTCCCTCTCCAATTCTCTGAGTTAGTTGGGCCAACTTTTCTCTGAAACCGCCAATATCATTTCTACTTGTTCCTAAAATGTCAGCTTCAGTATTTTTGCCAAAAAACTCTTTTGCCACTACAGCAGAAAGCATTTCAAACAACTGAGTGCCATCAATATCATTCTGGACCTTTTCCTTACTCATATTCAAACGCGTAGCCAACAACAAAAACCTATAAACCCAGTTATGGTTATCGTCGTCCACTTCATATTGAATTGTATAGCCGTGTTGTATAGCAGTGAAAGGGTATTTTGAACCAGAAATATTTTTTCTGCGATTAATCTCTATGGAAATTTCATCAGCTTTGTCATTGAAACGATCGGTAGTATCAGTTATTCCGCTAACAATTGTCTCATCAGAAACTAACAGAGGGCTTTTTAATACATCATGCAGAGAAATGGTTCCTTTAGTCAACGCAAGATATTCCGTGTAATCAGCCCATTCTTGTGCGCTGCTCCGAAGTGTAGGTATTCCATCTGGAAGTTTAAACATAGCTATTTGTCTTCGCCAAAAAGCCTTTTTTTAGGAACATTGTCATCTTGCATGGCCTTCCATTTTTTTTCCATTATATCATAGAGTTCATCAGCAATCCCAGCAACCGAAGCTGCCAGGCGGAGCATCGCTTCATCTTTACCGTCAAATCCTTCAGTTTGATAGGATTGTGCTTTTTGTAATGCGCGTTTTGCCTCTAAAAGACTTTGCTCAAATGTTTCATCCTTTGGCTGACTGATCTCGTAAGCTAAAACTAAAGGTACATTATCCCGTAAAGCATAAGTAGCCTCCTTATTTTTGACTACAGCTTCAAGTCTACGCAGATCTGGATTTTGAGACTGAATTACTGGTTCCTGTTCGCGTTTTTTACTTCCAAACATCCAAAGAAGTAACTCCTCTAAATTGTCCTGCTTGCCCTCAGGAACAGGATTTTCTACTTCTTCCGAAACATCTTTTATGCCAATAAATTCTTTTATGCCTTCATACGACAGGCCAGTGTATAGGTGAGAAAAATATAGCCTGGGTGCATTTATATCAGTGCGGTCAAATTTTCCTATATGCTCTGCCTGCTCAATGACTTGAAGTCCCTGATAAAGTTTTTGAACTGTTTTATGAGTATCTCCAATTTGAGAAGCGATTTCTTCTAAAGTAATGTGATATTCATTCTTTATCAGTGAAATATACTGGGCTTTAGCATAACTCCCCCATTTAGCGGGGCCGTTAATATGCTTAAATCCAATAAACTTCCATGCATCTTTACGTTCATTTACAAAAATAACAGGGATAGTTGCCAGGGCTGTTTTGATTTCGTCAGGAACATATAATGTATTTTTATTGATTCCTATGTAATCTGCAAGTTCAGGTTCAAGTATGCATTTAACAGCTGCAAGGCGTCGGTTACCTTCAATAACTATGTTCTTGCCATTTTCGACAACAGCAATTAATGGTTCATGCTCAAAAAAACCGCTGGCCTTTATCGACAGGACAATTTCTTCTACTCCCATCACACTCCAGAGGATCTTTATAATTTCCTGCTCAGAAAGGTCATTTCCGAGGCTAAATTCCGCAATACGCGGATTTTGATTATCGAAGCTTAAATCCTTCGGATTTGCCTGGGTTATTATCTGATTCATTATTAGATCAAAATTAATTCACTGTTGCGGCTGTTTACTTTAATCTCATCCACTAAATTCATTTCAGGAGAAAAAACTAACAACTCACTACCAAATTTCTTGCTTTGCAAAGTATAATTTAGATCAAAGGCTGACATTCTAAAATCCTTATACATCGCTTTGATAGGGGCTACATTATCATAAGAAATCAACCATGTAATGTTTTCATCCAACTCAGCGACAGCATTCGCCAATGTCTGATGATTGAAATGGTTGTAATTGTTTAAATAAAGCATTTTACCCTTATTGTAATAAGGAGGATCAAGGTATAAAAATAGCTCTTCAGTATTCGGATGGTATTCCTGTAAATTTTTAATGATCCCAACGGCATCTTGATTCGTTAGGGTTATGTTCTCCGCATTGTCAGCAATTTTTTCAATACGACGGATCAACTCAACCCTGTTGAAGCGTACGTCAATTTTATAATTCCCTGTCTGATCCTGACCCCCAATTGGACCAGCCTTGTAGATTATTCCCGACCTATTAGTTCTATTAAGAAAAAATGTAGAAAAGCCTAATTCAATAATTCCCGCAGCACGCCCCTGAAGATAAATTGCCTTTTGATTGTGCCATTCTTGTATTGTGATGGGTGTGCTTTTCACAAGTTCAATAAATTCAGTTGAATGATTTAATATTGCATACCACACAGCATAAATGCTATAGTCGGCGTCATTGATATGGATATGTCTGAACGTACCATCAAAAAGCATCGTTAATGCCGCGCCCGCTCCGCCTGCATATAGCTCACAATATACACCTCCGTTTAAATTATTTTGTATAGCAAGTTTAGAAATAAAGTCAGACAGGCAGGATTTACCGCCTGGATATCGTAAAGGACTATGACTGTGGGAACTACTCAAAATGACATATTTAGCCGTTGGCCAGCAAATATAATAAACAATTACTATTAAATTTAGCTCATTTTTATCACTATAAAAGCTTTAAGCATTCTTATTGTTTATTGATAACCTATTTTTTTTTCTACCTTTTAATTGTGTGTGACTTGTTCTCATCTTCGCCACCTTCCCGAGGTTTTCGTTCTCTTGACTGATCAGATTGGCCTGGTTTTAAATACTGGTTTTGTTTCAGTCTGGCTTCGACAAAGATCTTTTCAGGAATGTTATTATTCAGAATTTTTGCCCCGCCAGTTAGTTCCAGTATTACTTTGTTAATGATGGTGTTACGAATAGCAGTTACGCCACTTGGCTGTGACAGTATTTCAGCCAATGGTCGTTTAAATGCTATACGGCCGAAAGATTCATCGGCTACACCGAATACGATGCCGTTGATCATCGCTTTATTCATCTTCTTCCGGAACGAAGCGATTTCTTTCTCTTGCAAATGTTAATTGAAGAATCGAACCTTCAAGCGGAAGTGTCTTCAATATCGTCAACCGAAAAATGATACATTGATTTTTACCAGGAACGCTTAATTTAAAACGATCATTGGATCAAAGCTTAAGTTACTGATTAAAATCGACTTGGTGTAGGGTTAAGAAGGCGCGTTTTTCAGTAGGTGGTTGGGTAGCCGGTAAAATTGGATAATCTGCGTATCGGTGCAAAGATCTCAGTACCGGATTATTTTGTAATAATAAGCCGATACTATTTCAAGACTTATCTTTTAAATTTACGTTGATTCAACGTAATTCATTATAAACTTGGCTACTTGTTCTTGTTCGACAACGGTGAGTACATCACCGTCATATATCCAAAAACCTTCTGCGTCAAACATTATTCTTCCCATATAATACGGCGTTTCATCATAAGCAGTATATAATTGGTAGCAGTGTTCTGCATCCTTACTTTCCGAATCCAATAGGATGCGTACGACCTCATTAGGACCATTTTTACGCTTTACCCAAGCCACCGCATCGTTAATTAAATAGGGCGTACTTATCATCATAAAACAAAAGTCGAAAATTATTTTACAATTCCTTATATAAAATGCTAATATTTTTAGCATAACTTTACAGTCCCAAATTGAATTAGATGGCCAACACCAAAAACGATATCATCAGCCAGTTGCAAAAGGATATTTTGCAATGGGAAGGCTACAGGCCGCCGCCTGCTGGTAAACGGAAATTGGTTGGTTTAGGCCCGGTAGAAGCCGCTTTTCCAAATGGTGTTTTTCCTTTGGGGACCGTACATGAGCTGGTCTGTGCAAATACAGAACAGGCCGCGGCTTGCGGTGGCTTTGTAAGCGGGGTGCTTTCGATACTCATGCAAAATGGCGGTGCCTGTTTATGGATCAGCCTTTCCGGGAACTTATTTCCCGGAGCTTTAAAAGCTTTTGGTATGGAACCCGACCGGGTGATCTTTGTCAATCTGACCAGGGATAAAGAGGTGCTTTGGGTCATGGAAGAAGCATTAAAATGCGCTGGCCTGGCCGCGGTTATCGGGGAAATGCGGGAAATTGATTTTAAGCAATCCCGGCGTCTGCAGCTGGCTGTTGAACAAAGCCGGGTGACGGGTTTTGTTCTGCGTAACCGTTCGGATAAAATGGGATCAACCGCTTGCGCCGCCCGCTGGAAAATCAAACCCTTACCAAGTGAACCGGTTGATGGTTTGCCTGGCCTGGGCTTTCCACGCTGGCAGGTCGAACTATTGCGGGTACGTAATGGGCAGCCGGGTAACTGGATCATGGAATGGTCGGAAGGTAAATTCAGACCGGTTGAAAAAGAACTGCCGGAACAACAAAAACAAATGGCGGGATGAGTTATGGAAAAGCGCTTTATGGCTATATGGTTTCGTCACCTGATGACAGACTGGCTAACCCTTAAACAGCCGGAGTTAAAGGAAATACCTTTCGTTTTTGCAACACTTGACCGTAACCGTATTGTCATTACCGCTGCCAACCCGGTAGCGGAAGCGCAGGGTGTTCATTGCGGTATGGCGGCAGCGGATGCCAAAGCAATTACAACAGATCTGCGGATATTGGACCATATCCCTGGAAAAGAAGCCAAATTATTACGGCAACTGGGCTTATGGTGTATCCGCTATACACCGATCGTGATGGTCGATCTGCCCAATGGCCTGATCCTCGATATTTCCGGCTGTGCGCACCTGTGGGGCGGCGAACGAGGCTATTTGAAAGAGATCGTGAACAAGCTGCGCTCATCGGGTTATGATGCCCGGGCAGCTGTAGCAGATACCATAGGTACTGCCTGGGCGGTTGCCCGCTTTGGAAAAAAGACACCTCTTGTTGAACCCGGTATGCAGGCACAAGCCTTGCTGAGCCTGCCACCTGCTGCTCTCCGTCTGGAACCGCTTATATTGGAAAAACTCCAAAAGCTGGGCTTCAGTATCATCAGAAGTTTTATACAGATCCCGCGCACGGTATTGCGTCGGCGTTTTGGGGAGGGCTTTTTATTAAGATTAGCACAGGCTTTGGGCCTGGAAGGGGAGATCCTGGTTCCGCTGATTCCGCCCGTACCCTATACAGAACGTTTGCCCTGCCTGGAACCGGTTCGGACGAAAAAAGCGATTGAGATCGCTATTCAAAAACTCCTGGAGACCATGTGTTTGCGTTTGCAAAACGAAGGTAAGGGTATTCGAAAAGCCATCCTGAAATGTTATCGTATAGATGGGAAAATGGTACAAGCTGGCATTTCCACCAACCGGGGCTCGCATAGTGTTTCCCATTTGGTCGAACTGTTTGAATTGCAGATCAGTAAAATAGAGCCGGCTTTGGGTATCGAATTGTTTTTGTTGGAAGCCCCGAAAGTAGAGGCTATTGACCTGATACAGGAAAAATTATGGGATGAGAAACCTGGATTACAGGATACCGCTCTGGCGGAACTGCTGGACAAACTGGCGGGTAAGGTTGGCGCGAATGCTATCCACCGCTATTTACCCGCAGAACACAACTGGCCGGAGCGCTCGATAAAACAAGCAGCCTCTTTAATGGAAACCCCGGTCACCAGATGGCGGACGGACAGGCCACGGCCCGTACGCCTGTTACGCCGGCCTGAGGCCATTGAAGTGATGGCGCTCTTACCCGATTACCCGCCCAAAGTATTTACTTACAAAGGACGGAGACATATTGTTGAGAAGGCTGATGGCCCAGAACGCATTGAACGGGAATGGTGGCTGGACCAGGGTGAGCACCGGGATTATTACGCCGTGGAAGATGCCGACGGGCAACGTTATTGGCTGTTCCGCTCAGGACACTATGATGCCGCTCCGCAATGGTATTTGCATGGGTATTTTGCATAAAGATGATGAGATACGCCGAGTTACAAGCCACATCCAACTTCAGTTTCCTGCGGGGAGGGTCGCATCTCGACGAACTGGTGGAACAGGCAGAAGCACTTGGTTATGAAGCTATCGCCATTACTGACCGTAATAGCCTGGCGGGTATCGTGCGTGCGCACGTCGCGGCAAAAAAACTCGCTATCAAATTTATTCCGGCCTGTCGGTTGGACCTGTTAGACGGGCCAAGCCTGCTGGCTTATCCAACTGACCGCGACGCCTATGGCAGGCTTTCAGCATTATTAACCGTTGGGAACCTGCGGGCTGAAAAGGGGGAATGTCATTTATATAAAACGGATGTCTATCAGCATCAGGAAGGTATTCAGTTTATTATCATCCCGCCGGATGAGTTAAACGCCCGGTTTGATTATGACGATGATTTTAAAAGCAATGTAGCGGAATACCGGGCTAACCTGGGCCTGGCATTATATATGGCGGCGACCCGTTCCTATAGCGGGGATGATGCCAAGAGACTGGCCCGCCTTGCTCAATTGGGTATTCCCCTGGTGGCTGTTGGCGATGTGCATTACCACGAACCTAAGCGTCGTGAGTTACAGGATATCCTGACCTGCATCCGGGAAAAATGCACGATACATACGGCGGGTTTCCGATTACACGCCAATGCGGAAAGGTTTATAAAACCCATAGAAGAGCTGCACCGCTTGTTCAGGGGATATCCTGACGCATTAGATAACGCGTTGAAGATTGCTGATGCATGCCAGTTCTCCCTGGATACCCTGAAATACATCGAACCGGAAGAAAAAATACTGGATGGACTGACGCCACAGGAACGCCTGATCAAATATACCTGGGCAGGTGCACATGAGCGGTATGGGGAACATATCCCCATAAAAGTTCAGGATCAGTTAAAATTTGAGCTTGCTTTTATTGATGGCCGAAAGCTGGCTCCTTACTTTCTCCGAGTGTATAAATACACGCAAAAAGCAGAGGAACTGGGCATCCTGCACCAGGGACGTGGTTCCGCGGCCAATTCCACAGTTTGTTATTGTTTATCCATTACAGCGGTAGATCCTATGAAATCCCGCTTGCTGTTTTCCCGGTTTATGTCTGATGCAAGAGAAGAATGGCCGGATATCGACGTCGATTTTGAGCATGAGCGACGGGAAGATATCATCCAATATATTTATGAAGATTACGGACGTGAACATGCCGCGATCGTGGCGACAGTTACCCAGGAACGTCACCGTGGTGCCATCCGGGATGTGGGAAAAGCGATGGGGTTATCCGAGGATTCGATCAAACGGGTCGGTGCTACGATATGGGATTTTAGCGAGGAGGGTTTTGACGAGCAACGATTGCGTGAACAAGGGTTAAACCCGCATGATCCGCTCATTCATAAAGTATTAGAGCTAACCTCGCTGCTGATGGGCTTCCCGAGGCAATTAGGACAACATACCGGCGGTTTTGTTATTACGGATAATAAGCTATCGGATCTCTGTCCTGTACTGAATGCGCGGATGGAAAACCGTACGCAGCTGGAATGGAACAAGGATGACCTGGAAGCTTTAGGTATTCTGAAGGTAGACGTTCTGGGGCTGGGCATGCTGACCATGATCCGTAAGGCATTTGATATGGTAGCGCAGCATTACGGTAAAAAATTGACACTGGCCAATGTTCCCCAGGACGATCCCAAAGTTTATGAGATGATCTGCCATGCCGATACCATCGGCGTGTTCCAGATTGAAAGCCGTGCGCAGATGTCCATGCTGCCGCGTTTAAAACCCCAATGTTTTTATGACCTGGTGATCGAGGTGGCCATTGTACGACCGGGGCCAATACAGGGGGACATGGTACATCCCTATCTGCGCCGCCGGAATGGTGAAGAGCCCGTGGAATATCCCTCGCAGGAATTAAAGGAAATCCTGGGGAGAACATTAGGGGTGCCTTTATTCCAAGAGCAAGCTATGGAGATCGCCATCGTTGCGGCGGGTTTTACGCCTGCTGAAGCAGATGAACTGCGCCGCAGTATGGCCAGTTTTAAAGCGAATGGCAAATTAGGCTTATATGAAAAGAAGCTGGTGGACGGGATGGTGGCCAGGGGGTATGAAGAAGATTTTTCGAGAAGGGTCTTTAAGCAATTGCAGGGTTTTGAGGGTTATGGTTTCCCGGAAAGCCATGCCGCCTCCTTCGCCTTGCTGGTTTATATTTCCTCCTGGCTGAAGTATTATTATCCCGATGTATTCTGCGCGGCATTATTGAACAGCCAGCCGATGGGGTTTTACCAGCCCGCGCAGATCGTTCGGGATGCCAAAGATCACGGGGTTAAAGTTTTGCCGGTGGATGTCAATCATTCTTGTTGGGATAATACACTGGAAGAAAAAGATGGCGCGTACCTGAGCGTGCGTTTAGGTTTTCGGCAGGTCAAAGGATTACGGGAGGAAGATATGACTTTATTGATAGCAGGCCGTAATTCATTTTATGACCATGTTGACCAGTTGCGTAGGGTAGGTGTACCCGAAGCGGCTTTGGAAAAGCTGTCGGATGCGGATGCATTCCGGTCTTTAGGTACGGATCGTCGACAGGCTTTATGGGAGGTATCGGCTTTGAGTGACCGACCGGTCGCCTTATTTGATGGTCAGGCTTCGGAAAGCGTCAAAGAGATACAGGTACAGTTGCCACTGATGACCGAAGGAGAGCATGTTGTGCAGGATTATTCAGCTACGGGCCTGTCGCTAAAAAATCACCCGGTGGCTTTAGTTCGCGAAAAACTGAACTTATTGCACAATACACCGATCGCTGAGCTTAAAAATAAGAAAGATGGGGATTCCATCAAGGTTGCCGGTTTGATAACCGTTCGCCAGCGGCCCGGCACAGCTAAGGGTATCTTGTTCATGACCCTGGAGGATGAAACCGGTGCGGCTAATATCGTAGTATGGAAGAAACTGTTCGATCAATACCGGAAGGAGATCATCCAGTCCCGTTTGTTCATGGTTGAAGGGAAATTACAGATCGAGGGCGAAGTGATCCATGTGGTCGCCATACGCTGCTTTAATTTGAACAGGCTGCTTCGTGGTTTGACCATAGGCAACGCCGATGACCTGCCGCTGTTAACCCTGGCAAGGGCAGACGAGACCACAGCGCCCGGGCCTGATAGCCGGGAGGTTTTTCATAAAGGAAGGAATTTTAAGTAGTTCTTTAGATAATAAATACTAATATTTTTAGTATTTATTGTTCTTTTTTGCATTTTTTTCTCGATTTTTGTTTATGAGAAGTAAGTTATTCCGGGAAAAGCCGGCAACGGCTAAAATAAGGGGAGAAAGATGGGTGCGCATCCTGCCGGATAACGGGGAGGGCTATCTGCTTTACGACATCTTACGGGAGATTTTTATCGGCCGTATTCTCTTTGATGCCGATGATAACTGGATATACGACGGCGAATTATTGACTGTTAAAGAACAGGAAGATGCGGCAGGGTTTATTAGCGGCAATCATAAAGAAATGGATAAATTGATCAGGGATTTAGGATGATGGAGCAACAATTGTGTTTTTTCCCCGAAGCGGGACAAAGTAAGGGGCTGCCAACTGATTTTCTGGAATACTTTCCCGGTATATTCAGTGAGGAAGAAGGTAATTGGTTTCTGCAAAAACTGATAGCGGAAGCGCCATGGAAACAAACCGTACAAAAGATGTATGATAAAGAAGTGATCACTCCACGGTTGACGGCTTGGTATGGTGATCTGGGTACCGATTATTCTCATCCTGGAAGAATAGCCAACCCGACCCCGTGGACGCCCGAATTACTGGCGATTAAGCAAATCGTAGAACCCTTAGCGGGTACTCAATTCAATAGTGTTTTGTTAAATTATTACCGCGACGGCAATGATTCCGTTGCCTGGCATAGTGACAAAGAAAGCATTTTGGGCAAACATCCGGTCATTGCTTCGGTTAGTTTTGGCCAGGTCCGTAGTCTTGATATCCGCAACAAAACAGACCACAGCGAAAAATATTCAGTTCGGCTGGAACATGGTTCCTTCCTGCTGATGAAAAGCGGGTTACAGGAACATTGGGAGCACCGGATCGCCAAATCCCTTAAGCCTATGAAGGCGCGTGTTAACCTGACCTTCCGGGTAGTGATCTGATATTTACCAAAGAATTTAATTTTTAAACTATCCACCATATATATTCGCAGCATGAAGAAACTGTTTATTTTTTGTTTGATAGCCCTTCCGGCAACACTGATCTCCTGGGGTTTTAAAGGACACCGGGCTATCGCGACAATCGCGCAAAAACATTTGACCAGCAATACCGCCTATGTCGTTTCAGCTTACTTAAAAGGCGAAAGCATGGCAGAAGTAGCCACCTGGGCAGATGAAAACCGCAATCCGACTACCGCACCCTGGCATTTTTTAAATCTGCCCCTGGGTTTAACGCACGAACAGTTTGTCAAATTTGTAAGTGAAAGCGATAATAATGTTTATAGTGCGATCCTGAAGACGGAAGCAAGCCTGCGGGACAAAGGTTTAACACCCGATCAGAAGAACGAGGCGCTAAAATATCTGATCCATCTGGTTGGTGACGCTCATCAGCCGATGCACGTCAGTCGTAAAGAAGATAAAGGTGGTAACACCATCCAAGTACGTTTTGACAATAAGGGCACTAACCTGCACAGTCTTTGGGATAGCAAACTGATCGATCATGAAGGTTTCAGCGAAGCGGAAATTGTCAGGTCTTACGATGTAGCGACAACCGCGCAGATCAAACAATGGCAATCAGATAGCCCCATGGAATGGATCTGGGAAAGTTATCAGGTCAGCAGCGAACTTTATGCACAAGCCAAACCCGGTCAGGAAATAGATGAAACTTATTACCAGAAATACATCACCGTTATCCATAAACGTATCGGTCAGGCCGGTATCCGTTTGGCTGGTGAACTCAATAAACTGTTCAATAATGAGCAGGTGAAGGTGAACAGCGTATTGCCCTCGCCGTCAGCTGGTGCTCAAAGTGTAAGTGCCGTAAAGCTGGAGGAGATCAGGAATGCGATTGGGAGAAACGTGAGTGTGCAGGGCAAGGTGTACAGCAGTAAGGATATTGGCAGTATGGTACTGGTCAATTTAGGCGCAGCCTATCCCAATCAATTATTGACGATCGCGCTAAAAGGTAAAGCAAAAGAATTGGGAAATCAGTTGAGCGATAAGATGATCACGGTGGAAGGGGAGGTAATTGACTATAAAGGAAAGCCGGAAATTATTATCACGGATACATCAAAGGTCAAATTTTAATTTATGCATGAACCGTTTATCATACCCGTATCCTACCAGGGACAGGAGTACGAATTTAAAGCGCGTTTTGAGCGGTGGGGTTACACCCATCGCATCGCCGTGCTGATCGATGAAATGACTTTTACCTTTGAGCCTGATGAGGAAGGCAGCTACCGGGCTTTGATCAATCCGGAGCAGCCCATGGCACCGATTCCGATGAATCTTCATCTGCTTCAAACAATTGCGGAGAAACTGGCTAAACTGAGCAATGCTTAAATTTTTCTTAGGCTGACTCTGGGCCACTGATCTTTAATCAATAGGAAAATTAAAATGGCCTGTTAAATAGCTGGTAAGGCAAGGCCTTTTTGTAAGATCGCTTCACTGTATTGAGACTCCAACGGCAAATATATTTTAGGGCATGAAGACCGGTCAGTAATGTAGAACCGCTGTTCATCGTTATCGTTTACCTGCATATGAAACCTTACTTTCTTCCGCTCAAACAGCACATAAACCTGGAATAGCTGAAGCCTTACCCTGTTCATGGTTATAAATTCAAATTCCGTTCCTTCAAACGTGATCTTAAAATTCGTAGTCATGCCGCGAAGTTAGAAAAGAACAGCTCAAATCATAACTTATAAGTATCCGGTCCCTCTTGATATGTTATTTCCCGAGATACTAAGTTATAAGTGATGTTCTGACGGCCTCCAGGTTCTTTTTCTAATATTCTTTTCTCGATCAGCTCTTATATATCCCTTAAAACAGTATCTGGGGCATTCATTCATAGACCAACTCAGATAAAGGTAAATCTCGTCAGATAAAGGTAAATCTCGAAATTGCAACTTTATTCTTATGAAGACGATAAAGCTTAAGTATTATACACGCACCTTAAGCTAAAATCCACAATGCTGATGGGTTGACATTTTCCTTATCAACTTCCATGTAAGCCTTTCCGTTTTTAAAAGTTACCATCAAGATGCTGTCATAATCATTATCTGGTCAAATCAAACCCGTTTTATTGTTGATGCCAAAGCCCCAACGATGGGAAAACAGTGATACTCTTTAAACTGAACATAGGACCATACCCATAATTATGTCGCTGTTACATGTTAAACGAACGCTCCGTTATTTCGGAAATCGATGTCCGTATTATTAAAACTGATATAATAAGCATAAACATAACGATCGTCATAAAACCTTTCTTAAACTGTCAACCAGCTCTCCTATACTTCCGTTTTGCTGATTTCTAAAAGCCAAATCGGTATAAAGAGTAGCGCAATATTTACTGGATGACTTTAGAGCCTTCCATTCCGACCATAAAAGGTCGTAATGGTTAATGGCCTGCTTAATTACCCCTATATTGAAACTGCCGCCCCGTTTTGCGATGCCGTTTTCTATCATCAATATCCACATCTGTTCGACCAGTTCATATTTTATCCGGCCATAGGTACATGACACTTCAACAGCTTCCTGATCAGCAGCATTGTTTACATGGATTTGTTTCGACAACGCTTCAATCTGCCTCCATATGGCTGAAGCCTCTGCTTTTTCAGCCAATATTTCTCTTTCTTTTTTTTTGTTAATGATTTCATTGACTATATTTTTGTTTTCTACCGCCGAAAAATATTGATCACGACTCCACCAAACGGCATTAGATGTATAACTGTTCAATTGTCCTTTCCGCACACCTTCTATGGTCAATAGATTTAGCTGTCTGAACAGATCGGCTTCATAACCAGTTAACCCAAGCCTTTTAGCGAACTCATAAAAGAGGGCTTCTTCGGACTTTTCGGGATGCTGCGCCCATTGTGAAAGCACGTATGTATTCAAATCTGCCCATAACTCATTAGTGATATACGGGCCGTCCCATCCGCCTCCATTTGACCATGTCATAACTCCTTTTAATAATCCTTTACCCAAAATATCTTTTATTCCCCGCGGATTGTCTGGATCGTTAAGCTTCCCATTGAATTCATGTCGCCCAAAAACGATTTCATATTTCGTCTCCGGCCAGCCGTCTATTACGCCTTTGGCCGTATAATACGGATGCGCACCTTTCCCGTAAGCTTCCATCCTTGATTGTGCCTCCACTATCTGTGCATGGTTGCCGATGGCGAGCGTAGGATTAAACGGTGTCATGCGGTGAAAATCGTCCTGCTGATATTTAATGACAAAAATTAAATTAGGATGCGGTTTTATTCGATTGGTAACTGCCAGATAATAATCGGGGTTGTTATGGAAATTATATCCAAAATCCCAAGTACGATAAAACAGCTTCTTATTGCGCTTTACACAAATCTCATCCCGTAAAATGTTTATCAAGGTCACTTGATCTTCTATACCACTCTTACCATCACGTATAGGCCCACCTCCCATATGATAAGGAGCATCCTGTAAATATGTTTCGCCAAAGCGAAGTGTCAAACCGTCCAGTTGAGGAAACCGTTCAAAAATCCCGGCTATCTGTGCACGGAGCATATCCTGGGTCCTTTTGCTTTGCATATCGGGCTTTCTTGACCGTTCGTCCATGCCGCCAGTCCCGGCTACCTTGCCTTTCCCCGTTATTTCGCTGCCATATCTTGTCCACAATGATTTTGGAAAAACAATGAAGTCGGTAAATGGATAAACACACATACCAGCCTTTTTACAGGCATTCAGTTTTTTATCGATTTCCGCAGCTTTCGCCATTATCCATTCCCGCTCTTTACTGTTTTCAGGAACAATGCCTTTTTCGTAATTATCATAAGTAATGGCGCAATTGACAAACCAATGAGTTACCATTCCATTAAAACCCTGAGATTTCATGTAAACTGGATCATTATACTTTGTTACATAAGGTACTTCTCCTGGGTTATTATGCACCATGTCCAGAATGTATGGAAGTGGTTGAACCGCTGACTGTGCAAATGCCTGTCCAATCATTATGGACAGGCATGCAATTAGTGTCAGATACTTAATTTTTATCTTAAAATTATCCATTTAAAATAAGCTTTGTTTTTTTAGCATTACACTAATAGCCAGGATTTTGAATTAATTTGGCGTCTTTGTTTCTTTCTATTTCACTTTGAGGTATCGGCCAAAGATTGTTGGTTGGTTTGATATTGGCAGCAACTGGATTATGCGCTACATTTACGGTCCTATCGTAAACCAGGTTAAGCCGGGCCAGAGTAAGCCGTCGCTTTTCTTCAACACCTAATTCGCGCATCCGCTCATCTAATATGTAATTAATATTGACCGCAGAAGATAATATGGGTGAGGCATTTGCCCTCGCTCTGACAACATTTATATCTTTTGCAGCGTTTTCCAACAATCCGGCACCGAGGTATGCTTCCGCACGTATTAAATAGGTCTCGGCCAGACGGAACATATATTGATTACAATATGTACCGCCTGCTGCAGAGCTCAGTAGAAGCGTAGACTTATTGATGAATAATCCATCGGGGTGTTTTCCTGGAGTTGTGCATTTAGATTGATAGGCGTAAAATGCCCTGCTTGGCACGATAACTCCCGGTGGCGGATTTTCTGTCGAAACGGTCTGACCAAAATACGCGGGTTTAGCTGGATCGTTGTAGGTGAAGGTGCGGACAAAATTATAGTTTGAATTTCTCATGTCATTACTAAAATCACTGGTCCAGATGGAGTTGGTAAAATATCTTGTGGAAATGGCCCAGCCAATACCCCTTCCCCCGGTATAATCAGATACCGGCCATAAAAACGGTTTTGCGCCATCGCTTAATGTGAGATCCCTTATTAAAGGGGCGTGCTGTCTTTCCAAACGATAGCTGCCGTTAATGGAGGTGGCGGAAGAAGAGCCTCCCGGCACATCGTTTTCAAATTGAATTACCCAGATAGCCTCTTTATTACCTGAACTACGGTTTTGGTTCTTCGGCCTGAATAAATCCCAATAAACATCTCCTGGATCTGCGCTTTGCGACCCAAATCTGGTTTTCATTAAAGCCATATTTCCGTCATCGATTACAAGATTGGCCGTTGTAACCGCATTATTAAACTGCCCTGCGGCTAAATAAACTTCGGCTAACAAATGCTGGGCTGCCGTTTTGGATATTTGGCCATCTTGCACCGCCGAAATTGCCGGCAGGTTAGCAGCGGCAAACATCAGGTCGTCAATTACCTGCTTATAAACATCCGCCTGACTCGCCCTTACGAAATCCGTCTTAGGCGAAGTCACTTCGTTCAACACTAACGGAACCCCACCATATAAATAAGCTAGTGTCCGATAGGCAAAACCTCGAAAAAACCGGGCATTCGCCTGAACAAGATTAGCATCTGCACCAGTTACCGATGAGGATGGCAACCTGTTTAAAATAGTGTTCGCTTCTGAAATGATTTTATAGAGGTTAGTCCAATGGATTGTTAAATAACCGTTACTGGGATTGGTTGAAACTGCGTAATCACTGAACCTTTGAGGGCCACTTGGCTGGCCGTCATATACCAGGTCCAATCCGTAGATGTAATCAAATGGACTTTGTTCATCGTAAGTATAAAATTCGGTACGAACTAAATTATATAAGTTATAAACAGAAGCGTTAAAATCCTTTAAAGTGCTGAATGAATTGACCGTACTTGCAAAATCGAGTGGTTTTTCATCGAGGAATGTCTTCTTACATGATATTGTACTCAGTAATACAGTACACATCAAAATTTTATATAGATTTTTCATGTTTTTAATAATTAAAAGGTAACATTTAATCCTGCGGAATAAGCTTTAATAACCGGGGATGCTCCATAAGCAAAGCCCTGGATGGTTTCAGGGTCCCATCCTTTCCACTTCGTCCAAGTTGCAAGGTTCTTACCGCTCAGGAAAACACGCAGATTTTTTATTCCCACTTTGTTGATCAGTGCGCTACTGAAATTATAGCTGAGTGAAACCTCCTGGAGCCTGACGAAGCTTCTATCCTGATAGATGCCTGGGTCGATAGCCGGCACGCTACCCGTGATGCGGTAAGCTGCATTTGGATTTGAAGGTGTCCAGTAATTGACTTCTTTAAACCAGTTATTCCTTATGGCATTGTCTCCCTGCTGAATGCCAGTATCGCTCCATGGATTATTGTAGCCCAAATAGCCATTTTTTCCACCCTGTACAGAGTTGATAAATACAAATAAAGAAAACTGTTGATAAGAAAAAGTATTGCCTATACTAAACCTGTAAGCGGGTTCGGTATGCCCTAAAATTACCCGGTCATCTGATGTTATTTTACCATCCCCATTGACATCCACCAGCTTATTGCCGCCTGTGTAATAACCGCCCGGGGGTGTTTCGCCAATTTGCCATATACCATCGGTTTTATAGTTGTAGATAGCACCCAAAGGTTGTCCGATAAACAGGTTGCTGGATACAAGGTCACCGGAGCCCAATAACTTTTTGATCTTGTTTTTATTGGTTGCATAATTTAGTACGGTGCTCCATTGAAAATCTTTTACTTTAACGTTTATCGTATTTAATGTAAATTCGGCCCCCGAATTATTTATTTCCCCGACATTGGTATTGATAGACGAGAATCCCGTAATTGTAGGGATGTTAACACTAAAAAGCAAATTATTGGTACTGGTATTGTAGTAATCCACAGCTCCACTTATCCGGCCATTGAGTAAAGAAAAATCTACACCAATATTAATACCGGTTGTGGTTTCCCATGATAGGTTGTTGTTGGCTAATGTAGCTACCTGCTGGCCAAATAAGGTACCGCCGGCATCCCCGAAAACATAAGCAGCTCCCTGCGACACAGTAGCCAAAGAAGCATAACGGTTGGTTAAATTGCCATTGGAGCCATAACCCATCCGTAACTTTAAATTATCAAGCCAGTTGATTTTAAGAAAGGACTCATTACTGGCTACCCATGCAGCTGCCACTGATGGGAAAACACCAAATTTCTTATTACTGGCAAAGCCGGAAAATCCATCCCTCCTGATCGTAGATGTTAACAGGTATTTGCTTTTATAGCCATAACTCAGCCTGGCAGTTTGATAATTATAAGTCTCGCTATAAGCATTGGATGATATTTGCTGGATAAGTCCTTGTTGTAAACTATTATAACCCAACGATATATTGTTGTATCCCGCGCCTGAAGCAGATGTGGTTTCATACTTACGCTCTCTTGCGCCATAAACCATGGTTAAGTCAATTGAATGATCAGTACCAAAAGTTCGTTTATAATTTAGAATGTTGTCCAAAGTATAATCGTAAGTGGCATCATTAACTTTTGAAACCGCCCCTGTAAAATTAGCGGAGTATTGGTTAGCCATGTAATGTTGATTCCAATAATATCCGTTACCATAGTTCAAACGATAGGTAAGTCCTTTGACATGAGGAATATTGAAAATCCCGTAAAAATTACCTGACAAAGTATTTCTGTGGTTATAATCGCTTCCATAGGTACTTAAAAAGGGGTTATTAATGGATGCATTAGGCGTCAGATTGATGGCTCCGGCAGGGCTGTATGGAGTGTTCAAAGGACTGTAAAGCATGATGCTTCGTAAATCGGGTGGATTACCGGAATAATCAGCCAGTGAAGTAAATGCCTGCGCTCTGACAGTAAGCCAATCGAAAACTTTCGTTTCCAGATTGATTCTTATCGATTTCCTGTTGAACTGATCATTAATAACAAAGCCTTTTTGTTTGGTATAGCCGCCGGAAATGAAAAAATTGGTTTTTTCAGTAGCGTTACTCACACTTAGCTGCTGGTCATACAACAGGCCCGGATTAGTGGCTGCTTTGTACCAATTGTAATCGGTTCCATTATCATAGCCCGATACCTGTGTAGCATCTAATTTTGAGCGGAGATCGAAGGCCGGATTTGGTGTAAGGTAATCAGGCGCTAAATAAGCTTGTCGCCAATTGATATCTTTTACTTTTTGTATAAACTCATTCCTGTCTAAAGGATGTAACTGGCTAGCTGGGTTCTGTGTAGCATAGGAAGATGAAAAGTTAATAACCGGCTTGCTGCCTGCTTTCCCTTTTTTTGTGCTGATCAACAATACGCCGTTTGCTGCTGATGCACCGTAAATGGCTTTACTGCTTGCATCCTTTAAGATATCGATGGAAGCGATGTCATTTGGATTAATGCTGGATATATCGCCACTATAAACAATTCCGTCCAGAACAATCAAAACATTTTGGGATCCGGAAATTGTAGATTGTCCTCTGATTTGAATCGTAGGCGACTGGCCCGCAGATGATACCTGTCCGATATTTAAACCGGGCACCGTTCCTTGCAACAACTGTACTAAATTAGTATTGGGCGATTGTCTGAATGACTCCAAATCGGCACGTGCAACTGAGCCGGTAATGTCCGATTTCTTTTGAGCACCATAGCCAATCACGATAACCTGATCGAGGGATTTAAGGGAAGGCGTAAGTTTGACGGTCAAGTTTAGTTCTCCGTTTAACGCAATTTCCTGCGACTCATACCCGATAAAGGATACAACAATGGTAGCATGTTCCGGAACCGTGAACGTAAATGAACCCTCTGAATCGGTGACGACCCCAGTATTTGATCCTTTGACTTTAATTGTGACGCCTGGTAAGGTTTTTCCGTTTTCATCGAGGACTTTACCTTTTATTGTTACAGGCGGAATACCGACGTCTTTTGTAGCATCAGTTCCTTCCTTCCTTTTTAAAACCACAGTCTTATTGACAATAGAATAGGTGAGCGGCTGGTCCTTTAAAATCGCGTTTAGGGCTTGTTCAATATTTACATCCTGTAATTCAACAGATACCCTTATATCTTTGACAAACTTGTATTTGTAAAAAAAACTGTAACCGGTTTGCTTATGCAGCTTGGTAAACACTTCAGCTATTTGGATGTTTTTTTCTGAGAGCGTAACCATTTGCGCGTATCCTTTGGCGGATACTTGCACACAGGCAATAATTAAAAGGAGTGTAGTGAGTTTCATCACCAGAATGATTTTAGATGGAAAAATCCACCCAATGGCAGCTAATTTGCCACATAGTTTAAATTTCATACTTTTGTTAAGCTTGGGTTAGTAATGGATTCGTTTTTTGACTGGCCCGACGTAATTAGCCGAAAGTGTTGGAAGCACTTTCGGCTCTTTTTAGGCATGTGGGTAATTGTATAGCTATTTCTTCATATCATTGAGCTTTTTTGGTTTAACAATTGTTTGATTAAAAAGGTCATTTAAGGCAGCACTATTAATTTTTTGTCTTTTATTTTAAAGTGGACATCTCCCAATTCCAATATTTTTAATGCTTCAGATAATTTGGAGCTTCGCGGTATCTGCCCTTCAAAAAAATCATCACTTATTGCTCCCTCATAACTTACATCAACATCATACCATCTGGAAAACTGCCGCATCAATGATTGCAGGTCAGCATGTTCAAAGCGGAAATAACCATTCTTCCAGGCAACAGCAATTTCAGTATCCACTTGTTGTATGTTAATAGGCGCCTTGCCGGGTTGAATAATTGATTGTTGCCCGGGTTTAAGAAACTTTGCACTGGGCTGGTTAAGTTGAGATATCTTTACCGATCCTTCCAGTAAGGTTGTTGTTACTACCGATTCGTCCACATAGGCGTTAATGTTGAAATGTGTGCCAAGTACCTCGACTATTTGGTTGTTACTGATTACACGGAATGGTAAATGTTTATTTTTTTTAACTTCAAAATAAACCTCTCCGGATATTTTTACCTGCCGCTCATTTTCCCCAAAAGCGAGCGGAAAGCTAATCGACGAACAGGCATTAAGCCACACATCCGATCCGTCCGGCAGAGTAATTTGATATTGTCCTGCCCTTGGCGTAGTTACCGTATTATATAGCATTTCGCCATTGTTTGGGCCAGCTCCTAAAGCTGTATTGTTATAGGCTAGCCGCCCATCTTTTGTCTTCTTGACAATGGCGCTTTTTTCTCGGGCTAATATTCCGCTTTGGGCTTGATCAAGGTCGATTTTTTCGCCGTTTGATAAAGTAAGTATTGCTTTATTACGACCGGGACTGGCATCGGTTTTTATAACAGCAATTTTGTGCGCGCTGTATTTTATTGACGGCCTTAAAAATAAGTATGCACCGACAGATAAGCAAAGAAGGACAATTGCTGCGGCAGCAACGCGATAAGAAAAAAACGTTGTTTGTGCAGCTGCCCGGTCAGAATTGCTTTTCATTTTCATAACAGACCGAAGCATTCGTTCCTTTAATGCCTCGGGGCTATCACCCAGGAGATCGGGCATGCCGGTGTCATCAAAGGATTTATACCAATCATTGAATTCCTTACGTTCGTCTTCTGTAATGCTATCATCCTGCCATTTCCTGGCAAGTTCCCATATGCGTTCCTGGTTTTCCTTTGCAGCCATTAAAGATGTCGTTTTATATATAGACAAAACAAAGGCACAAATCCCTATGCAGCAAAAAAAAATTGCGACCTACATGCAGGTATTGAATATTACCGTTACGAGAACAAAAGAAAAATGGAGATAAGGAATAATGAGATATGAAAAAATGTCCCCTTGAGCTTTTTACGGGCCCTTGATAAATGAGCTTCTACTGTTTTTTCGGAAATTGTCAGTTCCTCGGCAATTTGTCGTTGTGAATATCCCTGAACGTACTTTAAGTTGAAAATTTCCCTGCATTTGTCCGGTAAGCTGCTTAAAGATACCTGTATGTGTTGTTGGAGGTCAAGTAAGTCCAGCCGGTGAGTTGTACTTTCATCAATTTCTGATACTCTTTCAGCAATCTCCTGAGAATAAGTCACTCGCCGGGCTTTTTTTGATAACCTGTTAATTACGCCGAACTTTACTGCTGATGAAAAATAATTATCAAATCCCTTTATCAATTCGAACGACCTTCGATTCCGCCAAAGGCTGTAAAATATATCTTGAACGACTTCTTCTGCTTCGCAGGAGTCATTTAATCTGTTTCGCGCCAATATATAAAGCTTACTCCAATAGCGTTCATAAATTTCAACGAATGCAGCCTCATCATCTGACGTTAAAAGATCAGCAAGTTGATGATCATCAAAAGCTCCGTAAATCGACGCCATGTTTTATAAAGTTTTAAACATAAAGTGAATAAAAGAGGTCGCCTTTTATTTCCGGTTTGGCAATAATTACTACGATCTTAATTGCGTTCAATACATCAGAAGTGTACTGAAACGAATCATTAAACATCAAAATGAAATTTACTGGTTTCGTTTATAATTGACTCGACGAAAATAGTTATTTATAATTGTTTGCAAAATATTATGTTTTGGTTTCACTATACTGGCACCCTCTTTGGACTTCCTGGATTAGTGTAAGTTCCCTGATAGGGTCTGCTCCCGCGGCCAACAAACCCATTCTGGCGCATACTCCGCAAGATTCACCTAATATAGAATTTGAATTTGACACCGTTTTTTCATTCCGGATCCGGGCACTTCCGTAACTTACAGACCTGCCCTTGTATATAGAAAAACCAAACGTCATTTTAGGGCCTAAATATCATTACACCGTTTAAAAACCAGTCAACCGGCGTCGAGTCTTAGCTTCAAAGTAATAGTCGCGTTCAGTTTGCGTGATTTAGTTAAAATTATATCGGGTAACCAACTGTAACCGTTGTTTTTCCCTTCTAAATTTACATCGGTAAAATTAGATAGGAAGAGATTTGCGAAGCGATGAAATTGATATATAGCTATTAAGAATAAATATCAGAAAAGGTTATGGAGTCCGAAAGCTGCAAGTTGATCTACGATTGGCAAAGTATTTAATCCTTTGTCCGTTAGTCGGTATTCAACTCTGGGGGGAATTTCTGCGTATGATTTCTTAGCAACAAATTCATTTGCCACCAAGACGTTCAATTCGTGCATTAGCACCTTCTCACTGATTCCGGGAATACATCTTTTTAACTCGCCGTACCTGATAGTCCTTTCATTTATTTGGAACAGTATTAACAACGTCCATTTGCCACCCAACAATACTAAAGATTTTCTAACCGGGCAGTTTATATCCGACTGCATGATTATTTTCGGAGTTTCTTCCATTTGATTATCAATATATCTAACCTACAGGTAAGTACCTTACCGGTAAGTAAGTACTTGTGCAAAAGTAAGATATCACATTACTTTGCAAAGTAAACATTAAAAAAATCAAATATTATGATGCCAAAGGAAATAATTTCAGCCTATTTGGAAGCCTTAGGAAAAGGCGATGTAGGCCTTGCCTTTTCATTCTTTAGTCCCAACGCACAATGGCATCAACCAGGATCCCACAAATTTTCAGGAGTAAAATCAGGAATCGAGGCAATCGGAAAAATGCTCGGTGGTATGATGGAAGCAACCCGGGGAAGTTTTGCATTGAAGCCATACGGAAATTTAATGGTCAACGGCAAGATGGCCGCATTGCCAGTTCGCTTTAGCGGCACAATTGACGACCGAAACATCGATATGACCGGAGTAGACCTGTTTGAAGTAAATGAAGGAAAGATCACAGGAGTATGGCTATTTTCCGATGATCAGGAACTCGAAGACAAGTTTTGGGGTAAATAATTCTTTTCAGGGATTCAATGACGAAGGATCCGAATTAAAAAAGAGCTTCAAGGTATTTAATTACAACAAAGTACCATCATTTCCAGTCCATAAGGGAGCTTCCCCTATTAGAATAGTAACGGCAATGACAATTATCGATACAAATTCAGGGTTGTCCCCATTGAAGAGTATTCGAATAATAGTTATTGCCAAAACTTTTTTGAGATTTAGATAATGATCAACTTATGAATATCAAAAGGTATAAACATAAACTTCTTCTCCTTACTACCTATTACAAAAAAACAATTAAATCTCTTTAGTACCTACCTATATGAAAAAAATGCCACTTGTAATTATTGTATTGTTTACTCTCCGTTATTTTGCTGATGCACAGAATGTACAACCAGTAACCGTGATCAAAAAGCACGAACAATCAGCTTCCGGCTCCTTAAAATGGCGAGCCGACCACTATATTGTAAATAGAGATTCGGCATTTACCGACCCGGGAGTAGCCATAAAAAAGCTTATGGGAGGCAATAAGAGATTCGTCGAAAATAAATCCATTCGCCCCAGACAGGATGCGGAAACCATTAAAAAATTAGGCTTGGGTCAAAAACCTTTTGCAACCATTGTAAGCTGTTCTGATTCACGCGTGCCAAATGAAATCGTATTCGACCAGGGTGTAGGTGATTTATTTATTATCAGAACCGCAGGGCAAGTTTCATCGGCGGCCTCTTATGGAAGCATAGAGTATGCGGTGTTAAAATTGTACACCAGGTTAATTGTTGTTTTAGGACATACTGAGTGTGGCGCCGTGGCGGCGGCAGTGCAAAGACCTGAAGATGTTCCTGGCCACATAGTGACTTTAATAAATGAAATTAAACCTGCTGTAGCCAAAGTAGCACACATGCCGGGCGATCCTGTAAATAATGCAGTAAGACAAAATGTAATCGATCAGGTGAATATCCTCAGGAATTTAGATCCTATCTTGCATAAAAAATATTCAAAAGGCGAGATACTGATCGTAGGCGCCGTTTATGATATTCACACTGGAAAGGTAGAACTCTTAAAGGAAACCTTGCATGGTCTTCCGGAAAAGAAATCTAAGTAAGCCATACCACCATGAAAATTAGGGTCAGCGCCTTCTATAATGTTTTTTGTAGCTGGATGACTCTTTTTTTATACATGGCATTGCTCTGCCTTTTAAGGACGTAGCAATTAAATAAACATCTGAATTTATGACTTAATTCTTTATACTTTAAGTTTAGAATGCACTCGAATAACCTGTGGTTTTGTTTATATAAGTCCCGATTGAAAATTTCAAAGGGAATTAATTGTGTTTTTTACACTTTTAAATTTTATTTATATATTAGTCCGCTAATCACTAAATTTTTTAATTCAAACCAATTACTTACGCAATAACCGATCTGGACGAAAGTTCATCTATCGATTATTTGCTAGAATGCTTATATCTAAACGAGTAAATATTTTTTAGCAAATGAAAAGTCTGATGGAGATGACTGATGAAGATATCCTGCTTCAATTAAATACAAAGGACGAGACCGCAGCGTTTATTGAAATATACAATCGTTATTATGTTCAATTGTATAATGCAGCCTGTAAACGTTGCTCTTCAACCGAAGTTGCTGAAGAAATTGTACAAGATCTTTACATCAATCTATGGAGGAACCGGGCAACCATCAAAATTAATTCTTCTCTAAGTGGCTATCTGTTTACCGCCGTTCGGAATCTGATACTGAACCAAATTCAGAAAGAAACTGTCAGAAGGAGGGTTTATGAATCGTTTGTTCATGACAGCATTGATTATGATAATTCCACGGAAGAAATAGTGATGGCTAACGACTTAAGCCATCAATTAAATATAAACCTCGGTTTTCTGCCCGAAAAATGCCGTTCCGTATTTGAGCTCAGCCGTAAGCATCATAAAAGTAATAAACAAATTGCTCAGCAATTAGGTATTTCAGAAAAGACGGTTGAAAATCATATTACAAGGGCCTTAAAATATTTACGTATCGGCCTTCATTATATTCTTTTATCCCTGGCCGCCTTTGTTTTTTTTAAGTAAAGGTAAATTCTTACTTATTCTTATCCATAGATTGCTCGTTTAGTTTTATCGCTTTCCGCACAATATATACGTACCAATGAACCTCCGCTGTGTGGGTGTGATATGTTTTAATTAAATATTTCATGGCAAATAAGGGGGTGAGGCTTTGAGAACTGTCATATCTGTATAGCCGCTAATTTAAAACCGATTAAATGGAACCTATTTCGCCTGAATTAATACAGAAATACCTCAACGGTGCCTGTTCGCCTGAAGAAGAGAACATGGTACTCGAATGGTATAATTCTTTTGAAAGCAAAGCAGATCCATATGATCAGTTAAGCATCCAACAGCAGCAGGAATTACGGTTGAGGATGCTGGCGAATATCGAGTCGGGCCTTAATGCTGATCAAAACGGAAAAACTGTAAGAATGAAGTTCTTAAAATACATTGGTTATTCCTTAGGTGCTGCCGCTGCGCTTTTATTGTTTCTAAAAATACCAGGCTTTTTAGGTGATCAAAAAGCAGCGCAATCGACTGCTCATCTTCAGAATGAAGATATTGTTATCAACAATCATACTGGTACTATCTACAAGCAAACCCTACCTGACAAAAGCATTGTTTGGCTTAGCCCGGGTGCGCACCTAAGTTATCATAAAGTATTTAAAAAAGATTTAAGGGAAGTTACATTATCAGGAGAGTCGTTTTTTGAGGTAACCAAAGACCCAGCGCACCCATTTGTGATTTACAGTAATCATATCACTACCAGAGTATGGGGCACCACTTTCCGTGTGCACGATAGTGAACGGGAAACCACTGCAGAAGTGGCTGTAGTTACCGGTAAGGTATCTGTTGAAATTGCAAATAAAAATAAGCAAATATTTGACGTCAAAAACCAGAGGGATAATAACGTAATGTTGTTGCCGCGGCAAAAAGTAATTTACGAAGAAACCCGGCATGGTCTGAAGCTCGGGCGGATAGCCGAAATTTCCTCGTTAAATATGTGGACTAAAGCGAATCTTTCGTTTGAGAAAACCGCTTTACGTGATGTTATTCAGACGCTCAATAAGCAATTTAATGTTGAAATCGTGCTACAGGATAAAGAGTTAAACGGATATATATTGCAGGCAGACTTTACGGATCAGAGTTTGCCCGACATTATGGAGATGTTAAAAAAACTATTAAAACTAACCTATGTAACGGATGGGAAAAAATTTACGTTGCAGAAGGAAACCTCTAGATAACCAATTATTATTAACCTTAAATCCCTCATATGAAGAAATCGTAACTACCCTTAATCCCTAAAATGAAAGAAAGAGTGCTTGCGACACCCTTTCTTTTAGATTCCCCCCATGTCTCGGAAAAGAACACCTTAGTTAAGGTGCAGGGGGATTTTTGTCTCATTTTTTAACCAAATAAAACATTCTAATGTATGAATATTAATTTACAAAGATCCATTGACTGGTGTAGAATCATGAAAATAACATGTAGTCAGCTATTGATAGCAATTGCGTTTACAGGGGTTTCCCTGGCCAGCCCCAGCCATGCCCAGGGGATATTATCACAACAGGTAAATATCTCTGCTAAAAATATGGATTTGAGCAGCTTTTTAAAAAAGCTGGAAAAAAAGACCAACGTCAAATTTATTTATTTTCAAAATATACTCGAAAGCACGAAAAAGATAAATATCGATGTACATCAGGAAAAGCTTAAAGATTTGTTAACTGAACTACTGAGGCCTTATAACATTAGCTATGATATTGTAAATGACCGGATAGTACTAAGTAAGAATACCAAGGAGCTTTCCATAACAGCTACCGACGCCAAATCAGGTATCGAAGAAATGCAAGTGGTTTCCGTTAGTGGAAAAGTTACTGACGAGAGCGGCCAGGGCCTCCCCGGCGTAGTTGTGAGATTAAAGGGTACGGCTACCGCGGTAAGTACTAACGAACAAGGTGTTTATATCATTAATATACCAGATTATAATGGAACATTGGTTTTCACCTTTATCGGCTATGCCAGTCGCGAAGTATTGATTAACGGCCAGAAAAACATCAACGTGAAGTTAGAGCCTGAAAGTAAAGATTTAGGCGAAGTTGTCGTTGTCGGTTACGGAACGCAAAAGAAGGTCAATCTTACCGGTTCGGTATCCAGTATATCTTCAAATGACTTGGATAACAGGCCGATAACACAAGCATCGCAGGCTTTGGCGGGCCTGGCTGCGGGTGTGCAGGTTTCCCAGGGGAGCGGCCGTCCGGGAAATGACGGAGCAGGTATCACTATAAGAGGAATAGGCTCTTTTGGCGCCGGCCGGGATGCGCTGGTGTTAATTGATGGATTGGCCGGGTCACTCAATGATATTGATCCGGATAATATAAAAAGCATATCTGTACTAAAGGACGCCGCATCGGCATCTATTTATGGAACCCGCGCAGCAAATGGGGTGATCCTGGTGGAAACCAAACGCGGACAAAACGGTAAAATGCAAATTGCCTATAATAATTATTTAGGATGGCAAAAGGCAACTTCTCTGCCTGATTTTGTGAATTCCTGGGAGTACGCGCAACTCACTGGCGCATCGGCAGATGTGGTCGCCAAATACAAAAGCGGTACCGATCCTGATAATTATCCGAACGTATTTCACCTTAAAAATTTACTGAACTCCGGCTCCGGCTTTCAAACGGACCACAACGTGAGTTTCACCGGTGGTGATCAAAAGAATACCTATTTGCTTTCCCTTGGATACCTTAACCAAAATGGTATTGTGGCAAAAAATGATTATGAGAAATACAATTTTCTTTTAAATGTAGATAGTAAAATCAAGGACAATCTGACGTTAAAAGTAAATTTGAATGGTTATTCCGCTAACACCACAGAACCCCGGCAAAATAGCGGAGATATGCAAAGCATTATCGGATATGCCGTTCGTGAACCCAATACTTTTGCCGGGCTGAGATCCGACGGTACTTACGGACATCAGGATGCTTTCAGTCCGGAGGGCTGGCTGGCCAGCCCATCGTTTAATGATACCCGCAATAAATATTTGATGGGTGGCCTTGAGCTTACCTGGGAAATTATTAAGGGACTGACATTAAGTGGTAAAGGCGGCTATAAATACTATGATCTTACCAATACCAATTATGTTGCCGATGTTCAGTTTGATGCCAACACGCATATCGGCCCCAACAACTTAACTGTATATAAAGGTGACGGCACGTTAACAACCCTTCAGTCCTTATTACAATATACCAGAACAATTCAGAAACATAGTTTTACCATTTTGGCAGGCTATTCGCAGGAATCAAACCGGGATAACTGGATCCGGGCTTCCAGAGACAATTTTCCCAGCAACCTGTTATATGAACTGAACGCAGGCGCCGCTACCAATATGCAGTCATCGGGTTCCGCATCGGAGTGGGCGTTGAGGTCCTATTTCGGACGTTTAAATTATGCGTTCGGCGGTAAATACCTCTTTGAAGCCAATGCACGCTACGATGGTTCTTCGCGCTTTCCAAAAAATAACCGATGGGGATTTTTCCCCTCATTTTCTACCGGCTGGAGGATTTCTGAGGAGTCCTTTATTAAAGACAATATCAGTTGGATCTATAACCTTAAGCTTCGTGCTTCCTGGGGTGAGTTAGGGAACCAGAATATCTCCAATTACCCGTATCAAAACGCCATCAGCTTAGGGCAAAATTATACTTTTGGTGGAGCTCTTGCACCAGGCGCCGCATTAACCACATTATCCAATGCCGGCATTAAATGGGAAACAACGCGGATCACTGATGTGGGACTTGATCTGGATGTTTTTAAAGGAAGCCTGAGTATGACTTTAGACTACTTCGATAAAACGACCTCCGATATTCTTTACAATGTACCTGTTTCTTCGGTGCTGGGCTTAACACCATCAGAAGTTAACGCAGGTGCAATGAAAAATACCGGTTTTGAGATCATGCTTAAATATAACACTTCGATCGGTAATTTCCATATCGGTTTATCCCCTAACTTCTCCTATGTTAACAGCAGGGTTACCAAAATTGCAGGAAATATTCAGCAAGACATAGGTGCAGGTTTTTTTGTGGGTCAATCACTTAACCCGGTATATGGTTATGTAGCCGACGGTATATTCAAAGATGCTGCCGACGTTGCTGCTTATCCAACACAGCCGATCGCCGGTAGCCCTGGTGTTATCCGCTTTAAGGATATCAGCGGACCAAACGGAGTCCCGGATGGAGTAGTGAATTCCTACGATCGGACTGTGATCGGCAATACCACCCCTAAATATGCTTATGGCGCGACACTGACAGCCAACTATAAAGGGTTTGATTTTACAGCCTTGTTGCAGGGCCTGGGAGGATATTCTAAACAGATGGGGTCCTATCAGGCTTTTGCTTATTACAATTCGGGCAATATTCAAAGATGGCAGGCAGATAATGCATGGACCGCCGCCAATCCGAATCCGAATGCCGCCTATCCGGCCATAACTAATTTAAGCCAGGGAAGTGAAAATGTACAAACCTCTACTTTCTGGAACCGGAATGCCACCTATCTCCGTGTAAAGAACTTACAGCTCGGTTATTCGTTTTCCAACAGCGTGACACAAAAACTTCATATCAGCCGGTTAAGGGTTTTTATGGGCGGTCAAAATCTGTTTTCGTGGAACCATTTTTATCCTGGATGGGATCCAGAGATGTATCAAGCAACAGGGGACGGACCAAATTTTTACCCTATCACCAGCGTTTACACCTTCGGCGTAAATGTTAAATTTTAACGTGACACATCTTTTTAGATTTAACCATAAAATCACTAAAATGAAAAAGAGCTATTTAAACTCAATTATATTTAAAATAAGAATTGTTTTGGTATTGCTGGGGGCATTAACCACAAGCTGTAAAAAGAATTTCTTAGATAAAGAACCGTTAGATTCGGTTTCTGATGCAACTTTCTGGAAAACCTCTGCGGACGCTACCCTGGCCCTGAACGGTTGCTACAATACAGGCGCCAATTGGACTGATGAGGATTTCTGGACACCGAAATCCCTGCTGATACTTGACATGATGGCCGGCGATGGTTCGGAAAAAGAATCTATACCGGATCATGTAACCGATGGAACGTTAACGCCGTCGTATTGGGTTACCGGGGCATATTGGAAGAATGCTTATAAGCATATCGCCACCGATAATAACTTCCTGGACCATATTGGTAAAGTAACTATGGATGCAACACAAAAAGCGACCATGATCGCTGAAGTACGTACGCTCCGGGCCTATGAATATTTTAACCTCGCTTTATATTTTGGAGATGTTCCGTTGGTCCAGCATGTGCTGACGATTGCAGAAGCCAACAGTGTTACCCGAACTCCCAAGGCCGATATATGGGCTTTTGTTGAATCGGAGCTGAAAGCCAGCTATCCGGTGCTACCACATTCCAGGCCGGATGGAGAAAATGGCCGTGTTACTTCTGCCGCTGCATTGGCGATATTGGGTAGGTTGCAAATGGCGGAAAAGAAATGGGCAGATGCCGCTACCACTTACAAAACAATCATGGACTACAACTATTACGTTGTTGATCCAAAATTTCGTGAGCTATTTCAACAGGCCAACGAGTTCAGTCATGAGTTTATCATGACATCGCAGTATCTTAAAGATGTTTACTCTAACGTGCTTTTCATATATCTTACACCCGAAACCTGGGGAGGCTGGCACCAATTTTCGCCTTTTAATGAGTTAGTGAAGGATTATGAATGTACAGATGGCAAAAGTATTGAAGCATCTCCTTTATATGACAAGAATAATCCATACAATAATCGTGATCCGCGGCTGGATGCGACCATTATGATCTCGGACCGGACTGTTTTCAGAGGAACAACGTTTTCTTCCAAGCCGGGAACAACATTGTCCGACAGGCTTAACGAGTATCCCGGGATCTGGAGTGGGTACTGCATTCATAAATTCCTGGAAGATGATCCGGCGGTTGGTCAAGCATTTAATTCCGGAACCAATTTTCCGTTGATCCGCTACCCGGAAGTACTTTTAGGCTACCTTGAATCTGAACTTGAATCCGGCGCCTCAATCAATCAATCGCTGCTTGATCAGACCATCAACAAAGTCAGGGGAAGGGCTGCGGTTAACATGCCCGCAGTAACCACAACAGATCCGACCGCGCTAAGGACAATAATCAGGCGCGAGCGTCATATTGAATTTGCTTTCGAGGGATTGAGATATTATGATTGTCTTCGCTGGGGAATTATTGCTTCAGAAAACGACCGCCAGTTTACCGGGATGAAGCTTACCAATACACCGGCATCCTACACCGCATATCCCGTTGATGCCGATGGTTATTATATTTACAAAAAAAGAAGCTTTGTGACCGGGAAGAATGAATTGTGGCCGATACCGCAATCGGAACGCGATCTGAATAAAAATTTAACTCAAAATCCAGGCTATTAAGTCTTGCAATCTCCGATTAAAGTATCTTAACATTTATCCGGGAAGGATAGGGCGTAGTTCGTACCGATTGTCCTTCCCGGTTGTTTGCAAATTAAATCTACCGCACTGAGGCCGCATTTGCTTTCTAAATTAAACAGCATTTAAAATCTATCGTTGCCTGATGATGTGATTCGAAGGGCGGATTGATCAGATTACCAAACATTTGATAATAATAAAATGAAAGATAGTCCTGGCCCGAAATTTAATAAAACATACTACCGGACAGCTAAAGAAATTTACTTCCCACTTGATACGATTGAATTAATTTAAGCAAATAGTTATACGTGAGTTTAGGCAATTTTAAAACCAAAGTCAATTAAAAAACAATAATCTGTAATTAATCATGAGCAGAATTTTAAGCGTTATTTTTTTTATCGCAATAGCGTCATTTAAGCTAAGTGCACAAAACATTAACAAAAAAGTAAAAATTACACCAAAAACACAGTTTCCACAGCTTTCCCCGTTTCCAGCTACTCCTGTTCGGCTACCTATTGATAGTGTGCTTATGGGTGATTGGAAGTCATTTCCTGAAGTCAAATTGGATATCCCTATTGCTGACGGCCCGTTTAAGCCGACCTGGGAATCAATAGAAAAGAATTATCCGGGTGAGCCTGCATGGCTTCGTCAGGCGAAGTTTGGTATATGGGTCCACTTTGGACCGCAAGCGGCAGGTGAGAGCGGCGATTGGTACGCGCGCAGGCTTTATACGCCGGGGACAAAAGCCTATAATAATCACCTCAAGAAATATGGTCACCCTTCCGAAGCTGGATACAAAGAAGTGCTTCGTGATTGGAACCCTATCAAACTTGACCCTGCTAAATTGACTAAGATATATAAAGATGCTGGGGCCCGGTTCCTGATGATTCAGGGTGTACATCATGACAATTACGATATGTGGAATTCGCGTTATCAGCCATGGAATTCTGTTAATATTGGTCCCAGGCGCGATATAATTGGCGAATGGGCTAAAGCTTGCCGGGCAAATGATATGCGTTATGGAGTAACTTTCCATCACGAATATACCTGGTGGTGGTGGCAAACAGCGTTTGGGAGCGACAAAGTTGGCGAAAAAAAGGGCATCCCTTACGATGGTAACCTCACCTTAGCCGATGGTAAAGGCAAATGGTGGCAAGGGTATGATCCGCGTTTACTTTACGGAATTGACCTGCGCGAATATAAAGGCGTTGAAAAGGAAGCGGCTTCTCCATGGAACCCACCGCCAGCCGGCATTTTTAACAATCATTTGGACTATGCCAAATGGTATGCCACTCGATGGGCGTTAAGGATGATGGATGTGGTAAAACATTACGATCCTGATTTTATTTACACCGACGGCACGGTTCAAGGGCCATTTACAGGTAACGGAACAGGCACCGGGTTAAAAGCCAATGCCATGCAAACAGTTATTGCAGATTATTATAACCGTACGCTCAAAAAGCGAGGGGCGGTAAACACATTTAGCATCGTAAAATTCCGCGATAAAACAAATGGCACAGTAAATACCGAGGAATTCGGAATTCCGGCGAATATAAAAACCGATCAACCCTGGATAGCTGAAGCGCCGGTAGGCGATTGGTTTTACGAACCTGGATTTACATATGACTCGGGTATGGTGATCCGTTATATTATAGAGGCCATAGCCCGCGACGGAAACGCGGCAGTATGTATCTCGATTTTGCCCGATGGATCACTGGATAAGGGCAGCCAGCAGCTATTAAAGGAAGTGGGTGTCTGGATGCGCCGCAACGGCGAGGCCGTTTATGGAAGCCACGCTTGGGTCATCGCTGGCGAAGGAGAACAAGTGAATGGCAAGCTGAAAATGCTGCCTCCGGGCGCATTGACTCGCAGGCAGGCCGAATTTAAATTCGATCTCCGGGATTTTCGTTTTACCAGAGGCAAAAATGGAGCGTTGTATGCTTTTTGCATGACCGTACCTTTATCCGGAACACGCTTAATGATAAGATCATTGGGTACAGATTCAAAGCATCTTACCAAGGAAATTAAATCTGTGACACTGTTGGGTTATAACGGTAAACTGGAATGGAAACAGGAAGCCGAAGGGCTGTCTGTCATCTGCCCATCGAACATGCCGTACTCGACTTCCATTGTGTTCAGGATTGATTAAGGACAGTTAATCTTATCAACGACAATAAGGGAATCTTTTAATCCCCTTATTGTCGTAAGTTAAAGAAATTCGAATTTAAAGTTGGTAGTCGTTTAAATGGATTTTTTTACATTTTGAGGTTGCAGGTCAAAAACCGACAATGAAAAATTTTCTGTGCCTGGTAACGGCTGATCATTTGTATATAATCTGATGATATTATTTTTTATTCTTTGCCCATCCCTATTGTATGCCACCGCTGCCCCATCGGACAGACCAGGCACTTCACTGCCTCGTTATAATACAGGCTGTCGTTACTGAATGCTTTGATGTCTTCTTTTTGTTCTTTATCAACCTTATTGTATTTATGTAGGCTTCGATGCCCTTTCCCCGCAATATGACGTGGTTTTCGTCAGAGCAGTAACCCACATCTGCTACCACCGCTTCAGGAAGTTGATCTGAAGATAATAGCGGTAACAACTTCTCCAATTTATATGCTAGCAGTGTCAGCTATCCGGGTCAAATGGCTTAAAGACTACTTTCCCTCCTATAACTTTAAATAGCCAAACCTTTTAAAAATAAAAAGGGCCGCCTCGCTTTTGAGACGGCCTCTTATTTTATACAGGCATTTTCCTTTTACTGCTTTGCTTTTTTGCGGGCAGCTCCTCCTTTTGTTGCTTATCTTGCTTTTGGTTATTGGTCTGCTTTTGTTCCGGTTGTAATAGCTCTTCCCGTTTGATCTTTTTCATTTGATGATCGTACAGGTCAACGGTCTTGAATTGTGGGCTTGCTGAGATAAAATATTTCTTTTCTTCGCCGTGTCGCTCCACGGTGATCTGTTGGGCATTCCCTTTCTTTAAAGAGCGCAACAGATTATCCTGTCCTTCCGCGGTGCCCATTTCTTTTATGCCCTTACCCGAGATCACCTGCTCAACGTCAAAACCGTAGTTTTCACTGAAACGTTTAATTTCTTTGCTGCCGTTTTGGGCTAGGTTATCATTGTCCAGTTGCAGCCAGGCATGATACTTTTCACCTTCCTTATTGAACAGTTGTTTGTGTACAGCGCGGCCTTCCATCAGGTTAAAGGCTTCTTTGGCGGTGATGCCATTGCCTTTGTTGATGTAAAAAGTTTGGTTTTGTTCTTTCTCCTTCCCTTTACCGAGCGTGGCATCGAACTTGTTAAAGAAATACATTTCCTGGTTATCCCCGCTTTTGAAATGGAGGGTGTAATCCACTTTTTGCTGGTTAAACTCATGCTTTGCCGGCAGCGTAAATTCCAACATTTTTTTGTCGATGTTTTTCTCTAATGCTTCGTTCACCTGTTCCCCAAATCCGAGGTTCAAAAGGCTTTTTTTTAGAAATTCTAAATTTTGCGTGTTCATAATTGTATTTGTTTTTAGTAAATAAATATGCTGTTGTGTTTCGGTGCGGTTTAGCGGTATAAAAACGTCACGGTTCATCTTCGGCTGGCATTGGTACAGTTGCAGCAGGGTGATTGCTTCTTCGGCAGGGACATCTTGCCGGAAATATTGCAAGTGTTGACAACCGGGCGTGGTCAAATTGTCCATAGCACATTCCGTGCATATTAGCTCATACCGCCCATCAGTATCACGTCCAAAATAAAGGGTGAAAAAAGCCAGATCATCACCGGCTGGTTTGCTCAGCTCAATGTCCGGTAAGCCCAAATCATTGCTAAGGATGAACGTGCGTAGTTGATCGACTACCACCGGCTCGTTGAAGCCAAGGTCAGCCAGCTGGGTTTTGAGTTCATAAAAATTGATGCCGGTATTCATGTCTTTTCGCTTTTGTGTTTGGATAACGCTAAGCCTGTATAGGGTGTATTTGCTTATTGATGATGTCCGTTTTTAATCCCTTTTCTTATTTTTTTTACAGGTTCTCCGAGTGTTTTGATCTTGATCCCCTGTTTCGCGATGTTCTGGTTCAGCTTTTCAGCAGTAACCAGTCGCGATTTGTCATCCAGCAATTTGATGCACCGGTTGGCTGGGTCCGCTTGTATATAAATAGGGTGGTATTGACGGCCCTGTCTCCAATGGGCCGATACTTGCTGCCCGTTTTCCAGGTAACGGATCAGTTCTTCCTTGTTCCTGGTGATCGCCGGCATGGCGTTCAACGCGGTTTTAATATCAAATGCGTAATCCGGGGCATAATAATGGGGCGTTTGGGGACCAAGTTCGACCCAGCGATGATTTTCGTGACCAGAAGCGTCTGTGTATCGTTGCTTCAGTGCCCGTCCTTCCAATAGGCTCCAGATGTGATTGCTCTTCAGATCCGGCCAATTCCTGAGCTCAAATTCATGTGTCCTGACCAGCTGGTCGTTTTGAAGCAGGGAGCCACTGATGCGGTTCAGCTGAAAGTTACCATAGGCGTCCTTTTCAAAATGCAGATCGAAGCTCAACCGCTTTTCCGGACCGAGCTTACAATCCAGGGGCAGGCGGATTTGCTTTTGATCGGGATCCAGATGATGCTCCAATCGGCCACCGAAAGAACCAAGCCCGGCTTCCTTCAGTTGTACTTTTAGGCTTTCGATATTATTGTTCCTTAACCGTTGTTGCTCCTTGAGGTAGGCAGGGCCTTCAAAAAGCAGGTCTTTCATTTGCGCGAAGAACCTAAGGAAACGGTTCGGGTACAATTGTTTTTCGAGCCTGCTGATTTGCTTATTCAGCAGGATCACGAAAGGCTTTTCATCAGGACGCGCGGTTTGGCGCAGGCGATGTCTGGCCTGTCGTAGGTGGTCAAGCTGCAGCCGCGACAGTGTATTCGTATCTGCCACGCCTGCTTTGAGCAAGGGTTCTATTTCCTTTTTGCGTTCTTCCCAGGTTCTGAAAGCCAGGAGGACTCGGTTAACGAAAACTGCCATAACGTTCTATTTATTGATTTTGAGCAATACCGGGAACTTGTCCTGAAGCTTGACTTTGATCTTTCTCACCTTTTTGCTGAACAGATCTTTAGCCGCGTTGATCCCGCCTGCTGCTGCCTGTGCGGAAATGGTTTGGTCCATACTGAGAAATTGCATGCTTTGCAAGGCATTGTCGGCACCATCTGAAGCCGCCCCGCTCAACTCCGCCTCGGGCGCAGGAATCCCGGGCATGCCGTCCAGGCTGAAAACGGTAAGAGCCGTGGGAAGGATATCTTTCCCGATCCTGATATTCTGTATATTCAACAACAAACGCTGGTTGGTTACCTGGCATGCGCCAAACAGCAGCTGACCTTTGGGAAGTGTTATGCCTTTTAAGTTTACGGAATCGGTTAGCTTCAATTTGACGGTACCGCCGTTCATTACTTTTTGTTTACCGTCAATAATTGCCGGTATCGCCCGGAATGCACTGTCGTTTTCTATTTTTGGTGCCACCGGCACTTTCACCGATTCCGGATTCTGGATCGCCTGGATCTTGGTCAGCATATGGTCGAGCTGCTCCATTTCCGGATCACTGGCATTGGTGGAATTCATTGTTTTCATGAGCTTGTGCAGGCGGCGGATCTCGCGGTCTGATGACTGTTGGGAATAGGAGGCTGGCTCGGGTTGATTGATCTGGCGATTGATCTGTGTTAACCGGGCTTCGATCCGGGCCGATTGCTGGTCGGTGGTATTTGCAGGAATGGTCGTGAATGATTTACCCGGTTTTTCGGCATCCGGACTGACTTCAGCGGAATGATTAAATCCCATCGCTTCGATAAAACTCTTGTTCACGCCATCTTTGGTTTTGGTCGCATCTTTCCCGGCAGACCGGTAGATATCCATTTTGTCTTTTTCCCGGGTATCCCTGAACTGCGCCGACGGCAGCACCATATCGATCCCGTGATCGGGAATGGCGGCTTTAGCTTTTCCACCGTCTTCCCCGCCACCTAATGCCACGAAGGCCATAGTCAAAAAGGGCAGGGCAAGCACCGGAATAGCTGTGTAGAATTTGCGTTTTTTAAGAAATTCTTCAGAGTGTTTGGGCATTACGCTGCCTTGCTGTTGATTTTCCATCATATTTATTTTTTGAGTGTTAATGAATCTGTTGGTAGAACTTGTCTGTTGACCGGCGGGTCTGACGGCATACCGATATGTACAGGCTGATCATTTGGGGCATGCGTGATCGTGCCAATTTTTCGGGAGGACAATCCAAGACTAAGGATCAGTCCGCCTGTGATGACGCTGAAGCAGACCCAGAAAAATCGTTTCTGCCGTTTTTTAGAGCACTTGTTGACCCGGGCATTCAATGTAGTAGCCAGCAGAATTTGCCACCCGATAATTCGATCGGCAATGATCTTAGCCAGGTGATCCCGTTGATCAATGGGCAATGCAGGTTTCTTTTTGAAAAAGATCATGTTTATTGATTTTGAATGGTAGTATCCCGGTTCGCTAAAATTTGCCAGCGCTGGATGAGAAAGCCATGCGGGTTGTTATCAGTCTGGTTTTGCAGGTCACGGACCTCACCCTGGGTGACCAGTTTGCGATAGACGGTTCCGCTGGAACGAACCAACTTTTCCGTAGCATAGCAGATGAAGGTATAAGGGAATTGTTTTCCCCGCAGTTCCGTGCTGTCGATATTGATATCCTGCGAAATATTGGCGGAGATCAGGTTATTATAATATCCTGACTCCTGGAGATTATCATATTGCCTTTTAGCCGATTCGTCCGCCAGGTACAATGCCTTGGACACATTGGCCTGTATGGCTTTGTCATCCGGGCTCAGATCGAAGAAATATTGATGAAATGTTTTGATATGGTCGCGGAGTTCCACTGGTAGGTTATTTTTCCGGTCTGTGGCGATCGCCTCCAGTACTTTACCATTATACAGGATATGTACTCGGCTTTCCGCTTGGTGAATTAATTGACTGCTTTTATAAATGCAGAAACACATGGTGACCACATTCCCGAGGATCAGGAAAAAGCTGAATTGCCGGATATGCTTAAAGGCAGTGTCGATATTTTTGAGATGTGTAAACATAATGGAGAAGTTTAATGGTGAATGATTTATTTACCGGATAGCTTTTGTTCCTGGTATCTATCCGATTGACTGTTGCTGCCTGCCCCGTTATAGCCTTCCATGAAATGACCGGGTGCCTTAAGCAGGTTCGCTGCGCCCTGTTGCATACGGCCGCTTGTTGCGGATCCTGTCTGCATGGCTGTACTGGAAGCATGGCTGACCATCGAATTGACCTTTTGAAGCAGCCCGTTACCGCCACCGGCATGAACAATATAGCCAGCGACGCTGGGCACGGTGAAATAACCGATGATCCCGATGATCAGGAAAATGAGGTAGGCGGTGTCCGTCGAACTGAAGAAGGTATCTCCGGCATTTTGAACCTGTGTAATATCCAGCTTCAGCATATTCTCTTGTACCTTACCGATGATCGCACCAAAAATATTGGAGACAGGTAACCATAGGAAAACATTAATATACTTGGCCAGCCAGGAGGTGAGACTATGCTGAAAACCATCAAAAACAGATAAGCCCAAAACGATCGGGCCAAGAATAGCCAGTACGATCAGATAAAAGGTGCGGATGGTATTGATGCATAAAGAAGCCGCTTCATAACATACCTGCAGAACCTCCGACATCCATTGTTTGATCGAATTACGAAACTGATAGGAGGCCTTAGACATCTCAAACTTGATGCTGTTACTCATGCTGTTCAGCATGCCGGTATTGCCTGCTCCGCTTTTATCATTCGGGTGCGTGTATTTGTACCAGTGATCCTCATCACCATTACCATTAATGCCCACATAGGCCTGCCAGGCATCCGTTTTTTTTACCGCTTCATCCTTGGCCCGGAGTAGCCGCTCAATAGCCGCGTCGGAGTTTTGAACCATGCCGGCAGTAGCGCTCACGGTAGGTGCCATTACCCCGTTGAATACCGGTATAACCAGTACAGTGTAGAGGATGACTGCGAGCCCAATACAGAAGGGGCGAAGCAACGGGAAAAAATCAATGGGCTCGGCGCTGGCGATCTGTCGCCAGACCCTCACCGAGATATAGCATAGGGCACCAAAGCCGGCTATGGCCTTGCCTACACCGATCAGCTGCCCGCACATGGGCAGCATGTCATTATAAACGCCGTTTAAGGTTCC
>Ga0105237_10000178_pt1 | contig 89960 bp, 85 predicted proteins | sample KBSC24metaG_FD_81520 | JGI IMG/M metagenome (GOLD analysis project Ga0105237, IMG submission 81520) | Corn rhizosphere microbial communities from Kellogg Biological Station, Michigan, USA - KBS C2-4 metaG | ecosystem: Host-associated > Plants > Roots > Rhizosphere > Soil | place: Michigan, USA...
AGACGACGACCGCACCCGACGAGAAGGTGCACTCCCGTGGCGTGGCCTACACGCCAGCCGCCGGTGGACGCATGGTGATGCGCCGCCGCGCGGTGCCGTTGGCCTAGCCTTCCGGTTTGGCTCTGCGTCCAGGGCGCGCACCACTCGCACGATTGCGCCCTGGACGCAGAATCAACTAGCTGGCCGTCTCGCGCTTCGGGAGCTTCCACCCCGCCCGCGGGAAGTGGCAGGTGTACCCGTTCGGGTACCTCTCCAGGTAGTCCTGGTGCTCCGGCTCGGCCTCCCAGAAGTCCACTGCCGGCGTCACTTCGGTGACCACCTTGCCCGGCCACAGGCCCGACGCCTCGACGTCGGCGATGGTGTCCAGCGCGACGCGCTTCTGCTCGTCGTCGGCGTAGAAGATCGCCGACCGATAGCTGGTCCCGACGTCGTTGCCCTGGCGGTCCTTCGTCGTCGGATCGTGGATCTGGAAGAAGAACTCGAGAATGGCGCGGTAGTCGGTCACCGCGGGGTCGTACTCGATCTCGATGGCCTCGGCGTGCCCTGGGTGATTGCGGTAGGTGGGGTGGTCGTTCTTGCCGCCGGTGTACCCGACGCGCGTGGACACCACACCGGGCTGCTTGCGGATCAGGTCCTGCATGCCCCAGAAGCAGCCGCCGGCCAGAATCGCGGTCTCGGTGTTCGTCATGCCCGTGCCTCCTTGGTGAAGAGCGTCTTGTACTCGCCGTAGCCCTCGGCCTCGAGGTTGTCGAGGTGGATGAATCTCAGCGAAGCGGAGTTGATGCAGTAGCGCAACCCGCCCGCCTCGCGCGGTCCGTCGTTGAACACATGGCCGAGGTGGCTGTCACCGAAGGCCGAGCGCACCTCGGTGCGCACCATGAACAGTGAGCGGTCGCGCTTCTCGACCACGTTGTGCGCGTCGAGCGGTTTGGTGAAGCTCGGCCAGCCGGAGCCGCTCTCGAACTTGTCCGTCGAGGCGAACAACGGCTCGCCCGAGACCACGTCGACGTAGATGCCAGGTTCGTGGTTGTCCCAGTACTCGCCGGTGAACGGGCGCTCGGTGCCGTTCTCCTGCGTGACCTGGTACTGCTCGGGTGACAAGGCCTGTAGGGCCGCGGGGTTCTTGTGGTATTCCTTCGCCACTGGTCCTCCTAGGGTTTGGCACTTCTATAACCCCGGGTGCGGTCCAGAAGTTCCTCCGTTACTGGCGTTTGCGCACGTCGTCGACGATCGTCACGATTTCGTCAGCAATGGCCTGCGGCTGGTAGAGCATCTGGTTGTGGCCGGTGCCCGGCACGATGACGTTCGTGGTGCCGAGCGCGGCGGCCAGCAGGTCGTCCGCCTGGTGGACCTGGGCTTGCGTGTAGTTGTCAGGCTTCAGCGCGGATGGTGCCGGGAACTTGTCCGCGCTCAGGACGATCGCGGGTACCCGCGGCAACGGTGGGGCGGCGGCGATCGTGTCGAACGCGTCGTCGGCGAGGACGGCCTCGTCCCCCGGATCGGCGGTCTGGGCGTCGGTGTTGAAGGTGCTGTTCTGATCGGGTCGGCCGACGACGCGCAGGAACTCGGACGTGGGTTCGGTGAAGACCATCCCGCTGACCAGCTCCGGGTGCGTGCGGGCGAGCAGGTCCAGGACCAACCCGCCGTACGAGTGTGCGACGAACACCATCGGCGTCGGAAGATGCGCTGCCGCAATCAGATTCACCACGTCGTCGACGTCGGACTGCACGGTGTGGGGCTGGGGGACGGGCGTCGAGCGGTTCTCCCCATCTGGCCTGGTGTTGGGTCTGTCGTAGGTGCAGATGCGGGTGGTCCTCGCCACCAGCGGCTGGGCCGACACCGGACTTGGGCCCAGCTTCGCCTCCTCGATCAGGTCATACGGCGATGAGCGGATCGGGTCGGCGGGTGGCACCGCGGCGTTCCACGCGTCTGCGTAACTGCCCTTGCCTGGGATGACGAACACCGTCGGCGCCCCCTCGCCCTGGCAGTTCAGGAACAGGCTGCGGCCATCGCCGAGGTCCACCAAACCCGCGGTGTCGTCGGCGTGCGCGTGGGGTGCGCCGAGCGCCATGGCCGTGACGGCGAGCAGGACCGCGAGCGGAATCCTCATGCGAGTCGACGTTACGTCGACCGCTCGACAAAGGGCAGTAGAACGTGTTCTAGTTCTGGATGTGACGGGTAGCACTTTCAGCCGCGACGAGCTGGTAGACGCATTCGCTCGATTCGAGGCAACGGTGGCACGGGCCGCGCAGACGCGTGACTGGGATCCGTGGGTGGAGCAGTACACCGAGGACGTTCTCTACGTCGAGCACGCCGCGGGAACCATGCGCGGCCGCGAGCAGGTGCGGCCCTGGATCTGGCAGACCATGGAGAGCTTTCCCGGCAGCTACATGACGTCGTTCCCCGCGCTGTGGTCGGTCGTCGATCAAGAGCGAGGCCGCATCGTCTGCGAGCTGGACAACCCCATGCGCGATCCGGGCGACGGCACGATCATCACCGCCACCAACATCTCGATCATCACCTACGCCGGTGACGGGCTGTGGAGTCGTCAGGAGGACGTCTACAACCCGTTGCGGTTCGTGTCGGCGGCGATGAAGTGGTGCAAGAAGGCCAAGGAGCTCGGCACGCTGCCCGATGAGGCGGAGGCATGGATGAAGCAGGTCGGCCAGTGACCGCACTCGTCATCGGTGCGAACGGATACCTCGGTTCGCACGTCACCCGCCAGCTCGTCGCCGACGGCCAGGACGTGCGAGTGATGGTGCGGCCCAACGCCACCACGATCGGCATCGACGATCTGGCCGTGACGCGGTTCCTCGGCGACATCTGGGACGACGACGTCCTGCGCGAGGCGATGACCGGTTGCGACGTCGTCTACTACTGCGTCGTCGACACCCGCGGCTGGCTGCGCGACCCGTCACCGCTGTTCCACACGAACGTCGAGGGCACCCGAAACGTGCTCGAGGTCGCCATCGAACCGGCCGTAGCTGCCGGCCTCAAGCGCTTCGTCTTCACCAGCAGCTACGTCACCGTCGGCCGCAAGCGGGGCCGGGTGGCCACCGAGGACGACCAGATCGTCGACCGAGGTGGAATGTCGCCGACCAAACGGCTCCGCGGGCTGACCCCCTATGTGCGGTCGCGGGTGCAGGCCGAGAACCTCGTGCTGGAGTACTCGCGCGAACACGGCCTGCCCGCCGTCGCGGTGGGCATCTCCACGACGTATGGCAGCGGCGACTGGGGGCGCACCCCGCACGGTGCGATCATCGCGGGCGCGGCATTCGGCAAGCTGCCGTTCGTGATGAAGGGGATTCAGCTCGAGGCCGTCGGAATCGACGACGCCGCAAGGGCGATGATCCTGGCCGCCGACAAGGGTCGCGTCGGCGAGCGCTACCTGATCTCGGAGAAGATGATCACCAACGCCGAGGTGGCCAGGGTCGCCGCGGAGGCGGTGGGCGTGCCGCCGCCGGCCAAGGCCATCTCGTTGCCGGTGGCGTACGCGATGGCCGTGCTGGGTAGTGCCAAGGCCCGGCTGAAGGGCACCGACGAACAGTTCTCGCTCGACTCGCTGCGACTGATGCGTGCCGAAGCCCCCGTCGACTGCAGCAAGGCCAGGCGTGAACTCGGTTGGCAGCCAAGGCCCGTCGAGGAGTCGATCCGCGAGGCGGCCAAGTTCTGGGTCGGTCTGCGCGAGGCCAAGCGCAAGAGCAAGCAGGCCGGCTAACCGAGTTCATCATGTTGCCCGCCAACGCCATTGGCGGTTGAACGCCACGCCGGGCGGCGTTCAGCCAATGGACCCTACGTCCTTCATCGGACTACCGTCGGATGACATGACCGACAAACTGTACGTCGACCTCAGCGGGGCGCCGCAGACGATGCTGGCGACGTTCTATGCCAAGGCGCTCGACGCTGGCCTGCCCGATCCGATCCTCGGCGACCGGTTCGCCAAGGAGATCGTCGACCGCATCGACTACGACTGGAAGCGAACCTCGATCACGGCGGCCAACTCGCCGTCGGTGACGACGAGATCCGCGCACTTCGACGACTGGGCCAGGAAATTCCTGGCCGTACACCCCAAAGCCGTTGTACTGCACCTGGGTTGCGGTCTGGACAGCCGGGTGTTCCGGATCGACCCAGGGCCCGACGTCGAGTGGTACGACGTGGACTACCCCGAGGTCGCCGATCTGCGCAGGCAGCTCTATCCCGCGCGCGATCACTACCACGTCATCTCGGCCTCGGTCACTGACCCGGCATGGTTCGCCGACATCCCGCGGGACCGGCCGATCCTGATGGTCGGCGAGGGACTCACCATGTACCTGACCGAACGGGACGGTGTCGCGCTGCTGCGCCGCGTCGTCGAGCATGCGCCATCCGGCGAGTTGCAGTTCGACGCCTTCAACACCCTTGGCATCAAGTCGCAGTGGATGAACCCCGTGGTGCGCCGGTCGGGGGCGACGCTGTACTGGGCCATCGACGGGCCCGACGACGTCCTCGACGCGGTGCCAGGTACGCGGCTACTCGCCTGGGTGTCCGCCATCGAATCGGACACCTTCAAGAAGCTGCCCGGGTACTACCGGCTGATGGTGAACGTCATGTCAAGGGCCAAGGCGCTGCGCTACATGGCGAGCTACCACCGCTACGCGTTCGGCCCCGTCAGCGCCTCGATCACCTCGCCGTAGAGCCGCGCCTTGATGGCGCCCATCGTCGGTCCCGCCTTCGCGGCCCGCTCCTGCGCCCTTGCGACGGCGATGTCGAGGATCTCGTCCTCGGCGCCGACGCCCGCGACGATGCCCGCGTCGTGGGCTTCCTCGCCGCCGTACCGGCGCCCCGTCGTCATGGACTCGTGGGCCGTCGCGATCGGCAGCCTCGCGCGGATCAACGCGTTCATGCCCGGGGTGAAGGGAATGCCGAGATCGACCTCGGGCAGGCAGAAGTAGCCGCGGTCGGACCGCATCACCGCGAGGTCGTGTGCGAGCGCCAGCATCGCGCCCGCCGCGAACGTGTGTCCCTGCAGCGACGCCACGATCGGTGCTGGGAACGCCAGCACCCGCGCGAACAAGGCATGGACGTCGCGCAGATTGGCTTCTGCGGCATCGGGATTGGCGCCCATGAAGTCGAGGTCGAGACCGTTGGAGTAGAACTTGCCGACCCCGGTGGTGACCACGGCCTTCGGGCCCGGCGCGGCGTCCACCTCGTCGAGCGCGGCGTTGATGGCCGCCAGGCGGTCGGGATGGAAGCGGTTCTCGTCGTCGCCGAGGGTCAAGATGAACACGTCGTCGCGACGGTGCAGGCCGGTCATGGGCTGATTACACCACGCCCGAAAACGGATCTGGCCGGTGCTGCACAATCGTTCGGTGCTCACGCCGCCTCCACCCAATCCGCTCAATGGCCACGTCTCACACTGGTGGTTCGATGAAGTGCCCCCACCCCGGCCGCAGCTTCCCGGCGACAGCGACGCCGACGTCTGCATCGTCGGCGCCGGCTACACCGGACTGTGGACGGCGTACTACCTCAAGCGTGCCGACCCGCAGCTGCGCATCGTGGTGCTCGAGAAGGAGTTCGCCGGCTTCGGCGCCTCCGGGCGCAACGGCGGCTGGTTGTCGGCCCTGGTGCCAGGCAACCGCAAGGCGATGGCCCGCCGACACGGCCGCGACGCCGTGGTCGCATGGCAGCGCGCACTCATCGAGTCCATCGACGAGGTCATCGAGGTCGCCGCGCGGGAGGGCATCGACGCGGGCATCGTGAAGGGCGGCACGCTCGACATCGCGCGCAACCGGGCGCAAGCCAGCCGTCTCGCGGCCCTGTTCGAGGAGGAGCGCAGCTGGCAGGTCGACGGCATCGAGCCGTTGACCGCCGAAGAGTCGGCGAAGCGCGTCGAGTTCTCCGGCGTGGTGTCGGCCTACTTCAATCCGCACTGCGCGCGGATCCAGCCTGCGCGGCTGGCCCGCGGCCTCGCCGACGTCGTCGAACGGCTCGGCGTGCAGATCTACGAACGATCACCGGTCACCGACATCAGCACGGGCCGCGCGGTCACGAAGTCGGGCACGGTCCGCGCGCCCATCGTGCTTCGGGCCACCGAGGCGTTCACCGCGGCACTGCCTGGCCTGCGCCGCCGCTGGCTGCCGATGAACAGCTCGATGATCGCGACCGATCCGATCAGCCCCGAGCTGTGGGCGAGCATCGGCTGGGACGGCAGGGAAACCGTCGGCGACGCCGCGCACGGATTCTTCTACGGCCAACGCACCGTCGACGACCGCATCGCGATCGGCGGTCGCAGCGTGCCGTACCGCTACGCGTCGCGCACCGACGTCCGCGGCCGCGTTCCCGAGCGCGCCATCCAGCAGCTGAGCCAGGTGCTGCACGACGTGCTGCCTCAGGTTCGCGACGTGCCGATCGCCCACGGCTGGTGCGGCGTGCTTGCCGTGCCCCGTGACTGGCAGGCATCCGTCGTGCTGGACCGCGCGACGGGGCTTGGCTGGGCGGGTGGCTACGCCGGACACGGCGTCACCGCGACCAACCTCGCAGGGCGCACGCTGGCCGACCTCGTCCTCGAGCAGCGCACGCCGCTGACCGAACTGCCGTGGGTCGGCCACCGGCAGCGCAACTGGGAGCCGGAGCCGATGCGGTGGCTCGGGGTGCGCGGACTCTACGTCGCGTACGGGTTGGCCGACCGGCACGAGGCCGGCGGGCGCAGGACGACGTCGCCGATCGCGCGCATCGCGGACGCGATCACGGGCAAGCCCTAGCGCGCCTCGGCCTTGTCCTTCAACCGCTGCAGCGTGAGCTTGATGTGTTCGGTGTTGGTGGTCGGGCGGTCCATCACGCCCGTGGCAAGGCCGCCCGGCTTGACGAACCAGCCGGGCCTGCGGTCCCACATCTGCTCGGTCACGCGGCAACCGCCGTCTGCGGGAGCGATCTCGTAGCGCCAATGCGAGACGGGGATCCCGAGATAGGAGACGTCGAATGCGAACGCACTGCCGGGTTCGGCATCGGTGACCGTGCACACCGTCGTCCATCGGCGGAATCCGTTGCGGTTCGTCCCCTTGAACACCGCACCGGGCGCGGCCTTGTCGCCCCTTTGCCACCTCATCACCCCGGCCTCCTCGGCCAGCGACGACAGCGTCGGCAGGTCGGTGATGAGGCCGTACACCTCGCCGCAAGGCGCGGAAATGTCGACGGAGGCGTGCGCGCAGGCCTGGCCTGATTCGGTCATGCGACGATCGTAATTAGTCGGGTACGGAATCCGGAGCGGGTCGGCCACGTTGGCTTCCATATGACCGAGCGCACCGTTCTCCAGCCCACCGCCGAACATCCCATCACCATCACCCCGACCGGCAAGCACGTCACCGTGCGGATCAACGGCGACGTGGTCGCCGAGACCGACGCGGCGTTGACGCTGCAGGAGTCGACGTATCCCGCCGTGCAGTACGTACCGCTTGCCGACGTCGTCGGTTCGGTGTTGCGTCGCAGTGACAGCACCACCTACTGCCCGTACAAGGGCGAGGCGAACTACTACCACGTCACCACTGCGGATGGCACCGTCGACGACGCGATCTGGACCTACGAGCAGCCGTACGCCGCCGTTGGCGAGATCGCCGGTCACGTGGCGTTCTACACGAACAAGGCCGACGTCACGGTCGGTTAGCCTTGGGCGATGCCCAGCTCCGCCAGCGTGACGTTCGGCGGACCTGCCAGCCCGTCGATGACGCTGTCGCCGCTGAGGCGCGGTCCCGGCGACCCGTGTTACCAGGTCGTCGACGGCGCCATCTGGAAGACCAGCCTGATGCCCACCGGCCCGGTCACCGCCAGGATTGCCAACTCGGCGGGCAACGTCGTCGACTGCGAGGCGTGGGGCGACGGCGCCGACGAGTTCTGCGCGCGGCTGCCTGCCCTGCTCGGCGCCCACGACGACGCGACGGGGTTCGCGCCCGTCGAACCCACCATCGCCGAGGCACATCGCAGGGTGCCGCACCTGCGGCTCGGACGCACCGATCGCGTCCTCGAAGCCCTCATCCCCGCCGTCCTCGAACAGCGCGTCGCGGGCAAGGACGCGTTCCGCGCGTGGCGGCTGCTCGTCACCAAGTACGGCACTCCGGCGCCGGGCCCGGCCCCGGCGCGGATGCGGGTGCCTCCTTCGGCCGACGTGTGGCGGCGCATCCCGTCATGGGAGTTGCACCTCGCCAACGTCGACCCAAGCAGGGCCAGGACCCTCGTCGGGTGCGCGCAACGAGCCGAATCCCTGGAACGCCTTTCGGGACGTTCGGCCGAAGAGGCGCGCACCGCGCTGATGTCACTGCCGGGGGTCGGTGAGTGGACCGCCGCCGAGACGGCGCAGCGCGCGTTCGGGGACGCCGACGCACTGTCGGTCGGCGACTACCACCTGTCGAACGTGATCGGGTGCACGTTGCTCGGGCATCGGATCGACGACCCGGAGATGCTCGAACTGCTGGAGCCATTGCGTCCGCATCGGCACCGCGCCGTACGACTCCTTGAGGTCAGCGGGTTGGCCCGCAACCCCCGGTTCGGGGCCAGGCAGGCCATCCCGGATCTGCGCGCCCTCTAGTCGCCCAAACGCGCGGAGACCCACTCGATCAGCGGGCGGGCGGCCTTCCAGTCCTTGCGGACGGCGTCGACGAGCTCCGCGGTGTGGATGATCGGTTCGAACCCGTAGTCCTTCCCGACGGTCAGGGACCGATGCCGGAGCAGGTCGATGCGCGGGTGGTCGGCGTCGAAGCCGCGGGGTGAGGTCTTCAGCCGGTCGCCGCCGACGGTGAAGCCCGCCCGTTTGAGCTTGGCAAGGATCTTGCCGAGCTGGTCGCCGGTCAGCTCGTTGGCAATGGACGCCCGGATCCGGCCGAGGTCCGACGTACTGGCCTCGTAGAAACCCGCTCCCGACCGGAAGCCGCGCGCGGAGATCTCGACGTACCACCCGCAGGCGGGACCGGCCGCGACGAACGCGCCCTGGTGGGTCTTGTAGGGCGTCTTGTCCTTCGCGAACCGGACGTCGCGGAACGGCCGGAAGACCTTCGCCGTGCCGAACTGCGGCTCGAGCGCGGTGACAAGCGCCGTCATGGGTGCCTTCACGCTCGTTTGGTAGACGTCCTTGTGCGCCTCCCAGTACGACTTCGTGTTGTCCATCTCGAGGTCGTCGTAGAAGTCGAGCGCAGCCTCGGTGAAGCCCGTGAACGCGGGTGGCGAGTCCGTCATGCGCCGAGCGTAGCGAGGTGTAGCTCCGCGCAGACCCGGGTAGGCCTCCCCTTGAGCAATCACGAAGGAGGCACCATGGCGGGATTCACCGTTCCCGGAATGTCGGACGAGGCCGGACGCGAGGTCGCCGACCTGCTGCAGAAGCAGCTCAGCACCTACAACGATCTGCATCTGACCCTCAAGCACGTGCACTGGAACGTCGTCGGCCCCAACTTCATCGGGGTCCACGAGATGATCGACCCGCAGGTCGAACTCGTACGTGGCTACGCCGACGAGGTCGCAGAACGCATTGCCGCACTCGGAGTATCTCCGCAGGGCACGCCAGGCGCGATCATCAAGGACCGCACCTGGGACGACTACTCGGTCGGTCGCGACACCGTGCTGGCCCATCTGGCGGCCCTGGACTTGGTCTACACCGGCATCAACGAGGACACGCGCAAGGCCATCGACCGCCTCGACGACATCGATCTCGTGTCACAGGACATCTTGATCGGGCACGCGGGCGAGCTGGAGAAGTTCCAGTGGTTCGTGCGTGCGCATCTGGAGAGCGCTGGCGGTCAGTTGGCCAATCAGGGTGCTTCGACCGAGAAGCAGGCCGCGCGAACGGTCAAGAAGAAGGCTTCCGTCAAGTAGCGCAGGCGAAATGGGCTCCGGTCGAGCAGTCGGCCGGCGTCGAGCCCGCACCACGAGAGTGGTGCGGGCCCGACTTCACCGTCAGTTGACGGCCTCGAGGGCGTCGTCGCGCACTGGGCGGTCGGCGAGTTCCTCGTTGCGGCCGAACAGGAATGGGTAGGCGATGCCTGCGATCGCCGCGCCGACGAGCGGTGCGAGCCAGAACACCCAGAGCTGCGCGGGTGCGCCTGCGCCGTTGAAGAACGCGACGGCGGTGGAACGCGCCGGGTTGACGGACGTGTTCGAGATGAGGTGGATCAGCGTCAGCGTCAGCCCGATTGCCAAGCCCGCGAAGCCCTTCGGAGCGCGATCGTCGGTGGCGCCGAGGATGACGAGCAGGAACACGCCGGTCAGCACGATCTCCGCGACGACGACGGCGAGGAGCGAGTACCCGCCGGGGGAGTGGTCGCCATAGCCGTTGGCCGCCATGTTGCCCGTCGCGGTCCAGCCGTCCTGCCCCTTGGCCATCACGTAGATCACCACGCCGCCGACCAGGCCGCCGACCACCTGGGTGATCCAGTACAGGGGCACGGCCCGCCACTCGACGCGTCGGGCCAGCGCAGCACCGAGGGTGACCGCGGGGTTGAAGTGTCCGCCCGAGATGGTGCCGAACGCGTACACGCCGGTCAGTACCGTCAGACCGAATGCCAGTGCGACACCGAGGAATCCGATGCCAAGTGACGTGCCGTCGGAGACGAACTTGGCGGCGAACACGGCGCTACCGCAGCCTCCGAGGACCAGCCAGAACGTTCCGATGAACTCCGCGGCCAGTCGATGCAGCATCGTGGGTGTAGTCATAGCTGTAACCTCCCTTGGCATCTCGTCGTTGAGTTGCCGGTCACACGCGAGGGTCGCACGCATTCAGCAGGGTGCGGCCGGTAGTAGCCGAATCAGTCCCCGATCGTGACCCATCGCTACCGTTGCGTTATTCGCCCTTCGCATGCGCGTCGAGCGGATTGTTGCGTGTGACGAGGAGCGGATCGGCCTTGGTGAACGGGAATTGGGGCAGATCGTCGATGTGCATGTTGAACGTCGCCGCGAGGACCTCGCGGGAGTAGGCGCTTGCCGATGCGCGATAGCCGATGTCTCCTGGCGTTGGCTGGTCGAAGAAGATCGCGAAATGCATCTCGGGGGCGTCCACCACCTCGATGTGGTGCGGGTAGGCGCGCGGGATGAAGTAGACGTCGCCCTCCTTGAGATACCAAGTATCAAGCGTGCCATCGGGATCCATCACCGTCATGCGCGCCGACCCCTGGTGCACGTAGCCCATCTCCGCGGTGATCGGATGCCAGTGGGGTTCGCGCATGCCGTCTTCGCGGATGCGCAGCGAGTACATCGACAAGTCCTTCAGCGCGGGCCAGAACTGAAGGCGCGCAAGGCGTGCCGATCCGACCGCGACGCCGATCGGCGGGCTCTGCGCCTCGACCGCGAACTTGTGCGGGTCGTCGAAGTGCGCGCTGGACGGGACTACGGGATCACCTGCGCGGGCGGCGAGCTTGCGGTCGACGGTGCTGCGGCGCATCGCGGCGAAGTCGGACGCGGGGAGGTCGTAGGTGTTGCCGAGGACCGCGTCGGTCATGGCGCCGAACGCCGCTGCCAGGCCGAAGTCCTCGGGTCGCGCGCTGCGAAACGCGAGGATGAACTCGGCGGGTTCGTCGCCGATGTTCTCGATGTGGTGCAGCGAGCCCGAGTCGACGTGGAACATCTCGCCGGCGCCGACCGTGAAGCTGGAGAACTTGCTGCCGGTGTCGAGTACGGACACCAGGGAGGTGCCCGAAACGCAGTAAGTGAGTTCGTTGCAATCCGCATGCCAGTGCGGCGTGCGCATCGCGCCAGGGTTGACGACGATCCGCTTGATGGAGATGCCCGACAGGATGGGCAGGGTGTCGGCGGTTACCCGCCTTATCGAGCCGAGGTCGTTCTCCTCGACGATCTCGCCGTTGAGCAATGACGTTGCGTGCCTGGTTGTCATTGCCAAACGCTAACCGTCACCGCGCCTCTCGATGGACGATTCGTCGGGCATTCGCGCTCGAAGGCTGTCGTAGATCGGCGGCGATCCCACGAGGTTGGCGACGAGCACGGCGGCAGCGGTCGCGACCATCATCGGCAGGAGCGCCTCGGTGGTGGCCGTCATCTCGACCACCAGGACCAACGCCGTCACGGGCGCACGCACGGTGGCTGCGAAGAACGCCGCCATGCCGACGAGCGCCATGGGAACGGCCAGCTGCGTCGCGTCTTCGGGCCACACGGCGTTGAAGCATCCGACGAACAGCAGTCCCCACAGCGCGCCGACGGCCAGCAGTGGGGCGAACAGCCCGCCGGGCACGGCCGTCGAATACGAAAGGGGGCCCGCGACGAACCGCACCGCGAGGATTCCGACGATGGCGGAGATGACCAGGTGCTGACCGCCGAGGATCAGCTGTGTCAGGTCCTCTCCGCCGCCAACGGACAGCGGGTAGACGAACATCGCGAGCCCGACGATTGCACCGATGACGGCAGCCTTCGCCAGGGGCGGGATTCGGCGGATCGCTGCGACGTGGTCGAGGAACCACAACACCAACCCGTTGTAGACGGCACCGAGGCATCCGGTGAGTACTCCGAACACGACGAACAGCGGCAGCCATGCGAGTGCCGTGGAGCCCATGGGTTCGACGTGGAAATCGGCATGGTTGCCCAGCAGGAGCCGCGAGCACGCCACTGCCGTGACGGCCGAGAAGAGCGTCGCTAGAACCGTTTTCATCCGGAAGGACTTGGTGACCTCTTCGAGCGTGAACAAAGTGCCGGCGATCGGCGCGTTGAACGCGACCGCAAGGCCTGCGCCGCCCAACGCCGTCTGCATCATCCTGACCTCGGCATCGGGTAGCCGGGCGCGCCGCGCCGCTTCCGCCCCGATCGCCGCACCCATGTGCACCGTCGGCCCCTCGCGCCCCAACACCAGCCCGGACCCCATGCTCAACACGCCACCGATGAACTTCGCAGGAAGCAGCCTGAGCCTTGGCGGCCGCGCATCGCCGAGGAACACCGCCTCGACGTGCTGGATGCCGCTGCCTGCCGCCAGCGGCTCCCACCGCACGATCAGGGCGGCCAAGGCTGCTCCGGCCGCGGCGGCGGCCATGGGCACCAGCCAACCAGGCCCTGGCAGCCGGTGCGCCCAATCGACGAGGTCGATGCGCAGATCGTCGGCTCGTTGCAGGCACCAGCGGAACGCGCCGCCGACGAACCCGATTACGACGCCCGCGACGATCGCCGTCGCGCAGACGAGAAGCGAATCCCGCGTCGAATCGTCGGGCTGATCGGCGCGACGGGACATGAGCCGGATGCTATCGGAGGTGGGCCTGCACGAGCCTGGCTTATATACCCCCCAGGGGTATATAGTGGCGGACATGACCGAGGTCGACCACGCCCAGCACCAGACGCACGCCGAGCACCAGGGCCACGAGGGCCACGGGGGTCATGGCGGTCACGCCGGCCACGTGGCGCAGTTCCGGCGGCTGTTTTGGATCATGCTGCTGCTGGCGATCCCGACGGTGGCGCTGTCGCCGATGTTCGCGATGATCCTCGGCTACGCGGTACCGGACGTGCCCGGCGCACGATGGGTGTCCCCGGTGCTCGGCACGGTGATGTACGCGTGGGGCGGGAAGCCGTTCCTCACCGGCGCGGTCAGCGAAATCCGCTCCCGCGCCCCGGGAATGATGCTCCTGATCGGTCTGGCGATCACCGTGGCGTTCGTATCGTCGTGGGGTGCGTCGGTTGGCGTGCTGAACCACGGACTCGACTTCTGGTGGGAACTCGCACTGCTCATCGTGATCATGTTGCTCGGACACTGGATCGAGATGCGGTCACTGGCGCAGACCACGTCGGCGCTGGACTCGCTGGCCGCGCTGCTGCCCGATGAGGCCGAGCGCGTCACGCCAGGGGGTGCCGAGACCGTCGCGCCGGCCGAGCTCCGGGTGGGTGACGTGGTGATCGTGCGGCCCGGCGGCAGCGTGCCGGCTGACGGCCGGATCACGCAGGGCAGCGCCGAGATCGACGAGTCGATGGTGACCGGCGAGTCCCGCCCGGTCCGCAGGGACGTCGGCGACGGGGTCGTGGCAGGCACCGTCGCGACCGATTCGGGGATCCGCGTCGAGGTCACGGCCGTCGGCGCTGACACGGCTTTGGCCGGCATTCAGCGGCTGGTGGCCGAGGCGCAGAACTCGTCGTCGCGCGCGCAGCGCCTCGCCGACAAGGCGGCGGGCTGGCTGTTCTGGTTCGCGCTCGGATCGGCGGCGATCACGGCGGTGGTGTGGACGTTCGTGGGCAGCCCGGAGGACGCCGTCATCCGCACCATCACGGTCCTGGTGATCGCGTGCCCGCACGCGCTCGGCCTGGCCATCCCACTGGTGGTGTCGATCGCCACCGAGCGGGCCGCGCGGGGTGGAGTACTGGTGAAGGACCGGCTGGCGCTGGAGAGCATGCGCACCGTCGGGGCGGTGCTGTTCGACAAGACTGGCACGCTGACCAAGGGGGAGCCGGCGCTGAACGCGGTCGTCGCAGTTGCCGGGCGTTCAGAAGACGACGTGCTGGCGCTCGCCGCAGCCGCCGAGGCGGACTCCGAGCACCCGTTGGCGAGGGCGATCGTCGCCGCCGCCCGAGGCAGAAACCTCGTCGTGCCCAGCTCGGCCGACTTCACGTCGTCCCCTGCGGTCGGTGTCACGGCCACCGTCGAAAGCGTGGAAGTGCGGGTCGGTGGGCCACGTCTGCTCGCCGAAACCGGCCAGGCCGAGCTCGAGGTAGCCGCGGCGTGGCACGCCGAAGGTGCCATCGTGCTGCACGTTCTCGTCGACGGCACCGTGGCAGGAGCGCTGGCGCTCGCCGACGAGATCCGCGAGGAATCCCGGCAGACCGTCGATGCCTTGCGCAGGCTGGACATTGAGGTCGTCATGATCACCGGCGACGCGGAACCCGTCGCGAAATCGGTCGCGGCGCAGCTCGGCATCGATCGCGTCTTCGCGGGGGTTCGGCCGGAGGACAAGGCCGCGCGCGTCGCCGAATTGCAGGCCGAGGGCCTGACCGTGGCGATGGTCGGAGACGGCGTCAACGACGCACCCGCACTGGCCCGCGCCGACGTCGGCATCGCGATCGGTGCAGGGACCGACGTCGCCATCGGATCGGCGGGCGTGATCCTGGCCAGTTCGGATCCACGCTCGGTGCTGTCGACCATCTTGTTGTCCCGGGCGTCCTACCGGAAGATGTCGCAAAACCTTTGGTGGGCAGCCGGATACAACCTGATCTCGGTTCCGTTGGCGGCCGGCGTGCTTGCGCCGATCGGGTTCGTGATGCCGATGTCGGTGGGTGCGTTGTTGATGTCGTTGTCTACGGTCGTGGTGGCGCTCAATGCGCAACTGTTGCGTCGTGTGGATCTGAGCCCCGAGGCCAGCGTCCGCGCCCTCGATCGCGGCCGTCTCTAAGAATCCGGCTAGGCTTTGTGGCAAACTACGGAATTAGTGTTCATGCAGCACTAGGCAGCGACCATGACAAACAGCTAACTATTGACACCGTCAACGTAGTGATGTGGGTCGCACCCCGAAACGGGACGGTTCGAGGGTCGAGAGCGAAAGTGCAAGGGCGACAACGTTTTAACGGCCGAATCCAGGAAAACGCCGGATGCGGAATCCGCTGGCACGCACCAATACTTAGGTTGGGCTAAGTTGGCATGTCAGGCGGTGTTTGTCATATCGTTTCACCACTTGTGGCGAGTGGGACAAAGCCCGTCGTTCAGTGCTGCACTAAAGGCACCCTTCGCCAAGCCGGGCATACGCCGTCGTCGACGGCCGCCATGGACAATTTGGTGAAGGACGAGGTGGGAATGGCGCCCCAAACCCAAGGGCTGTACAACCCCGCATACGAGCATGACTCCTGTGGTGTCGCGATGGTCGCCGACATGCACGGTCGTCGCAGCCGCGACATCGTGGACAAGGCCATCACCGCGCTCCTGAACATGGAGCACCGTGGGGCGCAGGGCGCCGAACCGAACACCGGCGACGGTGCGGGCATCCTGCTGCAGGTGCCCGATGAGTTCCTCCGGGCCGTCGTCGACTTCGAGCTGCCCGAGCCGGGCAGCTACGCGACGGGCATCGCATTCCTGCCGCAGTCGTCGCGCGACGCCGCCGCCGCATGCGAGTCCGTCGGCAAGATCGTCGAGGCCGAGGGTCTGACGATGCTCGGCTGGCGCGACGTGCCGACCGACGATTCCTCGCTGGGCGCACTCGCCCGCGACGCAATGCCGACGTTCCGTCAGGTGTTCGTCGGCGGGGCGTCCGGCATGGACCTGGAACGCCGCGCCTACGTGGTGCGCAAGCGTGCCGAGCACGAGCTGGGCACCAAGGGCCCTGGCCAAGATGGGCCGGGACGTGAAACCGTCTACTTCCCAAGCCTTTCGGGTCAGACATTCGTCTACAAGGGCATGCTCACCACGCCGCAGTTGCGGGCGTTCTACCTCGACCTTCAGGACGAGCGGCTGACCAGCGCGCTTGGCATCGTGCACTCGCGCTTCTCCACCAACACGTTCCCGTCGTGGCCCCTTGCGCACCCATTCCGGCGCGTCGCACACAACGGCGAGATCAACACCGTCACCGGCAACGAGAACTGGATGCGGGCCCGCGAGGCGCTCATCCACACCGACGTCTTCGGGTCCTACGCCGACGTCGACAAGATCTTCCCGGTCTGTACGCCAGGGGCGTCGGACACCGCGCGCTTCGACGAGGTGCTCGAACTGCTGCACCTCGGCGGACGCAGTCTGCCCCACGCCATGCTGATGATGATCCCCGAGGCGTGGGAGCGGCACGACTCGATGGACCCCGCCCGACGGGCGTTCTACGAGTACCACTCGTCGCTGATGGAGCCGTGGGACGGCCCGGCGTCGGTGTGCTTCACCGACGGCACCGTGATCGGTGCGGTGCTCGACCGCAACGGCCTGCGTCCGTCGCGGATCTGGGTGACCGACGACGGCCTCGTCGTGCTGGCATCCGAGGCCGGCGTGCTCAACCTGGACCCGTCGCGCGTCGTGCAGAAGATGCGCCTGCAGCCCGGCCGGATGTTCCTCGTCGACACGGCTCAGGGCCGCATCGTCTCCGACGAGGAGGTCAAGGCCGAACTCGCCGCCGACCTGCCGTATCAGGAATGGCTCGACGCCGGTCTGTTCCAACTCGACGATCTGCCGCCAGGCGATTACATCCGCATGCCGCACCACCGGGTGGTGCTGCGCCAACAGGCCTTCGGCTACACCTACGAAGAGCTCAACATGCTGGTCGCACCCATGGCGCGCACCGGTGCCGAGGCGCTCGGCTCGATGGGCACCGACACCCCGGTTGCGGTGCTTTCGGCGCGCCCGCGGATGCTCTACGACTACTTCCAGCAGCTGTTCGCCCAGGTGACGAACCCGCCGCTGGACGCCATCCGAGAAGAGGTGGTGACGAGCCTGCAGGGCAACGTCGGCCCCGAGGGCGACCTGCTCAACCCGAACGCCGAATCGTGTCGGCAGATCGTGCTGAAGCAGCCGATCCTGCGCAACGCCGAACTGTCGAAGCTGATCTGCGTCGACCCCGACCACGAGGTCAGGGGCCACAAGCACGGACTGCGCGCAGCGGTCATCCGGTGCCTCTACCCCGTCGCACGGGGTGGCCAGGGCCTGAAGGAGGCGCTGGACGACGTCCGTGCCAAGGTATCGGCCGCCATCCGCAACGGCGCCCGCATCATCGTGCTGTCGGACCGCGAGTCCAACGAATCGCTCGCGCCGATCCCGTCGTTGCTGAGCGTGTCGACCGTGCATCACCACCTGGTGCGCGACCGCACCCGCACCCAGGTCGGCCTCGTCGTCGAGGCAGGCGACGCCCGCGAGGTGCACCACATGGCGGCGCTGCTCGCTTTCGGTGCCGCCGCCATCAACCCGTACATGGCCTTCGAGTCGATCGAAGACATGGTGGACCGCGGCGTGATCACCGACATCACCAGTGACAAGGCCAAGGCCAACTACGTCAAGGCCGCGGGCAAGGGCGTGCTGAAGGTGATGTCCAAGATGGGCATCTCCACGCTGGCGTCCTACACCGGCGCCCAGCTGTTCCAGGCCATCGGCATCAGTCAGCAGGTGCTCGACGAGTACTTCACCGGACTGAGTTGTCCTGTCGGCGGCATCGACCTCGACGACATCGCCGCCGACGTCGCCGCCCGTCACGAGCTGGCCTACCTGGACCGCCCCGACGAGCGCGCGCACCGCGAGCTCGAGGTCGGCGGTGAGTACCAGTGGCGCCGCGAGGGCGAGTACCACCTGTTCAACCCCGACACGGTGTTCAAGCTGCAGCACTCGACCCGCACCGGCCAGTACTCGATCTTCAAGGAGTACACCAAGCTGGTCGACGACCAGAGTGAGCGCTTCGCCTCGCTGCGCGGTCTGCTGAAGTTCCGTGACGACTTCCGTCCTCCAGTGCCCTTGGACGAGGTGGAGCCCGCAAGCGAGATCGTCAAGCGCTTCTCGACCGGTGCGATGAGCTACGGCTCGATCTCCGCCGAGGCACACGAGACCCTCGCCATCGCGATGAATCGCCTTGGTGGCCGGTCGAATTCGGGTGAGGGTGGCGAGTCCGTCAGCCGCTTCGATCGCGACGAGAACGGCGACTGGCGACGCAGTGCCATCAAGCAGGTCGCATCTGGCCGCTTCGGTGTGACCAGCCACTACCTCACCAACTGCACCGACATCCAGATCAAGATGGCCCAGGGCGCGAAACCCGGTGAGGGCGGCCAGCTTCCGGGTCACAAGGTGTACCCGTGGGTGGCCGAGGTGCGGCACTCCACGCCGGGCGTCGGACTGATCTCGCCGCCACCGCACCATGACATCTACTCCATCGAGGATCTCGCGCAGCTGATCCACGACCTGAAGAACGCCAATCCCTCGGCGCGCGTGCACGTCAAGCTCGTCAGCGAGAACGGTGTCGGCACCGTCGCCGCGGGTGTCTCCAAGGCACACGCCGACGTCGTGCTGATCTCGGGGCACGACGGTGGCACCGGCGCCACGCCGCTCACCTCGCAGAAGCATGCGGGGGCACCGTGGGAGCTCGGCCTCGCCGAGACGCAGCAGACGCTGCTGCTCAACGGACTTCGCGACCGCATCGTCGTGCAGGTCGACGGCCAGCTCAAGACCGGTCGCGACGTCGTCATCGCCGCATTGCTCGGTGGTGAGGAATTCGGTTTCGCCACAGCGCCTCTGGTGGTCGCCGGTTGCATCATGATGCGGGTGTGCCACCTCGACACCTGCCCGGTCGGCGTCGCAACGCAGAACCCGTTGCTCCGGGAACGCTTCAACGGCAAGCCCGAGTTCGTCGAGAACTTCTTCCTGTTCATCGCGGAGGAAGTGCGCGAACTCATGGCGCAGTTGGGCTTCCGCACCGTCAACGAGATGGTCGGACAGGTCGGGGCGCTCGACACCCAGCGCGCCGCCGAGCACTGGAAGGCCCACAAGCTGGACCTGGCGCCCGTGCTGCACGAGCCGGACTCGGCGTTCATGAACCAGGACCTGTACTGCAGTTCACGCCAGGACCATGGGCTGGACAAGGCACTGGATCAGCAGCTGATCGCGCAGAGCCGTGAGGCCATCGACAATGGCACCCCGGTTCGATTCAGCACCAGCATTGCCAACGTCAACCGCACCGTCGGCACGATGCTCGGCCACGAGCTGACCAAGGCTCATGGCGGGCAAGGACTTCCTGACGGAACCATCGACATCACGTTCGATGGCTCTGCGGGCAACAGCTTCGGGGCGTTCGTGCCCAAGGGCATCACCCTTCGGGTGTACGGCGACGCCAACGACTACGTCGGCAAGGGCTTGTCCGGCGGACGCATCGTGGTGCGGCCGTCGGACAGCGCGCCCGCCGGCTACGTGGCCGAGGACAACATCATCGCGGGCAACGTCATCCTGTTCGGTGCGACCAGCGGGCAGGCTTTCCTGCGCGGGCAGGTCGGCGAGCGGTTCGCGGTCCGCAACTCGGGAGCCCACGCGGTGGTCGAGGGCGTTGGCGACCACGGCTGCGAGTACATGACGGGTGGCAAGGTCGCGATCCTCGGACCCACCGGCCGCAACTTCGCCGCAGGCATGTCCGGCGGCATGGCCTTCGTCTACGACCCGCGGGGCGCACTGCCGGCCAACCTCAACACCGAGATGGTGGAACTCGAGACCATCGAGGACGGCTCCGACGACTCGGCGTGGTTGCACGACATCATCCAGGCTCACGTCGACGCCACCGATTCTGCTGTGGGTCAACGCGTTCTGTCCGACTGGGAGTCCGAACTGAAGCACTTCGTCAAGGTGATGCCGAGCGACTACAAGTCCGTTCTGGCCGCCATCGCACAAGCCGAGCGCAACGGCGAGAACGTCAACGAGGCGATCATGGCGGCGGCGCGTGGCTGATCCCCGGGGCTTCCTCAAGCACACCCACCGCGAGACCCCGCAACGCCGGCCGGTCCCGCTGCGTCTGCGCGACTGGAAAGAGGTCTACGAGGACTTCTCCCACGACGTGCTGCAGGACCAGGCCGCTCGCTGCATGGACTGCGGAATCCCGTTCTGCCACAACGGCTGCCCCCTCGGCAACCTGATTCCCGAGTGGAACGACCTGGTCTACCGCGACCGCTGGCGCGACGCCATCGAGCGCCTGCACGCCACCAACAACTTCCCGGAGTTCACCGGACGGTTGTGCCCCGCACCGTGCGAGGCGTCGTGCGTGCTGGGCATCAACCAGGATGCGGTGACCATCAAGCAGGTCGAGGTCGAGATCATCGACAACGCCTTCGACAAGGGCTGGGTGGTTCCGCTTCCGCCGGACCGGCTCACCAACAAGAAGGTCGCGGTCGTCGGGTCGGGCCCCGCAGGTCTGGCTGCCGCGCAGCAGCTGACCAGGGCCGGGCACCAGGTCACGGTGTTCGAGCGCGCCGATCGGATCGGTGGGCTGCTGCGGTACGGCATCCCCGAGTTCAAGATGGAGAAGCGCCACATCGACCGCCGCATCGAGCAGATGGAGGCCGAGGGCACGCAGTTCCGCACCGGGGTCAACGTCGGCGTCGACCTGACGGCGGCGCAGCTGCGGCTGAACTACGACGCCGTGGTGCTGACCGGCGGCGCGACGGATTGGCGCGACCTGCCGATCCCCGGCCGTGAGCTCGACGGCATTCACCAGGCCATGGAGTACCTGCCGTGGGCCAACCGCGTGCAGAACGGGGACCCGGTGCTCGGCGACGACGGCGAGCCGCCGATCACCGCCAAGGGCAAGAAGGTGGTCATCATCGGCGGTGGCGACACCGGCGCCGACTGCCTTGGCACCGCGCACCGCCAGGGCGCCGCCAGCGTGCATCAGTTCGAGATCATGCCGCGGCCGCCCGAGGAGCGCGCGGAGTCGACGCCGTGGCCGACCTACCCGTTGATGTACCGCATTGCGTCAGCCCACGAAGAGGGCGGCGAGCGCATCTTCTCGGTCAACACCGAGGCGTTCATCGGCGCCGACGGGCACGTCACCGGGCTGAAGGTGCACGAAGTGCAGATGCGAGACGGCAGGTTCGAGCGGCTCGACGGCAGCGACTTCGAGCTGGACGCCGACCTGGTATTGCTTGCCATGGGCTTCGTCGGCCCCGAGAAGGCAGGTCTGCTGAGCGCGTTGAGCGTCGAGTTGACCGACCGTGGCAACGTCGCGCGCAACGACGACTTCCAGACCTCGGTGCCCGGCGTCTTCGTTGCTGGTGACATGGGTCGTGGACAGTCGCTCATCGTGTGGGCGATCGCCGAGGGCAGGGCTGCTGCCGCCGGCGTGGACCGCTACCTGATGGGGCAGACCGCGCTACCTGCGCCGATCAAGCCCACGGCCGCGCCGCAGCGGTAGTTCATGCCCGCGGTTTCTGGGCCGGTCACGCCCGCTACCGCGTCGTAACGGTCGGCCACTCCGGCGATTTCTGCAGGTGGGCTGCTCCTCGTCGAGGATCGTGACCACTGCGCAGATCTCGGCGTCTGAGGCCCACATTTGAGTCCCAATAACCACTTGAGTCACACCAGAAACATCTGACTTTATTTCGGCGTGGCGCTTGATGTTAGCCAGGTCACAGGTGTCTAATGAAACGCGGGGGTCGCGCGCTAGTCTGACCCCATCGGTGCAGCAATACCGACGCAGGAGAGAAGACCGTGCACATCAACTCGCTGTCCCCATCGAAGATGAAGCGTATCGCCTGGTCATATCTTCGCCACCCGGTGAAGTGCCGCGAGTTTCCTGCCAAGCAGGAACGTCTGATCACCATGGATGAACTTCTCCGCTACGGCGTCTGACCTCGCATCTCCGGCGTCGCGCCGGACCCGGCGATTGTTTGCTTAGGCGCTATATCTACCTATCCGTCAGTATCACTCACTACGTTCGTTGACATAGCACTGAGGGCCCAGTGCACCCGCAATTCCTCGCCCTCAGCGCTATGTGAACGCATTTAGCGTGGACGTCAGGACAGCGTGATGCGCTCGCGACTGCGCGCGGCGTCGCCCGTCACGGCGTCGAAGAAGTACGTCCGCTCGGGCGCAGCACCGAGACCGATCCGCGTGCCTGCATCCAACTCGACGCCCGCCGCCGCCTGGACGATCACCCGCGTCTCACCGACCAAGGCGGTGACGAGCACGTGGCTGCCAAGCGGTTCCACGAAGTCGACGACGGCGGGCACCGTCCCGTCGGTCGGTGACGTGTGCAGCTGCAGGTGCTCGGGCCGCACCCCGACCGTCACCGGACCGTCGGGCTCCTGAACGGCCGTCACCGCGGCGCCGCCGATCTGCAGGATCCCGTCGCGCACGACACCGGGCATCAGGTTCATCGGCGGACTGCCCATGAACGCCGCGACGAACGTGTTGGCAGGCCGGTTGTAGATGTCGTCGGTGGTGCCGATCTGCTGCACCTCGCCGTTCGACATCACGCACAGCCGATCGCCAAGAGTCATGGCCTCGACCTGGTCGTGGGTGACGTAGATGGAGGTGACGGGAAGCTCGCGGTGCAGTCGCTTGAGGTCGCCACGCACCTGATTGCGAAGCTTCGCATCGAGATTCGACAGCGGCTCGTCGAGCAGGAACGCCTGCGGTTGGCGCACCAGGGCGCGGCCCATGGCCACCCGTTGGCGCTGCCCACCGGAGAGCTGGCCGGGTTTGCGATCCAGCAGCTCGGTGATCTCCAGCAGCGCCGCGGTCTCCCTGACCCGCCGTTCGATCTCGGCGCGCGGGGTCCTGCGCTGCCGAAGGCCGTAGGCGAGGTTTCTGTACACCGTCATGTGCGGGTACAGCGCGTAGTTCTGGAACACCATCGCGATGTCCCGTTCGCCTGGGCTCAGCTGGTTGACCGTCGCGCCGCCGATCCTGATCTCACCCGACGTCGGCTTGTCCAGCCCGGCGAGCAGGCGCAAGGCCGTGCTCTTACCGCACCCGGACGGTCCGACCAGGATCAGGAACTCCCCGTCCGACACCGTGAGGTTGAGGCCCTTGAGGGCGGTCACGCCTCCGGCGTAGCTCCGCGTGACGTCTCGAAACTCTACTTCTGCCACGGTCTTTCCCTTCTATGTCGCCGCACGGTCAGCCCTTGAGGCCCGTGCTGGCCACTGATTGGACGAAGTACTTCTGCGCGCCGATGAACACCAGCAGCATCGGCAGCAGGCTCATCACGTTGGCCGCCATCAGGAGTGGCCATCTGACCCGGTGCGCACCCTGGAAGTAGCTGAGCCCCAACGGAATCGTCATCTGATCCTCCGTGGTGATCACGATCAGCGGCCACAGGAAGTCGTTCCACGACGTGAGAACGGTCAGGGCGGCCAGCGTCGACAGCGCGGGCAATGACAGCGGCAGCACGATCTTGAACAGCACGCCAAGGCGCGACGTGCCGTCGACCCTGGCCGCCTCCTCGAGTTCCACGGGAACCGTCTGGAAGAACTGGCGGAGGAAGAAGATGCCGAACGCCGTCGCGAGATTGGGCAACATCAACGCGCCGATGTGGTCGATGCCGAGCGACTCCCAGACGTTGTCGCCGAACCATTTCACGATCAGGAAGACGGGGATCATCGTCACCTGGAACGGCACCATGAGCGTCGCCATCAAGGTGACGAAAAGGGCTCCGCGGCCGAGGAATCGGATGCGGGCGAAGGCGTAGCCGGCCAGGCTGCAGACCAGCAGGTTGCTAGCCAGCACCACCAGCGTGACCATGGCGCTGTTGAGGAAGAAGTGCCCGAACGGTGCGGTGGCCCAGGCATCCGAGTAGTTCTCGAACCGTGGGCTCTTCGGCAGTAGCACCGGCGGAAAGCTGTTGGCCTCACCCTCGGTCTCCAGCGACGTGATGAGCATCCACAGCAACGGGACGATGAGTATGAACGTCATAGGGATGAGCACCAGATGCCATGGACTGAAGGGCAATCGAAGCTTCGACATCCTTCGCCCGCGTGGCGGCTGCGCCGGTGGCGTGGTCTTGGCCGCGGGAGCCGCGGCGAGGCCGGCGGTCACGCGTTGTGCCCGAGCTTGCGGGCGAGCCTGAACTGCACGCCGGTGATCACCAGGATGACGACGAACAGCGCGTACGCCATTGCCGCGGCATAGCCGGCGTCGAAGTGCACGAACGCGCGGTCCCAGAGGTAGAAGACGATGACGGTGGTGGCGCGAAGTGGCCCGCCGCGGGTGGTGGCGTAGACCTCGTCGAACAGCTGCAGCGCGTTGATCGTCAGCCAGACCACCAGGAACAGGTTCGCAGGGCCTAGCAGCGGGACGGTGATGGTGCGAAAGCGGGTGAACGCGCTCGCGCCGTCGATAGCCGCTGCCTCGTGCAGCTCCGGCGGAACGCCTTGCAGTGCAGCGAGATAGACGATCACCGAGAAGCCGGTCCATCCCCAGATCGTCATCGCGACGATCACGAAGAGGGCCTGCGACGGGGACGACAGGAATGGCTGGGACGGCACCCCGACCGCGTTGAGCGCCGCGTTGACCAGACCGTAGTCACGGTCGGTCAGCCACAGGAAGATGATGCCCTGCGAGATGGTCGAGACCGCCATGGTGATGTACGCGGCGGTTCGGTAGACCGACATGAAGCGCAGCGACCGGTTCATCGCCGTTGCGACCAGCAGGCCGACCAACATCGTGCCCGGTACGAACAGCGCGGTGTAGATGATGGTGTGCTTGATCGCCTCGGTGAACACCGGGTCCTCGGCGAGCTTCCGGTAGTTCTCCAGCCCGACCCACGGGGTCTCCGGGGTGAGCAGGTCGGAATGCTGGAACGACAGCTGCAGTGACATCAGCACGGGCAGCAGGCCGAAGATGCCGATGAGCACTGCTGCTGGGCTTACCAGGGCCCATCCCGCCACGTTCTCCGTGCGGCCAAGCCGTCGAAGGGATGTCAGCGGGCGGGGTGGGGCGTCGTCGGACATCTGCTTATTTTCCTGCCAATGCCGCGTCCGCGGCCTGGGCTGCCGAATTCAGTGCGCTCGCCGGTTGATCCTTGCCGAGCATGACCGCAACCACCGCCTGGCCCATGGCCTCCGAGATCGCGGGATACTGCTCGACCGTCGGCCTGACCTTCTTCACGTTGGACAGGTTCTCCACGAACGTCGCGCTGCCGGGCAGCTGCTCGTCGAGCTTGGCGACGAACGCCGGATCCTGGCCCACCGACGCCCGGGTCGGCAGATCGCCGGTGCCCAAGGAGAAGGTCTTGACCTGTTCGGGCGCGGTGATCCACTTGACGAAGTCGATGGCCGCCTGCTTCTTCTTGTCACCGTTGTTGAACGTCACCCAGTTGTCCGGGCCGGAGATCGTCTGATGCGTGCCAGCGGATCCGGCGAAGGTGGGCATCACCTGGACGCCGTACTCGATGTCGGTCAGCGAGCCGAGGTCCCACGGACCGGTGACCAGCATGCCAATCTTGCCGCTGTTCATCAGCTTCGAGCCGTTCTCGTTGGTGGTGTCCAAGTACACCGACTTGTCGGTCACGGCCATCTGCTGCAACACGGTCAGCGCCTTGACGCCTGCGTCGGAGTTGAACACGGCGTGGGTGTTGTCCGAGTTGAGGATGTCGCCGCCGGCTTCCCAGAGCATCGGAACGTAGTGCCATACGGTGTCTTCGCTTCCGTCGGCGGGGATGAGCCAGCCGTACTGCCCCTTGGACGGGTCGGTCAGCTTGGCGGCCGCGGCGCGGAAGTCGTCCCACGTCCAGCTCGCGGTCGGCGGCGCGATGCCGGCGTCTGCGAAGAGCTTCTTGTTGTAGACGATCGCGAGGTTGTCCACCAGGGCGGGCACGCCGACGACCTTGTCGCCGACGGTCGCCGCCGTGCGCTCGGCCGGATAGAAGTCGTCCCACTTCCAATCGGGTTTGGAGACTTCGTCGGCCATGTTGACGACCTGGGGGATCTGGGCGATGTTCGGCGACCACGACCCGAACATGTAGGCGACGTCGGGAGCGCTGCCGCCGCGCACCGCGGTCAGCACCTTCTGCAGCACCAGGTCATTGGCGGAGTACAGCTCGCTGACCTGGACGTCGGGATGCTCCTTGTTGTACTGGTCGACGAGGGACTTGAAGACCGTGCCCTCGACGTCCTGATACCCGTGCCACACGGCGATCTTGACCGGGCCTGACGATGAGCTTCCTCCGCATGCGGCGAGGACGAGCGCGAGGATCGCAAGCAATGCGACGCAAAGGCGTTGGCGGATCACGGAGCGAATCACAGTTGGTACTCCTTCACGAGATTGGTGCGCAGGGCTTCCGGTAACAGGTCACCGTGCGCGGCGGTCAGGTCGTCGCACAGTGCCCAGATCTGGTCGACGGTCAACGTCGCGGCGGTGTTCGGGTCGACCATCGCGGCCGCGCGCACCAGGCGCGGGTCGCCGTCGACGGCGGCGCGAACCGCGAGCTCCACCGGTCCGAGGAAGTTGCGGTTGAGCGCCGCGCATTGCGGCGGCAGGTCGCCGACCTTGATCGGGTGCGCGCCGAGCGAGTCGAGCACCGTGGGGACTTCGACGGCCAGCCCGGACGGCAGGTTGGTGATGAGGCCGTCGTTGATGACGTTGGCGGAGATGACGCGACGGGTCCCGGTCTCGAGGGAGTGGATGACCTGTGGCGCGTACTCGGTGGAGCCGGTGTCGATGTCGAGCGTCGTGTTCTCGGTCAGTTCCGCACGGACACGGGCGTATTCGGCGAGGTTGGCCTCGCTGATCGAGACGTACTCGCCGACGTTGATCCGCAGACGCTCGACCTCGTCGGGGTGGTGCAGGTACCACGGGACGTACTCGCTGGAGTGCTCGCTGGTCTCGGTGGGGTAGTAGCCGAGGCGGCGGTACATGTCGACGCGCACCCGGCGGCGAAGCTCCGGATCGGTGGCGATGCGTTGGTCCAGAAGGGGATACAGGTTCTGGCCTTCCCGCTCCCAGCGCAGCACCCATGCCTGATGGTTGACGCCTGCCGACCAGTACGAGACCTCGTCGTAGGGCACGTCGATCAGCTCGCACAGGCCGACCATCGTCCAGTAGACCGAATGGCACAGGCCGAGAACCTTGAGCTTCGGGGCGACCTGGCCGAGGAACGTGACGTTCATGGCCATCGGGTTGGTGTAGTTGAGCAACCAGGCGTCGGGGCACACCTGCGCCATGTCCTCGGCGATCGAGGCCAGCACGGGGAACGTCCGTAGCCCGCGGAAGATGCCGCCGATACCGATGGTGTCGGCGATGGTCTGGTTCAGCCCGTACTTGGCGGGGATCTCGAAGTCCCGCACCGTGGCCTCGTGCATGCCGACCTGGATGACGTTGATGACGTAGTCGGCGCCGTCGAGGGCCCTGCGGCGATCGGTGGTGGCGACCACCTCTGGGTGGGCGCCTGCCGCGCGGGCGGTGGCGTGCGCGATGGCCTCCGCGGTCTCGAGGCGTTCGGTGTTGATGTCGTGCAGCACGACCCGAACGGAGCCGAGCTCGGGGAACGACAGGATGTCTCCGAGTAGCTCTCGGGTGAACTCGACGCTGCCCGCTCCGATGATGACGATCGATGGCTTCATACCTGGCTCCTCATGGGTTCCTCGACTGCGGGGTCAATGCTTCGGATCATGTTCGGGGCGTGCCGAGTTGGTGCAGGGCATCCCTGGTCAGCGGATGGCCGCTGTGCTTGGCGGCGTAGATGGCCGCACCCAGTGCCGGATCGAGCAATGGGGTGTGCAGGTCGAACTTGGCGGGCAGTCGTCCTAGGGCAGCGCGAAACAGGGCGAGGAAACCGTCGTCGGAGAACATTCCGCCCGAGTAGGACACCGGCACCGGTTCGTCGTCGCCGAAACCGATGAGCACGCGCGTGGTTTCGATCAGCGCGGCGAGCTCGTCGGCGCCAACCGCGAGGATGCCCGCGGACGTTGCGTCGTTCTGGCGGGCGGCCTCGCACACCGTGGTCGACAGGGCGGCGATGGAGGAGCGGTTGCCGCCCCAGTCATTGATGACGAGGCTGACGAGGTCGAGGTCGCTGGAGATCTGCAGGCGCTCCCTCATCAATTCGTAGAGCGGGCCGCGGGCCAGCCTGCCGTCGCTCATCCGGCTGAACGCGTTCAGACCCTGCGCGGCAACCCAATACGCGGATCCCTCATCGCCGAACAGCTCGCCCCAACCACCGACGCGGTGGCCGATGCCTCGACGTTCCCCGTAGGTCATCGACCCGGTACCGCTGATGACGTTGATGCCGTCCTCACCGGCCAGCGATCCCGCCCACCCGCAGACCATGTCGTTGTTGCAGCTGTAGCGGTCGTGGCCGAGGACCTTCTTGGGGACGGCGTCGAGTTGTTCGATGTCGGCGCTTGCCTCCCCGTAACCGGGGATGCCGAAGAACGCGGCGTCGATGTCGGAGGTCTCGATACCGGCTTGCCCGCAGACCTCGGTGACGCCTTGCACGAGTACGCGCTGGACGACGTCGAACCCGTCGTTGAAGTAGTAGGAGGTCGGCGTCGTGGCGCGGGCCAGCACGTGGCCGGTGTCGTCGATGAGGGCGAAGGCGGTCTTGGACCCTCCGCCGTCAACGCCGAGATAGCGCGCGCTCATCGCGCGTCACCGGCCCATCGGGTAGATCGTGACGCCTCGCACGACGCGGCTGACTTCGCCTGCGGGGAACGGGTTGTCCGGCGTCTTGCCGTACTCCAATGACGTGAACAGTGCGAGGTACTGCGCGAACACCAGGTACGCCAACGCAACCGACGAGTCGTCGAGTCCGGTGAGGCCGGGCAGAACGACGGCGTGTCCGAGCTCCGAGGGGATCGGCTCGGCGCTGATCACCGTGACGCTGTCGGGCCCGAGTTGGGCGCGGATCTCGGCGATGATGTCGAGGTCGTAGCGACGCGTGTGGGGATCCGTCGAGACGTACACCACGACGAGCGTGTCACCGTCGAGTACCGACTTGGGCCCGTGCCGGAACCCGAGCGGGGAGTCGAAGTACGTCACCACCTCGCCGGCAGTCAATTCCAGTAGCTTGAGCGCTGATTCACGCGCCAAACCCTCCAACGGCCCACTGCCCAGATAGACGAACCGCTGCTTCTTCGACTTCGCAAGGGCCCGGATGTCGGGCTGCAGATCCATTGCCCGTTCGGCGGCGAGGGCGAGGGTGACGGCATCGGCGGGGCTGGCCGGCCCAAGCAACAGCAAGCACGACAACAGCATCGAGGTCAGGCTCGAGGTCATCGCAAAGCCGCTGTCGTTGGTACGTTCCGGCATGTGGACGACGAGCGAGTTCGCACGGTTGCCGTGCGTACGTCCGAGTTGGCCATTGCGGTCACACGTGAGGATGAGGTGCCAGACGTCGTCGACGAGTTCGTCGGCCAATTCGGTGGTCGCTACGCTCTCGGGGCTGTTGCCAGAGCGGCCGAACGACACCAACAGGGTCGGGGTGTTGCGCTCCAGGTAGTCAAGGGGACTGGCGACGATGTCGGTGGTCGCGATGGCGTCAACCCGCCGATTCAGGTGGCGGCGGAGCGCGGGGGCGGCGATGTCGCCTGCGAAGGCCGAGCTGCCCGCGCCGGTCAGGATGACCCGCAGATCGGGCCGGCCTACGACGTCGCGAAGGAACTCCGCGGCGCGCTCGTCGGAGCGTGCCGCGACCTCACGCCAAGCATCGGGTTGTTGCCCGATCTCGAGAATGGTTGCGCCGCCCTCTTCTTGGGCGGGAATGGGGGTGCTAGTCATCGACCTCTCCAGTAGTGCTGCATGCGCGGGCGTAGGGGCGCAGGGCGTCGCGTACCCGGTCGACGACCAGTGCCTGCGCGGTGGGTTCGAGCTTGCCGGTGCGTATCCGGTCGTATTGGACCGGCAGAAACTGGCTGATCAACGGCAACGGTATGCCCGTGCGGTCGAGGTTGGCCAGCAGCGTCTGGCGGGCGCCGTCGATCTCGTCGACCGCCCAGTAGTAGCGCAGCCGATCGCTGTAGCTGTACCTGCGGGCAGTGCGATCCCCATCCGAGTAGTAGCCCTGCCAGTAACTGGGATCGTCCAGCATGCGGCGCTCGACCACGTCGATCAGGTTCGATCGCGATGCCTGCGCGACGATCTCGGACTCGATGTGGGCGAGCGCGAACAAGGCCTCCCGCATCGCGAATGTCAGTCCGGGACCGACCTTCAGGATGGCCCAGTGGTCCTCGACCAGCTCGCGTAGTTGCGCCGGGCGTTGGTAGTCGGTGGAATGCGCTTCGAACACCAGGTTGTCCTCGGTGTCGAGCACGTGGCGCAGCTCGACGGTGGCGTCGCGCTGATAGTCGATGACGGCCTGGTGGTCGAACTCGACGCCCGGCTGCACCACCAGCGCGACGACCCTGGGCCACACGTGGTCGAGGCCGACCTCCGCGAAGGCGGCACGGTGGGCTGCGATGGTGCGCCGTGCGCGGTCGGCTGGCGTCGGGGTGAGCTGGTGCAGCGTCTCGTGCGCTCCGCCGGGCACCGGTACCTCGGTGCCGATGACGTACACGGGCGCGTCGATCCCTGCGCGGTGCGCGGCGTCCTCGGCGACCCGCAGCAGTCGTGCGGTGCGGGTCGCCACGGTCTCGTCGGGGAGGACCGCGGGATCGTCGGCGCACGACATGCTGCAATCCAAGTGGATCTTGGAGTAGCCCGCCTCCACGTAGCTGGTGATCAGCACGTCGGCCTTGTCCATTGCGGCGCTTGCAGATTCGCGCTGCCAGCGGTTGGGGCCGAGGTGATCGCCCCCGAGGACGACGCGCTCGCGCGGAAAACCCGACTGGTCGGCGATTCCGAGGACCAGGTCGCGGAACCCTGCCGGACGAAGCCCGGTGTAGCCACCGAACTGGTCGACCTGATTGGAGGTGGCCTCGATCAGGACGTAGCCTCCGTCGGCGTCGGCCTGCTCGATGGCCGCCTGCACCACGGTCGAATGCGCCGAGCACACCGAGTAGATGCCGACGGGTTCGCCCGCCTTGTGCCGACGGATCGTTTCGGCAAGCGGATTCACCTGCAGTGCAACATTCATCGCGCTGCACGCTCCCCGGCGACGGTCACGCACAACTGGGCCACGGTGTCGCCGATCGCCTGGCGGCCCGCGGCGAGGAAGGCGCGGGGGTCGGTTGCGGTGGGAGCGAGCGCATCGCGGACCGCACCCGTGTAGGCGACGTTGAGCGCGGTTCCGACGTTGACCTTGCGGATGCCTGCACCGACGGCGAGGCGAAGCTGATCGTCGGAGACTCCCGAAGAGCCGTGCAGGACAAGGGGTATCGCGACGCTCGCGGCGAGTTTCTCGATCAACGCGATGTCGAGTGTCGCGTTGCGCGTGGTCATCGCGTGTGAGCTCCCGACCGCGACGGCGAGACCGTCGACAGCGGTCTCGGCGGCGAACGTCACCGCTTCGTCAGGGTCGGTGCGGGCACCGGGCGCGTGGGCCCCCTTGTGCTGGCCGTCCTTGCCGCCGATCTCGCCGAGCTCGGCTTCCACCCACAGACCCGCGGCGTGGGCACGTTCGGTGAACGTGCGGGTGCGGTCGACGTTGTCCCGATACGTCAGGTGTGCGGCGTCGACCATGATCGAGCTGGCCCCGAGGTCAGCCGCGGTCTCGATGGCCTCGTTGATCAGCGCGACGTCCTGGAAGTGGTCGAGGTGGATCGACAGCCGCGCCGACGAGTACGTGGCGAGCTGTGCGCAGGCCGCGAGCAGCGGCGCCATCCTGGCGCCGTGGAAGCGCACCGTGTTCTCACTGATCTGCAACACCGCGGCGGCGCCGGCTCGCTCGACCCCGTCGGCAATGCCTTCGGCGTGCTCGAGGGTGATCACGTTGAACGCGAGGACGGCGTTGTCGGTGGCGGCGGCCGACGCGACGAGATCGGCGGTGGCGACGAGGGTCACGGTGCCACCCGCCACTGCGGTCCGGGCTTCTGGAGCATGCGTCGATCATGAGAAGATCGCTCAAAGCGCGCAATGGCAAGCGGCAAAACGCTCAGGAAAACTGAGTGTTTCCACCCACGCACATCATGGCCTCGAGGAGTCTTAAGCGATGTCGATCAAGCGCACGGACCGCATGCGCGAGGTTCTGGCCCTGCTGCGCGACCGGGGCGAGGTCGCCTCCGCCGTGCTGCAGGGCGAACTAGGTGTGTCGGCCGCGACACTGCGCCGCGATCTCAGCGAGCTCGAAGATCAGGGCCTGCTGGTGCGAACGCACGGCGGCGCCCGTGCGCTGGACCCCAGCGGAAGCGAAATTCCCGTGCGGCTACGCGATCACCGGATGATCGCCATCAAGCGCCGGATCGCCCAGCACGCAGCGGCTTTGGTGCCGCCCGGCCCTCAGGCGGTCGCGTTGACCGGTGGGGTCACCACCGGCGAGGTGGCCAGGGCACTGAAGGGCCGGCCCACCATGACGATCGTGACGAACTCGCTCACGATCGCGGCCGACTGCGCCGTCGACGCGCACATGAAGGTGATCATGACCGGGGGCCTCGTCCGAGCGAATTCCCTTGAGGCAGTTGGCCCGATGTCCGAGCACGCCTTCCAGGTCATCACCGTCGGCACCGCGATCCTCGGTGCCGACGGGATGTCCGCCGAGATCGGGGCGACGACCTTCGACGAAGCCGAGGCCCGCACGTCAATTGCCATGGCCGCCAACGCACAACGCGTCGTCGTCGCCGTCGACGGCTCCAAGATCGGCAAGGTCACCTTCGCGAAGATGGTCGCCCTCGGCGACGTCGATCACCTGGTGACCGACTCCACCGCCGACCCCCGACAGCTGGACCAGATCGCCGCGGCAGGCGTCCGCGTCCACGTCGTCGACGTGGGCGATACCTGAGGCCCTACTTGGTCAGGCCCGAGTCCCGAATCGCCTCGGCGAGCGGCTCGAGTACATCCGCGGTCAACGGCGGCGGCAGGTAGACGATCGCGAGATCCAGGCCCTCCTTGCCGAGCGCGCCTGCCTCGTCGACCACCTTCGCGTAGTCGTGGTCCTCGCCGAGACGGACGTGTGCGGAGAGGGTGATCTCCTTCGGATCGCGGCCGATGTCCGCGCAGCGGGCATGCAGAACGTCGCGCTTCTGCGCGAACTCCTCCGGTGTGCCCCCGACGAAGTTCCAGTGGTCGGCGTACTTCGCGGTCAGCGGCAGGGTGCGCTTCTCCCCGCTGCCACCGATGCAGATCGGCGGATGCGGCTGCTGCGGCCCCTTCGGTTCGTTGCGGGCGTCCTTGAGCTGGTAGTACTTGCCGTCGAACGTCGTGGTCTCTTTGGAGAGCAGGCTGGTCAGGACCTCGCAGGCCTCCTCGAAGCGGTCGAAGCGCTCCTTGATCGAGCCGAGTTCGATGCCGTAGGCGCCCGACTCCTCTTCGTTCCAGCCTGCGCCGATGCCGAGCTCGAGGCGACCGTTGGAGATGACGTCGAGTGCCGATGCCATGTTGGCCAGCACGGCCGGATGCCGGTAGTGAATGCCGGTGACCAGCACACCGACACGCAGGCGCTTGGTGGCCTGGGCCAGCGCGGTCAGGGTTATCCAGCCCTCGAGACACGGGCCGGTGGAGTCGGAGAAGATCGGATAGAAGTGATCGAAGGTCCAGCCGGACTCGAAGACGTCGATGTCGTCTGCGGTCTGCCAGACCGGCAGCATCTCGGGCCATGTGGTGTTTTGCGGTGAGGTTTTGAAGGCGAATCGCACTCAACCGAGCCTAGACCCGCAACCTGGACGGTGCTCTGCGATCGCACTCAGCGGACGTGACCCCGGCTGGCGGCTCTAACCGCCACACTGGAAGGCATGGACCCCGTCGCCGCGCTGCGCGAGATCGCCTACTTCAAGGACCGCGCCCGCGAGGACTCGCGCCGTGTGATGGCCTACCGGAATGCCGCGGACACCGTCGAGCGACTCGACGACGCCCAGCGCGAGAAGCACGGCAAGGCCAACAGCTGGCAGACGCTGCCGGGCATCGGCCCGAAGACCGCAAAGGTCATCGCTCAGGCGTTGTCGGGCCGCGAACCCGACACGCTCGTCGAACTCCGCGCTGCAGCAACGGATCTGGGCGGCGGCGAGATCCGCGCTGCGCTGAGGGGTGACCTGCACCTGCACTCCAACTGGTCGGACGGATCGGCGCCGATCACGGAGATGATGGCCACCGCCAAGGCGCTCGGGCACGAGTACTGCGCGCTGACCGATCACTCCCCGCGGCTGACCGTCGCCAATGGCCTTTCCCCGGAACGACTTCGGAAACAGCTCGACGTGATCGACGAGCTGCGGGAACGGTTCGCCCCGATGCGCATCCTGACCGGCATCGAGGTCGACATCCTCGACGATGGCAGCCTCGACCAGGAGCCGGAACTGCTGGAGCGTCTCGACGTCGTGGTGGCCAGCGTGCACTCGAAGCTCGCGATGGATGCGGCGTCGATGACCAGGCGCATGGTGCGGGCGGTGTCCGAGGGCCACGCCGACGTGCTGGGGCATTGCACGGGCCGGCTGGTGGAGGGCAACCGCGGGACGCGTCCCGAGTCGAAGTTCGACGCCGAGAAGGTGTTCACCGCCTGCCGCGATCACGGCACCGCGGTGGAGATCAACTCGCGCCCGGAGCGCCGCGACCCGCCGACCCGTCTGCTGACGCTGGCGCTGGAGATCGGCTGCGACTTCTCCATCGACACCGACGCGCACGCGCCGGGGCAGCTCGACTTCCTCGGTTACGGTGCGCAGCGCGCGCTCGACAACGACGTGCCCGTGGACAGGATCATCACCACCTGGCCCGTCGAACGGCTCCTCGAGTGGACCGCGGCGAGGCCCTAGAGGCCGAGCGCAGGCGCCAGGGCGCGGGCCGCGGCGAGTCCGGCGGGTTGATCCGCGTCCGACAGCACGGTCAGGTGCACGTGGTCGGCACCGGCTGCGTGCAACTCGTGGGCACGCGCGGCGATGTCGTCCGGGCCACCCCACGCGACGAGGGCGTCGACGAGACGGTCGCTCAGGGTGGTGACGTCGCGATCGGTGAAGCCCTGTCGGCGCAGTGATTTCACGTATGCAGGTAGACCACAGAGGAACGTCAGGGGTTGTCGTGCGGTGGCCCTTGCAGCATCGGCGTCGCGATCCAGCACGACGTACAGGCCCACCGACAGAATGCGGTCTGGCCCGAGCCGCTCCCGTGCCGACGCCACGTAATCGGGGACGAGCAGCGCAGGCATGGTCCCGGCGAAACGGTCCCGCGCGCGGTCGAGTGCGCGAGGTCCGAACGCGGCCAGGATGCGACGGTGTGCGGGTATCGGATCGATGGCGGCGTCGAGTTGGTCGACGTAGTCGCCCAGTGCCGTGAGTGGTCGGGCGGAGTGCGGTGACCCGAGGCCGACCAGAAGCCGGTTAGGCGCAACGGCTTCCACCCGATGGAACAGTGCTGTCACAGAAGCGGGGTCGTATACGTCGGGAGGGATGATCGCCGACCCAACGACGGCCCGTTCGGTCGCGTCGATCAGATCGACGAGTCGCTCGAGCCGGTCGATGCGGCCGCCCGCGAGCCAGAGCGTGGTGAACCCGAGCCGTTCCAGCTCGGCGGCGGAGCCGAACCCCTCGGGATCGACCGTCAGACCGAAGCGTCCCAATTGCAGTGCAGCCATGCGTCGAACGGTATGACCTCAGTCGTCGTTGAGGTCAAGCGTTGTCCGGCAGCATCGGCATCTCCAGGCCAGGATCGCGACCAACGAGCACGCCCCGCATGACGGCCGCGTTGCCGAACTTCTGCCGCACCTCGTCCATGGCGGCGTCCAATGCCACCACGTCATTGGCTGCTTCGAACGGTAGCTCCAACTGCTGAGCGCCCTCGCGGTCGATGTTGGACACCGCGAATCCCACCAGGGTCAGGCCCCGCTCGGCGATCAGCGGGCCCGCTGCGGCCACCAGCTCCCGCGCCGCGGCGAGGATGGCGTCGGTCGACGCCGTCGCGCGCGCCATGGTGTGTGAGCGCGTCGCCCGGCTGAAGTCGTCGAACCGCAGGCGTAGCACGACGGTCCTCCCGGTGCGCCCCGACTTGCGCATCCGGCGGGTGATGCGGTCGACGAGGTTGATCACCACGGCGTCGATCTCGCTGTCCGACATGGTGTTTTCGGCCCGGCCGAGCGCCCGCTGCGCCCCGACCGAACGGCGCCGCACGCCGGTCACCACCCGGCGCCGGTCGACGTTGTGCGATAGCGCGAACAGTTGATGGCCCATGCCGCCGCCGACCATCGAGTCCAGCATGGTCTCGCTGAGCTCGGCGACGTCGGCGACGGTGTAGATGCCGTGGGCGTGCAGCTTCTCGGCGGTCTTGGCGCCGACGCCCCAGAGCCTGCGGATCGGCAGGGGATGCAGGAAGGCCAACTCGCGATCGGGCGGCACCAGCAGAAGGCCGTCGGGCTTGGCCTCCTGGCTGGCGACCTTGGCGAGGAACTTGGTGCGCGCGATCCCCACGGTGATCGGAAGCCCGACGCGCTCGCGGACGTCCGACCGCAGTTTGGCCCCGATCTGCACGGGGGTGCCCGAGACCCTCGCCAGCCCGCCGACCTCGAGGAAGGCCTCGTCGACCGACAGTGGTTCGACGAGGGGAGTGGTGTCGTGGAACACCTCGAACACGGCGTGACTGGCCTCCGAGTACGCCGACATCCGCGGCGGCACGACCAGGGCGTGCGGGCACAGTTGCCGGGCCTGGCGGCCGCCCATTGCCGTGCGCACGCCGTAGGCCTTGGCCTCGTAGCTGGCGGCCAGCACGACGCCACCGCCGACGATCACCGGTCGATTGCGCAGCGCCGGGTCATCGCGCTGCTCGACCGATGCGTAGAACGAGTCGAGGTCCGCGTGCAGAATGGTCGCCCCGGACACGAACATATGTTCGCATGCGGCTGTGACGGGTTACTGAGATGCGCCGTAAATGCTGGTCAGCCAGATGTGCGCCAGGGTGTCGACGAGCCTGTCCTGGGCCACCGCACCCTCCTCGGCGACCAGCGTCGCCGTCATCGCGCGCTCATTCATCTGGTTCAGCGACGTGGCCAGGTCGAGCGCCCCGATGTTCACGGGCGCCGCGCCGCGCCGCCGCTCGTACTCGATCAACGCCGCCGTCTGGTTGATCCACTTCTGCATGAACGTCGACCAGATGGTCCGGATGTCCGGGCTGGTGGCCAGGGCTTCGGTACCCGCGCGGGCCACCACGCTGTGCGAGCCGAACGCGGTGAAGAAGATGCGGATGCCCTCGCGGAACGCCCGGCGCGGGTCTGCCGGTAGCGACTCGATGGCACCGTCGAAACCCTTGTCCGCCTGTGCAATCAGCGGTTCGAGCAGTTTCAGGAGCACCGCTTCCTTGGACGGGAAGTAGAAGTAGAACGTGGGCCGGGACAGGCCTGCGCCCTTGGCCAGGTCGTCGACGGAGATGTCGGCGAACTTCTTGCCCTCCAGGAGTCGTTCGGCGGTCGCGAGGATCGCGGCCTCACGCTCGTCGCCGGACGGCCGCTTCGAACGCCGACCGCGGCCGGATCGAGGCGGGCTGGTGGTGGTCACGGCGGTTACTTTACTGCATGTCGAATTTTTCAACACACTGTTGACCTATTCAACACGGTGTTGATAGCGTGTCGCCATGACCGAACATCTCGACGTTCTGATCGTCGGCGCCGGCATCTCCGGCATCAGTGCCGCATGGCACCTGCAGGACCGCTCCCCGTCGAAGACCTACGCCATCCTCGAGCGCCGCGAGGGCATGGGCGGCACCTGGGACCTGTTCAAGTACCCCGGCATCCGCTCCGACTCCGACATGTTCACCCTCGGCTTCCGGTTCAAGCCATGGACCTCGGCGAAGGCCATCGCGGACGGCCCGTCGATCCTGTCCTACATCAAGGAAGCCGCCGCCGAGAACGGCATCGACAAGAACATCCGGTACAACCACCAGGTCACCGCGGCGGAGTGGTCGGACGCCGACAACCGCTGGACGGTCACGGTCAACACCGGCGCCGAAGAGAAGACGTTGACCGCGTCGTTCCTGTTCGCCACCACCGGCTACTACAACTACGACCAGGGCTACTCGCCCACGTTCCCCGGCTCCGAGGACTTCGCGGGCACCATCGTGCACCCGCAGCACTGGCCCGAGGACCTGGACTACGCGGGCAAGAAGGTCGTCGTCATCGGCAGCGGCGCCACCGCGATCACGTTGATCCCGGCGCTGGTCAACAGCGGCGCCGGTCACGTGACGATGCTGCAGCGCTCGCCGTCCTACATCGGCTCGCTGCCCGACGTCGACCCGATCGCCGAGCAGGTCAACAAGGTGCTGCCCGAGAAGGCCGCGCACGTGGTCAACCGGTGGAAGGCCATCGCCTTCGCCACCGCCCAGTACCAGCTGGCCCGCAAGTTCCCGAACTACATGCGCAAGACCCTGCTGACCATGGCTCAGCGGCGGCTACCCGCGGGCTACGACGTCGAAAAGCACTTCGGCCCGCGCTACAACCCGTGGGACGAGCGACTGTGCCTCGCCCCGAACGGCGACCTGTTCAAGACCATTCGCAAGGGCAACGCCGACGTCGTCACCGACACGATCGACACCTTCGTGCCCGAAGGCATCAAGCTCAGCTCCGGCCAGGTACTCGAAGCCGACATCATCGTCACCGCAACGGGTCTCAACCTCCGGCTGTTCGGTGGTGCGGAGATCCGCCGCAACGGCGAGCCCGTCGACCTGACGAAGTCGATGTCCTACAAGGGCATGATGCTGTCGGGCATGCCGAACATGGCCTTCACGATCGGCTACACCAACGCATCGTGGACGCTGAAGGCCGATCTGGTCTCCGAGTACGTGTGCCGAATCCTGAACTACATGGACGCCAACGGTTTCGACACCGTGGTGCCCGAGCACCCCGGTGACTCCATCGAGGAACGCCCGCTGATGGACTTCACGCCGGGTTACGTGCTCCGCGCACTCGACAGCCTGCCCAAGGCCGGCGCGAAGTCGCCGTGGAAGCTCAAGCAGAACTACTTCCTCGACATCCGGATGATCCGTCAGGGCAAGGTCGACGACGAGGCACTGCACTTCACCAAACACCGTGTAGCCCTGAAGGTTTAGGGGCTGACGACGACGATCCCGTCCTCGTCGCAATAGGCGATCTCGCCAGGGGCGAACGTCACGCCGCCGAAGGTGACCGCAACGTCGCGGTCACCTTCGCCGGTCTTCGTACCCTTGCGCGGGTTGGTGCCCAGCGCCTTGATCCCGATGCCGATGGTGCGCAGCGTCGACGCGTCCCGCACCGCGCCATTGACGATCAGCCCCGCCCAGCCGCTTTCCGCGGCCAGCCCGGCGATCACGTCGCCGACCAGCGCGGTGTGCAGCGACCCGTCACCATCGATCACCAGCACGCCACCGTTGCCCGGCTCGCCGAGGATCGACTTCAGCAGAGCGTTGTCCTGGAAGCAGCGCACCGTCGTGATTGGTCCGGCGAACATCGTGGTGGCGCCGTAGTTCTGCAGCTGCAGATCACAGCTGCGGACGTCGGGGTAGATGTCGTCGACGAGATCGGCGGTTGCGCGCGGTTCGATGGTCACCGTTCGATGCTAGCCACCACGATGGCACGGACGAACGTAGCGAGCCCAGGTTCGACGTCGTCGTAGTACTTGGTGAATCGCTCGTCGGCGACGTACATCTCGACCAGATTGCGGTGCATGTCACCGCCGAAGTCGTAGAAGCGTTCGATCTGCGCGCGGTGCCGCGCCACCAGCTCCTCGGCGGCGGGCGTGCCCGGTTGGACCCCGTCCCGCTTGGCCTGCGCCAGCGCGGCGAGCAGCGCGTCACCCTCTGCCTTGACCTCGATCCAGTCCTGTTTGGTCATCTGCGCAACCCGCTCTTGGGACTGCTTCCACGCGTCGGTGTCGCCCCAGCGCTGCTCGGCCTCCTTGGCGTACTCGCCGCCGAATGAGTCCGTGCCGAAGATCTCGACCTGCTCCTGCGCCGTGAGCTGGATGCCCCTGTTGTGTGCAGTCATCAGTTCCTCCACTGCCTTGATGGTGTGAGCCAGCCGGTCCGCCTGATCGAGGAGCAGCCGGTGCTGGCGACGAAGGTGGGCGGACACGTCGACGTCCGGGTCGTCGAGCAGGGTGCGGATCTCGTCGAGCGGGAGACCCACCGCGCGGTACACCAGCACCAGATGCAAACGCTCGACATCGGTGTCGGTGTATCCGCGGTAGCCCGCCGCCGTCCGCACGCTGGGCACCACGAGACCGATGTGGTCGTAGTGGTGCAGCGTGCGGACCGAGACTCCGGTCAACTCGGCGATGAAGCCGACGGTGTTCGCGTCCACGCAGAAGACTATGGACCCTGACGTCGCGTCAGGGTCAAGGCGATTTCGTCAGTCTTCGTCGGAGTTGCGGCGTGCCAGCAGGACCACGATGATCGCGAGGATGCCTGCCGCGACGGCAGCGACCACCGGCAGTCGGGAGTGTTCGGGCCCCGGCGCGATGGTCGGGATGGTTGCGGCGGCGACGGTCGACTTCGCTTGTGCGGCAGTCTCCTTGGCGGGGCTGCTGGCCGGGCGCGAGCCGTTGGTCTCGGCCGCGGCGGGAGCTGGGGGCGGTGCCGGCGGCGTGGGCGGCGGTGCCGCAGGTGGCGCGGGAGGAGCCTTCTTGGCGGGTGCCTTCTTCGCCGGAGCAGCTTTCTTGACGGCCTTGGCGGGCGCCTTCTTGGCCGCCTTGGCCGGTGCCTTCTTCGCCGCCTTTGCGGGCGCCTTCTTGGCGGCTGCCTTCTTAGCGGGAGGCGGCGGAGTCGGATCCGGAGTCGACGGCTGTTCGGTGGGCTCGTCGTCCGGTCGACCCTGCTGGTCTGCCATCTGGCTGCTCCTTTGCAGTTCTCGTCCCAGCCATCATGCCAGTTGGGTCTTGGCCGCTATCCCGTGACCGCCAGCGCCGCGGCCAGGGTCAGCGCCACGCCCATCCCCGCCAATTCGATCCGGGACCGCAGCCGCGATACGTCGGCGGTGGCGCGGTGTGACCGCGCCGCGGGCAGCCACCAGCTGCGATTGCGCCAGGCCAGGACCGTCAACGCTGCGGTCAGCAAGATCTTGGCCGACAACAGCCTGCCGTATCCCGTCGTGACGAACTCGGCGGGGGAGTGCAGCCTTAGCGCCGTCGCCGCGACGCCGCACACCACCAGCGTCACCACGCACACCAGGGAGACCTGCGAGAAGCGCGGCAACACCCTGGCCCACTGCCCACGATGCTCGATCACCAGGACCAATGCCGCCAACGTCCCGCACCACAATGCCGCGGCCAAGGCGTGCACGGCGACCGCGAGGCCGCCCGCGGGATTCTCGGCGAGGTGACCGACCAAGCTCCGTCCGGTCATCCCGACCGCGGCCGCGCCCGCCAGCACGACGCCGACCGCCGGTCTCCACTGCCAACGGGACGCCACGATCGACACGACGCCGACCACCACGGCCGCCAGCACGCACATCAGCCCGGACCGCCCCGCGGCGGTGGCCACCGCGAAGTCGACCGTGGTGCGCACGCCCACCCGCACCGCCGACGTCCCGACCGCCTGCGCCGCGTCGACCACGATCCGAACGACTTCGGCCACCGCCCACACCGCCGACGCGAGGATCAACGGTCCGGACGCACGCTCGGCGACCTCACGGCGGTACCGGTCCGTGTCGAACATCGGCACCACCGCGAGGCCAAGCGTGACCACTGCCGAGCAGTCGGCGACCGCCCGAATCAGCGTGGCGCTCAACGAGTTCTGCGGAAGGGCGAGGGCCCACGCGGCCACCGCCGCCGCCACCACGACGGCGACGCCGGCGACCACGATCCGCAGCCGCGTCACGCCCGTCGTCGTACCGCCCACCACGCGCCGGCCCCCACGATCGCCACGGCCGCAGCGATGAACGGCCAGACGGGAACGCCCTCGTCCACCGGCCCGGTCGCGCCCACCGGAGGTCCCGGCGTGCCCGTCCCTGCCGTGGTCAGCCGGAACGACCACGAACCCGAAACCACGTGACCGTCGGCTGAGGTCACCCGGTAGTTCACCGTGTAGGTGCCGACGGGCCCGAGCGGCCGCAACCCGACGCTGGCCACGGCACCCTGGACCTCGGTGGCGCCGGTGGACCACAGATTGCCGTCGGGGCCGACGACCGTCATGGCCGCGAAACTGGTCTGCAGTTGCTCGTTGAACGTCCCGCTGACGCGGTCGGGACCCTTGTCGAGCGCGGAATCGGGTGCGGGATCAGCCGAGATGCGAGTCGCATGAGCGGAGGCCGTCCCCGCGCCGATGAACGCCAGTGCGGCCAGCATTGCGACGACGAACGCCGCCCCGGTGATCTTCCTGATCACGTACGCCGCCGTCCGATCACGGCGAGCGCGACGGCCGCCGCGGCGACGACCAGCGCTCCGCCTGCCAGCCAGCGCGCCGTGTCGTCGCCAGCCTTGGGGGCCTGGGCGACGGGCTGCTCAGCCGGTGCCGCCGCCACGGTGGGAGCCGCCGACGGCGCCATCTCGTGCTCGGGTTCTGGCGTTCCCGTCAACGCGAGCTCCGGCACCGGGTACTCGGGTTCGCCGCCGCCGGGAAGCGGCGGCTGGTCCCAGCGGACCACCTTTCCGTCCGAGTAGGTCTGCGTCGCGGGGAACGTGACCGACGGCTGGTTGGGCAGCGTCACCGAGACCCGGAACAAGGCGAACTGGTCCGGCGAGATCCCGACTGTCGGCGCGGCCGTCCACGTCACCGAACTCACGGTGCCCGCGGCGGCATCCCTGTCGAGGCGGCTGGTCCAGCCCGGCATTACCTCGACGCGCGCCGACGCCACCTTCGGTAGTGCAACGCTGAACTGCGTTGTCAGAGCGCCTGTTTCGGATTCTCCGGGAACCCGGAACGTGAGTACCGCGGAGCCACCGGGTGCGGCGTCGTCGGCGTCGACGTGAACGTGGGCCCACGCCGGCGCGGTGCCGCCGAGCAGGGCGATGGACATGGCCGCACCTGTGGTGGCGGTCGTGATGAGGGCGCGCGAAAACGCGCTACGGATGGATCGCATTCGAGTGGTTTCCTTTTGTCGGAATGGGGGTGGTCGGTCAGCGAACGGCGCAGACCGGCGGCCCCCGATGCGACATCGACGCGGCGAGAAGGAGAGCGGACCGCAGCGGTTGATCCGCGGAAACGAACGCGGCGGGAAGTGTCAGGCGGATGGGGGTCGACGTCGGCGCAATGGCGGTTCGCACCACCCGCGACAGAGCGGCGCACAAGTACCCGGCCGTCGCGATGAGTGCTGCGCCGCACGTGATTGCGACCAGGTGGGCGGTGATCATCGTCGCGGCCGACGGGCCCGCGGCGGCCGCGTGGTGGTGGCCAACCGCGCCGAGCAGCAGATGCCCGAGCAGCTGGCCCACAGCGATCAAGACGAACTGGACCCGGAACCGGTCGGCGCCGCGGATCGTCGCGGAGAGCCCCCCGATCACCACGGCCAGCAGGACGAGCTGAGCCGCGGTGGCGCCGGACGGGAATCCGCCACCGGAGGCGGTGTGCGCGGCGGTGGCCAGCGCAACAGTCAACGAGCCGGCAGCCAGCCCCCGCAAGTGAATCGCGGGTGAGGTGGAGCCGGTGGGCATGGCGCTAGACCACGCCGAGACGGGCCATCAAGTCGGCGTCGATGCCGTCCAACTGCTGGGTGATGGCTGCGTGCGCTGCCTTGCGGCGTGTGGTCGGCATGTTCTCGGCGGCAGTCACGGCCGCGGAGAGATCCCGCAGGCGGTCGCTGATCGCGGTCACGAACTGCTTGGTCTCGGCGTCCTTGGGCTTCGACTCGGCGACCTGCCGCAGCGACTGCTCGGCCCCGGAGATCCGCGCCGAGAGCCCGCCGCCTGCTCCGGAGAACTGACCGAGCTGGCTGAGCGGAACGCCGAGCCGGTCCGCCTTGCGCTGGTCGATGATCCCGCGCGCCGCGATCGATGCGCGGTAGACGATCGGCACCACGACGGGGGCCAACAGCCGCGAAACGGTCATCACCCGGCGAATTCGGGACGCGGAGAACAACTTGCCCTCCTTGGCTGCCTTCAGCTGTGCCTCAGCAACCTTGAGAGCGGCCTTGTCGCTATCTCGCTGCGCCTTGAGGCTTGCCTTGACGGCCGAAGTCTGGCGCTTGCCGTCGGCCTTGATTCTGCGTGCTTCGTTCTTGGCGGCCAGCCGTGCCTCCAGCTTGGCCTTGGCCTTGATCGCACGGGCCTCGGCCCGGCGGGTTGAGCGGCTCTTACGTCGCTTGAACACGCCCATCCCGGCTGCCTCCCAGTCAATTCCGTCGAGATCCCGCGATTCTGGCTGCGCTTGGTGACGCCAACCCTATCGTCGGACCGGCCGCGGGCGGGATTCGCCCCTTTCGATTTGGGGACGTTCTGTACACCAGCAAACAGTTCGACATCTTTATGCGACAATTGACGGACATCAAGAAGCCCGACCGACGATGCCATGAGGGGGTTGGTGACGACGTGGTTCCTCGTATGCGCTTGGCCGCGGCTGCCTGCCTGATGGCGTCTGGCCTGCTAGTGGCCGGTACGGGCGCGTCGCTGGCGCTTGCGGAGCCCGAGGCTGGCAAGCCCGCCGACACTGGTGGTTCGCAGGGCAACAGCGCGCCGCCGGCGACCGGTTCCCCCGAAGCGACCGGTAGCACGGGAGCCTCCGCGACCGGATCGGCGCCCGGCGGTACGGGCAGTCCGTCCAAGCCCAGCTCGCAGGTCGGTGACGGGCGCAATGGCGTCCCCTCGGGCGGGACTACGGGTGGAGCCACCGGCACGGCGACCGGTACGGCGTCGACGCACGAGTCCACGCACGAAAGTGCGTCTCCGACCGAGACGGCACCGACCACCGTCACCGAAACCTCCAGCAAACCCTCCGAAACGGAAACCACGCACGCCTCGCAAACGGCATCCGCTACCGCCAGCGAACAATCGTCGGGCGTGACGACGCGCGTTTCGGTGGACCCGGCGGCCCCCACTACGGGGCTACCGCAGGCGCTCGCGAAGGTGGTCGAAGGTGCCGCCGCGGCGGTGGACCCCTCGACCACCGAGCCGACGACCACTACCGCGGCTCCCGTCGTGTGGTGGCCGTTCAACTGGTGGAACTGGGCGCTGCCCCAGGTGGTGACGCCAAACGGCGGCGGCAGCGGTAACGGCATTCCCAACCAGGTCACCTGGCAGTCGCCGATCCCGCCGGGGATGCAGCTGCCCATCCCGCAGTTCCCGACCATTCCGCGTGATTTGCTCGCTCCGATCAACGGTTTCTCGTTCGACCCGTTCGTCGACGTCGTCAACGGGGTCATCACGGGCGTCAACAACGTCGTCACGGGGATCGCCACCGCAGCGTCCCAGCTTCCCTTCGCGCAGATCACGTTGCCGGTCGTGGTGTTCCCCGGCGGCCCGGTCGTCGGTGTCCCCAATGGCAACGGCGGATCGGTCGGCGCAGGAAGCCCTGGAATCGGGCAGCGCTCGGGCATTCCGGCGGCGCCGTTGGGCCCCGCGAATCCCGGCGCCGGTTCGCCACCGCCGCCACCCCCTCCGCCGGCGCACAAGCAGCAGCCGCCACCTGCGTTCAGTGCGAACAATCAGGCCTCGGTCGCCCCTTCCTTCCGCATGGGCTACATGGAATACCTGCGAGCTGCCGGGTTCGGTGAGGTTGCTGCCGTCGCAGTCCCCGGGTTCACGGGAATCCTGATCCTCACCGGCGCAGGAGGATTGATCGGCTATCGCCAGGCGAGAGCCGGCCACACCATGCGGACCGGGAACACGGCGCGCTTCATGGGTTGACCCGATCGTTGGTCCCCAAGGCGACCAACGATGTCATAGTGGACCCGTCGAAAGGGGGTTTGTATGCCTGCTAGCCGCCGCGTCACACGCGCCGTCAACGAAGTGCTCGATCTCGCCCCCAGACGCGGTGAGGTCTCGCTGACGCGTCTCGTCGAGGCAGTGGCCGCAGACCGCGGCAGGCCCGTCGAACTCAAGATGGCCGATCTGCCGACGGGCGTGTGCGGCCAGTGGCGCCAATACACCGATCGCGACGTCTTCCTCATCCAGAAGGGTCTGCCCGCAGGCGACCGCACGCTGGCCCACGAGCTTGGTCACCTCGTCATGGGACACGACGGCATCTCAGTCGTCGAAGCCGCCCGCGACACCACTGAACTCGCCAGCTCGGACCTGATCGGCTACATGCTCAACCAGCGGACCGGTTGCATGGGTCCCAGCGGCGAGGAGGCCGAACAAGAGGCCGAGGACTTCGCCGCACTGCTCATCTACCGACTTGGCCGCCTGCCGTCCGATCGGTCATCGATCGTGCAGGTGCGGCTCGGAGAGGCGTTTGGTTGATCGTCTGGGTGATCGCCGGTCTTCTCGGATTGGCGACCGGCCTACGCATCGGCTGGGCTCTGGTCAACAAGCAGTCTCTGGTCAGCGCGGCAATGATTCTCGCGCTGGGCAGCCTCGGGCTGGTGGCTGCTCTGAACTGGCAGCCGCTGACCCTCTTGATCGACGAGCTGTTGCGGTGGCCCAACGTGTCCACGGTGTTCAGCCAAGTCGCGCTGATCGCTTGCGCCGCAGGCAGTTGCGTGATGATCACGTCGGCGTCGTCGAGCCGCAGTCCCGCCACCATCCGACGCATCGCGATCGCCCAGTACGCCGTGGCGGCGTCGATCGCCGTGCTGACCCTGGTGGCCTTCTTCATCGCACCGCAGCAGCCAGAGATGGCTCCGGAGGAGTATCTGCGGCGCAACCTTGGCTCGGGGGGCACGTCGCTGTCGTGGCTGCTGCCGTTGCTCTACGTGCTGCTGGCGTTGACGTTGGTGGCGTGGGCAGGGGCGCGCCACTCCAACCGCACTCGCAGGGGCAGGGCGCTGTTCCTGTTCACCATCGGCATCGCGCTCATCGTGTTGGCGAGCGCCTTCTTCCTGCTGCGCGCGGCAGGGAGTACCCGGTTCGTCGGAGTTGGCGCGGCCGCGACCCTGCTGGGTTGCGCGATGCTCGTGGTCGCCAGCGGCTCGCTGCTTCCCAGTGTGGAGGACTGGTTCGGGGCGCGTCGTGAACTTCGCATCATCCAACCGCTGCTCCAGGAGCTGAACGGCCGTCACCCCAACATCGGGATCGGTGTGCGTCCAAGGGGCCCGCTGTTGTTCCGCGTCGCAGAGCAGATGTCGCTCATCTCCGACGCGCTCTACCTGGAGGCCACCCGCACACTCGAAGGGGACGACGCCTTCGCGGAGTCATCAGATCCGGCCAAGCTCTCGGTATCGCCGGAAGATCAGGCACGGCGTATCGCAGAGTGGATTCTCGCAGGTCGGGGAGCTGACCGAGACGCGGCAAACTCCCGGTTTCCCGGACCTCATTGGCTACGACAACCGTCGTCGTACTCGGATCGCGAGTGGATTCTCGCGATCGCGGATCAGTATCGAACGCTGGACCGCACGGTCGACGTTGCCGCGACCTGATCCGATCTTGAATCGGATTTCGCCGGTCGCCGCGACGTCAGTACCTCGGGCTAATCGTCGAGGTGTTCCCGGCGGCGGAGCTCGTCTGCCTTGTAAACCAGATCCTGCTTGGCCTCGGGGGAGAGCCCGACGGTGCGCGCCGCAATACGGCGGATGCCCTCGTCACGCATGTTGGCCAGCCAGGTCAGTTCCTTGTCGAGCTTCTCGTAGTACTCGTCATCGGTGAAGTAGGCGGGCTTGATGCGGAAGAAGTTGGCAAGTGCGGCCATCGTGGTCACGGAAGGGTTGGTCCGGTTGCCTGAACGCAGCTGTGAGAGGTAGGGAGCCGACATCGTGACGCCTTCTGCCTTGAGCGCAGCGATCACTTCAGCCGACGTATGCGGACCACGTCCTGGCGGGTAGACGGTGTCAAACAGGCGGTTGAGCCTGGCGGCGAAGGTCATGCTCATCGATTAATCCTCCACTTAGCGATATGTGCGGTCATCTTTGCAGTGTATTTGCTGATCATCGTAGCGAGTGATATGCCGACAGCCAAGTGCAAACCACTGAAAACTCGACCCTACCCCTTGGCCGTACCGGCTGCCACGCCGTCTAGCAGGGGTTCCTCGTAAAACCTGCACGGTAACTGCACGACATGGCAGGGCAAATAATAACGCTTGGGTTGATTTGCATAACCCACGAGGCACTGAACCCCCGTCACAGGAGGCTCATGGTTCACTCCCGGCAACCGCTCATCTATGGGGTAGGTGCTGAGTCCGTCATTTGCTCAGGAAACGAATGTTGTCAGCGGCGGGTAGCTGCGAGCCCGCGCTTGACGCACGTCGCCACGCGGGGCGAACGACCTTCGAGATATCCCGAGCCGTTCGATTGCGGTAGCCAGTGGGTTAGGCGGCGATTCCCGGCGACGATTCCCGATCCGTGGCGCTCCTCCGGCTCCTGGCGAACCGGATCGCCGCGGTGCTCACGGCGACTACGGCTACCCCTGCGGTGGACGCCACTGCAACGACGGGCCAGCCAAGAGCGCTGTCGAACAGCATCCAGAGTCCGAACAACAGGAACAGCAGCGCGGCAACCCCGTGCAGGAAGCGCTCGGGCAGCCTGCGGTGCAGGAGCCTGCCCACGACGATGGCCACGCCGTCGGCGAGCACCATCCCCAGCGTTGCTCCGATCCACACGCCCGCCCAGTTGTGGTCGCTGGCCAACGCGACGGTGGCGAGCATGGTCTTGTCCCCGAGCTCGGCCAGCACGAACGACGAGATGACGGCGAAGATCACGTAGCGCGGTTCGGGAACCGCCGCGACGTCGTCGTCGTCACCGCCGCGGCGACTGTCGCGCCACGTCCACGCCGCGAAGAGCAGGAACGCGATGGCCGCGGCGAACGCGATCGGGCGTGCGGGCAGGGTGAGGCCGACGAAGTGGCCGATGGTCACCGACAGTCCGTGCACCAGGAACGCCGCGATCGCCACGCCGGAGAGCACGACCCACCACCGGTGGCGCAGGGCGTAGGTCATGGTCATCAGTTGGGACTTGTCGCCGAGCTCGGCGAGGAACACGACACCGAGACTGACCAGTGCGGCGGTGAGCATGACAAAACCTTTCGACGTTTCGCCCGGCGTGCCGTTTGGTCACGGCACTTCCGGACATTTCGTCGAAGGTCTCGCCCACCGCGCGATGCGGTTCGTCTGCCGGGCTCGAGGCCAGTATGTCGACACGACGATTGGGGGCTACTCCCCTTCGCTGATACCCCGACGATAGCGGCCCCAGAGCGCTTGCGCCACTTCGACGCCCGAGTTCGGGTACCCGTAATCCGAGTTTCGAACTTCGAATCTCTGGCTTCGAAAACCCTTATGCCGCAAGCAGCATCGCCAAGATGGCGGTATCGGGATGGCTGATCGGGTCGACGCCGACTCGGCTCACCATCGAGGTGACCGTGCCGTCCAGCTCCGCCTCGACCCACGCCGCGCGATGCTCGAGGCCAAGGTGTGGGATGCCCGGCAGCAGCACGCAACCCGAAGCGGCTCCCGAGCATTCGGGAAGCGACGGCATGGTCTCCGACGGCGGATGCAGCATCAGAAGTGCGGGTGGCACCCGCTGCGCGAAATAGCCCGGCGGAACGGCAGATTCGCCGACGACGGTGCCCTCGGCGAGCACCAGTCCGACAGTGCCGGGCGCGGGTTCGTCGGGTAGTTCCTCGCGCACTCCGAAAATCGTTGTGGTGGCCAGTAATCCGGGCAGTGATGCCACCCGCACCGCGACCATGAGGAGTTGTGCCCATTCCTTCGTCGAATCGGGCCATCGGCCCGAAACCACGAAGCCCTTCAACGATCCGCCCGAGTGGAAGGGCGCGACTTGGACGGCACCGCCGGCTCCTGTGTCCATCTCGCCTCCGAATCGTGCTCGTGCGACTAGCGCCCGACACGGCTGTGGGTCGATTCAGTCAGGATGCGGCCTACAGCGGCATCGGGCAAGCGGGACACGCTTCGGCAACTCAGCCGTCGCGGTGTCGTTGCCGTCCCGAAACCGTCCACACCACCCGATAGGACCCCGCCGCAGGCACGAACCCGAACTGTCGCGAGTCCACGACACCGGGCGCATGCGGATTGTCGGACAGAGCCTCGAAAGTCGTGCCGCGCACCTCGCCGACGCGCTTGACGAGCCAGCGCGACGGGAACGTGGGGTCGGGGAACACCCGAATCTGACCGCACCGGGGCCGGCCGAAGCGCCGTGCGAGGAGGCCGTCGCCGGGGTTCAGCGTGGGTCGCATCGAGTCCTCGACCACCGCGAAACGGCGCAGTGGCCAGCGTCGTGGTCCATGGTTGCGGCCCATGCTCAAAGGGTAGGTTAGTCGCATGCTGCATCGACTCTTCTCAAACGCCACCCCCGCACACGCCCACTGCGATCTGTACTGCGGTGTCTACGATCCGGCGCAGGCCAAGATCGAGGCGCTGTCGTGCCTCAAGACGCTCCAGAAGTACAACGACTCGGACGACGAGCACTTCCGCACCCGCGCCATCCTGATCAAGGAGCAGCGCGCCGAAGAGGTCAAGCATCACCTGATGGTGCTGTGGGCCGATTTCTTCGCGAAGGATCACTTCGAGCAGTTCCCGAATCTGCACCAGCTGTTCTGGGACGGCGTGCACGGCGCGGGTGACGTCAAGAAGTCGACCGACGTCGCCGTCGCCGAGAAACTGCTGAAGACGATCGACGAGATCTCCGACATCTTCTGGCAGACCGAGAAGGCCAAGGGCATGGGCGTGTACCCACCCGCCTGACGACTACCGATACGACGACGGCCGGCCCGGAGCACACGCTCCGGGCCGGCCGTCGACGTTTGAGCTAGAGCAAGACGATCAACGCGAGCACCGCAAGCAGGATCAGAGCAATCACGCCTGCGCGCACGCACGCGATTCCCTGGCCGCGGGTGTACAGGTGCGCGGAGTTCCACTCCGAGGGCGGCATTGCCGAACCTGGGCCTAGTGGCTGTGCTGCCATCACGAACTCCTGACCTGCACGATCAACGTTGCCTCCAGTGAGATCTGTCACAAGGATCGGTTGTGACGCCGATCATAGCCCTTGCTGGGGCCATGGGAAAATCGGGTGTCCTGCCGTCCGCTTTCTGTGTGTTTGGCCGGTTCACGGCGCGGGTAGACGGCGATTCGGGCTGGTCGGAGCCCGATTGTTAGCTAGCCAATCCTCTTCGCTCCCGGTGCCTAGTTCCTGTTGATCGATGCCGTGCCGGTACCCAGGGTTATCCCCAGTCAATTTCAGCGACAACACAGATTCGGCGGTTCAGAGCGTGTTCTCACCGATGGTGGCCTGTGGATGAACCTGTGGAAACTGTGCATAGTTCTCGAAAACTGCTGGGATTGCTGTTGCCTTTCGTACGGCGACTCGGATGCATCGCAGAGGGCGGCGTGCCAGCATGGTTCGCGTGAAGGGATCTCCTGGTGTCTGACGACGTGGTCGGCGTAGCCGAAGTAGCCGACGTGCCCCTGACGTTCGACGAGACGGTCGTGCTCCTCGACGTTCGTGAGGACGACGAGTGGCAGCGCGGTCACGCCGCGGGTGCCCAGCACATTCCGATGGGCGACGTGCCTGCTCGCATCGGCGAGATCGACACCGACGCGACGCTGTACGTGGTGTGTCACGCCGGGGGCCGATCGCTGCGGGTGGCCCAGTACCTGGCCCGCAACGGATATGAGCCGATCAACGTCAACGGCGGCATGCTGGCGTGGGCCGGCGTCGGGCGACCCATCGTCACCGACGACGGCGGCGTGGGCACCGTCTGAGGGCCGTAGGCTGGTCGCGTGATTCAGGTCTGTTCGCGGTGCGGAACGCGGTGGAACGTCCGCGACCGCAGGCGGGACTGGTGCCCCCGCTGCCAGGGCACTCTGCTGGCGCCGACGGCTGACGCACCGGATCAGCGGTGGGGACAGCGTCCCAGCGCCCCTGCGGTGCAGTCGGGTCAACGCACACCGCCGCCACGCCTGCCTCAGGGCTACCGCTGGATCGCGGTCCGACCTGGTGCCGCGCCGCCGCCCCGTCACGTTCGCCGCCCATTGGGACCCACTCCCCGCTACACGGCGACCCCACGCTGGGGCCTGACGGATCAGTTCTACGGCCCTGCGACGGCGCAGGCCGCCGAGGTGCGGTCCGGCCCGTCGGTCGCGATGGTGCGCGCCACCATGGTGGTCACGATGGTGCTTCTCGGCTTCGCCGCGCTGGTGCACATCGCGCGGTACGCGCTGCTGCTGATCAACCGCAGCACGTTGTTGAACCCCTGGGTGGCGGGGATTGCGACCTGGGTCGGCGTCGCGGCCAGCGTGCTTGCCCTGTTCGCGGTGGTGGCGAGCGTCGTGGTTCTGACGAACTGGCTGATCGCCCGGCGGGCGCGGGCGTTCGCGCACCGCGACACCACCGACCCGCGCTCGTCCAGGGAGATGCTGGCCGGCTGTCTGGTGCCGTTCGTCAACCTGTTCTGGGCGCCGGTCTATCTCATCGAGTTGGCCGACGCCGAGAGCCGACTGAGCCGCCTGCGCGCCACCATCGTCACCTGGTGGGTGGTCTGGATCTTCAGCACTCTGGTGTCGGTGTTCTCGATCGCCACCAGCTTCACCAGTGACGCGCAGGGAATCGCCGACAACACCGTGGCGACCATCGTGGCGTACCTGGTTGCCCTTGCTGCGCTGCTGCTGGCGCACCGGGTGTTGCTTGGCTTCGAGCGCACACCCGTCGACCGCCATGTCAAGCGTTGGGTGGTGGTCAGCGACGAGTCGCCACGTGGGCGCGATGAGCCAGCGCCGACGGAACCCAAGGACGACGCGTTGGACACCGAAGTGCCGATTGCGGTTGATGCCGGACAGCGGGAACCGGCAGCATAGCCTCATGAACTCGGGCGACGGCACGCTCGGCGGCCACCCGTTCGTGGTTGCGCACCGCGGCGCGTCGGCGGACCTGCCGGAACACACCGTCGCCGCGTATGAGCTCGCGCTGAGGGAAGGCGCGGACGGCGTGGAGTGCGACGTCAGGCTGACGCGCGACGGCCATCTGGTGTGCGTGCACGACCGCAAGGTGGACCGCACGTCGAACGGCACCGGACTGGTCAGCGAGATGACCCTCGCGCAGTTGCGCGAGCTGGATTACGGCGGCTGGCATGCGAGTTCGCGGGCCGGCGGCAGCCAGGGCGACACCGGACTGCTCACCCTCGATCAGCTCATCTCACTGGTTCTCGACTGGAACCGACCGGTGAAGATCTTCGTCGAGACCAAGCACCCGGTGCGCTACGGCGCGCTGGTGGAGAGCAAGGTGCTGGCCCTGCTGCACCGGTACGGCATCGCCGCGCCCGCGTCGGCGGACCTGTCAAGAGCGGTCGTGATGTCGTTCTCCGCGGCGGCGGTGTGGCGCATCCGACGGGCCGCGCCGATGCTGCCGACAGTGCTGCTCGGGGAGACGTCGCGGTATCTCGGTGGCAGCGCCGCCACCACGGTTGGCGCCACCGCGGTTGGCCCGTCGATCGCGACGCTGCGCGAGCACCCGGAACTCGTCGACAGGGCCGCCGCCCACGGACGCGCCCTGTACTGCTGGACCGTCGACCACTACGAGGACGTGCGGTACTGCAGGGACGTTGGCGTCGCGTGGGTGGCGACCAACCACCCGGGACGGACCAAGGACTGGCTTCAGAACGGGCTCACCGAGGCGGGCCAGCCGGACGGTTAGAGGCTTCCGCCCGCCGCCTTCGGCGCGGTGGCATCGGCGCCGGCCGCGCCGATCTCGCGGGCCACGAAGTCCTCGAGGTGGAACAGATCGGCACCGGCCCGCTCGCTGACCCGCACCAGCGTGGTGATCAAGGCGACCTCCTCGACCTGCTCCTTGAGGAACCACTGCATGAACTGCTCGCCGAGGTAGTCGGACTCGTCGCGGGCAACGGCGGCAAGCCTGCTGATCTGCTCGGTGACCGCGCGCTCCTGCTGCAGGGCAAGGCGCAACGCCTCGGTCGGGGAGACGAACGTGTTGCGCACGGGATCGACGCCGGGGATCTCCACGTCGACGTCGCGGTCGATGAGGTACTGCACGATCATCATCGCGTGGTTGCGCTCTTCGATGGCCTGCGCGTAGAAGTGCTTCGCCAGTTGCGGAAGATCGGCGCCGTCGAAGTGAACGGCGATCGCGATGTATTGCTGCGCAGCGGTGAACTCGGTGCGGATCTGGTCTTGCAGAAGCTGGTGGAACTTGGTGTCGAGTGCCGTTGCGTCAGTCATGTCGGCCACGATAGTGCAGGTCAGAGGTCATTGTCATCAAAGGTATGCCTTATTGAGGCAAGGTTGACCTAAGTGGTGTGATGCCGGTAACAGCGGCAGTGCATGGCGGGAGTGAGTTTGCTGGAGGCGCGTCGAAGGTGAGGCTTGGCTACGGTTGTCCGGCTTCGAGCACGTCCGGTGGGACGGCTTCGTCGGACGCCAATGCGGCGAACAACCGGTGTGCGGCGTCGCCGTTCCACACCACGACCGAGCCCGCGTCGCTGCCAGTGAACTCGCCAATGGGCACCGTGGTGGTCGTGACGTCGCCGTGTAGCGACCACGCCAGCCGGATCAGATCCCAGACGTGCGCACCGTCGTCGACCGTCACCGAGCCGGAGGCGGCGTGCGTCATCGGGTACCAGCGCAGCGGATTCGCCAACACCGTCGGGCTGGCAGCGCGGTGCATCAACGCCGACATGAACTCGCGTTGGTGGGTCATCCGGTCGAGGTCGGCCCGTGGAGTGGCACGGGTGCGGACGAAGCCCAGCGCGGTGCGGCCGTCGAGTTCCTGGCAGCCTGCGGGCAGGTCGATGCCGGCCAGGGGGTCGTTGATGGGTTCCTGCGGGCACATCGTGACCCCGCCGACGGCGTCGACCATCTGGGCGAAGCCGTCGAACCCGATTTCGGCGTAGTGGTCCAACCGCATGCCCGTGGCCAGTTCGACGGTCTGTGCCAGCAGGGGAGCGCCACCGATGCTGAATGCGGCGTTGATCTTGTCCTCGCCGTGCCCGGGGATCTGCACGTAGGAGTCGCGCGGGATGGACACCATCGTGGTCGGGGCGCTCGATCCGAAGCCGGGCACGTGGATCACGATCATCGTGTCGGTCCGCCCGTCGCCGAGGTCGCCGCCGGTGGCGAGTTCGGCCTGCTGCTCCGGCGTGAGGCCCTGGCGGCTGTCCGAGCCGACCAGCAGCCACGTCGTGCCGCGACCGGCCGACGGCCGGTCGGCGTAGTCGGCGAGTGCCGGGATGCGGTGCAGATGCCCGTCCAACCAGAAGCCCGTGCCGACCAGCGCGGCCGCGACGATCACCAGGACGAGGAATGGGTAGAGCAGCAGGATCCGGCCCCAGCGGCGTTTGCGGCGGGGCTTGGCTGCCGCCGGAGGGCGGGGCGGGGGTTGGCGTGGCGGGACGGGCCGGGTGATCGGGGTCTGACGCGGCGGAGGCGGCGGCTGCGGTGGCCTGCCCTGGGCAGGTGGCGGTGGTTGACGTGGCGGGGGTGGCGGCTGTTGATAGCGGGGGTCGCGACGGATCGCCTGCGAGGGTTCCCGCGGCGGGATCGGCCGGCGCGGGTCCGGCCCCGGTAAGGGCGGCCGGTTTTGGTTCACAGCCAAGAATCTACGGGCTGGGAGTCCCGCGTTAGTGCAACCACGTGAGGTGGCCCGCGGCAAGCGAGTACCCGACGAACGCCACGGCATCGATCAGTCCGTGGGCGACGATCAGCGGCCAGAGTCGGCCCGTGCGCTGCCACACGTAACCGAAGACCAGGCCCATCGCGAGGTTCCCAAGCCCGGCGCCGAAGCCCTGGTACAGGTGGTAGGCCGCACGCAGCAGGCTGGACAGGATCAGCGCGGTGACGGGGCTGATGCGCAGCTGACGCAGGCGGGTCAGCAGGAACGCCACCACGATGATCTCTTCGGCCCACCCGTTGGCGAACGCCACGCCGAGCAGGACGGGGATTCGCCACCACGTGTCGTTCAGCTCGGCGGGCACCACCGCCACACCGATGCCCAACGCCCGCCCCGCCAAGTAGAGGGCAAGGCCGGGCACTCCGATCAGGGCGGCGAGCCCGAGGCCGCCCATCAGGTCGGGCTTCCAGCGGAACCGGCCGAGCCCGATGCGGGAGGGGCCAAAGCCGCTGCGCCACAACAGATAGAGGCCAAGAGCGCCCCAGGCGAGGAGTTCGAAGACGGTCGCGAGATTGAGGGCGAAGTCGATCAGATCGATCGGCGAGCGGCGCCGGTTGAGGGCCACCTTCTGCCCGGCGAGGCCGAGCAGCACCGCCTCGGTGAGGCTGACGAGTGCGGTGTAGGCGGACAGTCCGAACGTGACCGCAAGGACCACCCCGATCTCGATCCGGATCACCCGCGGCGGCGGTGCGGTCGGGTCTTCCGGCGACTCGGTCACCGGAGCAACGGTAGAGGGTGCGGGTTAGATGCGCCGTGCCCGCAGCCCGTTGAGGAACGGGCAGCCCATCAACACGCGAATGGCCTGACTCAGGCCCGTGACGTCGTCGACCGGTTTCGCGAACGGCAGCCGTACGTCGTGATCGCCGTCTTCGTTCTCCACCCGCAACTGCACGCCGTAGCGGTCCAGCCCCAACGGCCGCACGCGGCCATGGCGCAGCGGCGACGGCAGCCGGTTGGCCAGCCTGTCGACCACCTCGCGGTGTGCGGATTCGAGATGCTGCAACCAGCAGGACTCGAGCGCGCAGAACGGATCGGGTTGGGCGTCGAGCAATGCGCTCAGCCCGACGGACTCGGCGCCCGTGGAGTCGGCGACCACCACCGAGTCGACCTCCATGCGCATCAACGCATAGGCGGTGTCACCGTCGGCGGCCCGCTCCGCACCGGCAGGGCGAGCGAAGCGACGGGAGGAATGATCGTTCACTTGCAGCAGAGCAGGATTGGGGCTCTCGGTGGCGATCAGGTCGAGCAGCCCAGGCACGTCGCGCGCGGGCACGTACTGCAGGCGACCGCTGATCCACACCAGTGACCGCACGGGTTCGCGCAGCGGTAGGGGCGCGTAGTCCGTCATCTCGAGCACCGCTTGAACGCCTGGCGCACCGGCAGTGACGGCCATGCCCGTCAGGTGACCGTTGGCGGGCACGGTGATCGCGAAGGAGCCGTCCTCGAGCAGATGGTGGACCGGCGTGGCGACCGGTTCGACGCCCTCTACTGCGAGCATTGCGCCGCCGCCGCGCGCGCATGCGCTCCGGATTCGCTCGGCCGTGCTCGGTGCCAAGACGGTCATTGAAACCCTTTCGGTTAATGAGGTAAGCCTAACTTAACTAGGCCTGGGTGTCGGCGCAAGGCCTTGGGGATCGACTTCCGGGCCGAGTTCGGGGGACGCCGCCGACCGAGCCGATACGCTTGGCGGGTGCCACGCGTCGCCTACCTCGGACCCGAGGGGACCTTCACGGAGGCGGCGTTGTTGCAGATGGCCGCCGCAAAGCTGCTGCCCGTAGCCGAGTTCGAGCCGTTCGCGGCAGCCAGTCCAGCGGCGGCGCTTGAGATGGTTCGCGCAGGCGATGCCGATTACGCGTGCGTGCCGATCGAGAATTCGATCGAGGGTTCGGTGCTGCCGACGCTGGACAGCCTGGCCGCCGGGTCCCTCGTCCAGATCTTCGCCGAGTTCACCCTCGACATCGCATTCACCATCGCAGCGCGATCAGATGTTGCCGCTCCTACATCGATCGCCGCGTATCCGGTGGCGCGTGCTCAGGTGGCCAGATGGGTCGCCGAGAACATGCCGAATGCCAAGTTCCAGACGGCCGACTCCAACGCCGCTGCAGCCGTCGACGTCGCCGAGGGCCGCGCCGACGCCGCCGTGACCACCGAACTGGCCACCACGCGCTACGGCCTGACGCCGCTGGCCACCGGTGTCATCGACGAACCCAACGCGCGCACCCGCTTCGTGCTGGCCGGGCGGCCGGGACCGCCGCCGCACCGCACGGGGGCCGACCGCACCTCGGTGGTGCTGCGCCTCGACAACGTCCCTGGGGCGCTGGTGTCGGCGATGACCGAGTTCGCGATCCGCGACATCGACCTCACCCGCATCGAATCTCGGCCGACCAGAGTCGAACTCGGCACTTACATCTTCTTCCTGGACTGCGTCGGGCACATCGACGACGATCCGGTGGCTCAGGCACTCAAAGCGTTGCATCGACGTTGTACTGACGTGCGATACCTGGGTTCGTGGCCGACGGGCGCCGCAAACGGCGCCGTACCTCCACCGACGGACGACGCGGCGCTGTGGCTGACGTCCCTGAGAGATCCGCGATGAGCGGCCGTCTGGTGCTGGTGCGGCACGGCCAGTCGCTCGCCAACGTCGAAAGACGCCTCGACACCCGGCCCCCTGGCGCCGCGCTCACCGATCTGGGCCATCAGCAGGCGCGCGATTTCGCCGCGAACTGGCAGCATCCGGTCGGCATGGTGGCCCACTCGGTTGCGGTGCGCGCGACCGAGACCGCACGCGACATCGGCGAGCACCTCGCACTCGAGCCCCACCAGCTCGACGGCATCCACGAGGTCCAGGTCGGCGAGCTCGAAGACCGCAACGACGACGCCTCGATCGAGCAGTTCAACATCATCTACCAACGCTGGCAAGAAGGTCACCTGGACGAGTCGATGCCAGGCGGCGAGAGCGCTCAACAGGTGCTCGATCGCTACCTGCCCGTGGTGACGCAATTGCGCCTGCGCTACCTCGACGACCATGCCTGGCCGGGCGACATCCTGATGGTGAGCCACGGTGCCGCCATCCGTCTGGTGTCGGCAGCGTTGGCGGGCGTCGACGGCGGCTTCGCGCTCGACCACCATCTAGGCAATGGCGAATGCGTCGTGCTCAGCCCGATCACCGACGACAGGTGGAGTTGCGTGCAGTGGGGCACCCTGGTGCCGCCGTTCTATCCAGAGACGAACGTGCACCCGGTCGAGGACGCGCTGCAGGGCGCCGACCCGATGGGCTGAGCGGCGGTCAGACGGCCACGACCGCCGTCACCGCACCGCTGCGCGCACACCTGCATCCGATGGCGGCACAGTCGATGCTGAATGCGTGGCCGACTTCGGGGCTGGTGCAGTCCGCTTCGGTGCACTCCGGGCCGAACCGGACGTGGTGGACCAGCGCGCCGTGGCAGTGCTGCAGACCGTCTCGGCAGTCCCGGCACTGCGAACTCATGTTCCGTTCATAGCACCAGCGCGCGATGAATCCACACCGGCGCGCGCAGTCAGGCCCACCCCAGTTCGTGCAGCCGGTCGTCGTCGATGCCGAAGTGGTGGGCGATCTCGTGGACGACGGTCACCATGACCTCCTCGACGACGTCGTCGTCGGTATCGCAGATGTCGAGGAGTGCGTCGCGGTAGATCGTGATGGCGTCGGGCAGTGAGCCGCCGTATGACGAGTCGCGTTCGGTGAGCGCGATCCCCTCGTAGAGGCCGAGCAGATCGGGCTCGTCGGGGTGGCGGCTCTCGACCAGCACCACGACGTTGTCGAGTGCCGCCGTCAGCGTGGGGGGAATCTGGTCGAGCGCGTCTGACACCAGCTCGTCGAACCGTTGCGGGCTCATCCGCACGGCCATCGCGGCTACTGCCCGGGTGGAGGCAGGATCGGAGCGGGTGGCGCCGGTTCTGCCGGGCCCGGCGGCAGGCCAGGCGCCGGGGGAGGCGCGTCACCCGGCGGCGGCCCGTCCAGCGGGGCGCCGTCCATCGGCGGTGGCGGCGGTGGCGGGGGACCGTTGAGGAACGTATTGCCTTGCGGCGGTGGGGGACCGCCCGGCGTCGACGGGGTGGTTCCGGTGTTGGTGGGCGCCGTCTGCTGGCCGGGCAGATGCGCGTTGCCCTGGGGCGTCTGATTCGCCTGGTTGCTCTGGCTGCTCTGGTCGCTCTGGCTGATGTCGATCTGCGACGACGTCTGGCTGGACGTGTCGATCGGGGCCGGCATCGGGATCGGCGGCAGGTTCAGCCGCTCACCTGGGATGTCGGGCGGCGGCACCGGCGACTGCCCGTTGATGGCCAGCGGTCCCTTCGCGCTGTTGAGCAGCGTCGACCAGCCACCGTTGCCCAATGTGGCGCCGATGCTGCACGACACCTGGTGGCTGCCCGCCGACCAGCTCGGCAGCGAGATGGTGCTGTAGATCAGCGTGAGCGTGGTGCTGCGCAGCTGGATGGGGGCCAGGTAGGCGTCGGTCATCCGGGTGCACGAATCCTTGACGAACGCATCCTGGTCGGCTTCGGCGGGAAGCGGGCCTGGGAACTTCTCGGCGAGGTTGACCGAGCCGGTCACCTCCATGGCGTGGGGCGCGGCGCAGTCGACGGGGATGTCCGTCGGCTGGTTGGTCGCCGGGTCGATGCCAAGGCAGGTGCCTGCCGACCACACCTTCGACTGGTCGACGTTGGCGATCTTGCCCCGGAATGCGAGCTGTTGGTTGTTCGGGCCGGGCAGCTGCAGGCCGCACAGCATCCTGCGCTCACCGGCCTGGCGCCAGGCCTTGTCGCCGGACCACAGCAGGCTGACGCTGAACTTGCCGTTCGGGTCGTACTTGGCGCCGAGGTACTGGCGCGCCGAGGCCTGGCACTGCTCCGAGCTGATCTGCTGGATGCGGGCCGGTGACGGCGGCGCCGCGTCGGGCCCGTACTCGCTGCCTGGGAACGTGCGCATGTCGATGGCCTCGGAGACCTCGAAGCGGTGTTCGTCCTTGCAGTCGACGACCTGCGCCGCGTCCGGGGTGCGCTCGGGCCAGTTCAGGCAGTCGCCGCTCTTGGCGTGGTCGAACGTGTCGCTGCCGCGGGCGCCGATCGACGTGCCGCCGATCAGGCCGATCGGGCTCTTGCCATCCTCACCTGCGGGAAGCGCGGTGATGAGACCGGCTATCAGGAGGCCACCGAGCGCCGTGAGGAGCAGACCGCGTCGTGTCGAGGCGGCCTGCAGACTCTGCCACCAGGGCGTCGAGCCTGATCGTCGATCAGACTCAGCGAGCTGATCCTCGCGATCGGGTGCGTCCAACATCGCGTCCTATTGTGACAGGCGCGTCGAGTCCTGTGACAAGAGTTGCAGTTGTAATGTTATGTGGTTGTGCCCCGCGAACTCGCGGCGAACGGCCGAAAGTAAGGTTGCGGCCGTGATCGACCTCAAGCTGCTACGTGACGACCCTGACCGGGTGCGCGCGTCGCAACGCGCTCGCGGCGAGGATCCGGCTCTCGTCGACGCACTGTTGGACGCCGACGCCAAGCGGCGCGCAGTGATCTCCGCCGCGGACGACCTGCGCGCCGAACAGAAGCTGGCCAGCAAGCGCGTCGGTGCGGCATCGCCCGACGAGCGGCCTGCCCTGCTGTCGCGGGCCAAGGAGCTCGCCGAACAGGTCAAGGCCGCCGAAGCCGAACAGGCCACCGCCGAGGCCGCGTTCACCGCTGCGCACATGACGATCGGCAACGTGATCATCGACGGGGTGCCAGCCGGCGGCGAGAACGACTTCGTCGTGCTGGAGACGGTCGGCGAGCCGACCGCGATCGCGGACCCGAAGGACCACCTGGAACTCGGTGAGGCGCTTGGCCTTATCGACATGGAACGCGGGGCCAAGGTGTCCGGCGCGCGCTTCTCCTTCCTCACCGGGTTCGGTGCGCTGCTGCAACTGGGCATCATGCAGCTCGCGGTCCGGCTGGCCACCGAGAACGGTTTCACGCTGATGATCCCTCCGGTGTTGGTGCGGCCGGAAGTCATGCAGGGCACCGGTTTTCTCGGTGCGCACGCCGACGAGGTCTACCACCTCGAGGCCGACGACATGTATCTCGTCGGAACATCGGAGGTGCCGCTGGCCGGCTACCACGCCGACGAGATCCTCGATCTGTCGGAGGGACCGCGCCGCTACGCGGGCTGGTCGTCGTGCTTCCGCCGCGAAGCGGGCAGCTACGGCAAGGACACCCGGGGCATCATCCGGGTGCACCAGTTCGACAAGGTCGAGGGCTTCGTCTACTGCAAGCCCGAGGACGCCGAGGCCGAGCATCAGCGGCTGCTGGGCTGGGAGAAGGAGATGCTCGCCAAGATCGAGGTGCCCTACCGCGTGATCGACATCGCGGCAGGTGATCTCGGATCGTCGGCAGCGCGCAAGTTCGACTGCGAGGCATGGGTGCCGACACAGGGCACCTACCGGGAGCTGACGTCGACGTCGAACTGCACGACGTTCCAGGCGCGGCGCCTGTCCACCCGGTACCGCGACGAGAACGGCAAGCCGCAGATCGCGGCGACACTGAACGGCACGTTGGCCACCACCCGGTGGCTGGTGGCCATCCTGGAGAACCACCAGCAACCCGACGGCAGTGTGCGGGTGCCCGATGCGCTGGTGCCCTACGTCGGAAGGTCGGTGCTGACCCCATGAGTGAACTCAAGACGATCGAACTCGATTTCGACGAACTGCGGACCTGGTTCGGGTTTGGCGTCGCTGGCAACTTCGCAGGCCACCTCGAGCAGGCGGGCGAGGCGGCGGACTTCGTCAACGTGGACAGCGGAGCGGGCGCGGAAGTCGAGGCGCCCAAGGGCATCTTCCCTTGGTACGCACCGGGTTTCGATGGTTTCCTCGGTGAGTTCCCGCTGTCGCACGACGCCATCCTGCTGCCCGACTCCAGCCCGGATGGCGGGCCGCTGAACCTGCAGATCGAGCCCGAGGTCGGTCTGGCATGCCAGGTGGTGTGGGAGGGCGACACCGTGGTGACGCTGCGGCCCTTTGCGCTCGGCGCGTTCAACGACTGCTCCATCCGGCGGCCGGGTGCGCCGAAGATCAGCCACAAGAAGAACTGGGGCCCTGCGTCGAAAGGCGTTGCCGCGCAGTTCTTCGACGTCGGCGACCTGACCCCGGACGGCCCGACGGCGACCCTGCGGTTGGTGTGTAACCTGCTCACCAGCGACGGCCAGGAGCACGCCTACGGCGTCGACAGCCCGCTGCTCGGCTACTCGTACTACGGTGAGGTGCTGCTGGACTGGGTCACCGAGCGCCTTGCCAACCAGAAGGGCTCGCCCGAGACCCCGCTCGAGGACGTCGGTGCGCTGATGGTCGCCAGCGGACATCCGGAGAACGTGCTGATCGGGATCGGCGCTACGCGCTACACCCCGCTCGGCGAGTCGACCTTCCTCAAGGCGGGCGACCAGGCGATCGTCCGGGTGTACGACACCGAGTCCGACGCGTACTCCGAACTACGGCAGACGGTTTCGCAACGCTAGGGGTTCAGATGGCCGACTTTCGTCCCGTCGCTTCGCTCGCCCAGGTCGCGACGGTGACCGAACTGTGGCGGTTCCCCGTGAAGTCGATGGGTGGCAACCGCGTCGACGAGGTGGGCATCGACCGTCGTGGCGTGCACGCCGACCGACTGTGGGCCGTGCGTGACGTCGAGAACGGCATCACCGCATCGGCGCGCAAGATCCCTGCACTGCTGGGCTTCTCGGCCCGCTACGTCACCGAACCCGGCCCCGACGCCGGGCCTGGCAACGCGCCAGAGGTGATGATCACGTTCCCGGACGGCAGCGAGTGCTCGAGTGCCGACCCCGGGGTGCACGGGCGCATCGCCGAGGTCGTCGGTCGCGACGTCCGGTTGGTCGCGCTGCCGCCGCGCGCGGACACCAGCCAGCACCGCCTCTCGGCGCGGCAGTCGATGGCCAACTTCTCGGCCGACGAGGTGCGCCGCGACTTCGGGCTCGACGAGTCGGAAGCCCTTCCGGATACCTCGGTGTTCACCACCAAGCAGCTGCTGACGGTGGCCCGGTTCGCCACGCCCCCAGGCACGTTCGTCGACCTCGGCCCCGTGCACCTGATGAGTTCGACGAGCCTCGCGTCGCTGTCACCCGACGGCGACGCGCCGTACGACGTGCGGCGGTTCCGGCCCAACGTGCTCGTCCACGTAAAGCACCCCGACTCGGACTTCCCAGAGGCGGCATGGGTGGGGGCCGACGTCGAGATCGGCTCGGCCGCGATGCGGGTGACGATTCCGACCATCCGCTGCGTCGTACCGACGCGCCCACAACCGGACCTGCCGCTCGATCGCCAGTTGACCCGTCAACTCGCCACGCGCACCGACCGTTTCCTCGGCGTGTACGCCGACGTCACCCGCGCTGGCGTGCTGCGGGTGGGTGACGTGGTGTCCGTCCGGCCACCGCGTGCGCCTGGCGCGGGCCGGCGCGCCGCGTCGGCCGCCGGCAAGGTGGCGATGCGTCAGGTCCAGCGGCTGCTGGAGTCGACGATCCTGCGCGGCAAGGGCTAACCCTTGAGCAGCTCGTCGAGCACGGCGACGAATTCGTTTGCGCGCAAGGGGGTGAACGCCGGGCTGGGCCGGGTGCCGGGTACGTCGAGTATCACCAGCGTCGACTTGATCGGCCGCCACACGTCCAATGGCATCCATCGGCGTGGGTCGGTGCTGCCCCAGATGCGGAACCGCTCGGTGAACAGCCCGAGGGATTCGGCCTTGTAGCCCCGGACGGACCGCAGTGGGATGACCTTCGAGGTACCGGAAGGAAAGTGGTAGCGCCGCAGCGTGATCGCCTGCCGGTCCAGTTGGATCTGGCCGTCGTCGTACTGCGGGCTGCTGCTCACGGGACGCTCACGTCTCCTTCTTCGACGCCCTCAACTCGTGGCCCCTTGACGTCAGGCAACGGCCGTTCGTCAGATTCCACGACCATCCGTGCAGGTTGCACGTCAACGTCGTGCCGTCCACCACGCCGAACTTCGACAGATCCGCCTTCAGGTGTGGGCAGCGACGCTGAATTTCCCAGCCGTCCAACGTGATCGACGCGGAATCGTCGTGCGTCTCGGCGAACCAGCCGTCGGCGTAGACGATCCGCTCGTCGGTCAGGCACTTGAAGAACGTGTACAGGTACTCGTTGTAGCCGCCGACCCGCCAGGCCCGGAACCGGGTGGACAGGAAGATGGTGTTGACCCAGTCCGGTTCGTCGTCGCGCAGCACCGTGCGCACCAACTCGGGTGCGATCTCGAAGCCGTAGCGGAACTTCTCGTCCGGGATCGGTTCGCGGACAGCCCGTTTCGGAAAGTCGAGCACCACCGTTTCCGAGCCGAGTCGGAGTTCGACCGGGTAGCCGATGCCGTCGCAGATCTGGTCGCTCTGGATCATGATCGGCTCGAACTTGGCCCGCAGCGGTTCAAGCAGCGGCTCGCCGGTGGGCGCGGCCCAGCGCGCCTTCTCCGCCGCCAGCACCGGCGCCATCCGCTGCGCGTACGCCTCGATGTAGGCGGCCTTGTCGGTGGTGAAGATCGCCTCGGGCTCGGGAACCGGGTGAGTCAGCGAATTCAGTTGCTTCCCTGTGAAATCCGCCGTCGTCCCTGGAATCATCAGCAGCCCGCGGTCGTGTCCGTTGCGGCGCATCTGATCGAGGAACACCACCTGGTCGGGGAAGATGTTCGCGGGGTCGTCGTGATCGTCGTTGAGATCGCGCAGTTCGGGATCGAGGAAGCACGGCGGCCCCGCGGACGGCACCACCCACGTCGCGTCCACCTGCGCGATGTACTGCCTGCAGCGGTCCATCTGACGCTGCCGCTTCTGGATGCCGAATGCCGACTTGGCCCGTTCGGGCATGTCGTAGACCATCGGGTACCAGATGGCACCCGAGTACTGCAGCATGTGCACGTCGACGTGGCCGAACGCGTCGTGCAGCACGTCTAGATCGACGGGGCGCGCGTCGTTCATGTTGAACGCGACTGTCTCACCGTCGGAGACCACCAGACCGGAGTCGCCGATCGGCCCGTCGGCCGGTGCGCGCAACGCGATGATCATCACGTCGAGGTCGCCCTTGGATCCGCTCACGCGGTGCTTCACCGAGTCGGTGGTCTCGAAGAACCGGTGGAACCCCAGCTTCTCCAGCTCGGTGCGCAGATCCGGCACCGGGTAGTCGGGCAGCAGTACCACCGCATCCTTGTTGACGTGGGCACGAAGGTTGACCGGGTCGAAGTGGTCCTTGTGCAGGTGCGACACGTACAGGTAGTCCACGGTCCCAAGGGTCGCCCAGTCCAATGCGCTGTTGTCGGGGAACGGAAACCACGATGCGAAGTACGCAGGGTTGACCCACGGGTCGCACAGAATGCTCCCCGCGGCGGTATCGATTCGGAACCCGGCGTGTCCGACGCTTGTGACCTGCACTTATGGCCTTCCCCGCGATGTTTGCGTCGTGTCGATCTTAGCGGGACCGCCGACCTATTCCTCCCAGCGTGCGCGGTAGTAGGCCATCCGCTCCTCGTCGGCGTCGATGCCGTAGGCGTCGAGGAACTCCGCTTCCAGTCCCGGCTCGAAGTCCGCCTCCAGCATCGAGGCCGCCACCGCAAGGTCCGACCACCGGTCGGCCACCCCGAGGTCACCGAGGTCGACGTGCCCGCTGCACTGGGCGTCGTCTCCGATGAGGGTGTTGGGCGGGCATGCGTCGCCGTGGCAGACCACCAGAAGGTCGGCAGGCGGCGCGTCGGCGGGAATCCAGGACGGTGGGCCGAACGGGCAGTCGGCGACCGGCAGCGCGTCGTGCAGGCGGCGCAGGCCCTCGCCGATCGCGCGAGTTGCCGTGCGAGGACGCGCCACCCAGTGCGGGTCGACGGCAGAACGCCCCGGCAGCGCCGCGGTGCGCAACCAGCCGGGCCCGGACGACAGGACCCTCGGCACGGGGTGGAAGTCGGCGGCCCACTGCATGCGCTGCGCCTCGGGGACCAGCAACGCTGCGTGTGCGTCGGGGTAGACCTTGACGAATTCCTCACCGCCCAGCGAGAACGTCGTCCCTCCGAGTTCGTTGCGCCAGACCGCGGTCACCTCGCGGCCCTCCGCCAGGTCGACGACGATGTTTGGCACGGGTATGGCGTCAGCCGGAAGGGTCATTGAACCGACCTTTCCATGAGATGCCCGGAACAACCGCATTAGGCTGGGTGCGTGGAGCCGGTATACGGGACTGTCATTCAAGCCGCGCGCCTGGTGTGGCGAGTGCAGGGGCTGAAGTTCACCATCTCCGGTGTGGAGAACCTGCCCGTCACCGGCGGCGCCGTGATCGCCATCAACCACACCAGCTACTTCGACTTCACCTTCGCCGGGCTTCCCGCATACAAGCAGCACCGCGGACGCAAGGTGCGGTTCATGGCCAAGAAGGAAGTCTTCGACTCCAAGGTCAGCGGGCCCATCATGCGCAGCCTGCGTCACATCCCGGTGGACCGTGACAGCGGCGCTGAGTCGTTCTCCGAGGCCTGCCAGAAGCTCAAGGAGGGCGAGCTGGTCGGCGTCTACCCCGAGGCGACGATCAGCCGCAGCTTCGAGATCAAGGAGTTCAAGTCGGGCGCGGCCAGGATGGCCATCGCCGCCGACGTGCCGATCATCCCGCACGTGGTGTGGGGCGCCCAGCGGATCTGGACCAAGGGGCACCCGAAGAACATGTGGCGCCCGAAGGTGCCGATCTCGATCACCGTCGGCGAACCGATCTACCCGACGTTGCCCGCCGCGGAGCTGACAGCACTGCTGCACTCCCGCATGCAGCACCTGCTCGAACGCGCGCAGGATGCCTACGGGCCGCACCCGCAGGGCGAGTTCTGGGTTCCGCACAGGCTCGGCGGCGGCGCCCCGACGTTGGCGGAGGCCAACCGGATGGACCTCGATGAGGCCACCCAGAAGGCCCAGGCGAGGGCCGCCCGCCAGGAAGAACGATCCGCGCCGGGCGATCCGCCGGAGTAGGACTGCGCATGGAACCGGTCTTCCGCAGTCTCGAGATCGCGGGTAGGACGGTGGTGCGGGTGACGGGGACTCGGATCACCTTCCAAGGCCTGCACAACATTCCGTCCGCAGGCGGTGCCGTCGTGGCGATCAATCACACCAGCTACGTGGACTTCCTTCCTGCGGCGCTGGCCGCGACGCAGCGCAAGCGCCGCCTGCGCTACATGATCAAGGCCGAGATGCAGGAAGTGAAGGCCGTGGACTTCCTGATCAGACACACCAAGACCATCCCCGTTGACCGCCGCGCAGGCGCCGACGCGTACGCCGTGGCCGTCCGCAGGCTGCGGGAAGGCGAACTCGTCGGCGTGTACCCGGAGGCGACGATCAGCCGCAGCTTCGAGTTGAAGTCCTTCAAGACCGGCGCGGCGCGGATGGCGATCGACGCCGCTGTGCCGATCATTCCGCTGGTGGTCTGGGGTGCCCAGCGCATCTGGACGAAGGATCATCCGAAGCGCATTGGCCGCAACAAGATTCCGATCACGGTGGCGGTGGACCCGCCGCTGGTGCCGTCGGGCACCATCGATGCGGTGATGGCCGAACTGCGCGAAGAGATGACCACGCTGCTGCACCGGGTGCAACAGGACTATCCACACCCCGCAGGCGAGTACTGGGTGCCACGCAGGCTCGGTGGCAGCGCGCCCACACCGGACGAGGCTACGGTGCTCGACGAGATCGAGCTCGCAGACCGGGCCCGCAAACAGACGGACAGACACTGATGCTTCCCTTGATGATCGCCACCGACGTCGACGGCACGCTGCTCGACGGCGACGAGCGAGTCACCCCGCGTACCAGGGCCGTGGTGCGCGCCGCCGTCGATGCAGGCACGCGGTTCGTGCTTGCGACGGGCAGGCCGCCGCGGTGGATCAAGCCCATCGTCGACCAGCTGGGCATTGCCCCGATGTCGGTGTGCGCGAACGGCGCAGTGATCTACGACCCGTCGACGGACCGGATCCTCTCCGCCCGCACGTTGTCGGCCGAACAGCTGGCCGTGCTGGCCGAGATCGCACTGCGGGTGATCCCCGGCGCCGGGCTGGCGGTGGAACGCGTCGGCGCAAGCGCGCACGACACGGCGACGCCGCAGTTCATCAGCTCGCCGGGGTACGAGCATGCCTGGCTCAACCCGGACAACACCGAGGTGTCCGTCGAGGACCTGCTCAGTGCGCCAGCGGTGAAGCTGCTGATCCGAAAGGCCGGCGCCCGCAGCGCCGACATGGCCGAGGCGCTGACGCAGCACATCGGCATCGAGGGCGATCTGACCTATTCCACCAACAACGGGCTCATCGAGGTCGTGCCGCTCGGGATCAGCAAGGCCACCGGCGTCGAGGAGGTGGCCCGGCCGCTGGAGATCACCGCAGACGACATCGTGGCGTTCGGCGACATGCCCAACGACCTGCCGATGCTGCGATGGGCGGGGCTGGGCGTGGCGATGGGCAACGCCCATCCCGAGGTCATCGAGGCCGCCGACGAGGTGACCGCGCCCAACACCGACGACGGTCTGGCACGGGTGCTGGAACGCTGGTGGCTTTGACCTAGTGTCGCGCGCCGACAGCTGCGTCAGGGCTGTGATCCGGACTCAACGACGACCCTCCTGCAGATCTCGCGTTTCCGCGCAGTCAGCTGGCGTTGATCGGGGTGAAGCGCTCGAGCTGAACGGGCAAGCCGGGGTTGGCGGGTTTCGGAAGTTCAAGTGGCACACCGTCGATCACCCGCGTGACGGTGCCCTTCATGCGATCGAAGTTCAACGTGCCGTGCTGGAAGTTCTGCACGATCCACTGGGGTTCCTGGATCTCCGCGCTGGTGGGCAAGCCGAGGGCGCCGCGCTCGAAACCGAGTGAAGCCCAGGCGTCGTAGATGGCTCCGGTCACCGGTTCGGCGCCGCTCTCCGGGGACCAGTACATGGCTCCCTTGGCGAAGTTCGCGTACCGCGCAGAGCCCTCACCGGACGCCTCCGGTGACGTCGGTGTACCGAGCGGGCTCGTGTCGCCACCGATCGATGCCCACTTCGCGAATATCGCACCGCCACGCAGTGATTCGGCCAGATCCTGCGGTCCTGGCGGGGCGTTGAACCGGGCGGCGGTCTCGCGCAGCAGCGGCATCGCGGCGTAGGCGGCATTGCCGGGGCATTCGGTGTTCCCGACGTCGCGGTGGGTGAAGATCGTCGGCAGCGTCACCACCGTGCCCTTGGGAACGAACGTGAAGTCGCCGCCCGAGGAGGCCAATGCCACGGTGCCCAGCGGGTCGACGTGGTCGAGGCCGAGGCGCCAGCCGAGCAGCCGTCCGGTGGTGCGCAGCTGAATCGGTGACGGCGGCACGGTCTCGAAGTCACCGATCATCGCGACGCCCCACGTGTTCGGATTGAAGCCACCGGTGGCGGCGCCCTCGACGGGGCGGGTCATGCCGCCTGCCCGGCCCTCGAAGACCTGGCCGTACTTGTCGACGAGCGCGTTGTAGGCGATGTCGCACCAGCCCAGCGTGCGGGTGTGGTACTCGTAGATCGATCGGACGATGCCCGCCGAGTCCTCCGGCGCGTAGTCGTTGCTACCCGCGGTGTGGTGCACGACGCCCGCACGAACTCCGTTGTCGTACACCGTGTTTCCGCACTTCATCGACTCGTCGGCACCCCATTGGGCACGTCCGATGATGTTGGGCGGCTGGCCGGGGGTGTCCACCGCGGCCGCCAAGGGTGCCACGTCGACGGGGGCCAACGGCGGGCTGATCAGAACGGCGTTGAGATTTTGCGCGAACGGCTGTTCCACGTTCGCGGGCACGTAGCCGAGGTCGGGCTTCTTGCCGACGGGCGCGGGCACGGTCGGGGTGGCGCCCTCGGGCCGCTTGACGGCGATCTGGACGGCGGTGGTGCGGCCGACGAAGACGGGGTCGGTACCGGGCGAACCATTGGCATCCTCGCCGACGCCGTCGAGCGCCTCGGCCTCGTACCAGGGACCCCACGAACCGTCGGGCTGCTTGGCGCGGACGCGGGCGGACGTGCCGGTCATGTCGTCCGAGGTGAGAGCCACCATGGAGAACGGCGTCTCCTGGTGCACTTCGCGGATCGTCTCGCCGCCACCGACGCCGGTCAGCGGACGTTCGACGATCATCGGGGTGGTGGCCAGGGGCTGCTCGTCGCGCGAACCCGGCATTCCATCGGAGGCCCACGGCAGGATCACGACGCTCGCAACGACGGCCGAGAACAGCAGCGACGGCACGTTGCGGCGGGACAGCACGGACTGATGTTACGTATGGGACAACTGTTACCAGAGTTTCGACACGGGTTTACGTACCCACCAATGTCAAGCCCCAACCCCGCAACGGCACCGCAGAGCCGGCGAAGGCTTCTGCGGTGCCGTTTCGGTACAGGTTTCTTAGGCCGGCGCGGCCGCTGCGGCTGCCGCCGGTGCTGCGGCACCCTGCTGGATGGCACCGGTGATCATCGGCATCACCATGCCCTTGAGCAGGTCGATCGCCTGGCCGGCGCCGAGCGTCTGGGCGGCGCTGCCCAGATCGCCAAGCAAGCCACCGCTGCCGCTACTGGCGGCGGGTGCTCCGAGGCCGAGCGACGGATCGCCGCCGAGGATCGGGTAGGTGCCCGCCGACGGGTCGAGTCCGACCGGAGAGCCGATCGGGATCTCGCCGGGGGCGCCAAGGCCGGTCGTACCGGGGGTGGTCAGGCCGGTTGCACCCGTCGGACTGGTCAACAGTGGGTTGGTCAGCGCCGGGTTGGTCAGGCTGGTACCGGTCAGACCGGGATCGGTCAGACCCGGCGTCGTCGCCGAGACCGGAGGCACGCTCAGGCCCGGGACGGTCGCGCCAGGTGCGGTCAGACCCGGCGTCGTGAGCCCGGGGGTCGTCAGACCTGGGGTGGTGAGCCCCGGCGTCGTCAGACCGGGCGTGGTGAGCCCCGGCGTCGTCAGACCTGGTGTGGTCAGGCCCGGTGTCGTGAGGCCACTCGGCGGCGTCAGGCCAGGTGCGGTCAGGCCGCTGGGCGGCGTCAGGCCTGGGCTGGTGAGGCCTGGGCTGGTCAGCGGTGACGTCAACAGTGACGACGACGGCGAACCGGACCCCGTGAGGAGGCCCGTCGGCAGCGGCGGCAGGTTGACGCCGAACTGCGACAGACCCTGCGACAACGCTCCGAGGAGTTCGCTTGGCAGGTCGGTGACCAGCGACGCCTGCACGAACTCGCGCTGTTGCGGCTCGGCGTTGGTGGTGCTGGACACGTCGGAAAGCGCGGCTATGGCGACTGGACTTACGACGGCCAGGGCGGCGACTGCGCTCATGGCTGTCGAGAGCTTGCGTCGGCGGCGGTTCGGCACGGAAGTCTCCATTCGAATTACTGGGCTTGAAATCGGCTACATGTGATAGCTGCTGGTTGTGGTCGGTTCGTCGGCAGCGGCGTCCTCGCCTGTTGAGTCCGTAAATACCGACGTGGTCGATGGTACGGATGTGACTACTGAGACTGGAGGGACGATGCGGAATCGTGAGCGAATCGCGACCTGCCGCTGGCCGACGAGGCATTCGGGTGGCGACCCCTGAGTCCGATACCCTTGCCTCCGATGACCTCCATAGATCCCAAGGTCGCTGAGCTCTCAACCGCCGGCCGTTATGACCTCATCGTCGTCGGCTCCGGATTCTTCGGTCTGACGATCGCCGAGCGCGTGGCGACACAACTCGGCAAGCGCGTTCTGGTGGTCGACCGCCGACCCCACATCGGCGGCAACGCCTACTCCGAAGACGAGCCGAACACCGGCATCGAAGTGCACAAATACGGTGCCCACCTGTTCCACACGTCCAACAAGCGGGTGTGGGACTACGTGCGGCAGTTCACCGACTTCACCGGCTACCAGCACCGCGTCTACGCCATGCACGCCGGGCAGGCCTACCAGTTCCCGATGGGGCTCGGCCTGGTGTCGCAGTTCTTCGGCAAGTACTTCACTCCGGATCAGGCAAGGGCACTGATCAAGGAGCAGGCCGCCGAGTTCAAGACCGAGGATGCGCAGAACCTCGAAGAGAAGGCCATCTCGCTGATCGGGCGGCCTCTCTACGAGGCGTTCGTCAAGGCCTACACCGCCAAGCAGTGGCAGACCGACCCGAAGGAGCTGCCGGCAGGCAACATCACCCGGCTGCCCGTCCGCTACACCTTCGACAACCGGTACTTCAACGACACCTACGAAGGCCTGCCCGTCGACGGTTACACCGCGTGGTTGAAGAACATGGCCGCCGATGAGCGCATCGAGGTGCGGTTGGACACCGATTGGTTCGACGTGCGTGACGAGCTGCGCGCGGCCAATCCCGATGCGCCGGTCGTGTACACGGGCCCGCTCGACCGCTACTTCGACTACTCCGAGGGACGGCTGGGCTGGCGCACCCTGGACTTCGAGCTCGAGGTGCTGCCTACCGGGGACTTCCAGGGCACACCCGTGATGAACTACAACGACGCCGACGTGCCCTACACGCGCATCCACGAATTCCGCCACTTCCATCCGGAGCGGGCGTACCCGACGGACAAGACCGTGATCATGCGGGAGTTCTCGCGGTTCGCCGACGACGAGGACGAGCCCTACTATCCGATCAACACCGAGGCCGACCGGACTTTGCTCGCGGCCTACCGCGCAAGGGCCAGAGCGGAGACGGCGTCGGCCAAGGTGCTGTTCGGCGGCCGGCTGGGTACCTACCAGTACCTCGACATGCACATGGCCATTGCCAGCGCGCTGAACATGTACGACAACACGCTGGCGCCGCACCTCTCCGACGGTGCGCCGCTATCAGACTCAGAAGACGAAAGCAGCCAAGCATGAGTGACATTCCGTCCGGCGCGCTGGACGCTGGGCCGACCCGTGCGGTCAGCCTGCTGTCCCGCGTCATCCTGCCGCGTCCCGGTGAACCCCTCGACGTCCGCAAGCTCTACATCGAGGAGTCGACCACCAACGCGCGGCGGGCACACGCCCCCACCCGCACCACGTTGGAGATCGGCACCGAGTCGGAAGTATCGTTCGCCACCTACTTCAACGCCTTCCCCGCCAGTTACTGGCGGCGCTGGTCGATCCTCGAGTCGGTCGTCCTGCGGGTCGAGCTCGTCGGTAGCGCGCGGGTGGACGTGTACCGATCGAAGGCCACGGGTGCGCGAATCACGGTGGGCGGCAGCGCCGTTTCCAGTGGGGACTCCGGCAAGCCCGCCGTCGCCGAGTTCGAGATCGGCATCGACCCGTTCGAGGACGGCGGCTGGATCTGGTTCGACATCACCACCAACTCGCCGGTCACGGTGCACAGCGCAGGCTGGTACGCACCGCAGGCCGCCCCCGGCCGGGCCAACGTCGCGGTGGGCATCCCGACCTTCAACAGGCCAGCCGACTGCGTGAGCGCGCTCGCCGCCCTGACGTCGGATCCGTTGGTTGACGAGGTGGTCAGCGCGGTCATCGTCACCGACCAGGGCACCAAGAAGGCCAAGGACCATCCCGGGTTCGCCGAAGCCGCTGCGGCGCTTGGCAATCGGCTGTCCGTGCACGACCAGCCGAACCTCGGCGGCTCCGGCGGCTACAGCCGGGTGATGTACGAGGCGCTGAAGAACACCGACTGCGAACAGATCCTGTTCATGGACGACGACATCCGCATCGAGCCGGACTCGATCCTGCGGGCGCTCGCGCTGAACCGGTTTGCCAAGGTGCCGACTCTGGTCGGCGGGCAGATGCTGAATCTGCAAGAGCCATCCCATCTTCACGTGATGGGCGAGATGGTCGACCAAGAGAACTTCATGTGGACCGGCGCCGTGAACACGGAGTACGACCACAACTTCGCGAAGTACCCGCTCAACGACGAGGAGCAGCCGCGCAGCAGGCTGCTGCACCGGCGCATCGACGTCGACTACAACGGCTGGTGGATGTGCATGATCCCGCGGTCGGTGGCCGAGGAGCTCGGTCAGCCGTTGCCGTTGTTCATCAAGTGGGACGACGCCGACTACGGCCTGCGGGCGGGGGAGCACGGCTACCCGACCGTGACGCTGCCCGGTGCCGCGATCTGGCACATGGCGTGGAGTGACAAGGACGACGCCATCGACTGGCAGGCCTACTTCCACCTGCGCAACCGCTTGGTAGTCGCGGCGCTGCACTGGGACGGCAACATCACTGGCCTGCTCGCAAGCCACCTCAAGGCCACGCTGAAACACCTGCTCTGCCTTGAGTATTCGACCGTCGCCATCCAGAACAAGGCGATGGACGACTTCCTGGCCGGCCCCGAGCACATCTTCTCGATCCTCGAGTCCGCGCTACCCGAGGTGCGGGCGATGCGGCAGGAGTATCCCGACGCGGTCGTGCTGCCGAGTGCCGCATCGCTTCCGACGCCGTCCGACAAGCGCTGGCGCAAGAAGGTGCACATCCCCACCAGCCCGCTCGCGATCGCGCTGCGGGTGAGTCGCGGTGCGTTCCACCAGCTTCGGCCACACGACCCCGAGCACCACGTGCGTCCGCAGATCAACGTCGCCACGCAGGACGCCAGGTGGTTCTCGCTCTGCAACGTCGACGGCGTCACCGTCACCACGGCCGACGGACGAGGTGTCGTGTACCGACAGCGCGATCGCGAGAAGATGCTCGAACTCCTTCGCGAGTCGTTGAAACGCCAAGCGCGCCTTGCCCGCAAGTTCAACCGGATGCGCAAGGTCTACCGCAACGCGCTTCCCGGGCTGTCCAGCAAGCAGAAGTGGGAGACGGTTCTGCTGCCAACCACCACGGAAGCGTCTCGATGAATCTCGCCACCGCGGATCCCCCGCGGGGCGAGGATGCAGTTCTGGTCGCCGTACAGCAGGGGCTCGCGGGTCGGCCCGGCGTACTCGGTGGCGCGCGTGCGCTTTCCCACTTCGGGGAGCACAGTGCGGGCTGGGTCGGTGTCTCGCTGCTCGGTGCGGTGCTACAGCCCGCGCGACGCCGGTCCTGGTTGACTGCCGGTGCTGGAGCGTTTCTCGCACACGCCGCTGCGGTCGTGATCAAGCGCATCGTCAAGCGGCAGCGGCCGAATCACCCGGCCATCGCCGTCAACGTCGGCACGCCGAGCCGGCTGAGCTTCCCATCGGCGCACGCCACGTCGACGACGGCCGCTGCGATCCTGCTGGGTCGCGTCACGGGACTTCCACTGCCCGTGGTCTTGGTTCCACCGATGGCGTTGTCCCGCTTGATACTTGGTGTGCACTATCCGTCCGATGTCGCCACGGGAGTGGCGGTAGGTGCGCTGGTGGCCAAGGTCGTGGGTGGGCTTGCAGACCGGGTCGAAGGAGACGTCCATGACTGAGGAAGCCGCGTCGGTGGCAGGCCCGCCGAAGAACCTGGCCTCGGGCATCGTCAAGGCGTTGCGGCCGCGGCAATGGGTGAAGAACCTGCTGGTGCTCGTCGCGCCGCTGTTCGCCCTCGGCGGGGACGTCCAGTACGACTACCGCGACGTGCTCATCAAGGTCGGCATCGCCTTCGTCGCGTTCAGCCTTGCGGCCTCGTCCATCTATCTCATCAACGATGCTCGCGACGTTCAGGCCGACCGGGCGCACCCCACCAAGAGGTTCCGCCCCATCGCCGCAGGCGTGGTGCCCGAGTCGTTGGCGTACACGCTTGCCGTGACGCTTGCCGTCGCGTCGTTGGTGATCTCCTGGTTCACCACGCCCAACCTGGCGTTGGTGATCGCGATCTACATCGCGATTCAGCTGGCCTACTGCTTCGGGCTCAAACATCAAGCGGTGCTGGACATCTGCATCGTGTCTTCGGGCTTCCTGATCCGTGCCATCGCAGGCGGCGCGGCGGCGGACATCCCGCTGTCCCAGTGGTTCCTGTTGGTGATGGCCTTCGGTTCACTGTTCATGGCGGCGGGTAAGCGGTACGCCGAGCTCCAGCTCGCCGAACGCACCGGTGCCAAGATCCGCAAGTCGCTGGAGAGCTACACCAGCACCTATCTGCGATTCGTGTGGACGTTGTCGGCAACCGCAGTGGTTGTCTGTTACGGCCTGTGGGCGTTCGAGCGGGACCGCATCACCGACGGATCCTGGTTCGCCATCTCGATGGTCCCGTTCACCATCGCGATCCTGCGCTACGCCGTCGACGTCGACGGCGGCATGGCAGGAGAGCCCGAGGAGATCGTGCTGCGCGACCGCGTGCTGCAGCTACTTGGCGTGGCATTGATCGGAACCATTGGTGCGGCCGTCTACTTCAGCTGACCGGCCGAGTTCGGCCGCCGCGCTTCGGTTGGCGCGGTGGCCTGCGTTTCCCTATGACGTCACGGTGCGGGTCAGCCTCTGGCTGAGCGTGCTGATCACGGCGGGGCTGTTCGGCTGGGGGGCGTGGCAACGCCGCTGGATCGCCGACGACGGACTGATCGTCCTGCGGACGGTGCGAAACCTGCTTGCTGGCAACGGTCCCGTGTTCAACGCGGGCGAGCGGGTGGAGGCCAACACCTCGACGGTGTGGTCCTATCTCGTCACCTTCGGGGGCTGGATCGGTGGTCCGGTGCGGCTCGAATACGTAGCCCTGGCACTGGCATTGGTGCTCAGCGTGCTCGGCATCGTCTTCGCGATGCTCGGCACCGGCCGGCTGTACGCACCGGGGCTGCGAGGCCGAAGGGGGCTGCTGCTGCCCGCCGGTGTTCTGGTCTACATCGCCATCCCGCCCGCCCGCGACTTCGCCACCTCGGGACTCGAAAATGGTTTGGTACTAGCCTATCTCGGGCTGCTCTGGTGGATGATGGTGTGCTGGTCGCAGGCCCTGCGGCTGCCAGCAGCGCCCGCCGGCCCAGGCGAACCGCAGGAGAAGAGCGCGACCAGCCGGGTGTTCGACGGGTCACTGGCGTTCGTTGCGGGGCTCAGCGTTCTGGTCCGGCCCGAGTTGGCGTTGATCGGCGGCCTTGCGCTGGTGATGATGCTCGTCGCCGCCCGTGGCTGGAAGCGGCGGCTGCTGATCGTGATCGCGGGCGGCCTGTTGCCCGTGGCCTACCAAGTCTTCCGGATGGGCTACTACGGCCTGCTGGTACCAGGCACCGCGATCGCCAAGGACGCCACGGGGTCCAAGTGGCAGCAGGGCTTCCTCTATCTGACCAACTTCAACAAGCCCTACATGTTGTGGGCGCCCGTGATGCTGCTCGCGGCGATCGGGCTGGTGCTCTACGCGTCGCGCACGATGCCGTGGTGGGCAAGGCACCAGATCCCTGCCGGCTACGGACGTCTCGCGCGGACCGTCCAAAGTCCGCCCGCGGTAGTGCTTTTCATGCTCGTCAGTGGCCTCGTACAGGGGGTCTACTGGATTCGTCAGGGCGGCGACTTCATGCACGGCAGGGTGCTGCTGACCCCGCTGTTCTGCCTGCTGCTGCCCGTCGCGGTGATCCCCGTCGTGCTGCCGGGCGGCACCAGGATCGGCCGGGCGACCGGTTACCTGCTGGCCGGGGCCACCAGCGCCATCTGGCTGGCCGTCGTGGGTTGGTCGGCGTGGGCCGCGACGTCGCCGGGGATGGGCGCGGACGCCACCAGGGTCACCTACTCGGGCATCGTCGACGAGCGCCGCTTCTACGCGCAGGCCACCGGTCACGCGCACCCGCTGACCGCCGCCGACTACCTGGACTACCCGCGAATGCGCGCGGTGCTCACCGCAATCGACAACACGCCGGACGGTGCGCTGCTGCTGCCGTCGGGCAACTACGACCAGTGGGACGTGGTGCCCGCCATCCCGCCGCCGCCCCCGCCGCCCGGCTCGCCACCGGTGAAGAAGCAGATCGGGCCGCACACCGTGTTCTTCACCAACCTCGGCATGCTCGGCATGAACGTCGGACTCGACGTACGGGTGATCGACCAGATCGGGTTGGCCAACCCGTTGGCCGCACACACCGCGCGTATCGACGACGGCCGCATCGGTCACGACAAGAACCTGTTCCCCGACTGGGCGGTCGCAGAGGGTCCGTTCCTGAAGGAGTATCCGTTCATCCCGCCGTATCTCAACGAGGACTGGGTGGCCCAGGCGGAGGCCGCACTGGCGTGCCCGGCCACCGACGCCATGCTCAACTCGGTGCGCGCGCCCATGGGGCCTCGGCGGTTCCTGTCGAACCTGTTCCACGCTGCGGAGTTCACCAAGTACCGGATCGATCGAGTGCCGCGCTACGAGCTGCAACGATGCGGTCTGGAGCCACCCGCACCGAAGGTCGCGCCGTACACCGGCCTGCCCGCGACGGGGCCGTGACGAACGTCTCCTGGATTTGTTCGTCGCCTCGGTCTTCTGCTTTGGTTGCGCCCTGGGTAACGCTCCAGCCATGTTGAGGCGATAAGCAGTCAGTGGATTCATCGTGATTCATCGCTTGCCATGAGCTGTGCCACGGACACCGCCGCTGCACGCGGCGCCGGACATACGAAATTGGATGGTAAGAGCTGCAATGGGTAGATCTATGCGCTTCGGCGCCCTGCGGATGGCGGTCCGACGCGCGTCGGTCGCCGCTGCCGCAGTGTTGGCGCTTCCCGCGCTGACGGTGATCGGCGGGACGCCCGTCGCGTCCGCCTTCTCGAGAGAGGGTCTGCCCGTCGAATACCTCGACGTCTACTCGACGGCGATGGGAAGGAACGTGCACGTCCAGTTCCAAGACGGAGGCGCTCCGGCGCCGACATCCAGCACGGGTGGGTCCGCCGGAGCCGCTCCGGCGGCGACCATGAAAAAAGCCGTCTACCTATTGGATGGGCTGCGGGCGCAGGACGACTTCAACGGCTGGGACATCAACACCGCCGCATTCGAGTGGTTCTTCGAGTCGGGCATCTCGGTGGTCATGCCGGTCGGCGGGCAATCGAGCTTCTACTCCGACTGGTACTCACCGTCGAGCTTCAACAACCAGCCCTATACCTATAAATGGGAAACGTTCCTCACCAATGAGTTGCCGCAGTGGCTGGCAGCCAACAAGCAGATCTCGCCCACCGGCAACGGCGTCGTCGGCTTGTCGATGTCAGGCGGTGCCGCGCTGATCCTGTCGGCGTATCACCCCGCACAGTTCAGCTACGCCGCGTCGCTTTCGGGTTTCCTCAACCCGTCCACCGTCTTCATGAAGCAGGCCATCAGGGTCGCGATGCTCGACGCAGGCGGCTACAACGTCGACAACATGTGGGGGCCGCCGTGGGATCCCGCGTGGCGGCGCAACGACCCCGTCATACAGGTCGGCCGCATCGTCGGCAACGGCACGCGGCTGTGGATCTACTGCGCGCCGGGCGGTGGTTCCGTCGACGAAAACGTCGATCCCGGTTTGTCGTTCAGTGCGAGCAGTTTGGAATCGCTTGCCATTGGCGGAAATTTGCGATTCCAGGAGAAGTACGTCGCGGCGGGTGGCAGCAACGCCACCTTCCAGTTCCCACCCGCTGGGAACCATTCTTGGGCTTACTGGGGCACGCAATTGCAGGCCCTCAAGCCCGACCTGATCGCCACACTCAACGGCTGAGCGGTGACCAGGGGTGCAACTGCAGGAGATGAGGGAAGCCACATAGGTGTGGTTCACTACACGGGCGTCGCGGAGTGGTCTGATGACCCGGGCCGGGCGCGGCATACGACAGATTGGATATGTAGAAGCATGAGTTTCGTTGGAAAGATGACGCGCCGCTTTGCGGTGGCGGCCCTGGCAGCCGCGACGCTGCCCGGACTGGTTGGCGTCGTCGGCGGCGCGGCGACTGCTGGCGCATTCTCTCGGCCGGGTCTGCCCGTCGAGTACCTCGAGGTGCCCTCGGCTGGCATGGGGCACGACATCAAGGTCCAGTTCCAGAGCGGTGGCGCGAACGCGCCCGCCGTGTACCTGCTGGACGGCCTTCGCGCGCAGGACGACTTCAACGGCTGGGACATCAACACCGCAGCCTTCGAGTGGTACTACGGCTCCGGCCTTTCGGTCGTCATGCCCGTCGGTGGACAGTCCAGCTTCTACAGCGACTGGTACCAGCCGGCGTGCGGCAAGGCAGGCTGCCAGACCTACAAGTGGGAGACGTTCCTCACCCAGGAGCTGCCCGCCTACCTGGCTTCGCAGAAGCAGGTGAAGCCGACCGGTAGCGCGGCGGTCGGTCTGTCGATGGCAGGCTCCGCGGCACTGACGCTGGCGATCTACCACCCGCAGCAGTTCCCGTACGCGGCAGCGCTGTCCGGCTTCCTCAACCTGTCCGAGGGTTGGTGGCCCATGCTGGTCGGCACCTCGATGGGTGACGCAGGCGGCTTCAAGGCCAAGGACATGTGGGGCGAGTCGAGCGATCCGGCGTGGAAGCGCAACGACCCGATGGTGAACCTCAGCACGCTGGTCGCCAACAACACCCGCATGTGGATCTACTGCGGTGACGGCACCCCGTCGGACCTCGACGTGGGCACCAACGGGTTCAACCTGTTCAACGCGAAGTTCCTCGAGGGCTTCACGCTGCGGACGAACAAGACCTTCCAGACCAACTACATCGCCGCGGGCGGCAAGAACGCCGTGTTCAACTTCCCGCAGAACGGCACGCACAGCTGGGGCTACTGGGGTTCCCAGTTGCAGCAGATGAAGCCGGACATCCAGCGGGTGCTCGGCGCGACGCCGGGTGATCCCAATGCGGTACCCGCCACTGCGCAGGCGGCCGCCACCTCCGGTGGCTAGGAACGGCTAGGTAACAACGCCCGACGGCGGCGGCCCCAACGGGTCGTCGCCGTCGGTCGTTTACGGTGCCGCCCGTCGTCGTGATGTGATTCACTACAACGGGCCTGCGGGGGACCCATAGGCGATACGTGGCGACCAAATAGAGGTGGGTATGAGGCTGCTCTCGGTGCTGTTTCGAGCGATGTGCGTGGTGGCGCTGGCCACGGGGCTGTGGGCCGTGAGCCCGACCCTCGCGAAGGCCGCAGCCGTCGAATACCTGATGGTGCCGTCCGCGGCGATGGGCCGTGACATCCCCGTCGCGTTCCAGGCAGGAGGGCCGCACGCGGTCGTCCTTCTCGATGCGTTCAACGCCGCCCCCGACACGAGCAACTGGGTCACTGCGGGCAACGCGATGAACACGCTCGCAGGCAAGGGCGTCTCCGTTGCTGCACCGGCCAGCGGCGCATGGAGCCTGTACACGGACTGGGAGCAGGACGGCGGCCGGCAGTGGGAGACGTTCCTCGCCAACGAGCTGCCCGACTGGCTGGCCGCCAACAAGGGCCTTGCGCCAGGCGGGCACGGCATCGTCGGCGCCGCCCAGGGTGGCACCGGTGCGCTGACGCTGGCGGCGTTCCACCCCGACCGGTACCGGTACGCCGGGTCCATGTCGGGCTTCCTGACGCCGTCGGCCACCGCGATGAACGGTGCCATCACCGCGGGCCTCGCAGAGTTCGGTGGCGTCGACACCCGCAACATGTGGGGTTTGCCACAGCTGGGCCGGTGGAAGTGGCACGACCCGGACGTGCACGTCCAGTTGCTGTCGGACAACAACACCCGGCTGTGGGTGTTCAGCCCGTCGACCCTGACGTGCAGTGACCCCGCCGCGATGATCGGATACTGCGATCAGGCCCAAGGCAGCAACCGTGCGTTCTACGCGCACTACCGCTCCGTCGGCGGCCACAACGGCCACTTCGACTTCCCGACCGGCGGCCAGCACGACTGGGGCGCATGGGGTCCGCAGCTCGCGGCGATGTCGGGCGATCTGGTCGCCGCGATCAAGTAATCGACCCGCCGGCAAACACCTCGACCGGGTTGCTCCGGCCAGCCGGTACCTTGGAGTCGTGCGACACACGTCTGTGCCGGTAACCGGTCTAGCAAAGGGGCTGCCCCGTTCGCGTGCCCTTGGCACCGTCGCCTGCGCCGCGTTGCTGGTCAGCGGTTGCGGTATGACCGATGGGGTGATCGCCACGATGGGCATGCCCACCTCCGAGACCCTTCCTGCGGGTTCCGGTGCGATGGTCGTGGCGCAGCCGCCGGAACAGGACGGCGGAATGTCCGGTGCCGTCCGGGAGACGCCCAAGCAGCGGGCGTACCTCGATGCGCTCACGGCGGCAGGCGTGCATCCGTCCAGCGAACTGCTGGCCTTGAGCATCGGGTCGTCGGTGTGCCAGGCCCGTGCGGCCCGCCACAGCGACCAAGCGGTGTGGGACTTCGTGATGCCGATGGTGCGCAGCGACGTCCGCGATTCGCACCTCAGTGCACAGGCGCCACCTGCGGGTCAGGTCAACTCGGTGACGGCCGACTACATTCGCATCGCAACCGAACGACTCTGCTAGCAGGAGAACATGCCCACCACCCGACGCAAGCGTCACCGCATCCTTGCCCTGGCCGCCGCCGGGGCCGTTGCCGTGCTGGTCGCCGTCGTCGTCGCCGCGGTGGTGGTCTGGCTCCGCCAGCCCGAGACCCCGCCGACCGCGCTGCCGCCAGGCACCAGCGCCATCCCGCCGACCGGGGTTCCGCCCACGTCGTCCAAGCCGCGGCCGGAGTCGCAGGACGCCAGCTGCCCCGACGTCCAGCTGCTGTCGATCCCAGGGACATGGGAGTCGTCGCCGCAACTCGATCCACTGAACCCGACGCAGTTCCCAATTGCGTTGCTGCTCAACGTGACCAACCCAATCCGGAATGCGTTCGGCACCGACCGCCTCGCCGAGTACACGGTTCCGTACACCGCCCAGTTCCACAATCCGTTCTCGGCGGACAAGCAGATGTCCTACAACGACAGCCGCGCCGAGGGCATGCGTGCGGCCGTCGCGGCGCTGACCAAGATGAACGCCGACTGCCCGCTGACCAGTTACGTGATCGTCGGCTTCTCGCAGGGTGCGGTGATCGCAGGGGACATCGCCAGCGACATCGGCAACGGCCGCGGACCCGTCGACGCGGACCTGGTGCTCGGTGTGACGCTGATCGCCGACGGTCGCAGGCAGGACGGCGTCGGGCAGGACATCGGCCCCAACCCCCCGGGGCAGGGTGCGGAGATCACGCTCGCCGAGGTGCCAGCGCTGTCGTCGCTGGGACTGACCATGACCGGTCCGCGGCCCGGCGGCTTCGGCACGTTGAACGATCGCACCAACCAGATCTGCGCGAGGGGCGACTTGATCTGCGCCGCACCCGAGTCGGCGTTCTCGATCGTGAACCTTCCGCAGACGCTGGAGGTTCTCAGCGGTGGCGCCGGTGCGCCGGTGCACGCGCTGTACAACACCCCGGAGTTCTGGAGCCTCGACGGAAACACCTCCACGCAGTGGACGCTGGGGTGGGCGCAAGGCCTGATCGACAACGCGCCACACCCGAAGCACGGTTGAGTAAAGATCCCGCAGCCGATTTGGCCTGTGTGGTCAGCTCGCCTAACATTAAGAGAAACGTAAGAGTAGGGTCGGGCATCGGCGCGAGGACACTTGACGGGCGTCCCGTGGCCAGCGCCAACACCCCGGTACGATTCTCGGGGTTTGACGTACCGGCGGACGGCCGACGACGCGTCGGGCCCGGACACCCCGTGCGCAAGAGGCCCGGTGGCGAGCGGGCCTCGAAACAGCATTGACAGGAGAATGAAATGGGATTCCACAACCCGTTCCTGAAGGACGGTCAGATCCGGTTTCCCGACAACGGCAGCGTGGTGCGACACGTCGAGAAGTGGGCCAAGGTCCGCGGCGACAACCTGGCCTACCGGTTCATCGACTTCTCCACCGAGCGCGACGGCGTCGAGCGGGATCTGCACTGGGCAGAGTTCAGCGTCAGGAACAAGGCACTTGCCGGACGCCTGCAGCAGGTCACGCAGCCGGGCGATCGCGTCGCGATCCTGTGCCCCCAGAATCTCGAATACCTCATCGCGTTCTTCGGCACCCTGTACGCGGGCCGCATCGCGGTCCCGCTGTTCGACCCCGCCGAGCCCGGCCACGTCGGCCGCCTGCACGCCGTCCTCGATGACTGCAAGCCGTCCGCCATCCTGACCACCACGGCGTCGGCCGAGGGCGTGCGCAAGTTCTTCCGCAGCAGGCCCGCCAACGAACGTCCCCGCGTCATCGCCGTCGACGCCGTGCCCGACGACGTCGCAGTCACCTGGGAGCAGGTCGACGTCACCCCCGACACCATCGCCTACCTGCAGTACACCTCCGGATCGACGCGGACGCCGACCGGCGTTCAGATCACCCACCTGAACCTGGCCACCAACGTGGTGCAGGTGATCGAGGCCATCGGCGGCGAAGAGGGCGACCGCGGCGTGTCCTGGCTGCCGTTCTTCCACGACATGGGTCTGATCACCGCGATGGTGTCGCCGATGATCGGGCACTACGTGGTGTTCATGACGCCGGCCGCGTTCGTCCGCAGGCCCGGCCGGTGGATCCGCGAGATGGCGCGCAAGGAAGGTGAGACGGGCGGGGTCATCTCGGTGGCGCCGAACTTCGCCTTCGACCACGCCGCCGCCCGCGGGCTGCCCAAGGAGGGCGAGCCACCACTCGACCTGTCCAACGTCAAGGCCGTGCTCAACGGCAGCGAGCCGATCTCGGCGGCCACCGTGCGCCGGTTCAACGAGGCGTTCGCGGAATTCGGGTTCAAGCCGGAGGCCATCAAGCCGTCCTACGGCCTGGCCGAGGCAACGCTGTTCGTGTCCGCCACCCCGGTCGAGGAGCCGCCGAAGATCGTCTACGTCGACCGCGACGCGCTCAACAAGCACCAGTTCGTCGAGGTGTCCGAAGACTCGCCGAGTGCCGTCGCTCAGGCGTCCGCTGGCCGGGTCGGTGTCGCCGTCTGGGTCAGCATCGTCGACGCCGAGACGGCCAGCGAGCTGCCCGACGGCCAGATCGGCGAGATCTGGATGCACGGACAGAACATGGGCACCGGGTACTGGGGCAAGCCGGACGAGACGGCGTCGACCTTCCAGAACATCCTCAAGTCGCGGATCGAGCAGTCGCACGCCGACGGGGTTCCCGACGACGGGCTGTGGGTGCGCACCGGCGACTACGGTGCCTTCTACGACGGCGATCTCTACATCACCGGCCGCGTCAAGGACCTGGTGATCATCGACGGACGCAACCACTACCCGCAGGACCTCGAGTACTCCGCGCAGGAAGCCAGCAAGGCGCTGCGCGTCGGGTACGTCGCGGCGTTCTCGGTGCCGGCCAACCAGTTGCCGCCCGAGGTCTTCGACAGCGCGCACGCCGGTCTGAAGTACGACCCGGACGACACCTCCGAGCAGCTGGTCATCGTCGGCGAGCGCGCCCCGGGTGCGCACAAGCTCGACCAGCAGCCGATCACCGACGACATCCGCGCTGCAATCGCAGTGCGGCACGGTGTCACCGTGCGCGACGTGCTGCTGACGCCTGCGGGCGCCATCCCGCGGACCTCCAGCGGCAAGATCGGACGCAGCGCCTGCCGCGTCGGCTACCTGGACGGCAGCCTGCGCAGCGGCAAGGTGTCCAACGACTACCCCGATCAGACCGACTGATCTCGCAATCCCGGTCCGATACCAGGCCGATTTGGCGGGGCGAAGATGAACAGTGAGCACAGTGAAGATGACTGACGCAGAAGACAATTCGCAATCACCCGCCGAAGATCGGCCGGAGCCGCGGCTGGATGTCGCCGCCGGGGCGGCTCCGCGTACCCACGTCTCGGTGCCCGAGCTCCGTGAGTGGATGCGCAACTGGGTCGCCAACGCGACGAATACGTCGCCGGACTCCGTCAACGAGTCCGCGCCGCTGATCGAGTTGGGCATGGCCTCGCGTGACGCCGTGGCGATGGCCAGTGACATCGAGGACTACACCGGGGTCGTCGTGACGGCGACCATGGCCTTCCGGCACCCGACCATCGAGTCGCTCGCGACCGTGATCGTCGAGGGCGAGCCCGAACTCGAGGACGCGGGGGACGAGGACTGGTCACGCGAGGTCGACGAGGGCCGCGCGAACATCGCGATCATCGGTGTCGGCACCCGCTTCCCCGGCGACATGAACACGCCCGACGAGATGTGGCAGGCACTGCTCGAGGGCCGCGACGCCATCACCGATCTGCCGGAGGGCCGGTGGTCGGAGTTCACCAGCGAACCGCGCATCGCCGACCGCGTCGCCAAGGCACGCACTCGCGGCGGCTACCTGACGGACATCAAGGGCTTCGACGCCGAGTTCTTCGCACTGTCGAAGATGGAGGCCGACAACATCGATCCGCAGCAGCGGATGGCCCTCGAGCTGACTTGGGAAGCGTTGGAGCACGCCAGGATTCCTGCTTCGAGCCTGCGCGGTGAGAACGTCGGTGTGTTCATCGGCAGCTCGGTCAACGACTACATGTTCATGTCGGTTGCCGACCCCACGGTCGCCCATCCCTATGCCATCACCGGTAACTCGAGTGCGGTCATCGCCAACCGGGTGTCCTACTTCTACGACTTCCGCGGACCGTCGATGGCCATCGACACCGCGTGCTCGTCGTCGCTGGTTGCCGTCAACGAGGGCATCAAGGCGCTGCGCGCCGGGGATGCCGACGTGGTGCTTGCCGGTGGCGTCAACGCGCTGATCACGCCGCTGGTGACGCTCGGCTTCGACGAGGTCGGCGGAGTGCTGGCACCGGACGGCCGGATCAAGTCGTTCTCGCAGGACGCCGACGGCTACGCCCGTTCGGAGGGCGGCGGCATGGTGGTGCTCAAGCGCCTCGAGGACGCCCGCCGCGATGGTGACGACATTCTGGCCGTCATCGCGGGAGGTGCGGTCAACCACGACGGCCGGTCGAACGGCATGCTCGCGCCGAATCCCGATGCGCAGGAAGCGGTGCTGCGCAAGGCGTACAAGGACGCAGGCATCGATCCGAAGACCGTCGACTACGTCGAAGCGCACGGCACCGGCACCATCCTCGGTGACCCGATCGAGGCCGACGCGCTCGGCCGGGTGATCGGCCGCGGTCGCAGCGAGGACAAGCCCGCGCTGCTCGGTGCGGTGAAATCCAATGTGGGCCACCTGGAATCGGCAGCAGGCGCGGCGAGCCTGGCCAAGATGGCATTGGCGCTCAAGTACGACAAGCTGCCGCCGTCGATCAACTACACCGGGCCCAACCCGTACATCGACTTCGAGAGGGAACACCTCAAGGTCAACGACACCGTCTCCGAGTGGCCGCGCTACAGCGGCTACGCCATCGCAGGCGTCTCTGGCTTCGGCTTCGGCGGCGCCAACGCGCACCTGGTGTTGCGCCAGGTGCTGCCGACCGATCTGATCGAGCCGGAGCCGAAGGTCGAAGCCGTTGCTGCGCAGGCGAAGCCGGAGGCTGACGCCGTCTATGTCGGTGGCGTTCGGATGGATGAGTACGGCGAGTTCGTCGATGAGCCGCTTGCGCGAAGAGAATCAGGGTTCGACGACGATGACGACGATGACGACGGTCTCGACGTGCCTGCCGCCGTGCTGGACGGCGAGCCGGAGCTGCCGGGGCTGACCGATGAGGCGCTGCGGCTGCTGGAGGTGGCGCGCGAGGAGCTAGCTGCCGCGGAAGCCGCCGAACCCACTAAACCGATCGTGCCGCTTGCGGTGTCGGGCTTCCTGACGTCCCGCAAGCGCGCGACGGCCGCCGAACTCGCCGACTGGATCGAGAGCCCGGCCGGCCAGGGCACGTCGCTCGAGGCCATCGGCCGCTCGCTGTCGCGCCGCAACCACGGCCGTTCGCGCGCAGTCGTCCTCGCGCACGACCACGAGGAGGCCGTCAAGGGTCTGCGCGCCATCGCCGACGGCAAGCCGAACCCGATCGTCATCTCCGCCGACGGTCCCGTCACCAATGGACCGGTCTGGGTGCTCGCCGGTTTTGGCGCCCAACACCGCAAGATGGGCAAGAGCCTGTACCTGCGCGACGAGACGTTCGCCGAGTGGATCAACAAAGTCGATGCCCACATCCAGGACGAGCGCGGCTACTCCGTCGTCGAGCTCATCCTCAATGACGCGATCGACTACACCAACGAGACCTGCGAATACCCCATCGAGGTCGTCCAGACGGTGATCTTCGCCCTGCAGATCGCACTCGGTGAGCTACTCAAGGCGCACGGCGCGAAACCCGGTGCGCTGGTGGGGCAGTCGCTCGGCGAGGCCGCCGCGGCGTACTTCTCCGGTGGCCTCTCGCTGGAGGACGCGACCCGGACCATCTGCTCGCGTGCGCACCTCATGGGTGAGGGCGAGGCGATGCTGTTCGGCGATTACATCCGGCTGATGGCACTGGTCGAGTACTCGGCCGATGAGATCAGAGACGTGTTCTCCGACTTCCCGGATCTCGAGGTCTGCGTGTACGCGGCGCCTACCCAGACCGTCATCGGCGGACCGCCCGAGCAGGTCGACGCGATCATCGCGCGTGCCGAGTCCGAGGGCAGGTTCGCCCGCAAGATGCAGACCAAGGGTGCCAGCCACACCCAGCAGATGGACCCGCTGCTCGGCGAGCTCGCTGCCGAGATACAGGGCATCGAGGCGCACCCGCTGCAGACGCCCTACTTCTCCACCGTCCACGAGGGTGGCTACATTCGCCCAGGCGGCGAGCCGATCCACGACGTCGACTACTGGAAGAAGGGCCTGCGGCACAGCGTGTACTTCACGCACGGCATCCGCAACGCCGTCGACAACGGGCACACCACGTTCCTCGAGTTGGCGCCGAACCCGGTGGCGCTCATGCAGGTTGGCCTGACGACGGCGTCTGCGGGTCTGCACGACGCGCAGCTCATCGCGACGCTGGCCCGCAAGCAGGACGAGGTCGACTCGATGACGACGGCCATGGCGACGCTGTTCGTGCACGGTCACGATCTCGACTTCCGGACTCTCTTCGAACGCGGTGACTACGCGTCGATCCCGCCGACGCGGTTCAAGCGCAAGCCGCACTGGCTCGACGTGAACTTCGCCGGAGACAGCGTCGCGGTGCTGCCCGGCGGGCGCGTCGCGACACCGGACGGCAGGCACGTCTGGGAGTACGCGCCGAGAGGCGCGACCGATCTTGCGGGTCTGGTGAAAGCCGCTGCGACACAGGTGCTTCCGGATGCCAAGCTGACGGCGTTCGAGCAGCGTGCGGTACCGGCCGACGGCGCGCGGCTGGTGACCACGCTGA